>WNGJ01008183.1_pt1 | contig 11140 bp, 11 predicted proteins | sample 5400611 | NCBI WGS metagenome assembly WNGJ01 (sample SAMN13153375, study PRJNA577476) | soil metagenome | isolation source: 40 cm soil or saprolite under Garry oak tree replicate 1 | place: USA:California | collected 2016-06-15 | reverse complement strand
GACGCGATCCTTGAGCTCGCCGAGACGCTCGGCCACCCGCGCCTCGAGATCGGCGGCCGGCACTTGGACCTGGAATTCGCGCTTGAGGCCGTCGGAAAGGGTCTCGGTGACTGCCATGGCGATAAATATATGTATTCGGCGATCGCTGCGGTCCGTGGATGAGGCGTGACCCGGTGCCTGGGTTGCGGCGTGGTGCGGGCGGAGGGATTTGAACCCCCACGACTTTCGTCACGGGAACCTAAATCCCGCGCGTCTACCAGTTCCGCCACGCCCGCGTCGGGGACAGCCGACTTGCGCTGCGGCCGGGCGGCGCGGCTTATATCATGGCCAAAGCACGCTGCGCACGACAAAAATAGGCGCGGGCGCGAGCCTTCTCAACTGCGGATTTTCGGCCCCCGATGCCTGCCAAGGCACCGGTGTTCCATCAATGGCTCGCTGCGTCCCGACATCCCTGTGCGCAGCGGCGAGCGGTTGCGCCCGCCGCTGATCAACGCAACCCCGCGCGGAAACCTCTTGGATGGATACTACGCTCGTTGGCGAGGAGACCGGCGCATTTGGCTTTGTCGCCGACAGTTTGGTTCACGGTCGGCTAGCTCGTTGCCGCCGCGCTGTGGATCGTGCGCGGTTTACCCAGCCCAAACGCACACCGGCGGCCGGGCTACGCTATCGTCCTGCACTAAGCTGGGGGAACAGTCGTTGGTAGATGCTGGGCACGGCCTCGGGCAGATCCTCCGCGATCAGCCCCGGACCCGCCGCAGTCCCCGCCTCGCCATGGAGCCACACCGCCGCCGCCGCCGCCTCGAACCCCGGCATGCCTTGGGCGAGACAGCCGGCCACGATGCCCGCAAGCACGTCGCCCGAGCCGGCCGTGGCGAGCCAAGGGGGTGCATTGTCGGCGATCGCAGCGCGGCCGTCCGGCGCCGCAACCACGGTGTCCGGCCCCTTAAGCAAGACCACCGCCCCGGAGGTCTCCGCCGCCCGCCGAGCCCGTTCAAGCTTCGAGGGAGATTCATCTGCCAGGGCTTTGAATAAACGAGTGAACTCCCCCTCATGTGGGGTCATCACCGTGGCCTTGGTTCGCCCTCTGATGGCAGCGCAGAGCGTTTGCGGCTCCTCGGCAAAGCTCGTGAGCGCATCGGCATCTAGCACCACCGCGCGCTCGCCCTTGAGCGCGGCCATAACCAAGTCCCGCATGGGCTGGCCCACGCCACCTCCAGGTCCCAGCAGCACCACGTTGCGGCGAGCGTCGTCGAGGAAGCGCGCGAGTTCATCCGCACCATCGACCGGCCGCACCATGACGGCGAGAGTTGCGGCCGCGTTGACCGCGAGCGCTTCGCGCGGGGTGGCAATGGTGACGAGCCCCGCGCCTGCCCGCAACGCGCCGCGCGCGGCAAGCCGCGCCGCGCCCGTGAAGGATAGCCCGCCCGAGACCACGACGGCGTGGCCGCGGGTGTATTTGTGACCGTCGACACGCGGCAGCGGAAAGCTTTGCGCCCACAGGGGCGGCGAGTTGATCGAGATGCGCGGTTTGATCGCGTCGAGGACGCTTGCGGCAATTCCGATGTCGGCGACGCGGACGGTTCCGCAATGGAGCCGGCCGGGCAGAAGGACGTGGCCGACCTTGCGGCGAAAGAAGGTCACCGTTTCCGCGGCCTTCACCGCGAGGCCCATCACCGCACCGGCGGTGCCGTTGATCCCGCTCGGCAGGTCAACCGCACAGACGCAGGATGCCGCGTTCATGGCCTCGATCATGGCGCGCGCAACGCCTTCGACCGGTCGATCCAGACCGGCGCCGAACAGCGCGTCGATGATGACGTCGGCCGGCATCAACGCCGCCGGTGCAGCCGCAGTCGTCGGACCTTGCCAGCGCTGCGCCGCCAACGCCGCATCCCCCTTGAGCCGCTCGAGGTTCCCGACCACAAGGATGCGCACCCGGTATCCGCGCTCGGCCAGAATGCGGGCGGCGACAAAACCGTCGCCCCCGTTGTTGCCAGGCCCCGCAACCACGGCCACGCGTAGACCCGGAGGATGGCGCGCCGCGATCAGATCGGCAACGGCGCGGCCGGCGTTCTCCATCAGGGCGATTCCGGCAACCCCGCCGGCGATCGTGCGGCGGTCGGCCTCGGCCATTTCGGCGGTGGTGAGCAATTCGATCATCGCCCGCAGACTAATGCCGAGCCGAAACGGGCGCGACCCTGCGTTATTTCCTTCGCTTGCAGCGGGGGATACGCCCAATGATCACAAAATAGGCAAATTGCTCAAAGTCTAATCCAGGGTCCATCGGCGGCGGCCGGAACGCGTCGGTCCATGCCCGTTAAATAACTGATTGGCTGCCGCTTTTTTTGTTCGACGAGGCTTGGCACGGACCCTGCTAACCCTGGGCGCGGCCAAGCTGGCGCCGCGCCGCTGGCAGGCCGGGGGAAGGAAATCTGATGAAGAAGATCGAGGCGGTGATCAAACCCTTCAAACTCGACGAAGTGAAGGAAGCGCTGCAAGAGGTCGGACTGCAGGGGATCACCGTTACCGAAGCCAAGGGCTTCGGACGGCAGAAAGGGCATACCGAACTCTATCGCGGGGCCGAATACGTTGTCGATTTTCTCCCCAAGGTGAAGATCGAGATTGTGCTCGGCGACGACATGGTCGAGAAAGCCATCGAGGCGATCCGTCGCGCCGCCCAAACTGGGCGGATCGGCGACGGCAAGATCTTCGTCTCCAACATCGAAGAAGCCATTCGGATCAGAACCGGGGAATCCGGACTGGACGCCATCTGAACCGCCGGCTTCGATGATCTCGCGGCCACACGAAAGAGGTATCCGTTCAATGACGACCGCCAAAGACGCTTTGAAGATGATCAAGGACAACGACGTGAAATACGTCGACTTCCGTTTCACCGACCCGCGCGGCAAGTGGCAACACGTGACAACTGATGTCTCGACGATCGAGGAGGATACGTTTAGCGAGGGCATCATGTTCGACGGCTCCTCGATCGCCGGCTGGAAGGCGATCCACGAGTCCGACATGCAGCTCATGCCCGATCCGGAAAGCGCCTGCATCGATCCGTTCTACGCCGAGACGACGATGGTCTTGGTCTGCGACACGCTCGAACCGCTGACGGGCGAGCCCTACAACCGCGACCCGCGCTCGATCGCCAGGAAGGCGGAAGGTTTGGTCAAGTCCATGGGCGTGGGCGACACCGTCTTCTTCGGGCCGGAGGCCGAGTTCTTCATCTTCGACGACGTCAAATACGTCGCGCAGCCCTACAACACCGGCTTCAAGCTCGATTCGGTGGAATTTCCGATCAACTCCGACACCGACTACGAGGGCGGCAATCTCGGTCACCACATCGGGTTCAAGAAGGGCTACTTCCCGGTGCCGCCGCTGGACACGGCGCAGGACATGCGCTCGGAAATGCTCGGCGCCATGGCGCGCATGGGCTGCAAGGTGGAAAAGCATCACCACGAGGTCGGCTCGGCCCAGCACGAGCTCGGGTTCCTGTTTGCGCCCATGGTGCGCATGGCCGACCAGATGCAGATCTACAAATACTGCGTGCAGCAGGTCGCGCAGATCTACGGCAAGACCGCGACCTTCATGCCCAAGCCGGTGTACGGCGACAACGGCTCCGGCATGCACTGCCATCAATCGATCTGGAAGGAGGGCAAGCCCACCTTCGCCGGCAACAAATACGCCGACCTCTCGGATATTGCGCTCCAATACATCGCCGGCATCCTCAAGCACGCGCGCACCATCAACGCGTTCACCAATCCCACCACCAATTCCTACAAACGGCTGGTGCCGGGCTTCGAGGCGCCGGTGTTGCTCGCCTATTCGGTGCGCAACCGCTCGGCCGGGTGCCGCATTCCGCTCGCTTCCTCGCCCAAGGCCAAGCGCGTCGAGGTGCGCTATCCGGATCCGCTCGCCAATCCCTACCTCGCCTTTGCCGCCATGCTGCTGGCGGGTCTCGACGGCATCAAGAACAAGCTCGATCCCGGCCCCGCCATCGACAAGGACCTCTACGACCTACCGCCCGCGGAGCTCAAGCAAATCCCGACCGTGTGCGGCTCGCTGCGCGAGGCGCTCGGCTATCTCGAGAAGGACCGCGCCTTCCTCAAAGCGGGCGGGGTGTTTGACGATGACTTCCTCGACGCCTACACGGACCTCAAGATGCAGGAGATCATCCGTTTCGAACACACGCCACATCCGGTCGAGTTCGAAATGTACTATTCAGCGTAGCGTCCTCCCAACATCGCAGTTGCGATGCACCTCAACCGGGCGCCTGCGGGCGCCCTTTCTTTATTCGAGTGCCGTGGCAAGCGATCCGAAACGGCTGATCACGTTAAAATCGCGTCGGCGAGCGGGACGAATAGATCTTCGATCGGGACCGGGCGGGCGATGAAGTGCTGTTCGACCATGTACGCGACCAGCGCCTGCAAGGTCGGCCGGTTGGCCTCGATGCCGTAGGGAAAGGCATCGCCCTCGAACAGTTCGTCGATCTCCTCCACGTCGTCGATCAGCCACGGCAGCATGGCGCTGAGCGAGCCCGCGTAGCGCATTCGACTGCGGGCGCGCCGCTTCGACTCCACGAATGCGTCGTGGAGGCTCTGCGCGATCCAGCGCTGCCGCTCGTAGAGATCGCGGCGGATGGCAATGAGATGCATGATCGGAAAGATCTTGGTCCGTTGATAGAGTTCGCGCTCGCGCCGACGGTAGTCGGGAAACAGGCGCGCGACGTCGGGATGGCGCCCGAGCTCGTCGGGCTTGCGCGATCCGATCAGCGCGTCGATCGCTCCGCGCGCGAGCAGCGCTCCCAGCGGCTCGGCACCGGTGTTGCGCTCAATTTGAACGGGTCGCAGCAGTGCCGGCGCGTGCGGCCTTCCGTGCGCTCCCGTTTTCTCCACGGCGCCCTCCACCCAGCGGATGGTTGCGACATCCACGTTGAATTCATGCATGAGATGGCCGCGCACCCAGATCGCCGCGGTCTGGGTATAGAGGGGCAGCCCGACGCGTTTGCCTTCGAGCTCCTTCGGTGTGCGAATGCCGCGGCGCGTATTGATGAAAATATAGCCATGCCGAAAGACGCGCGAGGGAAACACCGGCAGCGCGACGAATGGACAATCGCCGCGGCCCATCAGGCTGATGAATTCGGACGCGGACAATTCCGCCACGTCGAATTCCTGTCCACCCACCATGCGGTCGAAAATCTCGCGTCCCGACCTCAGCGTGATGCAATTGAGGGTGAGCCCCGCGGGGACCACATCCCCCTCGCGGATCGCGTCCATCCGATCGTAACGGCAGCAGGCAAAGGTCAGGGCAAGACGCGACATGGCGCACCCGTGGCCGAATCCCTCACGCGTCGGCGTCCTGTCATTCATATCGGTGGACACGCGCATGTCGACGCGGTCGACGGCGCGATAGCGACGGACGCGATCCCGCACCCCACGGGGCCGGGGCCAACCAACCCCTGTTATTCCCTGTTTTTAGGCGAGTTAGCGGCTTATTCTTGCATTGTAGTGTACTTTGCATTACAAAGTCCACTACGGCACGGAGACTCCGATGAAGAGCAAGGACAGCGTTCGCGAGGACATCGCCTTCATTCGCCACGCCATCGAGCAAGGACGCGCTTACGCCGGTGCGCATAGCTTCGACTTGCTCGTATGGGGCAGCGCCCTCGCGACGGGCTATCTCGGCACCTATGCGACCGTCACCGGATGGTGGCGTCTCAATCCAAATTGGCTGTGGGCCGTCTGCATCGTCCTGCCATGGCTCTACTCGCTACGCCGACTGCTGCGTTCCCTCCTGTTCCACTCGCAGCCGATTGCGACCCCGCCGCTCGTGATCCAGGCGCTGCGGATGCTGTGGTTCGGTTGCGGTATTTTCCTGTCGCTATTTTCAGTCGCGGTGATCGTTGCGGGAGACATGCGTCAGGGCTGGTTCAACGCCGTCGCTGCGGGAATTTTCGGCATCGCGTTCTTCGTGAGTTCGTATCTGTGCAATCTCGCGTGGATGCGTTGGGTCGCGGCCGGCTGGTGGGGCGCCGCGCTTTTGCTCTACGCGTTCCGTCACCGCCTCGAGATGCTGCCGCTGTCGGCCGTTCTCATATTGGTGTTGCTAGCGCTGCCCGGCCTCTTGCTGTGGCACGGCCGGCCCGCGGGCGCATGACCGACTTCGATCACAATGCGATCGACGAGGTGCTGCAAAGCCGCGTTCGCATCGCCATCGTTGCCTTTCTCGCCAGCGCCGGAAACGTCGACTTCGCGGGCATCCGCGACGCGATTAAGACCTCCGATGGCAATACGAGCGTTCACCTGCGCAGGCTCGAGGACGCCGGCTACGTCTCCATGGATAAGCGCTTCGTCCAGCGCAAGCCGCAGACGCGGTACGCGCTCACCGACCGCGGTCGCACGGCACTGCTCGACCACGTGGCCCATCTCGAAATGCTGTTGCGGTCTAAAAAATCAGAAAGGGAGAAAGACAAATGAGCAGGCTTGCTGCAGGGCCGATCGCCACACCAAATAGGGCGCCTTCGCCCACAATCTTGCACGGCGAATGACGCCGACTGCACCAAACGCTAGCGCTTGGAGAACTGGAACGAGCGCCGTGCTTTGGCCCTGCCGTATTTCTTGCGCTCGACCACGCGCGGGTCGCGGGTGAGGAAGCCGCCGCGCTTCAATGCGCCGCGCAGATCAGGCTCGTAGTTCATCAGCGCCTTGGAAAGCCCGTGCCGCACGGCCCCGGCCTGGCCGGACAAGCCGCCGCCCGAGACGGTGCAGACGACGTCGTACTGGCCGCTGCGGTTGGTCGCCACCAGCGGCTGCTGGATCAGCATGCGCAGCACCGGCCGCGCGAAATAAATCTCGAGCTCGCGCGTATTGATGACGATTTTGCCGGCGCCCGGCTGCACCCAAACCCGCGCTACCGCGTCCTTGCGCTTGCCGGTGGCATAGGCGCGGCCCTGCTTGTCGAGCTTCTGGACGTATTTCGGCGTCTCGGGCGCCGCGGCGGGCTTGAGAGCTGAGAGTTGGTCGAGCGACTGCATGGTTTCGGCCATGGTCACGCGCTCCTCGTGTTCTTGCGGTTGAGGGCGGCAATGTCGAGCGTTTCGGGGTTCTGCGCCGCGTGCGGATGGGCGGGGCCGGCATAGACGCGCAGGTTGCCGAGTTGCACGCGTCCAAGCGGCCCGCGCGGCAGCATGCGTTCCACCGCTTTCTCCACGATCCGCTGCGGAAATTTGCCCTCGAGAATCGAGCGCGCGGTGCGCTCCTTGATGCCGCCGATATAGCCGGTGTGGTGGCGATAGATCTTGTTATCGCGCTTCTTGCCGGTCAGCACGATTTTTTCCGCGTTGACGATGATGACATTGTCGCCGTCATCGACATGCGGGGTGTAGGTCGGTTTGTGCTTGCCGCGCAGCCGCATCGCCACCAGGCTTGCGAGACGGCCGACCACGAGACCGGTGGCGTCGATGACGACCCATTTCTTCTCGATGTCGGCGGGCTTGGCCGAAAAGGTTTTCATGGCACAGCATTCCATAGGCGACTGGCGAACACGTCTTTTTGCCCGCGGCTCATACACCTGCGGCCCGGTTGGGGTCAATGCCGGCTTCAATATTCTCGCCGACTCAAGCGTTTATTATTATGGTCTTATAATACCGCCCCATTGTCTCCGGGCGGGATCGAATACGTCGACGTCACGTGGGCGACGGGCTCGGTCTCGCCTTGCGAGCAAATGGTGACCTCGCCGGTGGCGAGCCGCTTGCCGAGCTTGAGCAGCCACGCCTCCGCGAGGAGGTCGCGCGGCGCGGCCTTGCGCAAAAAATTGATGTTGAGGTTGATGGTCACGGCCAGCGGGACCGGGCCGATCGCGGCAAGCACCGCCACGTACATCGCAAAGTCCGCAAGCGCCATCATGGTCGGACCCGAAATGGTACCGCCGGGCCGCACCGAGCGCTGGCGGAAAGCCTGTCGCACGCGGCAGCCGCGCTCCCACACGGCTTCGATCGCAAGGCCACTCTCGGCATGGAAAACTTGCGGAAACTCGGCGAGGAAAAAACGCTCGAGCTCCTCGACCGTCATCATCACTGGCATGCGCCGCCCTCCGAGGCGGCAACAGACCTAGACGATTATGGGCAAATGAAAAAGATCACGCCGCGTTCGGCCCACATTCCGGCGTGGCGCAACGCGCGAAGTCGCGACGCCGGGATGACCCGCTGTGCGGCCTTTGTGTACCAGCGGTGCGGCGCGCGTGACGCGCCCGCCCTGTGACGCGGGTCTCTCAAGCCTTGCCGAATTGCTTGCGCAGCTCGTCCTTCGCCCGCATCAACGTCTTTTTGCGGGAGGCAGGCAGGTTTTTGCCCGCTCGGTTGATGTAGAAGGTGAGCATGGAGAGCGCGGAGCGAAATGGGCTGCTTTTTCGGCGCGAGCTTCTTTCGGCCGACCGTTTCAAGGACGCCGCAATCCGCTTGGGATCGCGCGACGTGAAGACGCCCTTATCGAGGCTCAACGCATCGCTGTGTTCGGTCACATGTCGCGACCAACGCCGACCTTTCCGCGCCGTCCCGCTTCGCCGTGAGCCGTGGCGCTTGCGCCCAGCGCTCCTCCTCGATTGAGCTGTTTTCCTTGCCATCGCGCCACCACGTGCAAATAATTATCCTTGCGCCTTAACGCGCCGGCGCAAGCCATGTTCCGCGCCGACTTTGCGCCGCCCGCCCGTCGCGCTAAGTAAGGCGGTGGTTCCCGGAAATCCACGGCCTGGAAACGCACGCCGATGAAAGCTCAATCCTCCGCCCGTGCCAGCGACCCCGCAGCCGCGAACAAGCCGGTCGTGCTGAGGGAGAATATCGGCAACATTGCCGTTCTCACGCTCAACCGCCCGCAGGCCCGCAACAGCTTGTCCGAGGCGATGTTGGACGCCCTGTCGCACGAGCTCGAAGGCCTCGCTGCGGACAAGCGCATCCGCGCGGTGGTGGTCGCGGCGCGTGGAAACGCCTTCTCGGCCGGGCATGACCTCAAGGAATTGACGGCGCACCGCGCCGATGCGGACGGCGGACGCAGCTACACCCGCCACATCATGCAGCGTTGCAGCGCGGTGATGCTCGCCATCCTACGGTTGCCACAACCGGTGATCGCGGCGGTCGAAGCGACCGCCACCGCGGCCGGCTGCCAGCTAGTCGCAACCTGCGACCTCGCGGTTGCTTCCACAAGCGCCAAGTTCTGCACGCCGGGCGTGCACATCGGCCTGTTCTGCTCGACGCCCATGGTCGCGCTCTCGCGCAACCTGACGCGCAAGCATGCACTCGAGATGCTGTTCACCGGCGACATGATCTCGGCCGAGGACGCCTATCGCGTCGGCCTCGTCAACCGTGTGGTCGAGCCCGGCACGGCCCGTGAGGAGGCGCTCAAACTTGCGCGCAAGATCGCCGCCAAGTCGACAGCGGTGGTGAAGCTCGGCAAGGAGGCGTTCTACCGCCAGCTGGAAATGGGCATCGCGGATGCCTACGAGCACGCGACCGAAGTGATGGTGAAAAACATGATGGCGCGCGACGCCAAGGAGGGCATCTCCGCCTTCGTCGAGAAGCGCCAGCCGACCTGGGAGGATCGCTAACGGCCGTTGCTCAAGAACTGATTGCGCGCGTGACCGCTTGGCAGCGACGGCGCAGGCGAGGCTTGGCGAAATCGAGAAAGGCGCGCAGTTTCGGCGGCGGATGCCGTCCACCCGGATAAAGCAGATGGATCGGCAGCTCGTCGCCTTCGTGGCCCGGCAGCAATCGAAGCAGTGAGCCGCGGGCAATATCGTCGGCGGCCTGGTAGCTGAGCACGCGGGTGATGCCGAAATCGGCTCTCACCGCGTCGAGCGCGGCGTCGGCGGTGGTCACCACGAGCCGTGGTCTTATGGCGACGCTCGTGTCGCCGGACTCGTTACGAAATACCCAGTGCTCAACCCCTGCCGCGCCGGAGAACGCGACGACAATATGCGCGCCGAGATCCGCGGGCGCCAGCGGCGTGCCGTGCCGCGCCACGTAACCGGGAGAAGCGACCACGATGCGACGCACCGCGCCGACGCGGGTCGCGACCGCCGAGCTTTCCGCCAGCGCGCCGATGCGCACCGCGACGTCGAGCCCCTCCTCCACCAGGTCGACCGGCCGATCGATCAAGCTGAGCGAGACCGACACGTCGGCGAAACGGCTGAGAAACTCGGTCGCGATCGGCAGCACATGCAGGCGCCCGAACAGGATCGGCGCGGTGATGCGTAATTCGCCGCGCGGCGCGGCACCCTCCCCCGCCGCAGCCCGTTCGATTTCCTCGAAATCGGCAAGCACGCGGCGCGCGCCCGCCAGAAACCGGTCCCCGGCCTCCGTAAGGCTGACCGCGCGGGTGGTACGATTGAGAAGCCGCACCCCGAGCCGCGTTTCCAACTCCCCAACCGCACGGGTGACCGCGGCTGGCGAGCGAGCGAGCCGGCGCGCAGCCGTCGCAAAGCTGCGCCGCTCGGCGACTTCGACGAAGATCGCGACACTCTCGATGCGATCCATATCTATTGCATATATCGCAATAATATCTTGCTATAAAGGCGTATTATAATTCTTATTGAAACGGCCCATGTTCGTCGCGGCAATCGCGATTAGAACCCACCCGCAAGCCGGCGCAGCCGCGCTTGCGCTTCGGCGGATCGTGTCATGATCAACAACAATAGCGACATCGTCTTCCCTGCGGCGGCCCGGCGTGCGCAGGCCGAGCGCGGCTCCGCGCACGCCTACGAGAAACGCATCGCCGCGGGCTTCCCCGATCGCGTGACGCCTGAGCTTGCGGCCTTCATCGCCGAGCTCGATACCGCGTTCCTCGCGACCGTGTCCGCCGGCGGCGCGCCCTATATCCAGCACCGCGGCGGCCCGAAGGGCTTCATCAAAGTGCTGGACGAGAAGACGCTCGCCTTCGCCGACTACGCCGGGAACCGCCAGTACATCACGCTGAGCAACCTCGCCGAGAATGATCGCGCCTATCTGTTCCTGCTCGATTTTGCGCGCCGACGGCGGATCAAACTCTGGGGCCGCGCGCGCATGGTCGAAGACGACCCGGCATTGCTCGCGCGGCTCGTCGATCGCGGCTATCGCGGACGACCCGAGCGCGCGATCCTATTCACGGTGGAG
>WNGJ01052715.1_pt1 | contig 11141 bp, 12 predicted proteins | sample 5400611 | NCBI WGS metagenome assembly WNGJ01 (sample SAMN13153375, study PRJNA577476) | soil metagenome | isolation source: 40 cm soil or saprolite under Garry oak tree replicate 1 | place: USA:California | collected 2016-06-15 | reverse complement strand
TCCGCGAGCTGCCGGCGTCGCTGGCGCGGGCGGGGGCCGCGCTGGCCGAGGGAGGCGTAGCGCTGGTGCTCACGGCCCGCATGGGAGAGCCGCTCTCCGCGCCGTTGCAGGCCGTGGCGGAGTCGGGGCTGCGGGTGGCCGACGTACAGACCCGCGAGCCGCGGCTGGAGACCGTGATCCTGGAGGTGCTGAACTCTCCGGCGCCGCTGGTGCAAGCGGGGAACGGCGCGACCGGCCCCGAGCGGCCGGCCCCCGCCTACGTCCCCCCGCCGCCTCCGGAGGAGAAGACGCTGGGAATGCGCACGCTCTACCTCAAGGAGGTGAAGCGCTTCCTGCGCGTGCCCGGGCAGACCATCCTCTCGCCGCTGATCACCACCGCGCTCTACTTCATCGTCTTCGGCTGGTCGCTGGGCGGCCGCCTGCGCGAGGTCGAGGGCGTGCCGTACATCCGCTTCCTGGTCCCCGGCCTGGTGATGCTCGGCATCATCAACAACTCGTTCCTCAACACCAGCTCCTCGCTGTTCATCCTGAAGCTGCAGGGGACGATCATCGATCTGCTCGTCACGCCGCTCACCTATCTGGAAGTCCTCGCCGCGTTCGTGGCCGCGGGCACGACGCGGGCCCTGATCGTGGGTACGCTCACCTGGGCCACCGCGGCGCTGTTCGTCGGGCCGGCGGTCCCGCACCCGTTCGAGGCCTTCTTCGCCGGCATGATCGTCTCGATCGCCTTCTCCGCCGCGGGACTGATCGTCGCGCTCTGGGCGGAGAAGTTCGAGCAGGTGAACTTCATCCCCACCTTCGTGATCACCCCGCTCGCCTTCCTCGGAGGCGTGTTCTACTCCGCCTCGATGCTGCCGGAGACCTTCCGCAGCGTCCTGCACGTCAACCCCATCTATTACATGATCGAGGCGATGCGCTTCGCCCTCATCGGCCACACCATCGAGCGCCCTTGGGCCGGCTTCGCCGTGATGGTGTGCATCGCCGCGGCGCTGGTGGGGTGGGCGCTCGCGCTGCTCAAGCGCGGCTACAAGCTGCGGGCATGAGGGTCACCGCGAAGGCAGCGTCGCGCTCGTCCGTGCCACCACCACGTACGGTGGCGATTGCGCCGAGCTGCGCACCGTCACGCGGGCGGAGCCGCCGAGGCCGGAGCCCGACATGACCGCTGCGATGCCGTCGTGGCGCAGGGTCACCGCTCCCGGCGACCGCGTGTCCAGGTGCCGCAGCCGATCGTGCAGCGGCGACCAGCTGGCGCCGGAGTAGCTGTACTTCGCGCCCGGCTCGTTGGACATGAGCAAGGCCGTCGCCCACTGCGCCATCGCGAACGGCAGAGGCAACCCCAGCGCGTCCTCGAGGCCGGAAACCCCGCCGGGGCCGAACGTGACGCGCGCGACGAGGTCGCTGCCCAGCCGGTCGGTGAAGAGCCGCAGGAAGCTGTGCACGCCCTGGTAGTTCCCGATCGGGTCGCCTTCCCAATGCGTCAGGCTGCGGCCGTCGTATCCGCGCAGCGCCCCGTTGGCGCGGCTCAGGTAGGCGGAGCCTTCGGCGCGGCCCATGGCGCTGTTCCACCCGAACCCCGCCAGATCCTCGGCCACCTTCGAGAGCGCCTCGTTGATCCAGATCTCCTCCGGGCCCTCGCACGACCGCGCCACGCAGCGCTGCTGGAAGTTGAGCAGGTGCTGCAGCTCGTGGGCGAGCGTGGCCGGGTACACGGTCGCGAACAGGTCCTGCGCCGCATACCCGTTCACCACGCCCGCATGGGCGTCGTTCAGGTACACGACCTCGCCGTGATTCGACCCGCTGCCCGTACAATCCGCCGAGTCGTCCCGCGCGCGCACCAGGTCGGCGTTGCCGAAGTACCCGATCAGCCAGCCGCCGTTCAGGTGCGCGCCCAGCTCGTGCGTGAGCAGCACCAGCAGCTTGCCATTTCCATCCACGTCCCCGGGCGCCCCGAAGGTCGAGAGGATGGCGGGCCAGACCCGGGCCTCGAAGGCCGTCCCGAGCGTCTGGACCTGACGCCCCTGGTACTCCCGCCTGCGAGGCCTCGGCCGGGGCGGGCTGCTCGAGCGCCAACGCCGCCTCTTGCGCCCGCAGGACCTCGTGCAGCGCGGGAGCGGCCGCCGTCAACGCCGCCGCGCTCTGCACCGGCTCCGCTACCGGATCCCCGGTCCCCTCGACGTCGACTTCCGCCTGCGCCTGCTCGACCCCGCCCTGGTTCACCAGCAGGACCGCGAGGCGCTCTCCGGGCGCCAGTTGCGCAAAGCTCGCGCTCAACCTCCCGCCCTGGAAATCCCAAGGCGCGAAGATCTGCCAGGCCCCGCCCGTCCCGCCTTGCGCGCCCGCGCTCACCAGTCCCAAAGCGCGCCCGCCGCTCTCCGCCTCGACCTGCACGCCGGACGCCACTCCCGGGATCCGCGCGTGCGTGCCCGCCACGATCACCGCCTCGGACGCCGGTTTGCCCGTATCGAGATCGATCAGCTGCACCCGATTGGGGCCCGCCAAGGGCCCCTCTTCCCACGAGACCTCGACGAAGCCGTCGCGGGCGGAAGCGCGCACATCCCGCGGACGAGAGGATCCGCCGCACGCGATCGCAATGACCAGGCACACCATCGTGAGGCGCATCTACGCGATGGAAGCACGAGGGCCGGGACACCTGCAAATTTCCAGGACACTTTTGGTGCGCTTTCCCCACTTGGATCCCTGCAGTAGAAGCGGAACGTGATCCGCATCCTCCGGCCGGGCGACGAGGGCGCCCTGGAGTTGTTTCTCGCGCCCCGCGCAGAGACTTCCATGTTTTTACTGGCGAATTCCCGACGGGGCGGCCTCGCCGACCGCGGGAGGGCGCTGCAGGCGACCTATGCGGCGGCGGTGGGACCGGGCGGCATCGCCGCGGTCGCCGCCCACTGCTGGAACGGGATCCTCCTGGTGCAGGCTCCCGTCCACCTGCGCGAGGTGGTGCGGGCGGCGGTCGACGCCTCGGGCCGCCCCCTGAAAGGCATCTCGGGACCCGCGGACCAGGTCCGCGCCGCGCGCGACGCCCTGGGGGTCCGCGAGGCGTTCGTCGACGACACCGACGCGCTGTTCTCGCTCGATCTGTCGCGCCTGCGCGTCCCTCCGGGCCTCTCCTCGCTCTCCTGCCGGCCTCCGCGCGACGAGGAGCTTCCCCAGCTGATCGAGTGGCGCAAGCAGTACCTGGTGGAGACCGGGCTGGCCGCGCCCGGACCCGGCCTCCGCTACCAGGCAGCCTCCGGGATCGAGCAGCTGCACGCGCAGTGCGATCACTGGGTGCTCGAGCACGCCGGCAAGCTGGTCGCGTACACGGCGTTCAACGCGCGCCTGCCGGAGATCGTGCAGCAGGTGGGCGGCGTCTGGACTCCGCCCGCGCTGCGCGGCCGCGGCCATGCGCGCTGCGCGGTGGCCGGATCGCTGCTCGAGGCGCGTGCAAAAGGCGTGGGCCGCGGGATCCTGTTCACGAACAGCGCCCAGGCCACGCGGGCCTACGAAGCGCTCGGATTCGAGCGGACCGGCGACTACGGGCTCTTGATCGTCTGAGGCCGTCTCGCGCGGCTACCGCGCCCCGGCGACGATGCGCGCGAAGTCGTCCGACTTCAGGCTCGCGCCGCCCACCAGCGCGCCGTCGATGTCGGGCGCAGCAGCGCCCGGATCTGCGCATGGACCTCCTGCGCCTGCCCCGTGGTGGCCGTCTTCCCCGTGCCGATCGCCCAGACCGGCTCGTACGCCAGCGTGCACCGGCCGATCTGGTCGCCGCCGAGCCCGGCCAGCGCGCCGCGGACCTGCCGGGCGACCACCTCCCAGGTGCGGGAAGCCTCGCGTTCCTGAAGGCTCTCCCCCACGCAGACGATGGGGTGCAGCTTCGCCTCCAGCGCCGCCCGCACCTTCCGGTTCACGCCCTCGTCGGTCTCGCCGAAGTACTGCCGCCGCTCGCTGTGCCCGAGGATGACGCCGTCGCAGCCGGCGTCCGCCAGCATCGGAGCGCTGACCTCGCCCGTGAACGCCCCCTGCTTCTCGTGGTGGCAGTTCTGTCCGAACAGCTCGATCGCCGAGCCGCGCAGCTCCTGCTTCACCGCCGCCAGCGCGGTGAACGGCGGCGCCACTGCCACTTGCGCTTGCGTCTTCAGCTTCTCGCGCAGCTCGCGGACGAGCTGCACCGCCTCGCCCGCCGTCTTGTGCATCTTCCAGTTGCCGCAGATGAACTTGCGCCGCGCCACGGCAGCACCCCCTACTCCTCGAGCACCTTGATCCCCGGCAGCTCGCGGCCCTCCAGGAGCTCGAGGGAAGCGCCGCCCCCGGTGGACACGTGCGTGACCTTGTCCGCCATGCCCATCTCCGCGATCGCGGCCGCGGAATCGCCTCCGCCGACCACCGTGCGCGCTCCGAGCCGGGTCGCCTCGGCGAGCGCTTCGGCCACGCCGCGGGTCCCGGCAGCGAACTCGCCCACCTCGAAGAGGCCCATCGGCCCGTTCCAGAAGACGGTCTTCGCCCCGAGGATCCGCTGCCGGTACAGCTCCCGCGTCCTGGGGCCGATGTCGAGACCGAGCATGCTGTCACCAATCCGCTCGACCGCCTGCAGCGGAATCCCGCCCTTCGGCTCCTTCGCCACCACGTGATCGACCGGGAGGAGGACCTCCACGCGCGCCTGCGCGGCCTTGTCCAGGATGCGCTTCGCGACGTCGATCTTGTCCTTCTCCACCCGCGACGCGCCCACCGGAATACCGCGCGCCGAGAGGAACGTGTAGGCCATCGCGCCGCCGATCAGCAGCGCGTCCACCTTGGTGATCAGCTGGTCGATGACCTTGATCTTGTCGCTCACCTTCGCGCCACCCAGGATGGCCAGAACCGGCTTCGGCGCGCCCTTGAGCAGCGGCTGCAAGTGCTTCAGCTCCGCCATCACCGAGAAGCCCGCCCCGCGCTGCGCCACGTGCTTCACCATCCCCACGGTCGAGGCGTGCGCCCGGTGCATCGTCCCGAACGCGTCGTCGACGTAGGCCTCGCAGAGGGAGGCCAGCTCGCGCGAGAACGCGTCGTCGTTCGCCTCCTCCTCCGGGTGGAACCGGAGGTTCTCGAGCAGCAGCACCTGCCCTTCCCGCAGCTCGCCGACCAGCTTCCTCACGCCGTCGCCCACGCAGTCGTCGGCGAAGATCACGTCCTGCCCGAGCAGCTGCGAGAGGCTCTCGCCGGTGGGCTCCAGCGACATCTCCGGCACCACCTTGCCGTCGGGCCGCCCGAGGTGCGAGGCGAGGATCACCTTCGCGCGCTTGCCGATCGCGTGCTGGATGGTCGGCAGCGCCGCGCGGATGCGCGCGTCGTCCTTCACCTTGCGGGTCTTCTTGTCGAGGGGGACGTTGAAGTCGACCCGCACGAAGAGCCGACGGCCCCCGACGTCGAGCTGCTCGATGGAGCGGATCATCCGGCCCGGCCTACAGCTTGCCGCCGACGTACAGCCCGACGTCGACCATCCGGTTCGAGAAGCCCCACTCGTTGTCGTACCAGGCGAAGACCTTCACGAACTTGCCGTCGTCGGCCACCGCGGTCTGGGTGGCGTCGAAGATCGACGAGGCGGGATTCCCGTTGTAGTCCACGCTGACGGTCGGCTCGGTGTTGTACTCCAGGACGCCCTTCAGCTTCCCTTCTGCGGCGGCCTTGAACGCGGCATTGATCTCCTCCACCGTTGCCTTGCGCGACAGCTGCGCGGTGAGATCGACGATCGAGACGTTGGGCGTCGGCACCCGGATGGAGGTGCCGTTCAGCTTCCCCTTCAGCTCGGGGATCACCTCGCCGATCATCTTCGCGGCGCCGGTGGAGGACGGGATCATGTTGATGGCGGCCGCGCGCGCCCGCCGCAGGTCCTCGTGCGGCAGGTCGAGGATGCGCTGGTCGTTCGTGTAGCTGTGGATGGTGGTCATCAGGCCACGCTCGATTCCGAACGTCTCCATCAGGACCTTGGCGACCGGGGCCAGGCAGTTGGTGGTGCAGGAGGCGTTCGAGATCACCTGGTGCTTCGCCGGGTCGTACTTCTCGTGGTTGATCCCGAAGCACACCGAGAGGTCCTGCCCCTTGCCGGGCGCCGAGATGATCACCTTCTTCGCGCCCGCCTTGAAGTGCTTGTCGGCGTCGGGGCGGTTGGTGAAGCGGCCCGAGCACTCCAGCGCGACGTCCACCCGGTGCTCCTTGTGGGCCAACTCCGAAGGATCCCGCTTGGCGGAGACGGCGATCTTCTTGCCGTTGATCACCACCGCGTCGTCGGTGGACTCGACGCTGCCCCCGAAGATCCCATGGACGGAGTCGTACTTGAAGAGGTGGGCGAGCGTCTTCGGCGTGTCGATGTCGTTGATCAGGACGACGTCGAGGTTCGCGCCGCGCGCGATCGCGGCGCGGAGGATGTTGCGGCCGATCCTGCCGAAGCCGTTGATGGCGAAACGAGCCATGTGCAGAAGCCTCCTTTGGGGGAGGGACACATAGGCTCGGAAGCGCACACCGTCAAGGCGCCGACCGCGCGTCGGTAGGTGCGACTGCGAAAAAGAGCGAAGCCCGGGCCGGGCGGCCCTGGGCTACGCGGCTCCCTTGCGCTCTGCCTGTAGATCCTGCGTGATCAGATCGATCAGCTCGGTCGACAGCGCCAGCAGCTGCTTCGGCGTGTAGCCGTTCTCGCGGAGCTCCCGGTAGAAGGATCTCGCGAGAATGCGGGCGCCGGCCGCGCGATCGATGCTGGGGATGGACCCCGTGCTGCCGGGGGTGGATCCATCCTGTGAGACGAGCTTCTCAGACACGAGGAACCTCGTTGGGGGGGGGACTGCGTTCGCCGGGAACAGTCTGCAACTGCTCTGCCGGAAAACCGAATTCCAGAAAACCCGGCGACTTGCAAGACCTAAAGCGTCAGATGTCGCGGCGCGGTGCGAAGTCGGGGAGTCGCTTTCGAGACCTTTTGCGGGGTTGGGCGCGTAACCGCATTCGCACCGCGCTGCGTCGTAGAGGAATTGCACCTGCGAGATCGCGTTCCTAAGCTGACGGCCTTATGAAGCTGCGGGTCAAGCAGGCAGGCGGCGCACAGGAGCTCACCATCTCCAGCCAGAAGGAGCTCCTCCAGCTCTGGAACCGCGGCGTGATCGCCTCCGACGACCTCGTCCAGCGCGGCGATCGCTGGGTGCCCGCCGGCGAGCTGCCCTGGATCCGCGGCATCGCCCTCGAGCGGAAACGCGACGGCCGGCGCCTCTTCTGGATCACGGTCGCGCTGATGGCGCTGGGGCTTCTCGGCGTGCTCTTCATCCAGGCCCACGCGGGTGCCGTGGCGCGCAAGTCCGGAGCGCTGCCGCCGGGCGCCGTCCGGGCGGTGCCGCGCTGAAGCTGTGGTAGACAGGCCGGCATGCCGACGAAGGCGATCTGGGAAGGCAAGGAGTGCGACGTCCGCGTCGACACGGACCTCGAGGCGAACTGGAGCGTCAGCATCCTCTCGGGTGAGGTCGACCCCGTCAGCTTGATCCGCAGGCCCGCGGCGCCGGTGATGATCAAGCTGCGCGCGAAGACGCGGTGGCTGGCGATGGACGCGGGGCTGCGGGCGCTGAAGGCGCAGGGGAAGATCACCGACTACACGATCGAGCCGCGCCCGCAGGCGGAGCTGGACGCGGAGGCCGCGGAGAAGGCGAGGCTCGCGGCGAAGAAGGCCGCAGGCGCGAAGGCGGCCGCGGAAGAAGAAGAGGAAGCGTAGCCCGGCTCATTCGAGATTCATCCGCTGGAGCAGCTGAGGTGCGCCTCGAGCTCGGCCAGAAGCCGCAGGGCCCCGGCGCGATCGCCCTTCGCTGCCATCACCAGCGCGCGCAGCGGTTGAAGCACGCCCGGTACCTGGTCGAGGATCGCCGTCGCTTCCGCGAGCTGTCCGGTCTGCAGATAGGCCAGGACGAGATAGGCCCGCGTCGGGATGAACGATGGATCGAGCTCGAGCGTCCGATTCGCCTGCTCGATGGCGCGGGCGTAGTCGCGGCTGTACAGGTGGGTGACCGCGAGGACCAGGTTGACGATGGGAGAAGTCGGATCGAGCTGCCGCGCGCGCTCCGCTTCCGCGAGCGCTTCCGGGAACCGTCCCTTCATCCAGAGGATCTCGGCGTACCACTGGTGCGCCGTCGCGTACCCGGGCCTCAGCTCGATCGCGCGCTTCAGCTCGCGTTCGGCGGTGTCCCAGTCGTACTCGTGCTGGGCGAGGGCACCGAGCGATGCGTGGCCCTCGGCGAGGGAATCATCCAGCTCCACCGCCTTCAGCGCGTGCGCCTTCGCCTTCGGGAGCGTGTCGGCCGCCGCCGCGCCGCTGTAGTCCGGCATCAGCGTGTAGCAGTCCGCCAGCCCGGAATGCGCCAGGGCATACCCCCGGTCCAGGGCGATGGCGCGCTCGAACGATGCGCTCGCGCTCGCCAGCGACCCCTTGGTGCGCTGGTTCCAGAGGTACCTGCCCTTGAGGTAGAGGTCGTGCGCCTCCGTGCTCACCGAAGCCGGCTGCACCAGCGGCCGCTCCGGCACCAGCTTCGGCCTGAGGGACTGCACGATCGCGCGCGCCAGCTCGTCCTCCAGCGCGAAGACGCCTTTCAGCTCGCGGTCGAACGTCTTCGACCAGATGTGGTAGCCGTCCGCCGCGCTGACCAGCTGCGCCGCGATCCGCAGCCGGTTCCCCTCCCGGCGCACGCTCCCTTCCAGCACCGTGGCGACGTTCAGCTCCTCGCCGATCTGCCGGACGTTGACGCTCTTCCCCTTGTAGGAGAACGCCGACGTCCGCGCGACGACGCGCACGCCCTCGACGTTGGCGAGCGCGTTGATCACCTCCTCGGTCACCCCGTCCGAGAAGAACTCGTTGTCCTTGTCGTTGCTCAGGTTGACGAACGGCAGGACCGCGATCGACGGAGCGCGGGCCTGGGCCGGCGCGTTCCGGTCGCTGCGCAGGACGAAGTACCAGAGGAGCCCCGGCGCCGCCGCCAGCGCCCCGATACCGGCGAGGATCAGCGCCAGGCGCGCGCCGCGCGGTCCCGGGGCGGCCGCCGTGCGCTCGAGGCGGCCCTCGCTGACGTCGAAGATCCAGGCCAGGGTGACCACGACGGGGAATCCCACCGCGAGGGCCACCACCGCGTATGAGAGCACCACGTCCGGCCAGTGGAGCCCGTGCATGACGGGCTCGACGATCTGGAGAACGGCGAACGCGACGATGCCGTAGCCGACCAGCGCGCGAAACACGCGCCGCCGCTTCAACTCGGCGAGCAGGGCCGAAGACACGGGCCGCACCGGGGTCAGTCTAGCGCTACCGCAGGGCGCCCTGGCACTGGCTCGAGGCCTTGCTCTCCTGAGCCTTGAGGCAGAGGTAGATCTGGCCTCCGCCCGGCTTCAGCCCGGGGCAGAGCCGCTCCATGTCGCCGGCGCACTGGTCCCAGATCTTCTGCGCCTTCGCGGCGATCTCCGTCACCGTCTCGCGGCAGGTGGAGGAGAGATCGTCCCAGCGCGACCAGAGGCAGACGCGGATCCGGCCGCCGCCCGGGGCCACGCCGCGGCAGTACTGCCAGACGTCGTTGGCGCAGGCGAGGTTGATCTCGCGCGCGCGGTTCTGGATGGCCTGGATCTCCTGCTGGCACGCCCCGGAGAGATCCTTCCAGCGCGACTGCAGACAGGTGAGGACGCGTCCCTCGCCGAAGGGGATGCTCGAGCAGTACCGCCGGGCGTCGCTCACGCAGGCCGAGTCGGCATGCGCCGCGGCCGTGGCCATCAGGACGCCGGCCGCCGCCGCGCCCAGCAGCGCGCGCAGGTTCGCGGTCATGTGCTCCTCCCGGAAGCCTCATGCCGTCCTTCTGGCGAAGCGGACAATGAGACCAAAGGGCGACGCCCGGCGGCCGCGTTCCTGAGCTCAGGGATATCCGGGGTACGTGTTCGGCGGACCTTGCTTCGACCCGACCCAGCTCACGTCGTATTGGCAAGACGGCTGCGGCTGTAGCTGGACGACGTGCACGGTGGCCGTGAACCCCGTAGCCGTGAACTGCCCCATGATCGAGATCTGGTACGCGCCGTTGCCCGCCGGCGTCGCCGGGACGGAGAACGCCCCGGCCATGTCGACCGTCCCTGCGTAAGTCACGCCCGCGTGGGTGAGCGAGAGCGAAGTCGCGCCCGGCTCCTGCGCCACCACGGTAGGATTGTTCTGCACCTGCGGCGACGAGCAGGTGCTGCCCGGAAGCACCGACACCGCCGTGTCGTACGTGCCGCCGACCGACAGCTGCGCGGGCCCTGACATACCGCCACATCCCAACCAGAACAGACAGAGCGCGATCCGGCGCATACGCCACCTCCTGCGTTTGTTACCTCACGGTGAAGGCCGTGACGGCGGAGTTGCCCGCCACGTAGATGCGGCCCTTCGCGGCGATCGGCGCGTTGAAGCGCATCACCGATCCGAGCGAGCCGCTGGTGAAAATCGCCACGCCGGTCTCCGCGTTGAGCGCGTGGAGCCGACCGTCGCCCTCCGCCCCCACCGCCCAGATGATCGACTCGGCCCCGCCTCCGGTGGTGCTGGCGATCGGGGATCCGTTCCCGCTCACACCGGCGCACCAGGCCGTGCTGACGCCGGGAGGGGAACCCGCCGTGATGCGCAGCGCCACGAAGCCGTTGGGGCCCGGGCACGAAACGCCCCTCGCGGGGAACGCGAGGATCGTCCCGGAGGGAGTGCCGATCACCGCCGGAGCCGTGATCACCACCCCGCTCGCCACCTGCGGCGCCGTCAGGCCGCCGCCGATCCCGCCGAGATTGTCGCGATCGGCCAGATGGAGCTTGCCGTCCTTCCCGAGCGTGGCGACATAGCGCGACGTGCCCACGTCGAACGGCAGGGCGCCGGCGGTGCCGATGTCCGTGTCGCCGTCGTCGAGCTGCTTCCAGTTCGACGGCGTGTAGTAGCTGGCCGCCGCGCCCGAGAACGAGGGCCCGGGCGCAAGCTTGAGGATGGCCTCGCCGCCGTTCCAGGTGGTGAGCCCGATGGTGTTGCCGGTGGCCACGTAGAGGAACCCGTTCGCGATCGCCACCCCGCCCATCGACCAGATCCCGCCGCCGTGACCGGTGCGGTACGAAGCCGCGGACCTGGCGCCCACGGTGTCGAAGCCCACCACCCATCCGGC
>WNGJ01008182.1_pt1 | contig 11141 bp, 13 predicted proteins | sample 5400611 | NCBI WGS metagenome assembly WNGJ01 (sample SAMN13153375, study PRJNA577476) | soil metagenome | isolation source: 40 cm soil or saprolite under Garry oak tree replicate 1 | place: USA:California | collected 2016-06-15 | reverse complement strand
TTTAGTACCCTGGATAGGCTGTGTATTTTTGGCACAGGAAAATAAGACGGAGACGAAAGTTTTGGCGAGTGCTAATCAAAAATTTTTTTTGAATTGCCCCCCCCCCACTTGGTGAGCCAAGTCTTAGCAAAAATGTAGAGATAAAAAAATGCGCCTCGCCGAGTACATCAACTTTGTCAAAGGACACTTTGCCTTCTGAGGCTTGGTTAACGAGTTATTGCAGAAAGTTGGTTTTGAAAATTTCCCCTTTGCCGGTCCTGTATTTCAACAACTATGCGTTTACAAGCGAATTATGTAGAGACACTTTCGATTTATTTTGAGGAGATCTTAGAAGTCTTAGCAAAAATGTAGAGACAAAAAAGATGCGCCTCGCCGAGTACATCAACTTTGTGTGCGAAAATATTCTCTGCAACTTAATTTTTGGTACCTAAGGATTGTATGTAAGAGATAAGTCGTGTGTCATATATATGTTTATTTAAAATAAATTAGAACTTTGAATCCAAGAATTGGAACTTGAAGGAAATCCCAACCATTTGACAAGTGCTCGATCTCCGCGGCGACGTAACACTTTTTCCACTAGGAATAGGTCTGGAAAGCGAGCGCGAGCAATTTCTTGTTCATAGAAGGCGCCTTCCACTGTTTGTCCGCCCTCGTCTTTTAAGACGTATGTAGTCGGATTTGTTCGTTGCACTCGTTGGATTTCAAAGATTTCGGTTGTCCAGTTTGGCGTGTAGCTTTTTGCGAAAGTTGAGCGCTGTTTGCTTATTCGTACTTTGTCTCCGACTCGGTATCGTGGTTTTTTCGGGTTGGTTGTTTTCCGTCGTCGGTAGATATCCGACAAGTCCGTGTTGTGTTTGACGTCTATTGGACGCATTCCGGTTGTTCGGTGCCGTCGGGAATTGTAAGCTTTGACTAATTTGGCCAGTAGATTGTTTTTAACCCATGTGTAAGAACCCTGGTCGCTGAATTCTTTCCACATGGCGTTTTTTAAAGTTCGATTTACTCTTTCGGCCATGGCGGCTTTTAGATTGCTGCCGGTTGAGTAGTGGTTGATTTTGTATTCTCGCATTAGGTTTTGGAAGTCGGCGTTATAAAATTCTTTGCCGCGATCGGTTTGTAAATTTTGTGGGTGTCGTCGGTCTGCTTTGAAGACTTGTTCTTGCAATGCCTGTGTCACTTTTTTTCCGCTTTTGTCTTTTAGTGGAATGGCCCAGAGGTATTTGCTGAAAGCGTCGATCACTACTAAGATGTATTTGTAGCCTTGGTTAGTTCGGGCGTACGGTTGCATTTCCACTAGATCGGCTTGCCATAAGTCGTCGTAGCCTTTGATCACTGTTTTTCGTCGCGGATATCGGCGACGAGCTGGGGCGTGTAATTCTTCTACAACCTGTCGTCGTTGTTGTTTAGTCGTCTCCGGAATCTTCTTCTTCTTCGTGATCGCTGAAAGGCGGTCCATAGTATCCTCGTGTTGCGCCGCTTCTTCTGGTGGCTTCGCCCGTTAAGAAAAACGGCGTGATGAGTTTCCCCAGTCTATAATAAATTAATAATTCCACTGAAAATATCTTGGGATCTCTTATGATCGCCGTGTCAGGTAAATTATCTCGGAGGTGAACTGTGATGGACTTGCCGAGTGGGATCGGCTGTCGCACTGGCCAGGTGAAGAGGTCCTGCTCCCCGTCTATTTTGACGGTGTATTCTGGGAATGGCTGAGCATACCGGGGCTCGATGTACGCTGCCTCTACTGGCAAGACGTATCGTGTGGATCCGTGTCTGAAGAGCACTTGTTTCTTGTCTTTAGCGAAGCGTCTTCCTCGCAAGGGGACGGTGAAAAAACTCAGGCGATCGTTTAGATAATTGACGTTTACGGCTGAAGATAGGTAGCGATCGTCTGTTTGTATGTCGGTGATCATGCGGTTCTCGGCTTCGAACCAGGTTTTTTTCTCTTTGAGATCTTCGGTATCCTCTGCGCTTGCCACCCGATATATTAGCATAGTCCGCCGCAACATATTTATGTAATCTTCGAGGTAGTTAACGTTAACAGCTGAGGTGGAATGGAGTTGGGCGTTTTGTTGTTTTGAAACCGGATCGCTCAGGTTGACTATGGTTCTGCCGCCGGCGTTGTGGTGTTTATCCGGGTTGGTTAATGACCATGCTCCTTGTTCGCTTGCCTGTTCCCCTGTTTGTTCTTGGAGCGCATCCAATTTACGTTTCAAATAGTTTGCTGAAACGGCGTCCTTGCTGTCTTCTGTGCTGGGATCTCCGATGTCTCGCAAAATTTTTCCTCCTACGTCGACGTATTTGTTGGTGGAGTCGAAAACTAGCGGTTTTGGAGCTAGCGTGTCTCTGGCAGTCAAGTAGGTTAGTAGCCAGCCGTGTGTCACGACGTCTTTATCCCCATCGGGATTCGCTAAAGACTTTCCCCGTGGCTCGGCTACGTTGGTTATGACTCTTTCGTTGGCGTCGATTAACTGCTCATTCATGGGAAGATCCACGAGTCGCTGAGAAAAGGGCGCGATGATGGCGTCGACGTAATCCTTGGTAGCCACGTGTGCCGATGCCGTCGGTTTTTGAGCCGTAGTTCCAGCAGGCAAAGACGAAGGAAAGGAAGTCGGGGCTGGAGTCGGTTGAGACTGCGAGGTCGGCCGCAAGTCTGCTCTTCGGGCTGCATCGGTCTTTTCTCCGAGACCGGTTAAAATTCTTCCGTTGAAGTTAACGGTGGTTCCGTCGTCCGTGTAGAATAAATCGCCGTGGCGCAAAACGTCTCCGTTTTGTGGTGGTTGTCGTTTTCCTGCGCCGACTATCACTTTTCCGTCTAAATTTAAATGTCCGTCTTCGTCTAGACGAAATCCGATGCCGGGAGCTCCTGGTGAACCGGCAGGTCCGGGATCGCCCTGAGGACCGGGAGGTCCTTTAGGACCTGGAATTCCGGCGGCGCCCGGACGACCAGGTGGTCCGGGTGTTCCGGGCAGTCCTTGAGGACCGGCTGGTCCCTGAGGACCTGTGGGTCCGCGAAGTCTGGGCATTTCACCGCTGTTTTCGACGTCGAGGCCGAGGCTGCTGCTGCTGCTGTTGCTGTCGTCTCCACCGAAGAGCGGGCGCCAGAAGGTGTCCAGAGGCATGTCTAGGGGCGCGGTGCTCACTCTATGTAACCGTGTTCGCGCAAGCGCGCTAGGATCCCTGCGATTTCTGCCGTGTGTCCGGTGTGCCCGGCCTGGCGGGAGGCAAGTAGTAACCGTAGTCGTTTGCAGAGGGCGTTTGGATCTCCGGCGCTTCGACAGGATATTGATCGGGCGCCTTGAACTCCGCGACCCGTCTTGCCGGCCCAGTACGAAGGCTTGATGATTTCGTTGTATTTTTTGCCCTTGTTAGACCTGATAGTTCCGGACGGGTCGAATCCTTCCAAATGTAGGAGCGTTTCCGGAAGAATTTCTTGCGTGTAGATTTGTTTGTCGGCGGCGGTGTAAACCGATTTTTTGGGGGCGTAAGCTTCGATGAGTTCGATTAAGCCGGGCGTCACGGGATATTTTTTGGTCTTTCCGATGTAAATGTATCGGTCGTCTCGATCGTATTGCGCTTTCCCGAGTTTATGGAGTCCCGTATTTTGATCTATGTAGGGACCGTAAACGTAGTCCTCTGTGTAATAATGGCTTTTAGTCGGAGCTGTTGTATCGGCGGTGACCTCTTGTTCTCGTTCTTCGTCCTCCTCGCTCTCGTGTTCCGTTTCTTCGTCCGCTTCGCTGCTTTCCAGCGTATGGCGGAAATGATGTTCGTACGGGTATAAATTTTCGGGCGCTCCCGGCCTTCTTGTCGTGCCTAGCGGAGGTGTCGGTGCGGCTTGTTTGGGGGTGGTTGGCGGCGGCGGCGGCGGTGGTGGTGGTGGTTCTCGAGTCACTAATTTTTCCAAGGGTCCAATGATCGGCGCGTAAGTCGTCTTGTAAAACTGTTCCTCTTCGAATTTGCGTTTCTTCAAGTCCTTCAATTTCTGTTTCACCGCCTCGGTGGCACTGATGAGGGCGCTTTTCACTTCGCTTTCGGACATTGCCAAAATTCGTCCAGTCCGCGTCTGTACCGTCCTCGCGAAACGGGACTCTCCGCGTCAATGACGACGTAACCGTACTTGTCGTTGTTCCAGGCGGCGCTGCACAGCTGACGAAATGTTTCCAGCGGCATGTCGGAGCGGGCGTGATCCTCGTAGACGTGTCGCACGTTGAGGTCGTCTTGGCGAAACAAGAAGACGACGTTGGCGTTGTCTCGAATCAAGTGCTTTGGGACCCGGGCGTACGACTGACACAAATAAAATGTATCTAGCCCGTAATGTCGGCCCCGAGCGAAATATTGTCGCATGAGCTCTTGATTTTCGCTGGCCACGTCGTCGAATATCACCACCGAATCCGGTCGAATTTCTTCCGGCGGACAAACTTGTTCTCGGTTGTCAAACATTTGCAATTCGGCGCTCGGAATCTCTTTGAGCACCGCTTCCACGAACTGGTACTTGGGCTGATGCAAGGTCTTGCAATATATGTAACAGTTTTGAAAACGCAGGCCGTTTGGATGGAAGAGTAAGCCGACCATTAGGTGAGTCTTTCCCGAGTTGCTGGGTCCGGAGATGATGGCGCGGATGGAATTCGGCAGTAACGGGCCGTGGCGTCGCCATTGTCGGTCCTCTTGTTGCTGCTGTATCGGCGGAGGAAGTCGGAAGCTTGTGCGTTGCTTGCGAAATTCCATGACCCTCGGCGAAATCTGACAACCTTGTGTTTTTCCCTCTTGGTGGCGCTGTAGTCGGGGAGGCGGGCATGAGACGGCGAGGAGCCGGAGTCGCCAACAGGCTCATCAACGCTCTGCCGTTCGAGTTGCACGTGCCGGGCTATCAATTTTGTGGTCCGGGCACTCGATTAGACGAACGTTTGGCTCGCGGAGACCGAGGAATAAATCCTTTGGACAGAGCCTGCAGGGAACACGACATCGCCTACGCTCACCATCCGGAAGATTTGGGAGAACGTCACGCCGCCGACCGAGTTCTTCGCAAGGCCGCTCTGAAACGAGTGGTGGCCCCCGACGCCAGGCTATCCGAACGGGCGGCAGCGCTGTTGACTGCAGGCGTCATGACGGGCAAGTTGGCGTTGGGAGCCGGACTCGGCGGGAAGAAGAGGAAGACGAAGAAAAAAGTAGTCGGAGTTCGGAGGTTGGGCGTGGCGAAGAAAGTCGGCGGGGTTTTGCCCATCGTTTTGGGCGTTTTGGGAGCCCTGGGAGCCCTGGCGTCCGGAGCCTCGTCGATTGCCACCGCCGTCAAGCGGAGTCAGCAGGGGGATAAGGCGTTGTTGGAGCAAGTGAGGCACAATTTGGCCATGGAGGCCAAAGCTGGCCGCGGCGGAAAAAGGAAGACAAGAAGGATCCCGAAGAAGAAAAAAAAAAAATAAAGGACGTGGAAGCGGAGCTTCCCCGGCGTCCGTTGAGCGGCGAGGACATTCGCGGTTTTATTAAGCGCCATCGGTCGGAAGTGCCGGATTTTCGGGGAACGTATATGCGTGCGGCGTTGCCGGGGCGCGTGCGGAAGCGCGAGAGCGGAATCGTCAATTTGGACGACGTCCGGGGTCCGGGCACTCATTGGGTGGCCTATCGAAAGAACGGCCGAGAAGCCTACTATTTCGACAGCTACGGCCAGTTGCGCCCACCCCGAGAAATCGTCGATTACTTGTGCGATTCTCCGGACGCCTCTATTCACTACAACCTGGACCGCCATCAAAAGGCCGCCGATTGGAATTGCGGGCACGCCAGCCTGGGTTTTTTGAGCGGAGCCATCAAGCCGCGCTTTACGGGTCATGTATAGCCTGCGTTCGTACACGTTTTCCCTGCACGGCTACGGTTCGCGAGTGGAGACGGACATATCCGAGGCCATTCACACGGACGCGGGACGGTGGCGGATCGGAGTGCTAGGATTTCATGCTTTTAACACGGTCAAGAACGTGATCGACAAGAAGAACAATGTGTTGACGTATTGGGCGGGGAACCGTGCGCACACGGCGGTTATTCCGGAAGGAAATTACGATCTGGAGGCTCTGCAGGAGGCTTTTCAAGAAGCTCTTCCGGAGGGAGAGACGCTGGTCCTTCACGGCGAGAACGCGACGCAGCGAATCCAGTTGTATAGCACGGCGAGCCTGGATTTCCGAGTTCCCGGATCTCCGGCCGGGTTGCTGGGATTTCCCTCCGACCACGTGCTGCACCCCGACTTTTGGCACGAGTCGTCGGAGCCGATCGAACTCTTGCATTTTCGCCTCGTGCGCTTGCACTGCAACGTCGTGTCCGGGTCTTTCGAGGGCACCGGGCAGCCCTCGACCATCCTGCACGAATTTTCTCCCAAAACGCCGCCGGGCTTCAAGATCATCGAGGAGCCCCAGAACGTGGTGTACTTGCCCATCAACACGCCGCGAATATCGCATATCGTCGTCGACGTGACGGACGAGCGAAACCGCCCCTTGGATTTTGGAACCGAACATCGCGTCGACGTGCGTCTGCATTTGCAGCGATGGGTCTAGTGCGCAACTCTTTGAAAGCCGCGGTAGTTATCAGGAGCAGCGCCGCCGGTATCGGAAGAAGGAAGAGAGGAGCAGGAGGAGGAGGGACTCTCCGCGGACGGCTGGGCGCCGCTAACGTCCGTTTCTTGCGGCGGTTGGGTTACTCTGTGAACCAAGATGGTCGACGTTGAAGATCCTCTGCAGGTTACCAGGAAGCCGGTCTATGATACGCGGGTGACTTCCAAAGAATATCACGCGTATTACCCGTACCCGTCCGCGGGTTTCGGGACGGGGATGGAAATACGGATCCCGATTCATCACCAGGACCTGTACACGCTGCCTCACACCAGCCGCCTGGTTTTGGAAGGGAAGCTGGTGAAAGATCCGGCGGCGGACGGAACGGACGGGAGGAAATTCAACGACGACACTCATCAATTGACTACCAACGGTTACGCTCATCTGTTTGCGCAAATTCGCTACGAGCTCAACGGAGTGGTGGTAGATCAAGTGACGGATCCGGGCATCGCCACGACTCTGAAAGGGCTGGCCTCTTTCGAGGCGGGTTCGGCGGAAAGCGGGGCGGCCGGAGGCTTTTTGGATACGAAGGACACGTGGAACGTTTTGACCGGCGCATTCTGGGCTTCCATTCCCCTGTCGAATTTGCTGGGGATTTTCGAAGACTTTAAGAAAATCTTGATAAACATCCGGCAGGAATTGGTCTTGCTCCGGGCCAACAACAACAACAACGCCCTGTATTCCTCGGACAGGACTTTTGGGATCTCGATCGAAAAAATTTATTGGCTGATGGAACACGTGTCCGTGGACGACAAGACCAGGCTGGCGCTGACGGACGTCCTGAAAAACGACCCGTGGTTGGAGTTGAATTTCATGAGCTGGGAACTGCACACGTACCCGACGCTCCTGCAGACCAAGCGCCACACGTGGACCGTCAAGACGGCTCCGCAGCTGGAGACTCCCAGGTACGTCATCGTGGCTTTTCAGACGGACCGCAGAAACAACAAGGAGAAATCCAATAGTGGTTTCGATGGCGTGGAAATCGAAACGGTGCGCTTGTTTCTGAACGGAGTGCCTTTCCCTTACAACGTTCCGCAACTCGCCCTAAAGAAAGGGCAGTGGGTGTTCGCCTACCAAATGTTTTGTGATTTTCAAAAGGCCTATTACGAAAAGCTGGTGTCGAGGCCTCTGGTGTCTCCTCGGTATTTTTACGAGCACTATCCGATGTTCATCATCAATTGTTCGTCGCAGCCGGAAACGGTCAAGACCGGCAGCGTAGACGTGCGTCTGGAATGGGAGACGCTCGAGAACATTCCGGCCAAAACGTCTGCCTATTGCCTCATTTTGCACGAAAGGCGCGTGCAATACAAGCCGCTGACATCGGCGGTCCAGGTGTCTTAAATAAAAAGGCCTCCGGGTTTGTGTGCAAGAAATATATACAGTGCAGTTTTATTAATTTTTTTGTATTACATACACTATCTATTTGCCGGGATTTTTACCCGTTTCTAAAATGTGAACGAAAGCCGCTTTCGTCTCCGGAAAGCGCTCGAAGAACGAGTTCATCTTGTGGCGGAGTTCGTAAGGGCGAAGTCTGTCCACATCGCACTTGTCGTTTTGACACATCATGTACCAGAACAACCCGGACTTGACGCCCGCGAACATGCACAGTTTTAGCACTTGCTTGCACTTGCAAATGGGCTTGAGCCACGGCACGTAATGGCGGGAGAGAGTGGCTGCTCCGCCGTCCGGGCGGTCCAAGACTTTGTTCAGGACGTTCTCGATGTAATATTCCAGGCCCACCACTCCGGGGATCGCCAGGTCGCACTTGCGGGTCTCGCAGACGATGGAGCCGTCTCTCAGGACGGCCTCGTTCCCGCAGAAGCAAAAGGGCTGCCAGGTGTTTTGAGCCGGATTCGGTCGGCTCACGATGGAATACGTCAGGCGGTCGATTTGCCACCCGGTGTCGCGACGGCTTCCGGGCCACACGGCCTTCGGAGCCTCGGCCAGAGGAGGCAGAAGCCGTCCCGCCGCCGCCGCCGCCGCCGCTTTCTTCCCGGCGTTGCCACCAGTTCCTTTGATCTGTAAAACAAAAAAGATATGAATGAACCATTCAATAAAACTTTACTACGACGACCTCCTCCGGCTTACTTTCTGCGCTCCTGATGCAGAAGCCTTCCCAAGGGCACGTGAGGTCGTAGTTTTTGCCGCCTTCTTGGGGCGCTTGGAGACGTGATGCTGCGACGGTTTCTTCTTATTGGGAGGAGGAGGAGAGGGTGGTGGAGGTGCCGGTTCGAGACGGGGACGACGAGAAGAAGAAGGCCCGCCGTCGTCGTAGTCGTCGTCCTCGTCGCCGTCTTCGTCGGCGATCCCCTCCGCGCCGGGAGCGGCGGGAGTGCAGGAAATTTCCACCACCTCGTCTTCGTTCACGGAGGCCGGATCCAACAAGTGGAGCTCGTTGTTTGGCCAAAGGAGGTCGTCGTCGTTGACTCTTCCTCCTCCGGCGGCCATTTCGCCGCCGCGATGATCCTCTCTGCCGGCCCCCGACATCTCGCCACCGCGCTTGGTCTTCATGGAGTCCCGGGTATTGGCGAACAACAGGCACCACTAGCCGTCACTGCGCCGCCGTCGTCGCCGCCGTCTCGGCGTCGATAAGAAGAAGAAGGCGGAGGAAAGCGACTATCGATCGCGGGAGTCGTAGGAGCCGGGAAGCAAGCCAGACAGTCCAAATTCCTGGCGTAGAATTTATATCCGCGCCGCGACACCAAAGTTCGCACGATGCCGTACCAACAGCCCGAGCACAGATTGTCGAAACGTACCTGAGAATTCGCGCCGTTCAGGGAAGTGAAAATGAGATAGCCCTGCCGCAGCACCGCGCACATGTGACCGAAAACGAAAGGCCGGAAAAGGCTCCCATTCCCGATCCACATGTTAATCAAACGCACAGTTATTTCACACAGGGGATCCGCCGAGGCGTGAGTGCAGAGGAAAGGCGGCGAGGTCCAAGGAGAAAATCCGGTCGCCATTTACCAGTAGTAACTGTGGGGGCAAGTGTTGGACCGCCGGATCGTCACCATGACCCGATCGTCTATAGGGGTGTCGGGAGGCGCGCAGATCTCCATGCCCCGGGCAATCGTCTCCCACACCCCGGACCAGTCTCCGTTCGGCGCTGCCGGCTTGCAGAAAAAGCTCTCGAAGTGCACCACCAGGTCGCCCGGATTCTCACGGCGATGTCCCCGGCGGTGCGGGGGTCCCCGACGACGGTGGGGAATAAACCACCGGATCAGGACTTTCGGCCGGCGGCGCTGGCACTCGGCGAGGCCCGAGATTCGCAAATATTCGCAGCAAGGCAGACTGCGGAGGAACTCCACGTGCGGGCACGACGACGTCGACATTTGCTGGTGGGTCGTCGTCGTCGGGCGGCCAGAGTCCCCGCGGCTCTCCTTTTATATGCTCTAGTCTCCGGTCGATCCGAACCCCCCTTCCCCTCGTTCCGTCTCGTCCAATACTTGCACCTCCCTGACGACCGGATAAGAAACGCGCTCGCAAATCAATTTTAGTCCCAGCGGGAAAAGCGTATTCCACGGAGCCTAAAGACTACGATCAATTCCCCGCGAAAATCAGTATCGATAACTCCGCCCCTAATAGCCAAGCCACACCTCTGTCCGTAACCGGAGCGCTCGGCGATGCGCCCGTGGCGCAGGCCGGGCGGCAGGTCGAAATGATGTACAAGTCCAAGCCGGCCGATTGGGGAGTGGCTCTGGTGGGCAAGTGCGCTTGATCTGTCATTCTGACCACCAATAATTCTTCTTCTTCCTGTGCCGCCCAGGTGGCCATGGCGGCTCGCCTATAAAAGGAGGCGGCGGTTCTCCACCACCGCCGGCGTAGAAGAATGCCGGGGGCCGCCGTGGTCTTTGCGGACTGGCAGGGGTTCCAGCTGGGTCAGGAAGGAGAATACTTGATCCGGGAGCTGGCCTTGGTGGAGCTGGGTTCGGAGCGGGCGCCGGAACGCTTCCTCTTCAGGCAGCCTCTGAGTCCGTGCTATCTGACCAGAAGCGCCAGAGACCACATGCACGTGACGACGAGGAAGGTGCACGGGTTGGAGTGGTCAGCCACCGAGGGCCTGCCCGCCGCGGCGCTGGGGAAAATCCTGGCCTCGCGGCTGCCGGCCAACTGCCTGGTGGTCTGCAAAGGGGCGGAGAAGACGTCCTTGCTGGCGCAGGCGGGCCCTCCCACGTGCACCTACAAGAACATCGAGGACGACGAGGTCCGCGTCCCGCCCGCTCTCCGAGCCCTCAGGACGGCCAACAGGACCCACCACTGCCGGTCTCCCGCTCACCACGGCCGACGGCTCTTGAATTGCGCCGCCGAAAACGCCTCCAGTCTCCACCGCTGGTGGGCGGCGGAAGCGAAGGTAAATAAGATGCCACAACCAGCTTGCCATGAAGTGTAAACCTCTCTCTATAGCAGGAGGAGCAACGGAGGAAACGAGGAGCATTTCCTGCGCCGCCGCCGGATGATTGGGAGGAGGAGGACGACGACGACGAACTAGACCTCCTAGATGACGACGACGACGATTGGGCACAACCACCACCACCACCACCACCAGCAGAGGAG
>WNGJ01008177.1_pt1 | contig 11147 bp, 6 predicted proteins | sample 5400611 | NCBI WGS metagenome assembly WNGJ01 (sample SAMN13153375, study PRJNA577476) | soil metagenome | isolation source: 40 cm soil or saprolite under Garry oak tree replicate 1 | place: USA:California | collected 2016-06-15 | reverse complement strand
GTGGAGCCGGGAGGAATCGCGCGAAGGGCGACCCACACGCGGCGCTGGAACTCCGTGCCCCCCGTGTCCACCACGACGTCGTCCAGGGCGGCATAGTCCTTGGCGAAGTAGGCGAGGAGTCTCTCGCTGACGCCGAGGGGGTTGTCCTCGTGCACGAGCGCGAAATCCTCGAAGCGGCGCGAGAGCAGCGTCTTCATGCGCTCGTCGCACTCTGCGAAATCGACGGCGCACAGCGCCCCGGGACGGGTGACGATGACGATGGGCCCGATCTCGGAATCGATGGTGTCGGTGTGGAGCTCGGTGATCGTCGCCCGCGTGAGCATGGTCACGCCGGCGAGTGCGTGAAGGGCAGGCGGGTGAAGCGCTGGCGCTCGATCTCGACCACGAGCACGATGCGCTCGGCGGGATTCTGTCGCATGGGAAACTCCTTGCCCGTGTACTTGCGCGACACGCGATCCATGATCTTGAAGTCCGCGTCCTTCCAGCGCTCGGCCACGCGACCCCGGAGCTGGGCCTCCACGTAGGGATTGTCGAAGGACACGATGGACATGCCCACCCGGGAGTCCCGCCGCGTGTTCTTGGCCTTGAGGGAGTTCTCCCCCGTGCACACGAGGATGCGATCGCCCTCGAGATCGACCCAGACGGGCGCCACCTGGGGCGAGCCGTCGGGCATGAGAGTGGCGAGGTGGGCGAAGTTGGCGCCTCGCACCAGGGCCTTGACGTCGTCCGAGAGCGCGATGCCCTTCACGAGGCGTCGGCCCCGCCACCCGCGCTTTCCGAAGGCAGGATGACGAAGCCGCGCTCGCGCAAGTTCGTGTCCACGTCCGCGTGCTGACGCCGGTCGCTCTGCCGCCGCTCCTCGGCGGCGGCGCCGCGGCTCTGCCGCCGCTCGCTCACGCGCCGATCCATGATGATGCGCACGCGGTCCTGGCCGCTGAACTCGCGCTGGAGATATTCGTAGAGCTGCGGATTGTAGCGCGCCACGATGAAGATCTCGCCGACTTGCATCATCTCCTCCCCACACTTCTTGACCCAGAATGGCACGTCCATCTCGCGAAACAGGGTGAAGGCCGCGACCAAGTGCTCCTCGGCCCGCATGCGATCGCCCCGGAGCCGGCACACGCGCCCCCACCCCATGCGCACGTGAGCCACCAGCGGCTGCATCTTGAGCTCCTCGGCGATGCCGAGAGCCTGGCGATAGTGCTCTTCCGCCTGCGCGAGCGACGCCCCGCCCTCGCGGCTCGCCACCTCACCCAGGAGCCGCCACGCCCAGGCCTGGTGCCCCCGCTCCTTGTGCGCGATGGCGAGGTCGAGGGCGTGCCGTGCCGCCTCTCCCGCTCGCGCGGGCTCGCCGGCCGCGAGCAGACCTTCGGCCTTGTGGAGCGTCCACAGAGCCAGGTAGGCGTTGATGCCGAGCACCTCGCTCAGGTGCACGCCGTCCTCGAGGAGGGGCAGGGCGGAATCGACGTGACCGCGCAGGGCCAGCGTCAAGCCCAGGAGCGAGGAGGGAATGGGCCGCCACACGTCGAGATGCTTCTCGCGGCAGGCGTCCAGGCTCGGCTGAAGCAGCTCGCGCGCGCGATCGAGATGGCCCCGCCGGAGCCACACGAGCCCGGCCAGCGTGCGCGCGATGGTCTGGCCATACACGTGTCCGGCCGCATCGGCCGCGCGCATGGCCTGGTCCACGCACGCATCCGCGGCGTGGAAATCCCCGAGCTCGGCCAGAGTGAAGGCCAGCCACCCGCTCGAGGTGACGTACGAGATCGCCGTCTGGGTGCCGGTGTCGGTCGCGCGCGTGCGCTCGAGCGCGTCGACATTCTCCCGCAGGATGAATTCCGCGCGCCGGTACTGGCCCTGGGCGTGGCAGCTGTAGCCGAGATAGCCGCGGGCCAGCGCCTGCAATCCCAGATCCTGCGTGGCGTCCGCGATGCGCAGGCAGCGCTCGCCGTAGTCGATGGCCAGGTCCGGCTCGCCCTTCAAGTAGTGGTAGTTGACGAGATAGCTGTACACGCGCGCCAGGCGCGACTCGTCGCCCAGCTCGGTCCCGAGCTCCTCGGCTTCTTTAGAGAGCTGGAGAACCTCGGGCAGGCGTCCGAGCTGCAGGAGGGGCGGACGCAGCTCGAGCCGGATGTCGATGGCCAGCTCGAGCTTGCTCCGTCCGTCCGGGAGGTGCACGAGGATCTGCAGGGCCTGCTCGAGGAGCGCGACGGCTTCCTCGTTGCCCGCGCGCGAGGCGGCCTTGGCCGCCGCCTGGCGGAGATAGGCCACGGCCTTTTCCCAGACCTCTCCGCGGACGGCGTGGTGCGCCAACCGGTCCACGTGCTCGCCCAGGCGCTCGGCCTGCACCCGCTCGAGGGCATCCACCACGCGCGCATGCAAGGTCCGGCGCCGTCCCTGCAGCAGCGAGGCGTACGCGACGTCGTGCGTGAGGGCGTGCTTGAACGTGTACTCGAGCGTCGGGAACAGGCTCGTCTCGTAGATGAACTCCGCGGCCTGGAGCCGCATGAGCCCGCTCCTCAGCGTTTCATCCGGCAGCTCGGCGATGGCCTCGAGCAGCGCGAAGGAGACGTCCTTGCCGATGACGGAGGCGGCCTGGAGCAGCCGCTTGTCCTCGGGCTGGAGCCGGTCGATGCGCGCGGCGAGCACGGCCTGCACGGTCGGCGGCATCTGGAGCGTGCCGATGGACTTTGCCATCTTGTACTGACCCCGCTCGCCCAGGAGCGCCTTGGTCTCGACGAGCGACTGCACGCACTCCTCGAGGAAGAAGGGATTGCCCTCGGTCTGCTTGACGAGGAGCTGCTTGAGGGGGGCCAGGGCCGCGTCGGTGCCCAGGAGCGCCTGCAGGAGCTCCTCCGCGCTCTCGGGCTGGAGCGGATCCATGCGGAACTGGGTGTAATAGCTCTTGCCACCCCACCCGTGCGTGTATTCCGGCCGGTAGTTCACCATCAGCAAGATGCGTGCGGCGGGCAGGCTTTCCACGAGGCTGTCGAGGAAGGCCTGGGTCTCCGAGTCGACCCAGTTGAGGTTCTCGAAGATGACGAGGAGCGGCTGCACCTGGCTCTCGCGCAGGAGGAGTCGCTTGAGGGCGTCGAGGGTCCGCCGACGGCGCTCGCGCGGATCGGGCTCCTGCCACTCGCCGTCGTCCATGGGCACGTCGAGCAGCGAGAGAAAAACGGGGATGGTGGGGCGCAGCGTCTCGTCCAGGGTGAGGAGCTTGCCCGTGACCTTCTCGCGGATGCGTCGGCCATCGTCGTGGTCGCCGATGCCGAAGTAGGTCTTGAGCAGGTCGCTCACGGGCAGGTACGAGTTCATCTTCCCGTAGGAGACCGGCGAGCTCTCGAGGATGAGCCAGCCGTGCGTGCGGTGGGAGTGGGTGAACTCCCAGAAGAGCCGGGACTTGCCCACGCCGGGCTCTCCCGACACCGCCACGAGCTGTCCCTGGCCCGCGTGCGCCTTCTCGAGTGTCTGGCGCAGCCGGACCAGCTCGGCGTCGCGCCCGACGAACGGCGTCAGCCCGCGCGCCGCCGCCGCCTGCAGCCGCGAGCGCACGGCGCCGGCGCGCACGATCTCGAAGACCTCGATGGTCTCCGCGAGCCCGCGCACGGGCACGGGGCCGAGAGGCCGGACCTCGATGTAGCCCTCGGCCAGGCGCAGGGTATCCTTGGTCATGAGGGCGGTGCCCGGGCGCGCGAGCTGCTCCATCCGCGCGGCCAGGTGCGTGGTCTGGCCGATGGCGGAGTAGTCCATGTGGAGATCGCTGTCGATCGCCCGCACCACCACCTCGCCCGAATTGAGCCCCACGCGGATCTGCACGTCGATGCCCTGCGCGCGCCGGAGCTCGTCCGCGTACCAGCCGACCGTCTCCTGCATCCGGAGCGCGGCATGGCAGGCGCGCACCGCGTGATCCTCGTGACTCACGGGGGCGCCGAAGAGGGCCATGATGCCGTCGCCCATGACCTGGTTGACGGTGCCCTCGTAGCGATGCACCGCTTCCATCATTCGCTCGAGCACCGGATCGAGAAGCTTGCGCGCTTCCTCGGGATCGCGGTCGGCCAGGAGCTCCATGGAGCCCTTGAGATCGGCAAAGACCACGGTGACGAGCTTGCGCTCCCCCTCGAGCTGGGCCCGCGCCGTGAGGATCTTGTCCGCGAGGTGCTTGGGCGTATAGGACTGCGGATCACCGAAGCGCGTGGGGGTGGGCGCCGCTCCCGCCAGAGGTGTGCCGCAGGCGCCGCAGAATCGGCTGCCCGTGGCGGTCTCGGCGTTGCACGAGGGACAGGTCGTGGCCAGACGCGCGCCGCACTGCTCGCAGAACTTGGCGCCTTCGCGAGCGGGAGCCTGACAGCGCGGACACGTCACGGTACAACCTCCTGCAAAATAGGCACAACTCGCACCCGATAACAGGGGAGTGTAGCGATGGTGGCGGGCCCGGTCAACAGGGCACGCGACTTCGTTGAGAGCGACTCGTCCCGCAGCGCCGCGGCACGCTCAATCCCAATGCGCAAGGGCAGTTGGCGAGCGCCCGCCGTCCGATCTTCCATCCAATCGAGGCACCGCAAATAGTTGTCACAACTCAACCCAAAGTGTTGGCCCGTCCCTCATCTGTCAATCGTTTGACAGTCTCAGATGAGTCCATTTCTGCCGACACTTCAGCTACTTAGTACGCTTTCGGCGAGTGGTCGACCGTGGCATGGGGCTTGCGAGTCTCCCCACCAGGCTCTTGTGACTCACCAAATGAAACCCAATAAGCGCTCTAGACACGATGCTCGACCGTCGGCTAACGGACCTTCGAGAGAGGACGTGATGGCCGCACCTACAGCTGAGCTGTCGACCCTACCGCCGCGGCTCGAAACGCTGCTCGAGATCACCCGTCAGCTCTCGGCGTTCCTTCCTCTGGAGAAGCTGCTGGGGAAGATGGCCGAGGCGTGCGGGTCTCTCCTCGACTCGGATTCCGTAGGCATCCGAGTGGTGGAGGGTGATGAACTCGTGCTCATGGGCGTCTGGGGCGATGCCCAGACGGCTATGCCGAACGCGAGGATCAAGATCGGCGAGAGTCTGACCGGCACCGTCGTCGCCACGGGCGAGCCCCTCCTCCTGTCGGACCCCGCGAACGATCCGCGAATCGCCCCGGCCAGCCGCGTGGCCTACCTGCGCGGCGGCTATCGCGCGTTTCTCGGTGTGCCCCTCAAGATCGGCGAGCAGGTGCTGGGAGCGCTGAGCATTCGCACCCTACGCGCGGAGGGCTTCTCGTCGGAGGACGTGTCGATCGCCACCGCCTTCGCGGCTCAGGCGGCCATCGCTCTCGAGAATGCCCGTCTCTACCGGGAAGCCGAGGCGCGCGCGGACAAGCTGAAGGCGCTCAGCGCGCTCACGCGGCTGATGACCTCGGCCGAGGGCGCCTCCGAGGTCTGTCAGGCGGTGGCGCGGGCGGCCACTACCCTGCTCGGCGCCGCGAGCACTCGCGTCTCCGTGGCGGATCCGGTGGCCCGCGTGCTTCGCACCGAGGGCGGCTTCAGCTTCGATCCCCAGGTCGAGCAGATCGTGACCGAGGTCCCGGTCATCCCGTATGGCGAGGGTCTGACCGGACGCATCGCCGAGTCGCGGACGCCTGACTACATACTGGATATCGGCAATGATCCCAAGCTGCGGAACCGGCGCCTTTCCACGGTGGCCGGGCTCCGCGGCTTTGCCGGCCTTCCCCTGATTGCCGACGAGCAGACCGTGGGGGTGCTGGCCATCTTCTTCCGCGAGCCGCGGTCTTTCACCTCGGAAGAACGGGAGCTCATCGCGCTGCTTGCCGACCAGGCCGCCATCGCGATTCGCAATGCCCGGATGCGGGAGGCCGTACAGACCCATCAGAACCACCTGGAGACGCTCCTCGAGGTGAGCCGCCAGCTCTCCAAGATCCAGCCGGTGGAATCGCTGCTCACCACGATATCCGAAGCGTGCGGCCGGCTTCTCAACTCGGAATCGGTCGGGTTCCGGCGCGTGGAAGGCGAGGAGCTCGTGCTGGCCGGATCGTGGGGCGACGCCAAGGAAGTCCTGATCACCCCCCGGCTCAAGTTCGGAGAGAGCCTCGCCGGACGGGTCGCCGTGGGCGGCGAGCCGCTCCTCGTGGCGGACCTCGCGAACGATCTGCGGGTGACGGCGACACATCGAGAGAGCTGTTCGCGACGCGGCTACCGAGCCATGCTTGCCGTGCCCGTCAAGGTCGGAGAGCGCGTCGTGGGCGTCCTCACCATTCTCTCTCGCCGGCCGGAGGGGTTCTGCGCCGAGGATCTGATCATCGCCACCGCCTTCGCCGCGCAGGCTGCGGTCGCCCTCGAGAACAGCCGGCTCTACCACGAGACGCAGCGGGCCTACGAAGAGCTCGCCCAGACCCAGGATCAGCTCGCCCAGGCCGGCAAGATGGAAGCCATCGGACATCTCGCAGGCGGGGTCGCCCACGACTTCAACAACCTCCTCATGGTGATCATGGGCCGGACGGAGATGCTCATGAAGGACCTCGGCGACGCGGACCCGAGGCACTCGACAGCCAAGGTCATCGAGCAGACGGCGCTCCGGGCCGCCGACCTGACGCGTCAGCTCCTCGCCTTCAGCCGGAAGCAGGTGCTGAACCCGGCGGTGCTCGACCTGAACGCGGTCGTCTCGAAGATGGGCGAGATGCTCCGACGGTTGATCGGAGAGGACATCGCCCTCGTCACCGGCCTGGGCTCGTCCCTCGGGCATGTGAAGGCCGATCCGGGGCAGATCGAGCAGATCATCATGAACCTGGCCGTCAACGCGCGTGACGCGATGCCCGAGGGAGGACGGCTCACCCTCGAGACGGCCAACATCGAGCTGGATGTCGCCTATGCGCGCAAGCACGTGGGGGCGCGGCCTGGGCCGCACGTCATGCTGGCCCTGAGCGATACCGGCACCGGCATGGATGCGCAGACGCAGGCACGCATTTTCGAGCCGTTTTTCACGACCAAGGGGCCGCGCAAGGGGACCGGGCTGGGCCTAGCCATGGTCTACGGCATTGTCAAGCAGAGCGGTGGAAATATCTGGGTCTATAGCGAGCCGGGGCAGGGCACCACGTTCAAGATCTACCTGCCGCGGGTCGGGGACCCCGTCGACGCAGGCCACGGGGGCGTTCTCCTCGCCGCGCCGGCCCACGGCATGGAGACCATTCTCCTCGTCGAGGACGAGGACGCGGTGCGCGATCTCGCCCGCGACATCCTCGCGGGCTGCGGCTACACCGTCCTGGAGGCCCGCCACGGCGCGGAGGCCCTCGGGATCAGCGCGGCGCACGCGGGGAAGATCGACCTGATGCTCACCGACGTGGTCATGCCGGAGATGAACGGGCGTGAGCTGGCCGAGCGGCTCGCCGCCCAGCGGCCGGAGACCAAGGTCCTCTACATGTCGGGCTATACGGACCATGCCGTGGTGCACCACGGGGTGCTCGCTCCCCAGACGGAGTTCCTCCAGAAGCCGTTCACCGAAGCCGTCCTCACCCGCAAGCTGCGCGAACTCCTCGACGCCTAGTCGGGGGACGCCTAGTCGCGCCTAGTCGGGGTCAGGTCTCACAATCCAACATCCGCAAGCCCGCTCCAGCCCCCTCGCGACGTCGATGTAGGATTGTGAGACCTGACCCCGGTTTGCCGGTTTGACCTGCTGTGTGGGATTGCAAGACCTGACCCCGGTTTGACAGGCCTGGGGGCTGTCTCCTATCATGGCGCGCATTCAAGATCGGAGTTCCCCTCAAGGCTGAGGAGGCTTTCCATGAACCGGCGCTCATTCCTTGCAGGCACTTCCGCGGCTGTCGCCACCGCCGCTTTCCCGGCCGTCCTTCGCGCGCAGGGCAGCGACCCGATCCGCATCGGCTGCCCGCTCCCTCTGACCGGGCCCTTCGCGGCCCTGGCCGCGGACATGCAGCGAGGTGCGCAGCTCGCCGTGGACGAGCTCAACGCAAAGGGCGGCGTCATGAGCCGCAAGGTCGAGGTGCTCTTCCGCGACGACCAGCTCAAGCCGGCGGTGGGCGCCCAGCGCACGAAGGAGCTCATCGAAAACGAGAAGTGCCTGTTCATCGTGGGCGGGCTCGCCGCGCACGTCCAGATGGCGATCAACGAGCAGACCAAGAAGTCCAAAGTTCTCTTCATCTCCACCAGCCAGTCCGACGAGATCAGCGCCAAGCCCGATACCAGCCCCATCACCTTCCACGAGGCCCTCAACCCCACCATCACCTCCCGCGTGATGGGTACCTGGACGGCCCAGAACCTCGGCAAGAAGTGGTGGATCATCTACGCCGACTATGCCTGGGGCAAGCAGAACAACGCGGTCCTCCAGGACACGCTTCAGAAAAACGGCGGCACCCTCCTCGGCGCCACTCCGTACCCGCTCGGGAGCGCCGAGTTCTCCGCTCACCTTCCCAAGATCCAGGCGGCCAAGCCCGAGGTGCTCATGTCGGTGACGCCCGGCGCGGACAATATCGCCTTCCTCAAGCAGGCGCGGAGCTTCGGCATGGACAAGTCCATGAAGCTCGCCCAGCCGCTCCTGTGGATCTCTTACTTGAAGGAAGGTGGTCCGGAGCTCTACTCGGACGTCTACGGCTCGATCAACTGGTACTGGGAGCTCCAGGACACGATCCCCTCCGCGCGGAAGTTCGTCGAGGCGTCCATGAAGAAGTTCAACATGCCGCCCGGCGACTACGGCGCGTATTCCTACTCGGGGGTGCTCGAGGTCGCGCGCGGAGTCGAGCTGGCCAAGTCGACCGACTCGGAAGCCGTCGCGAACGCGCTCCGGAAGAGCCCCGTCTACGACCACTTCAAGGGCAAGCAGTGGTGGCGGGCCTGCGACAACAAGGCGATGCAGGACATGTGGATCGTCAAGGGGCGCGGTCCCGGCAAGACCAAGGGCGAGTGGGGGCTGATGGACATGGTCGCGAAGGTGGCCGCGGACGAGAAGAACGACCGGACCTGCGCCGAGAAGGGGTTCGTCTAGGTCCTGATGGAAGTCTCGCTCGCTGCGGTCCTGCCCCAGATCTTTACGGGCCTGGTGCTGGGAATGATCTTCGTGCTGCTTGCCATCGGCCTGTCGCTGATCTTCGGGCTCATGACCGTCGTGAACTTCGCCCACGGGGCGCTCTACATGCTGGGCGCCTACTGCACCGTGTTCCTCCTGGGCTTCACGCGCAACTTCTGGGTGGCCCTGCTGGTGGCACCGCTCATGGTGGGGACGTTCGGGCTCCTCGTCGAGCGCTTCCTCATCCGGAGGCTCTACGGGCGGGGCCCGGACGATCCGCTCCTCCTCACCTTCGGGCTCTCGCTCGTGCTCATCGAGACGGCCAAGCTCATCTGGGGAAAGATCGGGCTCACCCTCGATCCCCCCCGTGAGCTGGGGGGGGCCGTCAACCTGGGCTTCATGGCGTTCCCCGCGTATCGCCTCTTCGTCATCGCGGTCACCGTGGTCGTGCTGCTCGCCCTCTGGGCCTTCCTCACGCGGACCAATGTCGGCCTCGTCATCCGCGCGGGCTCGCGCGACCCGCTCATGGTCCGCGCTCTCGGCATCGATCTCAACCGCATCTGGCTGCTCGTCTTCGGCATCGGGTGCGCCTTGGCCGGTCTCGCGGGAGCGCTCGCCGGCCCCATGCGGGGCGCCTACGCGGAGATGGGCGTCACCATGGTCATCGAGTCGTTCGTGGTCGTCGTGGTGGGCGGGATGGGCAGCCTTCTCGGCGCGGTGGTGGCCGGGATCATGATGGGGCAGGTGGTGGGCATCACCACCTTCTTCGCGCCCAAGCTCGCCGAGATCATGGTCTTCGTCGTGATGGCGCTGGTCCTCCTCGTCCGGCCCAGCGGTTTCTTCGGCGAGGCCGGGCTCATGGAGTGAGGGTGCCCGGCGCGGCCGCCGTCGCTCGATGGCTGGGCCGCCATCCGGTGGGGGCGTTCGCTGTCTTCTTCGCCGTCTTCCCGTTCCTGGTTCCCTACAAGGCGCTTGCCTCGCAGGTGCTGATCTTCGGCCTGTTCGCACTGGGCTTCAATCTCCTCTACGGCTATACGGGACTCCTGTCCTTCGGCCACGCCGCCTACTACGGCCTCGGCGCCTACGGCACGGGCATCGCGCTTGCCAAGCTCAAGCTCGGCTCGCTCTGGCTGGGGCTCGCGGCGGGGCCGCTCCTCGCCGTCCTGGGCGGCGCGGCCATCGGCTTCTTCTGTCTGAGGCGCCGCGGCATCTACTTCGCCATGCTCACGCTGGCCTTCGCCCAGCTCCTGTACTTCATCGCCTTCCACCTGGCCGACATCACGGGCGGCGACGATGGACTGCGCGGCATTCCGCAGCTGCCCGTGAACCTCTTCGGCTGGAAGATCAGCATCGAGAGCCCGCTCGCCTTTTACTACTTCGCTTTCGCGCTGGTGTGTCTCTCCGTTGCCGGGCTCAAACGGATCCTCGACTCGCCCTTCGGCTCCGTGCTCCGGGCGATCCGTGAGAACGGCGACCGCGCGGCGGCGTGCGGCTATGACGTCCGGCGGATCAAGCACCTGTCCTTCGTCTTTTCCGCGCTCTTCGCGGGCCTCGCGGGCGCGCTCGACGCCCTCCGCCTGGCTGTCGTGCCCGTCGAATCTCTCTACTGGGTCACGTCGGGGCAGGTGGTGATCATGACGCTCCTCGGCGGCGCAGGCACGTTCTTCGGCCCCTTCGTCGGCGCCGGCACCTTCCTGCTGCTGGAAGACCGGCTGAGCGCATTCACCGAGCGCTGGCCGATCGCCATCGGGCTCATCTTCATGACGTTCGTCCTCTTTCTGCCCAAGGGCATCTGGGGCACGCTCACGGGAGGTCGCCATGGCCATCAAAGTGCTTGAGCTCCACCACCACGGCATCCGCATCGGTCCGTCGGAGCCCGACATCAAGAAGGCGCTCTCCTTCTATCACGACGTGCTCGGGCTCGATCCCGATCCGGGCCGGCCGCACATCCCGACCATCGACGGCTACTGGATGGACGTGGGAGGCACCGCGCAGATCCATCTCATGGGCGTGGACGGCCAGTCGAAGTTCGCGGAGGGCCCGGGCAAGGATCCCTCGCACCCTCACGTGGCCCTCGCCGTGCCGGACATCCAGGAGGCGAAGCAGGAGCTGGAGCGGCTCGGCACGAGCTTCTGGGTCACGCG
>WNGJ01009785.1_pt1 | contig 11148 bp, 7 predicted proteins | sample 5400611 | NCBI WGS metagenome assembly WNGJ01 (sample SAMN13153375, study PRJNA577476) | soil metagenome | isolation source: 40 cm soil or saprolite under Garry oak tree replicate 1 | place: USA:California | collected 2016-06-15 | reverse complement strand
CCGTGTACGAACAGCACAACACCTGTCGCGCCCGCAGGCACACTCAATTCACCTTCGAGCGTAACCTTGCCTGATGGAATCTGCTGTGTGCTGCTCCGTGCTTTAGCGGCTTGTCCAGTGTGTGCCAACTCAACCTCCGATCCTAAAAACGAGCTTCGCGCAGGAACATTCTCCTGCTGCTGCGGGGTTGATTTTGGGGGAACTAAGGGGGGAATTTCTTGATGAGATTCTACTCCTTAAACGCAAATATGCGAACCTCAACAATCAATCATTTGCATAAAACGCAGTTTCAGAAGAATTTCTTTACATAATGTGAAAGCAACTTCCTTGGCAGATGTTTAATTGATTGGTACCGGAGCTATTTCGCTTCGGTGAAGCTCCTTCGTGGATCCACGAAATCAGAACCGCGAGCGATAGCGACCGGCTGAATGCGCAACTTGAAACAGCGCGAATATCTAATGGCCGACTGCCGGTAATCGTTGAAAGTTTGGCCGGTCGCTATCGCTCCCGGTTCTGATTTTCGCGTGCCGTCGGTTAAGATGCCAGGAAAAACGGGAGGAACCATGAATAGCAAACGCGTGACTATGAGCATGGCTTTGATCGGTCTGATCTGTTTTTTCCTGCCATGGGTACACTTGAGCTGTGGCGCCTCAGAGAACAGGCTCAGCGGAGTTGATCTCGCGCGTGATGGTCACAGCGCCCTGTGGTTGATTCCCATTCTGATGCTGGCAGTACTCTTCCTCGCCATCACTCAAGCAGCAAAGAGTGGGCGCGACTTATCAGCACTACTCGGTCTGGTGGCTGGGTTGGTGAGTGCTTATCTCATGAATCGAGAACGAATGAGAGCCGATAATACTTCGGGATTGGTCGCGGCAGCGCTAACCGGCTGGTTCTGGCTTGGCCTGGGATCCACAATCGGGTTGGCAGTCATCAGCGCATTCCGTCTTCTGAAACGGCCAAGAGCCGGTTGAAACCTTACATGAAGTTTGAGAGAAACGGTCAACTCAAACTGGTCTTTGACCCTCGATGTGCGGCAAGTCTCCGACTTGCCGAAAAGCTGAATAAAAAACTGAGGGTCTTTGACCCTTCCGGTCGCAGACCGGAAAAGCGTGACTAACTACTTTCGGCAAGTCGGAGACTTGCCGCGCATCAGACGTCAAAGACCCTTTTCCAGTTGACCTCTGATTTCTGCTGATCTCGTTAAGGATCGCTCCGGCATTTTTAGTGATGGCCCGATCACCATTGAGTTCGCTCCAATATTGCCTGACATCGGTGATACACACCTCTGAGGCCCTCTCGTGATCGGCCAGGATGTAACCCACTGTCACTTTCCCGTTACCAGATGTGTGGGAATGGATTCCGGGGCTCCGACGGCGTCGGCGCCGGTGGGCTTCGGTACTGGCGCCGAAGGTGAGTGACGTGAGCCAAAGAAGGAAGTGCGGTCCAACACTTTCTCCTGAAACTGTTCGAGGTAAAGATAGATCACAGGCGTGATATAGAGTGTGATGAATTGCGAAACTATCAGGCCACCGACAACCACCAACCCCAGCGGCCGTCGTGAGGAACCATCGGCGCCATAACCGAGCGCAATTGGCATGGCGCCAAAGACTGCAGCCAGCGTAGTCATCAGAATCGGCCGGAAGCGATCCATACTGGCGTCGTGAATTGCCTGTTCGGCAACCTCACCGGCATCCACCCGCTGGCGCGCGAAGTCGACGATCATAATGCCGTTTTTCTTGACGATGCCCATCAACATAAACATGCCAACGAAGGCGTAAAGTGACGCTTCCTGGCCAAACAAAAGCAGCGTCAATAGACCACCGACCAGTGCAGTCGGCAGCGTCGATAACACAGTCAGCGGATGCACGTAGCTTTCGTACAGGATCGCCAGAATCACGTACATCACAAACACGGCCAACGCCATCAGGATAGTCAGACTGGTAACTGTATTGCTGAAGGTTTGCGCTTCTCCCTGCAACTCGCCGCGCACGCCGGGCGGAATAATTTCAGCGGCGGCCTGTTTAATGTGATTCGTTGCGTCGCCGAGCGCCACGCCCGGTTTCAGATTGAAGAACAGGGTCACACTCGTAAACTGATTCAAGTGGTTCACCGCTTGCGGGCCAAGAGTCGATTTCCAGGTGACCAACTCGCCGAGTGGTACCAGTCGTTGCCTATCATCAGATCTGATGTAGAGCCGCGCCAGGTCTTCGGGGTTCGCGCGCGCGGTGTCTTCCATTTCCAGGATGACCTGGTATTGATCCTCCGGTTTCTTGATCAGGTACAGGTAGTTCTGCGAATAGGCATTGCGCAAGAGCGACAGAATCCGCGCCTCAGACACGCCGTAGGTCTTCGCTTGATCGCGACGAAGCTCAATGTTGAGATTGGGAGTGTTGTTGTAGAAGTCAGATGAAACCGTCAGGAAACCCGGATACTGCATCAGCTTGCCCATTAACTTCTGACTAACATCATAGACTTGTTCGGGATTCGCGCCCGACACTGCGAATGCGTATTGGCCCTGGTTCTGACTTGTCACCCCCGTGCTGATCTCCAACACGGGAAACGGCCGCAGGAAGGTAAATACTCCCGGAATAGAATTAAGCTTACCCATCATTTGGGCCGTGACCATTTGTATTGGGGCACGCTCTTCGGGTGGTTTTATGAAAGTAAAAGTGATGCCCTGGTTGGCCGCGAGAAAGCCGGTGGCGCCGGTCATCGTAAAGTCTGTGATCACATTTGGATCATTGTGGAGAGTCTGGTCCACACGATCCTGCAAAGCGTGCATTTGCGCCGGCGACGAGCCTTCGCGCGCAATGAAGGCGCCAAAAATAACGCTACTGTCACCCGGCGGCAGAAATGCCTTGGGAATGAGAACAAAAAGCCAGACTGTTCCGGCAAGACAGATGACCCAAATGATTGGCGAGATCCAACGATGTCGCAGGAACCACCATAACGATCCTCCATACATCGCCAGCACGCGCTTCTCGATGCCGCCGATCACTCGTTCCATCAAGGTTTTCTTTGAGCCCTCGCCTCGCTGTTTCAAGAGTCGCGCGCACATCAGCGGAGTCAGCGTTAGCGACACGAGGCCGGAAGCGAAAATCGCAATCACGATGGTTATTGCAAACTCGCGGAAGATTCGCCCAACCAGGCCTGACATGAACACGAGTGGAATGAACACAGCGGCCAGCGAAATCGTCATTGACATGATGGTGAAGCTGATTTCCCTGGCGCTATTAATGGAGGCTTCAAATGGTTTCTCTCCGCGTTCCATCCGGCGCACGGTGTTCTCGAGAAACACGATCGCATCGTCAACCAGAAACCCGATCGCCAGCGTCAGCGCCATCAGCGATAAATTGTCGAGACTGTAACCCAACGCGCGCATGGCAATAAACGTGATCAGTAATGACAGCGGTAGCGCGACCGTGGGAATGAGTGTATCGGTGGCCCGCCCAAGGAAAGCAAAGATGACTATCACTACCAAGACAAAGGCGATGACCAGCGTCGTTTCCACATCGACTACCGAGTGCACAATGCTCAACGAGCGATCGTAAATCGGCGTGACGCGAATTGATCCGGGCAGCTCGGAGCTGATCTGAGGCAACACTTCGCGAATGCTCTTGGACACTTCCACCGCATTGGCGCCGGCCCGACGATTGACCGCTACGATTACTGTCGCCGACGGCACTTCATACCCCCGGACCCAGAAACGCATGTTAACCCGTTCGTCCTGAACGGAATCTTTAACTGTGGCAACGTCGCGCAGGTACACCGGCGCCCCACTGCTGCCGCCAACGATCAAGTTGCTGTATTGTTCAGCGCTTTCGAGTTGACCCTGGGGCCTCAGGATCGCGGTCCCTGAGCTACTGTCCAACTGCCCGGCTCCGGTGTAACTCGTTCCGCTTCTGATCGCGGCGCTCAGATCGTCAATCGAAATCCCGCGCGCCCACATCGCAGATGGATTGGCTTTAATGCGAATGGCCGATTTCGTGCCATAGACGTTGACGCGCGAAACACCGGGCAGGATACTGAGCCGTTGGCCCACCTGCGTACTGGCATAATCGTAAAGCTGTCCCGGCGTGACCGAGTCGCTGGTCATCGCGATATACATAATCGGCTGATCGTTGGGATTGCTTTTCGAATAGGTCGGCGGCGAAGGCAGATCGGCGGGAAGACTGCTAATGGCTTGCGAAATTGCTGTCTGCACGTCAGTCGCTGCCGCATCAATGTTTTTGTCGAGCGCGAACTGAAGGGTGAAGGTTGCTACGCCCTGGTTACTCGTGGAGGTCACCACCTCGAGCCCGTTGATCTGCATAAACTGCCGTTCAAGCGGGGTGGCGATGTTGTTTGCAATCGTATCGGGACTCGCGCCGGGATAGCCTACCTGCACCTGGATAACCGGGTAATCCACGGCCGGCAGATCGTTTACCGGGAGTTGAAAGTAGCTCAGTACTCCGAACAGGATTACTGAGACCGTCAAAACGGCCGTCATCACCGGTCGCCGGATGAAAGGTTCCGAGAGATTCATTAACTGGTACCGTTAGCAGTTGTGGCTGGACTACCCGCGCCTTGTGGTTGCTCGATGCGCACCTTGCCGCCGGGCGTAACACCGATTTGGCCGTTGACCACAATACGTTCGCCGGGCTCAATGCCGTTTTCCACGACAACGAGATCGCCCTGTCGCTGGCCCAGGGTCACCGGACGCTGCTCAGCGGTGGAGTCCTGTTTTATGACGTAAACGAATGATCCCTTGGCTGACATTTGCGGCGCGGTAGCAGGCACCAGCACCGCTTGATGAATCGTGTTCAAGACGAGCCGAATATTGACGAAACGTCCCGGCCAAAAGTGATGCCCCGCGTTTGGAATCGTGGCGCGCAGGTTCACAGTGCCGGTCGCATTCTCGACCACGTTGTTTAGGAAGGTGAGCTGGCCGATGACCGGATCATCAGAAGTATCCGGGAGACGCACCTCCGCTCTTAATCTACCTTCGCGCATCTGTTGCTGTACGTCCGCGAGATTGTTTTGGGAAATTGTGAAGTCAGCGTAGATAGGATCCAATCGCTCGATCACCAGCAAAGCATTGCTACCACCAGAACTGCCATTAGCTGAATTGTTCGAGCCTCCCGGGTTGACCACGTTTCCGACATCGACAAGTCGCTGCCCGGCGCGACCATCTATAGGCGAGCGAATAAAGCAGTAACTGAGTTGCAGTTTCGCGCTCTCAACTGCAGCGGTGTCAACCTTGATGGCTTCATCCGCGCTATGAACCGCGGCGCCGGCAGAGCCCACGTTCGCATTAAGAGAGTCCTGGTTAGCACGCAACTGCTCATATTGCTCTCGCGAAACAACTCCCTGCTCAACTAGCTTGCGATATCGACTTACCTGAACTTCGCCCCACTTTGCCTGCGCAATCTCCCGAGTAAGGTTCGCCTCTGCCTGTTTCTTCAAGGCGTTGTCCTTCGAGACATTTGCCTCCGCCTGTCGCAGATTCGCTTCAAAGGGACGCGTATCGATCGTAAACAGCATGTCACCCTTTTTTAAGTCTGCACCATCGGTAAAATGAATCTTAACAATGCGACCGGATACCTGCGGTTGAATGGAAACCACTTCCCGCGCGACTGTCTTGCCGATCGCATCCAGGTAAGTCGGCACATCCTGAGCCACAGCTTCAGAAACTGTTACCGGGGCTGGCGGGCGTTCAAAACTCTGCTGCGCCTTATTAGCGCAACCGGAAACGAGGATGGAGGCCAATCCGGTGAGGAAAAGCATCATCCAAAAACGCGAATATTTCATAACCGTTTTATTTACACCTTTATCTTCACGAGAGACAAGATGATTATCATCTGCTGATTCGGGATCAGGCAAACGTCAGCGACGTGGTGAGCTACGATCCCGGAACGTGTTTTGTTGCAGAAGCCATAATTTTCCTGTTGGCGCAGTGTGCGGCCCGATTCATTTCGGCGGTGCGCATATTGATAATGTGCGTTCCTTATGAAGTCAGTACCACCACGCGGTAGCGGGTGGGTCCTACCATTGTCAATTGTCGATTTCCGATTGCCGATTGGCCTTTATTCCAAAACCCGCAAATCGGCAATCGCCAATTGGCAATTGGCAATTGGCAACCACAAACCCACCCGCTACCGCGTGGTGGTACTGACTTCATGGGTCCTCACTATTACCCGCCGTGGCCGGCAGCCGCCATTCGCTTATCCATTTCTTCAGACGTCACGTCCTCCTTATGAGTAGCCACCGTCCAGACGTGGCCGAAAGGATCCTTCAATGTGCCTGACCTGTCGCCGTAGAACTGATCTTGTAGCGGTTTTTGCTGCTCTCCACCCGCGGCAATGGCTCGATTGAAGATGGTATCTACATCGTCAACGTAGATCATGATGCCCACTGGCGAGCCGCCGAGTGTTTTTGGACTGACTTGACCCATTTCCGGAAACTCATCGGCAAGCATGATCGGCGAGTCGCCAATCTTGATCTCCGCATGTCCAACTTTTCCCTGATGATCCATGCGAAACAGTTCCGTTGCGCCAAACGCTTTCTTGTAATACTCGATAGCGTCGGCCGCCCCACTAATAGTTAGATACGGCGTCACCGAGTGGTAGCCATCGGGAATCGGTTTTACGTTTGCCATAATCTTCCTCCTGTATTTGTCTCCTGAATGTTCTGACCTTCATGAAATGTCCCGCCTTATGACCGCTACTGACATGTCGTCTACCAGCGGCCGCGTGGCGGCAAAATCCTGTACGGCGCCCAACACTGAAAACAGCACCGCATCGGCGGAGCCGGTTTGAGCACGGCGCAACTGCGCCTCAAGACGCTGATATCCAAACTCCTCATCTGCGCTGTTGAGCGACTCGAGAATGCCGTCGGAGCAAATCAGCAATAAGTCGCCGCGATGTAGATCCATGCTTCCTCTAACGAAAGCAGCCGCAGGAATGACGCCGAGAAGCGGCCCACCTTCGGAAAGCGACTCCAGATTCCCATTAGCGCGTAACAATAATGCAGGTGGATGGCCGGCGTTGCAGTACTCAAGCGTTCCAGTGACCGGATCGAGCCTGGCCAGAAACAAACTCGCTAACGGCGCCACTGTCGACATGCGACAGAGGTCACGGTTAACGCCCGCCATGATTGTCTCTGGCCTGGAGCTCACTGCCGTGCGCGTACCAACAAGTCCCACCACATGAGTGATCCACATTCCCGCCGCCAGACCTTTGCCACAGATGTCGCCCAGGCCCAGCATGACGCTACCATCAACCTTGTCGGCAGTGACAAAGTCACCCGGCACGTGACGAACGGCAAAAGTTTCGCTGGCAATCTCAAAATCGTTGTAACGCGCCAAACGTGGGGCGCAGAGACGCCGATGCACCTGCGCGGCTTCCACCAGCGCCGTATGCAGTTCGGCGTAATCTTTCTGAAGGGTCGCGACCTTCACTTCCAGTTCCAGTTGGCGTGCCCGATTGCTTGATCTGCGGCCGGGCGCTGGAGAAACCTGGACATCGATCGCGCGCCGAGTTGCCAACCCGCCATTTGATCCTGAGTAACTCATAAAGAATTGAATCAGCCGACAAACTTATAACCGCTTCCGTGAACAGTCAGTATGAATCGTGGCTCCTCTGGATTCACTTCCAACTTCTGCCTAAGGTGAACAATGTGAGTATCGACAGTGCGGGTGTTGGGGTAGCTTTCGTATCCCCAGACGGCATCCAGCAGGCGATCGCGACTCAATGTTTCGGCGGGATGGGAGATGAAATAGGCCAGCAGCGCAAACTCTTTCGCCGAGAGTTCGATGCGTCTGCCGGCGCGCAGCACTTCATTGCTGCGAACGTTGACTTCGACGTCACTGAACCGATAAACCTCTACCGGGTTCGCCTGCGGCGATACCCGGCGCAGCACAGCTTTCGTGCGCGCCATCAACTCGCGAACAGAAAACGGCTTGGTAACATAGTCATCGGCGCCCAACTCCAGGCCGACGACCTTATCGATTTCCTGGCCGCGCGCGGTCAGCATAATGATAGGAATGGCCGGGCGTTTTGCCTTCAGCTGCTTACAAACATCGAGACCGCTCATCTGCGGCATCATGACGTCCAGGACGACGAGGTCCGGATCATCAGACAACGCTCGCGCAAGACCCGCCACTCCATTGTCGGCGCTGATCACGTCGTAACCTTCGAACTCAAAATTGTCGCGCAGGCCTGCGACCATCGCCGGTTCGTCCTCCACAATCAGAATGCGGGCCCTCTTACCAGCGCTCACAATGCCATCGCTCCTCTGCCCGGCTTTGGTAGGGTCAGGTTGGGGGTCAGTCGCACCGTTGTTCAGTTGTCGAATAGAGTTCATCCTGGGTTTCATGATTCCTTTCCCGAGGCTCAGCAATTCCTCGTTCATTACGTGGCCGTTGCGAGCGGCAACGACAGAGTAAACTTGCTGCCTTTTCCGGGCGTGCTTTCCACCTGCACCTCTCCTCCGTGGGCTTGAGTGATGTGCCGAACAAGTGATAAACCCAGGCCGCTGCCTTTGGTGTTATGGACCAGCGGGTCGCCGGTCCGGTAGAACTTCTCAAAAATCTTTGACTGCTCGCGCCGCGTGATCCCGATGCCGCGATCGACAACCTCAAGCTTTAACCGGTCATTTATTCGATATAACTTGACGCCAAGGAACTTTTCATTCGCAGAATATTTCAACGCGTTGTTGACCAGGTTAACGAGCGCTCGGGCAATGGCTTCCCGATCCACCCGCACTACCGGGATGCTCTGGTCAATACTCTGCTCGAACGCAAACCCTTGTTGCTCGATCTGATAACGATAGGCGTCGAGCGTGCTGCTAACCAGCGCCGCGATATCAGTGTCGCGGAAGTCATACTCCTTCCGTCCCGCCTCGATGCGCGAGAAATCGAGGATGTTATTGATCAATGCGGTAAGGCGCTCGCTTTCCTTGCGGATGATCCGATAATACTCCTCTTTCTTTTCCTGCGTTGTGATGCGCCCCAGCTCGAGCGTTTCCGCGTACAACCGGATCAGTGCCAGCGGCGTGCGCAACTCATGCGATACGTTGGAAACAAAGTCTGACTTCAAATGGGCCAGCGCCATTTCTTTGCTGACGCTGCGATACGTCAACACCAGCCCGCCGATCATCAGCACTGAAAGCGCGCCCAGGATGAGAAAACTCTGCATCACCCAGCGATGTCCGATCGCATCCACAGTGGTGCCCTGAAACTTGATGCCCAGCCCCAATCCGCGGAAAACATCGTCCAGTTTGCGTGTAATCTCGGGCTTACCTTTGCTCCAGCCAGACGAAGTAGCGAGCGGTTTGTCCTCCTGTCCGCCATCATAGTCTGTCGGATAAACCATCATCGCGAGCCGCGCCGGAGCGCTGTCAAACAGGCCGGTGTTTGCTCCGGCATCCTTGTCCTCAGTTAACTTCTGATTGATCAACCCGTCGAGCATTTCGGGAAAGAAGCTTTGCTTCAGGTAATTCGGATCGAAGCTGGCTCCGCCCATTACCACTCGATCTTTGGCAATCTGCGGCAAAACAAAGAACGCGGTCGTGATATAGGCGTCGGCGCCGTCACGTTTGGTTGGAATGGTGTACCACATGATAGGCCGGGTCTTCTTGTGCATTCCCTCTACCAGCATTTGCCCTTCCATGCTGAACCAACCCCCAAAAGTTTTCTCCATAATGTCATGTTCTTCGCGGCAGTACTTGTCATTAAGCTGCTGCGGTTGCGAACGGAAAAGCAAACCTTTGTCACGGTCGAAGAGGAACACGTGCGCCAGCCAGGGATTCTTTGCAAGGACGAGATCAAGCTTTTTTACTTTGTCTGCGTCAGTGTCGCCATCCGGAGCGGGGAAAAGATCCCGCACCTCTTCTGTCATTGTGTAAGCCTTCTGGTTGAGTTTCTTCTCTGAGACGGCGAGCACATACTGGAAGTCACGATGGATGAGGCCTTCCACCTTTTTGTCGCGCTTGATGGACTCCAGGTGACGAAAATTTACATAGATGAGGGCCGTCGCGGGCAGCAGGACCGCCAGACCCCAGAACCTCTTTCGTTTCGACCGCATATCACCCTCCGCGTGGTCTTTCCCTATGCTGGACAAAGCATACGCTGGAAAGTTTTAAGTTGTGTTAACGGCAGGTAAAAAAATGTTAAGAGTTGTGATTTTAACCGTTCAGGCCGGGCCAGGGGTGTAATAGCCAAACTGGCTCCGAACTGACAAGAAATAGTGAATTCAAGTTACAAATGCAACAGTGAAACTGGTTTTCGCTCCAGCGTAGCTGGATGTTTACAGCCGCGAACGACCACGCAAAGATCTTCGCTCCATTAGAAGCGAGACCGGCAGCGGAACGAATGCCCAAGCAGGCAAAAGCAGTTGCGCTATACGGAGCTCAGGAGAAAAAAACCACCAGCTATAAACATCTGGCCCCTCTGGGGCGAAGCCACAAACAATGTTCTTGTTGCACTTCGAAGTTAAATCCGCCAATGAAAAATGAGAAATGAAAAATCCGTTTTCTACTTAGTGTTATCCTACACAATCAATAATTACCGCACGTATTCCCAGTGCCACGGCTCATAGCAATAAGGGCGAAAGCCGAAGCGCTCGGCGTTACGCACGAGCCATTGGTAAACAGCCGTCTCCACTTGCAAGGCGCGGTTTGAATCCCTGGTATCGACCGGTTCGCCACCGACGTAGAGATCGATAGCGCGACCTGTAAAATGCGGACTATTCACGGCCAGCCCGGCGCTTCCTGAATTCGGCGCTTCACGCCGTAGTTTTGCCTGGTACTCGGGTGATCGAAAAGCAGAAATGATCTTCAAGTATTTCTCAGTGGGCGCCAGCTCTCCCGGCGCCGCATGGGCCAGGCCAAGTGATCGTTCGGCGATGGCGGCAGAGATCATGCGCTTGTACGCGGCGTAAGTTCGGCGCTCGATCTGGCGCAGCTCGATGGCGCGGGTTGGATCGTAAAAATCCGATACCGGGGCCGTAAGTAATTGATCAGCCTGCGCGACGCTCCGATCCTTCAATCGCGCGTCCTGCCAGACTTTGATCATTGCGTAGAGAGTCTCTTCGTCAAGCACGCCGCTCGATTTGAGACCCGACTTCGCTTGCCACTTCGAAACGGCCTGCGCAAACTTCGCGGTTGCCG
>WNGJ01012587.1_pt1 | contig 11149 bp, 9 predicted proteins | sample 5400611 | NCBI WGS metagenome assembly WNGJ01 (sample SAMN13153375, study PRJNA577476) | soil metagenome | isolation source: 40 cm soil or saprolite under Garry oak tree replicate 1 | place: USA:California | collected 2016-06-15 | reverse complement strand
AAGCCTACGGAGGATGCAAGTTCCTAGTACATCTTTCACTTTACGAGCCGTTCGGACTAACACCTGTAGAAGCTGGACTCTTCTCGAAGCCGTCGATCGTGACGAACCGGGGGGGTCCTCCAGAGGTGGTGGTTGACGGTGTCACAGGATACATTGTGAACCCGCGAGACCACCGGTTCATCGGGTCCAAGATGAACGCGCTGTTGGACGATGACACGATGAGAAGGGAAATGGGAAGGCGCGCCAGAGAAAACATCCTCCAGAAATTCACACTGGAACGATCAACAAGCAAACTCCTAGAAGAAGTAGAACGCTAGATGAAAATAGATGGGCGTACGAACGCCCAAGACAAAGTAGAGAAGACAATAGAGTTCTGATCGTCGAAGTCTTACGAGTTGGGTCATCAATTACTATCTTCTTTGATTGAGTTTGCAAAACTCAACCGGCACGAGCCAGATGTGGTCGCCAGACTCAAACAACTTCACGGTGACGTTTTCTGGGATATCGGGGCCAATATTGGATTCTATAGTTTCCTGCTTCGGAAGAACTTCAAGCGGATCATTGCAGTCGAACCGAACCCTCGAACAGCCTACATGTTGAGGAAACGGATCAACTTTTTTCTTGTCCACAATGTCGAAGTTAAGGAGCTCGCTCTCTCCAATCGTCGAGACTGGGTGTCACTCTACAGTGGGAGAGAATGGTATGCAGGTCCGGGACTTGGCAATTTGTTATCGGGAATCAGCAATCTATACAGTAGCGATAGTCTGCAACGAAGAGCTGAACATCGATCTACCTTCCGTGTGTGGACGGAAAGGTTCGATGACATTGGTTCAGGCCCAGTCGATCTAGTCAAGGTCGATGTGGAGCCAGAGTTGCTCGTCTTGGAAGGCATGGAGAAAAGTCTCGGTTCAGGTCTGGTTCGGAATCTGTTGATTGAGTTGCATGATAGAGACAACAAGGTGAGACTTGAATCATTCTTGTCAGCACACAGTTACGATTGTCTCTGGACCGATCCTAGACATGCCTTGGCGAGGCCTAGTCGCAATCCGTCTTTTGGGGGAAATGGAAAATCGTAGATTGGAAGTGGATCCTCAAAACGAGGGTCCTAAGAGGGCGTGGCTGGCTCTACAAACCATTCTATGAGAAACGCGTCAGAGTCAGACTCAAGAAGATAAGGGGCGATCTCTTTTGGGATATTGGGGCCAACATCGGATTCTACAGTCTCTTGATGAAGGGGAATTTCAGCAAGATAATAGCAGTGGAACCCAATGCAGAAACCGCAGCCACGTTGAGAAAGAGGACACGAGGAGCGGGCAACATCGAAGTTCTGGAACTTGCACTCTCCAATACTAGTGGTCCAGCCAATTTCTATACACAAAAAGAGAATTTCTCGATTCCTGGCTTTAATAACAAAAACGGGTCTGATAGTCTCCTTTCGAGGGTGGAATACAAATCCGCTCGGGACCCGTCCAACGATAGAGTGGTAGAGAATAGACCCTCGTCTCAGGTTTTGCAGAGGAGCTTTGATGAACTGAGCGCGGGTTCTGTGGACCTAGTCAAGATTGATGTCGAGGGAGCCGAATTCCTTGTACTAGAAGGAATGAGAAATAACCTCCAGAACCGCTCAGTTAAGCGGATAATGGTAGAACTTCACAACAAGGAAAACAAGTTTCGGCTGGAGTCGACTTTTACCGAGTATGGCTATGCTGTTGAGTGGATAGATCCCGACCATCTACTTGCGACAGTCCGTTAGGCTGTGCACCGTTGTTCTCACGTTTCCGACGAGGGTTGTCATCTCTTAGAAGCCTGATACTCAAACAGTCTCGTATCCTATCGTCGCTAGATCGTTCAAGGGTTGCGCTCGTAACCATCCTAGTCGTTATCATAATGACCGGAACATCAGCGTTTGCTTTGAAAGGATACTTCGCTCCCACTAACGAGTTTCAAGCATTCGACATACCGACGAGCCAGCTGAGCACAATCTATTCTTTCTCGCTCGGCGATAGCCTTTCATTACCCACGAACAACTTCACCCTTCTATATCATTCACAATCGCGCAACGATACTGTTTCATCTAACACGTTGTTCGGCTCACGTTAACGTCAACGCTTCCAAATACTCCTACGTCGAGGCTACTGTCACAACCGCGCCGTACTATAGTTCTACGTCAGGATTTGCCTTCGGTCTGAGGTTCCTAGTACGATTAGCAGACGGGTCTGTGATCCAGCTCATCAATGATCAACTGCCAATCGAGCACGTAAAGTCAGGGGGGACCACCGCCCTGAGAATTTACATCCCAAATTATCAACCCAACATCGACGAGATTATTGCGATACGTTTCTATGCCGAGGAGCGCGCCGGAATCAGTTCTGAGTACTCAATCCAGATCAACTCTATTATCGTATCGAGTCTGAACCAAGTTCCTATCTGCTCCTCCCCCATTTGCTACATTCCTATCGAATTGCCCAACGACACTGGTTACGTCGATACCCTAGTTACTGATACTGTCTTCACCGGCGCATCCAGCTACAGCATCGCGCTATCGTACCACGATCAGATGTTCATCTCAAGGCCATACTCAAACGGGTCCAGCCATGTATCACTGACTGCCGACTCACAGAACGCTACTCTGCAACGCCTTATCCTAGCTTCAACACCGACTCTCTCGACGGGTCTCTACGTAGTTTCAAGCACCCCGCCAACGTTCTTCCGCCTCCAAAATCTGAAGCTAACTTTCACGCCGGTTCCTGTAACGTCTACCGGCCCACCCGTCCCCTGGCAAACCAATCTAGCACTGCTCTTCGTGGAACTGATCCTCGTTTTCGCCATACCAGCAGAGCTTCTGATCCTCCGACCTCAATGGAAGATCGGTCTAATGGCTGGAATCATCGCGAGAGTGATGATAATGCCCTGGACAGGCCACCGGTCTGACACCACGCTACTCATTCGGACCGCTTATTTGTGGTACCACCAGGGATGGGTACCAATATTCTACAACCCGCCAACCATCTTCGCGCTCTCCGCTCCAGTGGGTGCAATGCAGTTCTACTATCTATTGGGCCTGGACCGAATTGACGCCACTTTCCTCTTTCACTACGGTGGTGTCTTGGCTACGTTCTTCGTCAAATTGCCTTTCCTCCTAGCTGATCTGACGAGCGCAGTTATTCTCTCAAGAGCGTCAGGGAACAAGATGTACGGAATGTATTTTTTCCTGAACCCATTCTCGATTTACGTTTCAGCTGTTTGGGGACAGTACGAGGGGTTGACAACTCTTGCTTTGATAGCTGGCTACGTAGCAATCGTGAAGCTCAAGCCAAGACTCTCTACATTGGTAAGCTTCGGGGGGTTCCTTCTAGCAGGCTTAGTTGAACTGTTCGGATTCTTTGTCATTCCCCTCATGGCTCTGTATCTCGGGATCAAGAAGCGTTACGTGGAACTAATTCTTCCCATTTCGGCGACGATACTTGCCGTTCTTATCCCATCGAGCCTCAGCGCGTACTTGTTCAGTTTTAGCCTCTCAAGCCCATTGTTTCAGCCGAACATTTACTCGTTCTCCGGTGTCTTCGGTATCAATTCCCAACTTCCCCTCATCGCCGGCGTCACAGCCTCTGTTACCATCGCAGGGCATTCCTTATTTCGCACGTCTGCATTTTACAGCACTCTCGCCCCCGTTTCGGCAGCAATAATTTCGTTTCAATTGTTCGCATTCAATCATCCCCAGTTCTCAATTATTCCATTAGGGCTCCTGACTCTGCTCTTCGCATCGAGGAATGATGCGCAAGGACTACTGTTTGTATGGATATCTGGAGCGGTCCTTGCTTTCATTAGCATAGTAGGAACCCAGAGCTTTGCATACCTCTTGACAGGGCATGGATATTATCTGATACCTTGGATCGAGAGCGGGCAGCACTTGAAGTTCTACGGCTTGGGCCTACTCATAGTAAGCGGTGGGCTTCTCGTTCGTGCCAGCAAGAACCTCCCTCTCTGGCTGATTTCCCTGTTGGTTGCCGGCTTCGTCAGTCTCGGCTGGTTCCTAGTGAATTTCGTTTGAATCTCACAGTTGTCATCCCAACGCACAACAGGGCTGAACATGTGGAGCGACTGGTCAAAGAGCTAGACGAGTTGAATTGCGAGATAATAGTGGTCGACGATCATTCAGAACCACCTCTCGCGGTTGATGGAGCGAAAATCATTAGGAATGTGCGTAGACTGGGCGTTGGCGAGTCGAGGAACATTGGCTGCAGACAGGCTAAATGCGATTGGCTTCTGCTCCTGGACGACGACCTAGTTCCGAGTCCGGGTCTTGCCAGTTTCATAGATCAGCTTCTTCCGAGGCTCAAGACTAAGGATGTTGTCGGGTTTAGATTCGTTGGTTCGAACATTATGGGAGGCAGAATGGTAGAGTATCGTGAGACGACATTCTCTCGAATGATCAATATCCTCTTCGGTGTCGATATGTCGACTAGAGCGGGCCCATCTCGGTTTGTTCCAGCCCCTGCTATGATGTTTCAATCCAAATTCTTCTCCTCGCTCAGAGGCTTCGATTCAGGTACGTACGGGGGCAATGGCTTCAGAGAATCGTCAGATCTGCAATGGAGAGCACGCAAGATGGGGGGAAGACTGATTTATCTCCGGAACCCGTTCTTCCGACATCTCAACATTCCGGGAGGCCATGAAAAAGGGCACTCCGAAAACGACGTCTATTTCATGAGGAACCAAACCATCTTCGCCCTCAGAAGTGGGGGCATAGCCGCGTTGGCCATGATCGCTGGATTCGGGGCGTACATGCTTGTCAAGGGATTCCGGATATCTGACCTAGTCAGAGGTATAGCACAAGGCCTGGCTGTGGTGTTCCAGAGCTAACTATTCCTTTTCTGGATAGGATCCTCTGAAGAGTACTACAAGATTTCTCATGTTGAAGAGTTGCTTCTAAAGGCTGGATTCAGAGTGGCTCGAAGCGGATCGGTGATGCGTATACCTGTACCGTCTACCGAACATGCCCGAGGTTGTTTCTCCCGATATTGAAACGGTTTGGAAGACTCTGGCCTTGGCCGATGCACGACTATGTCCTAGGCACGAAGTAGCTTACTAAGCTCAGCCGTATCGGAAGAAAGATCCCTACCATTAATCAACTGACCCAAGAATCCGAAAGGTCGGCGGGAATAATTTGATAATTGAGAACCTAACGACCGTCGGCTGCTGAGTGAGCAGGTGAAATCACGGACAGATGCGGGTTAACTCAGGGCCATGGGATCCTGATCAGCAAAAACGCTATTACCATAGGTCCTTGACGACCCGACTCGCCAGAGTATGTCAGCTCCCAAGTATGTTGAGGATACATTCAGGGGTATCCTAATTGAAGAACTGAGAAAAAAACAGGTTCAAGGGGCTGGGCCAGTGGCCTATTCGACCGAGGCTGGTCGTCTCATACCTGACGCTGTCCTAGAAGACGGCGGAACCTACCTTGTAGAAGCAAAGTTAGGACGACATAACCGTGAAGAGGAGAAGCTAGCCGAAGCACTTGGAGACCTTCACGATTACACGAAATACATTCCGTGTACTGGAGCGTTTGCAGTAGTATACCCAAGTATTCTTGGAAAGATCATGTCATTAGAGAAGATGCGAGAACTCGTTTTCGATCCTAACTCCGAATATCGGGCAACAGCTGTTTTCAACGACGCTCGGCCCACCGATAGAAAGTATGGCTCGTTTTCCGAGCTACTTGAGTGGATTTCGCGACATGTTCTGGAAAAACCGATGCAGATTTCGGTGGACGAAGACTTTCTCGTCAGAATGTTACAACATCAAGTCGAATACCTCACCGCCTCATTTTCACACTTGACCGCAAAGGAACTCGAAGCCTTCTTTGGAGGGAAAGATGTGTTCCACAACATTTTGCAATACGAAACGGGTAAGTATCCTGTCTCCGACATGCGAAGAGCGGCCGCCTATCTTCTAATCAATCAGCTACTTTTCTATCATGTTCTTTCCAAGGCCGACTCAAAGTCGTTTCCACCAGTCGACGAGCAAAAATTACGCAGACCCTCAGACGTGAACTTCTACTTCGCTAAAGCGCTAAGTCGAGACTACACAGCAGTATTCGGGTTTGACGTCACATCGAGACTCAAGCTCAAGACTCTTCCCTCCCTGCGAAAGGTGTCGAAAGGGGCGAAAGCACTTGGACTCGAGAAAATCGGGCAGGACATTCTCGGAAAAGTATTCCATAACCTGATTCCGCTCCAGACACGGAAGAAGGTCGCCGCATACTACACCAACAATAATGCGGCAGTTCTCCTAGCCAGCTTATGCATAGAGGATTCCAACGACCTGGTCATGGACCCGGCCTGCGGAAGTGGAACTCTGCTCGTTTCCTCCTACAGAAGAAAGAAGTTACTCCTAGAAAATTCTGGCAAACTATTTGGCATAATTGATCATCAACGATTCCTGCAACATGATCTTACGGGTATTGACATCATGCCTTTCGCATCTCACCTGGCTGTTATTCACCTCTCATTGCAGGCTCCCCTCTTTGAAACGAAGAAAGTGAGAGTTGCGGTGTGGGATTCCACTGAACTCAGTCCGGGGCAGAAGATTCCTGCTTTGTCTAAGGAATTGAGAGACGTCTACAAACGAGTTACTTTGGACACGTTATTGGAGAGGGAGACGCCGCTGGGTCAAGAGGAACTCTATGTGACAAAAGGGGCTGTTGGTCTTGACACGGTTGGTGTGGGTGAAGAGATTCCGCTTACCGATCAAGACACCGTAATAATGAACCCCCCATTTACGCGTCAGGAAAGTCTCCCGACAGAGTACAAGTCAGCGCTCGACGAGAGATTCCAGAAGTATTCGAAATATTCTCACGGACAAATCGGACTACATGGCTATTTCATGTTCCTTGCAGATTCCTTCCTCAAACGAGGCAAAGGTCGTCTCGCACTGGTTCAGCCCGCAACAATTCTTCGGTTGAAGAGCACGGAAGGCCTTAGGGAATTTCTTGCAGATAATTACGACGTGGAATACATCATTACAGCATGGCAGAAGCTCGCGTTCTCAGAATCAGCTTGGATTCGCGAAATCCTCCTTGTAGGGAAGAAACGTCAACGCCCGTCGGTCAAATCAAACGAAATGTGCGCTATCGTCACCTTGAAGAAACTGCCCAAAAATGCTGATGAATCTGAGAAATGTGGGGCCGAGCTAAGACAGGCACGAGTTGCAGGGATCCCCAATAGTGAGTGGGCTACCTACAAGTATGCCAGCCAACAAGAGCTCGCTAGCAAGTCGGGCAATTGGTTCGATTACATTGCACTTTACGACCCTAGAACGACACAGTCTTGGATTAACTTCTCAAAACAATTCAAGCAGTTTTTGAGACCGGTTTCAGATTTCCTTGAGCTGTCTAAGGCGAAGGTGATCCGAGGAATAGAGACACGCGACACAGAGAGACTAAGAGTCCAGGACATGTATCTTCTAAGAGACGAATCTCATGCGATCAGACCATCGGAAAAATGGATAATCAAAGAAGAGACTAGGACGAAAATTGTTGCGGTAAATCGGTTCGACAGTTCGATAACAATGCACGTTCCGAAGTCGGCACTCGAACCTGCCATTCGATCGCAGTCTGGGCTCGATACGATGGATCTCTCTCCTCATTTTGACTATGTCGTAGTTGAACCGTTCGAAGGAATCGAGGAAATGCTCCCTGAGGTCCCTAAGAAGGAGCTTTCCACTTTCATGTCAGACTGGAGCGAATACGTGCGCAAACGTCTCAGCAATCTCCTCGTTTCAAGGAGGTTTGTCCTGGGCGTCCCAGGCACCTTCCATTTATGCTACTATTCGGACAAGCCGTTCGCAGGGCCAGGAATAGCATGGCAAATGGCACATGTTCCCGAGGAGGAGGGAAAAATTGTCACGCTCTGGATGAATAGTAGTTTCAACCTTGCCCAGACCTTGGTAAACAAGATCCATGATGTATGGATTGACTTTCACAAATATGTGCTTCTGGGTAATCTCATACTAGATCCGTTCAAGCTCTCGGGAGAATCGAAGAAACGTTTGCTGGCAGTATTCGAAGAACTTCGACTAGCGAGGTTCGAGAACTTGTCTGATCAATTCTTCCGACGGTCGCTCTTGAGAGAAAAAATTGATCGAAGCATCCTACAGAGTTTGGGAGCCAGCACGCCAGATATTGAGCGTCTTTTGGAGCAACTCTATCCGGCACTTAGCGAGGAGATTCATCGAATACAGGATCTATTGCCGGGAACGGGAGAAATTGCTGAATTGGGGGAAGATCCATCCCTAGCTGATCTTGGAGACTGAATCAGATTTCCTCCGATAGTAAGATAACTGGAAAAGAAGTTCATTTTCCAATCTTGCCTCTGGATCCACTTCATCTGGGCCGTTCCACTTCTTACTTTCAATAGCTTTCACTCTCGTGTCCGAGCAATAGCCGAAAGACTCCTCAACCCCACAGATGTCGAGTCAGCGGAGCAACTGGCGCGAACGACTTTTTGCCAATCCGAGCCGCATGGAACGCGAACTAGCGATAAAGCTGGAATCCTCCGGAATCCCATATCAGACCCAAGTCGAAGTTCCGATTACGACCGCTGATTTCTACTTCCACACTGAGCCGCGACCGACGCTGGTTTTCGTTGATGGAAGACCGCATATCACGACTGCTCAGATGATGAAAGATGAAGAATTGCGAACTCTCCTTAGAAAACGGGGGTACAAGGTGGTTGAGCTAGCATACGATGACTATTCGGACAGGAAGCGAGACGACCTCTATCATCAACTTCTGACTGACCTCGGTCAAGAATAACCCGGCTCACGACTAGATTCCGTGACTGCCGAAGCGACTGGGCCAGCCTTGTTACGAGCTGGACACGCTACTTCTGCGATAATGCGGATCCAGTTTCTACGATATCTTCAGATCCCTTACGAGTTGAATGATATTTTCTGACAAAAGGACACTGCTTTCCATATCAGTTACGTCTATTATGGAATGAAGATCGTAGTCAGCCTTCTCACGGTATTCAAACAGGGCATGCAACTTGTCGGAAATATTCGCAGCCTTAAGTTCCTTCAGTAGATCACGAACGTGTTGGTGCACTCTGATCTTACCCGCATGTCCTGCCAACTGTTTCGGGTACTTTCTTCGAACCTTCTCTCTGGCATCTAAGAATGCAGCATAATACGCTCGCCCAAGGACAATTCTCCGAATACCCTGAGAGTGTGGCGTGTCATAATTCATTAGGGATTTTGCCAGAGAAAGAAAGTCTTGAGGGTTGAACGGTCTAGAGGGAGGACTGCTTGAGGTCAGACCTAGCTCGCTCAAACGAGATGACCAGCTTCCTTACTTTCTTGTAAGGCAGTTTTTCTTGTACTGCCTTGCTCGCTTCGTCCCATATGGACAGTATCTCGTTGAATGTCTTGTTATAAACCTCGAACTTAACAACCAGAGTTTCTCTCTCCCGTTGTTCCATTCCCTTATACCCATAGAGAAGAATTGACGCCGTCGCACCTCTACGCGAGACGACTTCTTCGCACGTTTCCAACACTTGTGATGCGACCCTAATCATGTCGGATTGACCCTTCAGGAGCTTGAAGGCGGTGTTCAACACCGTAATAGAAAACAGGTGGGGAATTTCAAAAAGTGGGGTCTGAAATAATTTGTAAGCGATAGGAGAGGGCGTGGGAAACCTCAGAATTTCAATTAGCGCAGGTCGTTCGAGCTCTCTTAGCGTCATCATTTCAACATCACGAACCCTTGATGGTTTCCCTAACCAAACCCCGATAGATCTTGGCAATTTCCTGCATTCCCTTCCCTAAATTGACTTTCTCATCAGGAGACAGAGCCTGCCATCTTTGTATATCTGCAGCCATAATCTGCAGCCTTACACTAACTTCGAAGAGGGTTGCGATGGTCTTACTGTCAGCCTTCTGTCGAAGTATTTCCCAGACGTTCGGCAGATTGCCATAGACCTTCAAAGCTTCCATTACCTTGCCGTATTCTTTGTCGAGTTTTCCAAGCATTTCGTAGTACTCGCCCGTCTTTTCGATCATGTCAGCAAGAGCTTCCAATACTACCCTAAGGTTAGTCTTTTGGAGAACTTGCCTCGCTTGTTCGATTTTCTCGATTTGCGAGGCTTGTTCGGCAGGCACTATGTTCTCAGTCTGCGGAGCTTGCACCAAATCCTGCACCGGTCGGAAATTTGTCTACCCCTATATTGAACTTGAGAATAGAACGAAAAACGGACAATGTTCCCGTCGACCCAGACCTCTCGTACCCCCTGATAACGTCGTACGGTAGGGACCTCGGCTCGGACTTGCGAAAACACTACCACATGAGACATCCAACTTTGGGAAAAAGTTTGCGGGGCTAACTCAAAAGAGTGGGTTTCAAGGCTTAATTCGCTCTACGTCACCGGTACGAGTTGAGGTGTGAAGGTAGGGTCCAATATGGCTGTTTTTAGGTCGTAGACTTCTCGGCTGATGATGGCGTTTTCTCCCATCTGTAGCAGCGCATTACTGAGTTTCCACAAGTCTAGCGGCTGGCTGTTGGTGAAGTCGTCGCTCAACTGAAATTCTGTCAGCATACCCTGGGGACTGAACCGATGAATGGTCGAAGTGGCCCGGAGAAATGTATTGGAGTAGTTCGCGCTTGGCGCTGTGACTTGGATTTGCTGTTCTGGATAGGCGTCTCCTAGGAGTGGCGTTGTGGCTGTTCCTCTGAGTATCCCGTTGCGTAGACGCTTGAGCTCTGCGATTGCGTAGTTGTTCAGTGCGGTATCGTCTTTGGTGATCGGGTCAAAGAAGTGGATTTCACGCATGTTTGCGTACCGCGGTGGACTCGCTCGATTATCGTAGGCAAGGATGTGTCGACCTCCGATGATACGCCACCCATTATGCCAGAAGGGGGCGCTTCCGCTCGGGTTGCCGCAACCTCCACTGTCTTCCCAATAGGCCCCAATGTAGTTGATGTTGCTCCACGATGGATTACCCACGTTAGTTCTCTGGAACTGGCTGGCTCCAGTGTAGATCGTTGGAGCCACGGTGTTTGCAACGGGTGTTGAGTTGAACAAGACTCCGCCGTTGGGTCCGATGGGAAGAAGAACGTGATACCAGTAATTGTCCGTGACATTGTTGATGC
>WNGJ01009592.1_pt1 | contig 11151 bp, 6 predicted proteins | sample 5400611 | NCBI WGS metagenome assembly WNGJ01 (sample SAMN13153375, study PRJNA577476) | soil metagenome | isolation source: 40 cm soil or saprolite under Garry oak tree replicate 1 | place: USA:California | collected 2016-06-15 | reverse complement strand
CGCAGCTGCTCTTCCATCGCGATCGGCGTGATCAGCTCGATCGTCATCTTCGTGTTGTCCCCCGGCATCACCATCTCGACACCCGCCGGGAGCTCGACACTCCCCGTCACGTCCGTCGTCCGGAAGTAAAACTGCGGCCGATACCCCTTGAAAAACGGCGTATGCCGGCCCCCCTCTTCCTTCGTCAGGACGTAGACCTCCGCCTCAAACTGCGTGTGCGGCTTGATCGAGCCGGGCTTCGCGAGCACCATGCCGCGCTCGATCTGATCCTTCTCAATGCCGCGCAGCAGCAAGCCGACGTTGTCGCCGGCCTGTCCGTCGTCGAGCAGTTTGCGGAACATCTCGACGCCCGTCACGACCGTCTTCTTGTCGGTCCCGAAGCCCACCATCTCCACTTCTTCACCGACCTTGATCTTGCCGCGATCGATCCGACCGGTGGCGACCGTGCCGCGGCCCGTGATCGAGAACACGTCCTCGACCGGCATCAGGAACGGCTTGTCGATCTCGCGCTTCGGCACCGGAATGCTCTTATCCAGCGCCCCGAGCAGCTCCTCGATCTTCCCCGCCCACTGCTTGTCGCCTTCGATCGCCTTCAGCGCCGCCCCACGAATGACCGGCGTGTCGTCGCCCGGGAACTGGTACTTCGACAGCAGCTCCCGCACCTCGAGCTCGACCAAGTCGAGCAGCTCGGCGTCATCCACCAAGTCGCACTTGTTCAGGAAGACCACGATCGCCGGCACGTTCACCTGGCGCGCCAACAGAATGTGCTCGCGCGTCTGCGGCATCGGCCCATCGACCGCCGACACCACCAGGATCGCCCCGTCCATCTGCGCCGCGCCGGCCCTGGCTCTCGCTCGCCTTCGCCACCTGATCGTAGCTCACGTACGTCCCCAGGCCCTTGTCGGCCGAGACTTTCGTCAGCGCCGCGGTCAACGTCGTCTTGCCGTGATCGACGTGCCCGATGGTCCCCACGTTCACGTGAGGCTTGGTACGCTCGAATTTCGCTTTTGCCATTTCCTAACCTTTCACTTTCGAAACGATTTCTTCGGCCTTGGCCTTCGGCACTTCCTGATAGTGCGAGAACTCCATGCTGTAGATCGCACGTCCTTGGCTCATGGACCGCAGTGTCGTTGAATAGCCAAACATCTCAGAAAGCGGGACGCTGGCGGCGACGATATGCGCGTCCGCGCGCTGCGTCATGCCCCCGATCTTGCCGCGGCGGCTCGAGAGATCGCCGATGACGTCGCCCATGTAATCCGACGGCGTGACGACTTCAACGTCCATGATCGGCTCCAGCAGGATCGGGCTCGCCCTGCGCGCGGCCTCCTTCACCGCCATCGAGCCGGCGATCTTGAAAGCCATTTCGCTCGAGTCGACGTCGTGGAACGAGCCGTCCACCAGCTCGACTTTCACATCCACCATCGGATATCCGGCCAGCACGCCGTTCTCGAGCGCTTCTTTCACACCCTGCTCGACGGGACCGATGTACTCCCTGGGGATCGTGCCGCCGACGATGTTGTCCTCGAACACGAATCCCGTGCCCGGCTGACCCGGCTCCAGATGAATGACCACATGCCCGTATTGGCCGCGGCCGCCGGTCTGCCGGATGAACTTCCCTTCGATGTATTCGACCCGCTTGCGGACGGTCTCGCGGTATGCCACCTGCGGCCGCCCGACGTTGGCGTCCACCTTGAACTCGCGCCGCATCCGCTCGACGATGATCTCGAGGTGCAGCTCACCCATGCCGCTGATGATCGTCTGCGAGGTCTCGGCATCGGTATGCACGCGGAACGTTGGATCTTCCTCGGACAGCTTCGCGAGCGCGATGCCGAGCTTGTCCTGGTCGGCCTTGGTCTTGGGCTCGATGGCGACCGAGATAACGGGGTTCGGGAAGCGCATCGCTTCGAGAATGATCGGGTGCGATTCCTCGCATAGGGTATCGCCGGTGCGCGTGTCCTTGAGGCCGATCGCGGCCGCGATGTCGCCGGCGCGCACCTCTTCGATCTCCTCGCGCTTGTTGGCGTGCATCTGCAGCAGGCGGCCGATGCGCTCCTTGCGATCCTTGGTGCTGTTGTAGACGTAGGAGCCTGCCGAGAGGACACCACTGTACACGCGGAAGAACGTCAGTTTCCCGACATACGGGTCGGTCATGATCTTGAACGCCAGCGCGGCGAACGGCGCGTCATCGGACGCGGGCCGCTCGGCGTGCGTGGCATCGTGATGCGGCAGATGACCCTTGATCGGCGGAATGTCGACGGGCGATGGCAGATAGTCGACCACGGCATCGAGCAGCGCCTGCACGCCCTTGTTCTTGAATGCGGCGCCGCAGACGACGGGGACGACGTGGCCCGCGATGGTGGATTTGCGAATGACGGTGCGGATTTCTTCCTGGGTCAGCTGGTGGTCTTCGAGATACTTGTGCAGGATCGCGTCGTCGCTTTCGACGCACGCTTCGATCATTTCGTGTCGCAGCTGCGCGACCTTCTCCTTGAGCGCGGCGGGGACGGGCCCTTCGACGTACTTCTTTCCCATCGACTCGTCGTCATACACGATCTCGACCTCACGCACGAGGTCGATGAGTCCCGTAAACAGCTCACCTGAGCCAAGCGGCAGCTGGATCGGCACCGCCTTCGTGCCGAGGCGGTCACGCACCATCTTGAGGCACATGTCGAAGTCGGCGCCGACGCGGTCCATCTTGTTGACGAAGATGATACGCGGCACGCCGTAGCGGTCCGCCTGGCGCCACACCGTTTCGGTCTGCGGCTCGACGCCGCCCACCGCATCCAGCACGGTCACGGCACCGTCGAGGACGCGCAAACTTCGCTCCACTTCGACGGTGAAGTCCACGTGTCCCGGGGTGTCGATGATGTTGATGCGGTATTGCTGATTGAGGCGGGTCCAGAAAGCCGTGGTCGCTGCCGATGTAATCGTGATGCCGCGCTCCTGCTCCTGCTCCATCCAGTCCATCGTGGCCGTACCTTCGTGCACCTCACCCAGCTTGTAGGTGCGGCCCGTGTAATACAGGATACGCTCGGTCGTAGTCGTTTTCCCGGCATCGATGTGGGCCATGATGCCGATGTTCCGAATCTTGTCGAGCGGTGTCTGTCGAGGCATTGCTTTCCTTTATTCAGCAAAAACGCGGGGCGACCAGGACGCCCACGAGTGGGCCGGTCTCGCTCCGCTGTCATCGGGAGGCTTTCGGCCTCCTCGATGCAGGATCCCTTAAGCAGGGTCCCGAAGTTGTTGGTCTAGTTGTTTACCACCGGTAATGCGCGAAGGCGCGGTTCGCCTCCGCCATCCGGTGCGTGTCTTCCTTCTTCTTTATCGTCTCGCCCTCGCCCTTCGACGCCAAGATCAGCTCGGCGGCGAGGCGCTCGGCCATTGTCTTCTCTTTGCGCAGCCGGCTGTACTGAATCAGCCAGCGCATCGCTAGCGCGGTGCGACGCTCCGGCCGCACTTCGACCGGGACTTGATACGTGGCGCCACCGACGCGTCGCGACTTGACTTCCAAGGCCGGCTTCACGTTCGACAGCGCCTGCTTGAACACGTTCACGCCGGGCTGCCCCGTGCGCTGCTCGATCATGTCCATCGCCTGATAGAAAATCCGCTCCGACAGCGACTTCTTGCCGCGCTCCATCAGGTTGTTCAAAAACTTCGACACCGTTTGACTATCGTACCGCGGGTCCGCGGGAACCGGGCGGCGGACAGCGGTCTTGCGACGGCTCACTGCGCGGTCTCCTTCGGACGCTTCGCGCCGTACTTGGACCGCGACTGCTTGCGCTCGTTCACGCCCGCGGCGTCCAGCGTGCCGCGGATGATGTGATAGCGGACGCCGGGCAGATCCTTCACGCGGCCGCCCCGGATCATCACGATCGAGTGCTCCTGCAGGTTATGCCCTTCACCGGGGATGTATGCCGTCACTTCGAAGCCATTCGTCAGCCGTACGCGCGCCACTTTGCGCAATGCCGAGTTCGGCTTTTTCGGCGTGGTGGTGTAGACGCGGGTGCACACGCCCCGTTTTTGCGGGTTGCCACGCAGATGCGGCGCCTTTTCTTTCTTCTCCACGTCGCGGCGGCCGCGCCGGACGAGCTGATTGATGGTCGGCAAATACCCCTCTCACAAATGAATCGAAAAAGGCTGTTCCAAAGCCCGCGAAACTAAACGCATTGTTTGAGTTAGGTCAACCCCCCGATTCTGACGGATTCCCTTCTTCCCGGCCCTGGTCCACTTCGGTAGGATTGTCGGAACGATGGGCCGTCTCGATCCCCGACACCTAATTCTCGGCGCTGGGCTGAGCCTCGGAATCGCCGCTCCGGCTGCCGCTCAGGGCTCAGGCGTGCTGCGCGGTGTGGTCTTCGACAGCTTGATCACGTCGGCGCCCCTCGAGGGCGCTGAGATCTGGATCGAGAGCACCAATCTCATGGCGCGCAGCGACGCCGCTGGACACTTCGCGCTGACGGCGTTGGCCCCAGGCCGCTACGTGCTGACGGTATATCACCCCATCCTCGATTCGGCCGGTCTGTCGGTGCCACCCGTGGTTGTCGACGTCGTCGCCGGCGACAGCAATACCGTCGCACTCGCGACGCCGAGTCCCACGCAAGCACACCATCTGCTGTGTCCGCGCGATCCCCTGCGGAGCACCGGCAGCCTGGTAGGTGTCGTGCACAATGCCGCGGACGGCAGACCGATGGCCGCCGCGACGATCAGTGCGCACTGGACGACATACGACATCGGCGTGGGTGCGACTGGGGTCCGTAGCGCCCAGCGCGCGGTCGAAGCCAAGTCCGACTTGTCCGGTCATGTGCTGTTGTGCGGTCTTCCCACCGACGTGGCGCTCGTACTTCGTGGTCAGGCCGACGGTGGGTCCGCGATGCTGGTCGTCGATCTCGCTGGGCGTGCGTTCGCGCGCGCCAACATCGAGTTGGCCCTCGCGCCAATTACGGGATCGATCAACGGCGTCGTGCGAAACAGAAACGGCTCGCTGGTACCGGGAGCGACGATCGTCGTCCTCGGTACTGATGCATCGGTCCAGGCCGATCAGTTCGGTCGCTTTTCACTCGACAGCGTGACCGTCGGTTCACGGATCCTCGAGGCGCGCGCCGTCGGGTACATGATGGGTCGCGCCCAGACCAATGTCCGGCAAAGCGGCGGACAGCAGGTCGACATCGTCGTGGGTGACTCGGTGGTGGTGCTCGAGCCCGTCATAGTCGAGGGCGAGTACGAGCCCTACCTGAAACACGTCGGGTTCACGCAGCGCAGCCATACCGCGCAGGGGCATTTCCTCGACACCACGGCCATCGCGAAGAGCGGCGCGCTCCGCTTCGAAGAGCTGTTTCGGATGGTCCCCGGCGTCCAATTGCGCCCGAACGGAACAGGGATGCTCGTCGAGCTGCAACGCGGCCAGGGGGAGATCAACAACCGCGAGCTCGGCAACTACTGCCCGCCGATGTATTTCATCGACGGGGTCTACTATCCGTTACCTCCCCTCCAGACCCAGTCGGTGCCAGTCGTCCCCAGTGAGATCCTCGGCATCGAGGTCTACTCGAATCTGTTTAGCGCTCCGCCGCAGTTCCAGCGACGGGGCAGCGGTTGCGGCGTGGTTTTGATCTGGACGAAGCGTGGTACTCCGAGGCGGAGAGCGTCGCAATGAAGAACCGCAGTGGTTGTGGGGTCTCTGCAGCGCCTCCATATTTCCGCGCGGCAGAGCGTGCTACTGGCAGCATCCATCCAAGAAAGGCAGGCAAGGCATGCGCAGAACGTTAGTGTTCGTCCCCGCGCTTTTGGCTTTGTGCCTGATCCCTGCGACGGCCCGCGCGCAAGCGACGGCCCGTCAAGTGACAGGCCGAGTCACGCGCACGTTAGGCGAGACGCCCGTCCTCGGCGCTACGATCGTCGAGATGGGCGGCAAAGGCGTCGCACAGTCGGGCGCCGACGGGAACTTCACCATCAACGTCGGCACCGGCGATGTCCGGCTCATGGTTCGCGCGATCGGGTACCAGCGCAAGGAAGTGGCGGTGCCCGCGTCGCAGGCCAGCGTGACCGTGGCCCTCGACGAAGATCCGTTCAAGCTCGAGGCCGTGGTCGTCACCGGACAGGCGACGACGATCGAGCGCCGCAATGCGACGACGGCGCCCGTCCAGGTGTCGAGTGACGAGCTGAACCGGGCGCCCGCGGAAGCGCTGGAGCAGGCGCTGCAGGGCAAGGTTCCCGGCGCCATGATCTCGATGAACAGCGGGGCGCCCGGCGGCGGCGGTCAAGTGCAGATTCGCGGCATCACGTCGATTCTCGGCGCCGGCCAGCCGCTGTTCGTCGTGGACGGCGTGATCATCTCCAACGACGCCGTCTCGGACGGCGCCAACTCGGTGACGGGCGCCGGCGCCCGCACCACGGCAGCGGGCATCGGGAGCAATCAGGACGCGCTCGTGAACCGGCTCGCCGACCTGAACATGCAGGAGATCGCGTCGGTCGAAGTGCTCAAGTCCGCCGCGGCCACCGCGATGTACGGCTCGCGCGCGACGAACGGTGTGGTCGTGATCAGGACGAAGCGCGGCGCCGGCACGGGCGGTGCGCCGCAGTTCAATCTCACGAGCCGCGTCGGCCGCAGCGTGGCCTACCGCCTCCTCGGCACCCGGCAGTTCACCAACGTGGGCCAGGTGTTCTCGCTGCCGTACGGCAACGGCAGCTCGTCCCAGGACACAGCGGTCATGAACGCGCTGTATCCGGGCGGGACCATTCCCTTCACGCACGATTATCAGTCGGAGCTCTACAACAGTGGCAAGCCGTCGTACGAGTTCACCGGGAGCTTCAACGGCGGCTCGGCGGCGACGCAGTACTTCGTGAACATGACCGGCAAGAACGAGGAGGGTACGGCGCTCAACACCGGCGCGCGGTTGTACGCCCTCCGTACCAACATCGATCAGTCCCTGGTCGATGGAAAGGTCAAGGTCAACGTCGGACTCAACGTCACCCGCAACAGCAACAATCGTGGGCTGTCGAACAACGACAACACCTGCACGTCACCGATTTATTGCTTTGCCTATACTCCCGGCGTCATCAATCTCGATTCGACCGACGCGACGGGAACATTCGTGCGGAACCCGTTCAACGGCGGCGGCAACACGGTCTCGAACCCCTTCGAGACGTTCCGCTTCCTGCGTCTCAATGAGCTGACCTTCCGTCAGATCGGCAACATCAGCACGACCTGGTCGGCGTTGAACAAGGAACAGCACCAGGTGTCGCTGACGGCCACGGGCGGCTTCGACCGCGCGCAGATCTCCGGCGACCTGTTCTCCCCCTCGTTCCTCCAGTATGAGAACCCGGTGGCGAGCGACGGCTACTCCGGACGTTCGGTGCGGACCGAAGGCAACGTCTTCAACTACAACCTCGTGTTGAACGGCACGTGGAATTACCAACCCACGACCGACATCGGCCTCACCACGACAGCCGGCTTCGACTACGAGACGCAGGCCGTTCGCGTTACGCGGACCCGCGCCCGCGGCCTGCTGCCGGGGGTCGAGACCACCAATAGCGGTACGGTTCTGGAGGAGTCGGACGTCATCAACAAGTTCCGGGACGATGCGTTCTTCGCTGATGAGCAGTTTGTGGCGCTCAATCAACGGCTGACGATCCTGGGCGGAATCCGTGCCGATCGGTCTTCGGCGAATGGCGACCGCGACAAGCGCAACGTGTACCCGCACATTTCGGGCTCGTACCGGTTCACCAACCTCGGCGACAAGCTCAACGAGGTTAAGATTCGCGGCGGCTTCGGCCGCACCGGGAACCGGCCGCGCTATGGCGACCGTGACGTCGTGCTCAACGCCGGCAACACACTGGGCGGCACACCGACGCTGGTCCAGGCCGGCGTCCGCGGCAATGTCGGCATCAAGCCGGAGACCTCGAACGAGTATGAAGCGGGCACCGATGTGCAGTTCCTCAACCGGCGCCTGCAGTTCGAAGGCACCTGGTACAACAAGAAGATCACCGATCTGCTGCTGCAGCCGGCCACGATTCCATCCGGCGGCCTGACAAACCTCGTGATCAACGGCGGCCAGCTGCACACGCAGGGCCTCGAGGCCTCGCTGAACGCGGCCGCGATGCAGCGTCGCGACATGGACCTGAGCTTCCGGGCCACGTTCTCGAAGAACAAGCAGACGATCGAGAACCTCCCGGCGACCGTACCGCGCTTCCCGGCGCCAGGATCGTTCGGTGCCGCGTTCGGCCGGAACTTCATCAGCCCGGGCGGGCGGACGACCTGGATCTGGGGCAACGTCCCGCTCGATGCCAGCGGCAACATCATGCCGATCGGCTCGGTCGTGACCAACCCCGGCGCCATCGCGACATTCCGCGATACGGTTGCCGGTGACGCGAACCCCGACTTCATGATGGCGTTCTCGGGTTCGTTCCGGTGGAAACGGCTGACACTCGCGGCGAACGTGGACTGGCGGCAAGGCGGCCAGGTGGCCGACATGACCCGGACGCTGTGGGACGAGGGTGGCACGTCGCGCGATTACGACGATCCGATTTCGAAGAAGATCTTCGGCGACGGCTGGGATCTCAGCAATATCCCCGCTACGTACACGACGGGTAACGGCGACGTGCTTCCATACAATGCGGGCTCGTTCCGCTACAACTCGTGGGGCGGTGGCAGCGACGTGCGCGCGTATCTCGAAGACGCGACCAACGTCACGTTGCGCGACGTCTCGCTGAGCTATGAAGCGCCCGACCAATGGCTGCGCTACTTCCACGCGCGGTCGCTGCGGATTTCGCTCCAGGCGCGCAACCTGCTGAAGCTGACGAACTACTGGAGCTTCGATCCGGAGTTCAACAACTTCGGCGCGACGAACCTGAACCGGTTCATCGATCTGGCGCCGTTCCCGTCGAACCGCCAGTTCTTCCTATCCGTGGACGTGGGTTGGTAACCATGCGACCCGACACTACCGGATCTCAACCCATTGTCCTCGAGAGGACCACTATGCGACGCATTTTTGCGAGCCTCGCGACGGTGGCCGCCGTCACGCTGGCTGGCTGCAACCTGGATCTGACCAATCCGAACAACCCGACGCTCGGCGGGGCGCTGTCCAACCCCCGCGCGGCGACGAGCCGCATGATCGTCGGGGTGCTGTCCGCGTACCGCGTCAATCGGACCGATCAGATCCGCGCTTTCGGCACTTTCGGCCGCGAGACGTATTACATGTTCATCACCGACGGCCGCTTCATCACCGGCCCGTTGCGTGACTGGCGGCAGAACAACTCCTTCGACGCCGGGACGCAGTGGGCCGGGCGCTACGGCAATTACCGCAACGCCTATGCGGCGATCGGGATCATCAACGCCACGACGGCCCTCACCGACGCCGAGAAACATGGGGCGCTGGGGGTGTTGAAGACGATCATCGCCCTCGACCTGCTGCACGTCATCGAGGCCCGCGGCACGATTGGCGCGGTGGTCGACATGACTGACGACGTCAATGCCGTGAATCCAGTCGTCAGTCAGGACTCGGTCTACTCGTGGATCTCCGCCAAGCTCGATGAGGCCCAGACGGATCTGGCGGCGGCCGGCACCACATTCTATTTCCCGATCTACAGTGGGTTCGGCGTAGGCGTGGCGAGCACGCCGGCCGGGTTTACGCAGTTCAACCGCGCCATAAAGGCGCGCGTGGAGGTCAAGCGCGGTTCGATGGGCTGCGTGACGTGCTATAACACCGCGTTGACCGCGCTCGGCGGCACGTGGGTGCCGGCCACGGCCAGTTTCAGCGCCGCCAATCGCGACGACGGCATTTACACGATCTACTCGACCGCCGCGGGCGACGCGCCGAACACCGTCGCGTTCACCGGGTCGGTGGGCAGTGATGAATACGTGCACCCGTTGATCGACTCCATTGCGGGTGTCACGTTGGACGATCGTTATCGCCGCAAAATTTCCGGCTGCCCCGCATCGAGCCCGCGGTCGGAAGTGGGTGTGAGCTCGTCGCATCGCCCCTGCACCTATGCGTCGACCATCACGTCGATTCCGATCATCCGCAACGAAGAGCTCGTGTTGCTTCGTGCGGAAGCAGAGTGGTTCACGGGAGCCACGGCGGCTGCCATTGCCGATTTGGCCGCAGTGCGGGCGAACTCCGGCGCCTCGAACGGAGGCACCTCGGTCGTCGCATTTGCTGCTCCCGCGAACAACACGGACTTCCTGACCGAGCTGTTGCTCCAGCGCACGCTGTCGCTCTATCAGGAAGGCCAGCGCTGGCCGGATTATCGCCGCTTTAACCGGCTTGCGGCCCTGGGCACGTTGCCACAGGACATGACGGCGGGCTTCACCGTCGCCGTCGCCAGCGTCCTGCCCAACCAGGAGTGCGACGCGCGGGCCCGGGTTGGGGCTCCGGCGCCGCTGAGCTGCCCCGGCAACGCGCTGCCCTAAATCGTAAGGCTGCAAAACACCAGCGCCCGGGAGCGATCCCGGGCGCTGTTTCTTTTGCCTCCATTGTGAGGTCATTCTCGCGTGCAACGACTCCTGAGCGAAGCCGTTGCCCGGATCGGGCGGGCGCGCCGCGTACCCTGGGTGGATCTCCTGCTCGTCCTCGGGCTGACGGGCCTGGCGTTCGCATTCTTCGACCTGGGACGCGAATGGACCGGCGTCCACCGCCCCAGCATCGCGATCGACCTCTCGCCGTCCGCACTCCCTCGCTACACCATGTTCTCGCTGTTTCGCGGCCTACTGGCGTACGTCGTTTCCCTCGGCTTCACCCTGGTGTACGGCTACTGGGCCGCCAAGGATCGCGTCGCCGGACGCGTCTTGATCCCGCTGCTCGACATCCTGCAGAGCATTCCCGTGCTGGGCTTCATGCCCGGCCTGATCCTCGCCCTCGTTGCGCTGTTCCCCAACAGCAATATCGGGCTCGAGCTCGCCGCCGTGATCATGATTTTCACCGGGCAGGCGTGGAACATGACGTTCAGCTTCGTCCATTCGCTGCGCTCGGTCCCGGCCGACCTGCGCGAGGCCGCCACCGTCTATCGCTTCTCGTGGTGGCAGCGATTGGGGAAGGTCGAGCTGCCGTTCGCGACCCTGGGACTCGTGTGGAACAGCATGTTGAGCATGGCGGGCGGTTGGTTCTTTCTGATGATCAACGAGTCGTTCCAGTTGGGTCAGCGCGACTTCCGGCTGCC
>WNGJ01008172.1_pt1 | contig 11151 bp, 11 predicted proteins | sample 5400611 | NCBI WGS metagenome assembly WNGJ01 (sample SAMN13153375, study PRJNA577476) | soil metagenome | isolation source: 40 cm soil or saprolite under Garry oak tree replicate 1 | place: USA:California | collected 2016-06-15 | reverse complement strand
GATTGCGCGCACGACGCTGTCGCGTCCACCGCATCCCATCCCAACGTCCGTGACGATCGCGATACGCCCCTCGTGTAGGGGATGAGACAGCGGAATTTATAAGGTTGATTTGGGTTGTCAGCGAAGCGGAATATTTTTCGCAAGAGGGCTGGACAGGAAAATCAGGAAGCGGCGTGATTTGCCCGTCAGGCGCGGGCTGGCGTCCGCAAACTGCCGTCATGCCCCGCGCATGCGGGGCATCCAGTACGCCGCGGCATTTCGATTCCTACTACGCTATTACGTCTCTATTACGAGTCCAGCACTGTCACCGAAAGTCCCGCATGGTCAAGCTCGGCGTCTATCCCTGGGATTGGGCAGGCGATGTCTCGAACGACGGAATGGATTTTGGAGAGCGCCCGTAATGGCGTTCAACAAGGCGATGGGTTTCGCAAAGGGCTCAACCCATCCTACGGACTGATGATTTTCGTCCAACCCTAGCCTGCAAGCGCGACGGCTCACTGACAGTAGGAAAGCTCATCTTCGGTGACTATACGCTCGACCTTGTCCGACTTGATGCGATATCGAAGACGTCCGTCGGACTCGACGGGCATGCGTTGCACGATGGTGTAGACTTTCGGCTCCTCGATCTGCACGCGACCCTGTGGACCTTGACCGCGATGAAGCACGGCTGCATTTAACTCGTAGACATGAGACATTTGGCGTTCCTTTTGGGGCGGTTGAGCTATCAAACCAACTCGACGAGACGAAGACAGCGCAAGTCAAATGCGCAGCTACGGTGCGGTTCGCGACGTGACGAGTCGGCGGGAAACCTTGTAGGCCTTTATAGCTTTTCCTTTGCGAAAAAGCGAGTGGCCCGCGTAAGCGCAGCGATACGCGGGGGTCATGCAAACATGGAGTTCCCGGATGTCGCGACGCTCATCCGGGCTGCGCTTGCTTGTAACAGCGAAATCGAGCGAGCGCGCGATTCCGGGTTCGCGCTCTGCGCGCCCCGGAATGACGAGAAATTCAAACCCCCGCGACCGACGTCCACAATTCGCCGAGCTTGCGCTTGACGGAGCCCATCCGCGTTGGCGGCGCGGTCTTCTCTTCCTCCTCGGGCAGGCGCAGGCCGACCACGTTGACCCTGCCGCCCGAGATGCTGCGCGCGACCAGCACGATGACATCGAGCGTCAGCGTCGCGCCGTCCTTGGGCGCACGATCGAGGTGAACGTCGAAATAGTCGGCCAGCGTCAGCTTCGACTGCTCATCCCCCACCGCGACGCCATAGACCTCGGCCAACTCGCCGAGCGTATGCTCGCCGGAGACGACGAAATCGCCGAGCAGATGCGGATCGGGCGCGGTGCTCGGCTGCATGTCGACAAAGAAGCGGTCCAGCGCCTCGGCCCTTTCCGGCGGCGCCAAGAGATAGATGTAGTCGCCGGGCGCGATCGGCTCGGCTTCCGCGGGCGAGAGGATGTTCTGGTTGCGAATGACCAGCGTCGGCTTCGACCAGGACGGGATCAGGCCGCGCCGGAAATACAGGCTTTTCGGCCGTACCGGATAGCCGACCAGTTCCTGCTCGAGCTGGCCCGGCAGATCAAGCTCGACGCGGCGCGGGCCGCGATCGGCGCGCGGCAGCGCCACATGCAATCGCCTTGCGGCCGCCGCCAGCGTCCAGCCCTGCAACAACAGCGAGATGATGACGACGACGAAGGCGACGTCGAAATAGAGATAGGCTTTCGACAATCCGACCAGCATCGGAATCGACGCGAGAAAGATCGCAACCGCGCCGCGCAGGCCGGTCCAGGCGATGAAGATCTTTTCCCGCCAGTTGAAGCGGAACGGCGCCAGGCACAGGAACACCGCGGCCGGCCGCGCGACCAGCATCAACACCAGGGCTACGATCACCGCTGGCCCTGCGCTCGAACCGAGCCGCTGCGGCGACACCAGAAGCCCGAGCAGCACGAACATCACGATCTGCGCCAGCCAGGTGGCGGCATCAAGAAAGGTCACGACCGAATTATGCGCGCGGGTCGGCCGGTTGCCGACGATGATGCCGGCCAGGTAGACCGCGAGAAATCCCGAGGCATGAGCGAGCTGCGCCACGCCGAAAATCACCAGCGCGGTGGTGGCGACGAACGGCGCGTGCAAGCCTTGCGGCAGCGCAACACGATTGAGCGCCATCACCATCGCCCGGCCGCCAACCACGCCGATGACGGCCCCCAATACGGCCTCGCGGCCGAGTTCGAGCGCGACATGCGCGGGCGAAGTGTGTCCGACCGAGATGAACTCGACCAGCATCAGGGTGAGAAACACCGCGAACGGATCGTTGCTGCCGGATTCGGCTTCCAGCGTGGCACCGACGCGGGCACGCAGGCGCAGGCCCTGCGCGTGCACCAGGAGGAACACCGCGGCTGCGTCCGTCGATGCCACCACCGCACCCACAAGCAGCGCCTCGGTCCAGTTCAGGTCGAGGGCAAATCTCGCGACCGGCGCGGTGATCAGCGCGGTCAGGAGCACGCCGATTGTCGCCAGCACCATCGAAGGCGCGAGCACCGCACGGATGTTCTGAAAGCGGGTCCGCAAGCCGCCGTCGAACAGGATCAGCGCCAGCGCGACCGATCCCACCAGATAGGTGGTCCGCACATCGTCGAACGGCAGTCCACCAGGTCCGGAATCGCCGGCCAGCATGCCGATCGCCAGAAACACCAGAAGCAGCGGCGCGCCGAAGCGCAGCGCCAACAGGCTCGACAGGATGCCCGCCATGACGAGCACGGCGCCGAGGAGAATAGCTATGCTGACCGCATCGAGCGAGGCCATGGGGACGTGCAAATCCAGCGTGTCGTTTGAACATGAGCCCTCGGGTCGGAGCCCGAGGGCATGCTTTCAGGAAAACCGGAACCCACTCTTCCGGATCATGCATCTCACCGCATCCTTATCGTCGCCACACTTCGCCGCCAACCCATTTCCGGCAAACAGCGACGATTTGCGCGATTTTCCGGCCTTCCCTCCACCTCACGCCATGTCATATCGATAGCGCCGCGCGCGCGATTATGGGAGTTTCCTCCGATATTCGAGAACATTCGAGGATATTCGAATCGTACCGGACGCGGCTTGAAACGAGATTTTGACGATGGACGTGGATACCAAAAACGTTCTTGAATTTCTGCAATCGGCGGCGCGTTCGGTCGGTGCCGAGGTCACGTCGCCCTGGTTCTATTTCCAGGTCGGCGTGGTGCTGTTGGGCGCGGGAATGGCCTACGGCGCCGGCGCCGGGATCCGCTCGCGCGTCGACATGAACACGCTGGGAACGAGTTGGCCGGCGCCGTTCCGGGTCATCGTGCGCGTGCTGGCCGCCCACGCCCCGATCGTGGCGTTCGCGATCCTGATGCGCGTTGCGCGCATCATCATGAGAGAAGTGACCTGGCCGAGCCGCAGCTATCTGCTTGCCGTGTTCGCCAAGCTGGCCCTGGCGTGGCTGGTCATCCGCCTTGTGACATCGGTCATTCAAAACCAGTTCGTGCTGGGCCTGGTGTCGATATCGGCATGGCTCGTGGCGGCGCTGAGCATCATCGGCCAGCTCGACCCGGTGATCGAGGCGCTCGACTCGGTCTCGGTCATGTTCGGCGGCTTGCGGCTGACGCCATTGCTGTTGATCCAGCTCGCGGTGCTGCTGGCGCTGGCATTGTGGCTCTCGAATGTCGCGAGCAATTTCGTCGAGAGCCGGATCGCGCAGGCCGGCGACCTGACGCCGTCGGTGCAGGTGCTGCTGGTCAAGGTGATCCGGCTCGGGCTGATGGTGTTCGCGATCGCGGTCGCCCTGAGCGCGGTCGGCATCAACCTGTCGGCGCTCGCGATCTTCTCCGGCGCGGCCGGCGTCGGCATCGGCTTCGGCCTGCAGAAGATCGTCGCCAACTTCATCAGCGGCATCATTCTGTTGGTCGACAAGTCGGTGAAGCCGGGCGATCTCGTCACCATCGGCGACAATTCGGGGCGCATCAGCGCGATGAAGACGCGCTACATTTCGGTCGCCGCCGGCGACGGGCGGGAATTTCTGATCCCGAACGAGGATCTGGTGACGCAGAAGGTCACCAACTGGACCTACACCGACAAGAACACGCTGGTGAAAGTCAATTTCGGCACCAATTACGACGCCGATCCGCGGCTGGTCTGCAAGCTTGCGATCGAGACCGCGGCAAGCGCGCAGCGCGCGCTGAAGTCCAAGCCGCCGAATTGCCTGCTCACCGAATTCGCCGAGGCCGGCATGAAGTTCTCCCTGACCTTCTGGGTCGCCGATCCCGCCGACATGGACAGCATGAAGAGCGAGGTCATGCTGTCGCTGTGGGATGCGTTCAAGCGCGAGGGCATCCGCGTACCTTACCCGGTGCGTGAAATCCGCGTGCGCGGCGGTGCACTGCCGGTGGAGAGCATCGTGGAGGTTTCGGGCTAAGTCTCGGGCTGAAGCGATGTTGCTTCGGCGTACCAGTTTGCTTCCCAGTTTGCTTCACCCTACCAGTCCCGGCTTGCGCTCACCGCCCCGATCATTAAATTAGGCCGTAAATCACCTATTTCCGGCAACAATGGGAACCTTCCCCGCTCCATGAGCTATATCGAAGCCACCGATACCTCTCTCCGCAAGACCGGCCAGATCAAGCTGCACGGCGCCAGCGGCTTTGCCGGCATGCGAAAGGCCGGCCGGCTGGTGGCCGAATGCCTCGATGAACTGACCGATATCGTCCAGCCCGGCGTGCCGACCACGCGGATCGACGACTTCGTGCGCGAGTTCGCATTCAGCCATGGCGCCTATCCCGCGACCTTGATGTATCGCGGCTATCGCTATTCGACCTGCACCTCGATCAATCACGTGGTGTGCCATGGCATGCCCGGCGAGCGCGCGCTGAAGGAAGGCGATATCGTCAACATCGACGTCACCTTCATCGTCGACGGCTGGTACGGCGATTCCAGCCGGATGTATGCGATCGGTCCGATCGCGCGCAAGGCGGAGCGGCTGATCGAGGTGACCTATGAGGCGATGATGCGCGGCATCGCCGCGGTCAAGCCCGGCGCCACCACCGGCGACATCGGCCACGCCATCCAGAGCTTCGTCGAGCCGCAAGGCATGAGCGTGGTGCGCGATTTCTGCGGTCACGGGCTCGGCCGCCTGTTCCACGACGAGCCGAACATCATCCATGTCGGCCGGCCCGGCGAAGGCGTGACGCTGAAGCCCGGCATGTTCTTCACCATCGAGCCGATGATCAATCTCGGCAAGCCGCATGTGAAAATCCTGTCCGACGGCTGGACCGCGGTCACACGCGACCGCTCGCTGTCGGCGCAGTTCGAGCATTCGGTCGGCGTAACCGCGACCGGCGTCGAAATCTTCACGCTGTCCGAACGCAACGCCGAGAAGCCGCTGGCGGCCTGATCGATACGTTTTTCCATCACTTCTCGGTTGCAAAACCTGGCGGCACGGCACATTTATCGCCGATGGACGACAAGACCAGCCCACCCACGAGCCCACCCAAGAGCCCGCCCGCCGAGCCGCCGCATTATCACGGCCACCGCTCGCGGCTGCGCGAGCGGTTCAACAGCGCCGGTCCCGACGCGCTGAGCGATTATGAATTGCTGGAGCTGGCGCTGTTTGCGGCACTTCCGCGGCGCGACACCAAGCCGCTCGCGAAGGCGCTGCTCAAGACATTCGGCTCGTTCGCCGAAGTCGTTCATGCGCCGGAGACGCGCCTGCGTGAGGTCGAAGGGATCGGCGATGCTTCGGTCAACCAGCTCAAACTGATCGCGGCGGCCGCGAGCCGGATTGCAAAAGGCGAAATCAAGCGGAGCATCGCGCTGTCGTCCTGGGACGACGTGATCGGCTATTGCCGCGCCAGCATGGCGTTCGCCGACAAGGAGCAGTTCCGGCTGCTCTTCCTCGACAAGCGCAACCATTTGATATCGGACGAAGTGCAGCAGACGGGCACCGTCGACCACACGCCGGTCTACCCCCGCGAGGTCATCAAGCGCGCGCTGGAATTGTCCGCGACCGCGATCATCCTGCTGCACAATCATCCCTCCGGCGACCCGACGCCCTCACAGGCGGATATCGAGATGACGAAAGCGATCATCGATATCGCCACGCCGCTCGGGATTGCCGTGCACGACCACATCATCGTCGGCAAGAGCGGGCATACGAGCTTGAAGGGGCTGAGGCTGGTCTGAATGGGGCAGTTCACAACGCCAACAGGTGCCTGAACGTCACCCGACTAAGCGCGAACTTGCCACGATGGCCAACCCTGGCCTCAAGGCGCGCCATCAGGGACCGGCAACCGCTGGCTCTGTCTTCGTGGCCGGCGCGGCGTCCGAAACCCTGCACAAGACGGGACCTATGTTTCCCGCAACCAGACTTCACCGACCGAATGGTCGGAACGCTTGCGCAACACAACGTCGGCCCGCGTCCGCGTAGGTTGAATGTTCTCCCGGAGATTGGCGCGATGATGCTCACGCCACAACCTGTCCGCAACCTCACGTGCGTCTCTGGGTGGGAGGTCCCTGTAGTGGTGGAAATATGAAGCGGGGTCTCGGAAAGCCGTTCGCTGTAACCCAAGAAAGCGCTCGACATACCAGGATTGGATGTCAGCCTCATCGGCATCGAGGTAGATCGAAAAGTCGAAGAAATCTGAGACCACCACGGGCGCCGTACCGCGCGCATGTAGAACATTGAGGCCCTCGAAAACCAGGATGTCTGGTTGCCGGACGACTTGACGTTCCGAAGGCATGATATCACCAATCAAATGCGAGTACACGGGCAGCTCGAGGTCACGTTCAGCCGCCTTCACAGCCGAGAGAAATCGTAACATCCGCGGGAGATCGTAGCTCTCGGGAAAACCCTTGCGTCGCATTAGCCCACGTTCCTCCAGAACGCAGTTAGAATGCAGGAAACCGTCGGTCGTAACCAGCTCGACTCGAGGATGATCTGCCCAGCGGGCTAGAAGCGCACAAAGCACGCGGGCAAAGGTGCTCTTGCCGACAGCAACACTCCCTGCCAACGCGATAATGTAGGGCGAACCGCGTGTCGGCCGACCGAGAAATTCCGCCTTGACGTGCATGAGGTTGCGCGCCGCCGAGAAATGGAGGTTCAACAGGCGGGTTAGCGGCAAGTACACGTCGGCGACTTCGGCAGACGTGATGGGCTCGTTCAAGCCGCGAAGCGCCGAGATATCGGCGTCCGAGAGAGTCAGCGATGTGTTGGAGCGCAATGCCGCCCAATCGCTTCGGCCGAAGGTCATGTATGCGGACAACTCGTCGGAGTGGGTCATTTTCATCCGTTCACGGCGGGCCTGATGCATCCCATCAATTTTGTCGAGGCAAATCCAGATACTTCGATGCCCCTTGAGGTGAGCGCTGGGCATCACCGTAGAGTCCCGCCTGCCGGCCGCGTTCCCGTGCCAAGGCAAGCACCGCGTCGATCGTCGGAGTCTTGACGTCGACGAGCCCCGCGATTTCCTGTACCGCGGCAACGAGCGCGTCGAGCTCCAGCGATCGTTTCCGCTTCAGATCCTGGAGCATGGACATCCTGTGCCCGGTCACTTTGCCGGCGGCGGCGAGCCGCCGCGCGATCATGTCCGGCGGAATGACGACACCGACCGCATCGGCGACCGCCTTCGCCTCCAGCATGATGCGTTCGCAAATCGCGCGCAAGTCGGGCTGCGCCGCGACTCGGTCGAGGGTCGAGTGCGTGAGTAGACTGATTGGATTGAAGCACACGTTGCCCCACAGCTTCAGCCACACGTTCCACCGGATGTTCTCGCGCACCGGCGCGTCAAAACCGGCGCTCGTCAGGGCCTTTGCAATGACAGTGACGCGCTCCGAGACCGTGTCATCGGGCTCGCCGAGGATGAACCGATTGTATTCGTGATGCTCGATGACGCCGGGCGCGACCACTTCGCAGGCAGGATCGACGACGCAGCCAATCGCGCGTTGCGGTCCAATCAGCGTCCATTGCCGCCCGCCCGGATCGACGGTGAGCAGGGTCTTGCCCTCGAATCGGCCGCCAGAGCGGTAGAAGTACCACCACGGGATTCCATTCATCGCGGTGACGACAGCGCTGTTCGGCCCGAGCAGAGGCGTGAACAGGTACGCGCTCTCGCAGGCTTGGTGCGCCTTCAGCGTACAGATGACGAAGTCCTGGACCCCGAGGTCGCGGGGATCGTCGCTCGCCGGGAGCTTCGCGACCTTTTCCTGCCCGCCGATACGTAGCCTGATCCCGTTCCGGCGGATCGCCGCGAGGTGGGCGCCGCGAGCGATCACCGACACCTGGAACCCAGCGAGCGCGAGCTGGGCGGCCATGTAGCCGCCGATCGCTCCGGCGCCGAACACGCAGATTTTCATGGCTTGCTCATCTATCAACACGACAAGGATAGACTCTCCCGTTTTTGGGGGTTATCCAGAGATTGAGCGAGACATCCTCCCGATTTCCGCAACAATGCGCGCATGGACAAGTTCGCAGCTATGCGGGTGTTCGTTAAGGTTGCGGAGGCTGGCAACCTGTCGGCCGCAGGCCGCCAGTTGGGCCTCTCCCTGACCTCCGTCAGCCGCCAGCTTTTGGCACTTGAAGAGGTGCTCGGCACCACGCTTGTCGAGCGGACGACGCGCCGTCTCTCGCTGACTGAGCACGGTCGGCTCTACTATGAACGGGCGAAGCAGATTTTGGAGGAGGTCGCCGAGGCGGAACGTGACCTTACGGCGCAGACGGGAGTCGCGTCCGGCCGATTGCGTGTGAGCGCTCCGTCGCTGCTCGGTCGGTTAAGGTTGGCGCCAATGCTGCCAGGCTTTCTGGCACAGCAGGCTCAGGTCTCGATCGATCTGATGCTTGTGGATCGGGCGGTACGTCTCTCCGAAGAGGGCATCGATGTTGCCCTTCGCGTTGGACCGCTCGAAGATTCGGGTCTGATTGTCCGCAAGCTCGATGACATCCAGCTTGTTGTCTGCGCCGCGCCGGACTATCTGCGCCGGCGCGGCGAGCCCGCGACGCCCGACGACCTGGTCGAGCAGGACTGCCTAGCCTTTAGCGATGTACCAGGTGTGGCGGAATGGAGCTTCCAAGAAGGCGCAGCGAGAAGAACCATGCGCATTCCAACTCGGCTTTGCGCCAATGACTTCGATACGTTGATCGGCGCGGCTTTGGCAGGGGCCGGACTCGTCCGAGTGCCATCCTGGCTGGTTGCGCATTATCTCGCCGACGGGCGGCTCAGGATTGTGCTCAAGGCCTACCAGCGGCCGCCTACGCCATTGAGCATCCTAAGCCTGCGCAATCGTCTGCTTCTGCCGAAGGTGCGCGCCTTTGCGGACTATTTGCAGCAGCACTGGATGCATCCGGGACGCCTCTCTGATCCTGGTACACGGCCGGAAACCGCCTAGCCTAGCGCCCATTCGTGCGTGAGACATCACTATCCTCGCGAAGAAACTGGCGTACTTCGCTGACGAAAACGGCCCAGGCCGGATCGCGGGGCAACAGGAAGTGGTTGCGGCTCTCAAGGCCGACTTCGCCGAGAGCCTCCAGGCCAGTGCCTGGATTCACGCGACCTGCACCGACGTCGTCAGCGGCTGCTACACGCTGGGCGGCGCCGGCGTGATGCTGAACGCGTCACCGCTGCAGCGGCGCCTGCGCGATATCCACGCGGCCAGGCAGCACGTCTTCGCGCAGGAACGATTTTACGCCAGCGCCGGCGCGCACGATCTCGGGTTTCCGCCGTTCGATCCGATCTCCGGGCGATAGAGCGTTTTCCAGCGAACTGGCGGCCGGTTCGCGTAAAGACAACGCGTCAAAACAAGAACCTAGAGCATGATCCAGAAAAAGCCTGCCTCCACTTGATGCGGGCTGGGTACCGGTTTTCCGAAAAAGATCATGCTCAAAACAATAACTTAGAGCGCGATGACGACTCATCCTGAACTCATCGCGCTCTAGAACCTCCGTTCCGATTCAATCGGAACGGAAACGTTGCGCTCAGGGCGTAATCCAGCGCTGCACCGCCTCAGTGGTGTCGGCCGGGGTCGTGTTGAAGCAGATGCGGGCGTTCGGCGCGAGCGCGTGCACAAGATTGAGGACCGTTTCGAATAACAGCAGCCGTTCCGGCGGCAGCCGCAGCCCGGCGCCGATCACGACACAATCGACCTGCTTCGATCTCAGGACCCTCGCGACGAAGGCTTCTGCCGTGCCGCCGAGGTCGATCAGGCAACTCTCGGCCTCGTAACCAAGCCCGCGCAGTTGATCGATCTGAGCATCGATATAGTTCCGCAACAGCTCCGGCGTGTATTCAGGGAACGCGTTGAAGTCGACGAATGCCGGATCGATGCCGATGGCGAGCACGGATTTCTTGGCCATGGAATGGCTCCCTTCTGCTCTGTTTGCGGCGGAGACGCCTAGGCGCGTCGACATCGGCCAACGTTCGGACCGGCGGACCGTTCCGTCGCGTGAGCGCCTCCCGATAACGGACGTTTGTCCGGGCCGTGGCTCGCGCCACTATTCATTTATAATTGATGGCCAGCTATCTCCCGTCGATCGATCCAAGCTTTTGAGGAGTGCGACCATGCCCTTTGTTCGTATCGATCTGGCGCAAGGCAAGCCTGTGCAGTTCCGGAAGGCGCTGGGAGACATCGTCTATCGAGCGATGCGCGAGGTCATCAACGTGCCGGATGGCGACAAATTCCAGGTGATCACTGAACATCCGCCCGAAGCGCTGAATGTCGCTGAAAGCTACCTGGGCAACCGTTACGGCAAGGATGTCATCCTGATCCAGATCACGCTGAACGCCGGCCGCACCACCGACATGAAGAAGGCATTCTTCAAGCGCATCGCCGACGACGTCCATACGCAGTTGAAGGTGCGGCGCGAGGATGTCGTGATCAACCTGGTCGAAGTCGCGAAGGAAAACTGGTCGTTCGGTGGCGGTGTCGCGCAATACGCCGAATAACCGCAATCACGGCCCCGCCGCCTCAGCGGCTTCCGCGGCGCGGCGCCGCATCAATTCCTGTTCGCGCTTGTTGCCCGCAAGCTCCGCCGCAGCCTCGAACGCCGCGCGCGCCTCTTGGCAACGGCCGAGCTTTTGCAAGAGATCGCCGCGCACGCACGGCAGGAGGTGGTAGGCGTTCAGCGCGCCCTCCCGCGCCAGCCGGTCGACAATC
>WNGJ01008171.1_pt1 | contig 11152 bp, 8 predicted proteins | sample 5400611 | NCBI WGS metagenome assembly WNGJ01 (sample SAMN13153375, study PRJNA577476) | soil metagenome | isolation source: 40 cm soil or saprolite under Garry oak tree replicate 1 | place: USA:California | collected 2016-06-15 | reverse complement strand
AGGCTCAGCTCGGTGCGCCGGTGCAGCTGCCACCTGCGCACGGTGTGGCTGAGCCGTTTCAAGGCCTGGTTGCTGATCGCCGGGAGGAACGCGGTGAACACCTTCCCCCCAGGACCCGGGCTGCGCGGGCCGGAACGTGCACCCCAGGAACGTGAAGGACGTGTGCTCGTAGGAGCCACGCCGGTTGCCGTCCTTGCAGTACACGACCCTGGTCTTGTCGGGATGCAGCCGCAACCCGACCTGGGCCATCCTGTCCCCGATCGCCCGGCGCAGCTGCGAGCGCTGGACCTGCGCTCCCACTGTGAGGCGTGCCGTGGGGTTACCGGCCGGGTCACGATCGAGATCGCCCATCCGCCAGGCGCCGAGGTGCAGTGGGACTGGTTCGAGCGCCGCCGGGCGCCGTGGGGTGGGACCGCGTATGTGCTGGGGGGCACCTTGCCGCACTCGGGGCGGGTCCGCGGGGTGCTCGCCGAAGCTTTGGACCAGCCCACCTGGTCGAGGTGATGGATGGGGTGTTGCCTCGCTTGGGGGCACCGCGAGGGTGTGGCGGACCGACCGGCTGGCGACCGTGATCGTGCCCGGCACCGGCCAGGTGCAGCCGAGCTTCGCTCCGGTCGCCCGCCACTACGGGGTGGTGGTCCAGCCGTGCCCGCCACGGCGGGGCAACCGCAAGGGGTCGGTGGAGAGCGCGCTGCCCACGTTGGCTCCTCACGTATGAAAGACGCCTGCCGGACCTGATGGCTTTGCGTGCCCCCACCCCCGCTTCGTCGGACCTGGCCGGGGTCGTCCGCGACGACGCGGCCCTATCTTCAAGGGGTCAGCTGTACTTCGTCGCAGGCATCGCCTCAGATCCGAGACGGTGTTGCACGTCCGGTCCGTCAACCCGCGATCCGGCCCGTTTTCATGCCGAACAGGAACCGAGTAGCCCGCAACCGCCGGACCAGCAGGTCATACAGCGCGAGCGTGCCGGCAAACGACACGATCACGAGCGCGAGGTACTTCGCCACGATCGGGGCCTGCCAGCGAACGATGATCCACGCTGCGCCGACGATGACCGGCTCGTGCAGGACGTAGAAGGGAAGGACCGCCTCGTTGGCGTACCTGGCGGCGCGAGACAGGCGGTCTCGGTCTTGCGGCTTGGATCTCCCTGGTGACTTGGTGACCTCCACTGCCAGCCGCCCCTGCCGGCGGGAACTCCAAGACCAGGCGAATCCGAGGATCGCCACGATCCATGCCCAGCCCGCCAACCCCTGGAGGGCGCCCCACCCGGGCACGTCGCCGGCGAGGATGTCGTTAGATCCGGCGAGGCCAGCCCAAAGTACAAGGACCACCGTGGCCACGAGAGCGCAGGCCAGTGCCCATCGGCGCGCGCGTCCCAGAGCCAGTTCGAACCGGCGGTTCGACGCGATGAGGTATCCGAAAAGGAGAGGGAACAGATACGCGAGTCGCTCCCAGCCACCGGTGATGTCGTCGGGGCCGAACACCGCCTCCACCAGCCCCATCGGGATGGCACCTGCGAGCAGCATCGTGAGGGGGTGGCGTTCCGCCCCCTGCGCGATGCGGCCGATGAGCCGCGTCCCCGCGGAATGCCGGAGATAGACGAACAGCGGCAGGAGCGTGATCGACAGCAGCAGGAGGACATAGAGGAACCACAGGTGGGCCGGGTCGAAGTCGTCACGGCCCGACGACCAGTCACCGTGAGACACCAATCCGCCTCCCAGTGCGGGCACGTCCAGGAACCGGATCCAGAAGTGTCCGTACGACTCATGGAACCCGGGCTTGGCCAGTCGCTCCAGGTAGAACATGGGCGGCACCAGAGCGATCATGCCCACTACGAACGGCACCAGCAGCCTCAAGATTCGCTCGCGGAGGAACGCTGCGGCCGAACGGGTACGCAGGGCGTAGCGGATGCCCATGCCGGAGACCACGAACAACAGCGGCATCCCCCACGTCGAGCCCCACAGAACAAATACGTCGAACGCCCCGTTGCGCTGTGGGTTGTTGACGAACCACGAGCCGACCAGGGTGAACACGATGGCCGAGTGGAAGACGACCAAGCCGGCCACGACGAAGGCCCGCATGAGATCGAGCTCGGGCCGCCGCTCCATCGAGGAGGAAGGGGCCACCGGCAGGCTGGGTGCGCCGACGCCCAAAGGGCCAGGCGCCGTCGGCGGGCCAGCCTGAGTACCACGCATGTCCGTCCCTCCCTCACTTCCGATCCGTGGGAGCACCCTTGCCCCTCTGGGCCGGGACCAGAGCGTTAGCGATGAAGCGGCCCACCGCCCGTCGGGCGGTGGAGTCCGAGAGCCCCGCGGCGTGTGGGTCGTTAGGGCGACGGCCGGCTGCCCACCAGCACAGCTCCACGATGAGATGGGCGGTCGCCTCTGGCTCCTCGACCCGGATCGTGCCGGCCTCGCCCCGCCGCCGCAGGTATCGCTCGTAGCGGGCGAACAGCTCGCGGCGCACCCCGCCGAAGACCATGGCCAGCTCAGGGAGGTCCTCCACCGACCGCTCGATCATGTCCACCCCGAGCCGCATCCAGGCGAGCACGTCGTACAGCTCACCCACGATCGCCTCGACTTCGGCCTCCTGGCTGGCAGGCCGCCTCCCAACCAAGGCGCGCTCCAGCTCGGGGAAGTCGCTCACGAAGTCCAGCCGCTTCGCCACCCATTCCGAGGTGACCGCGACGCTGGCTCCAGTGACCGGAAGCTCCACTGGCCGATCGCCCGGTCGCTCCCCAAACACGCGCCGGAGCACCAGGTGAAACAGCGCGTCCTTGCTGTCCACGTAGTTGTAGAGGTTGCCGGGCGAGACCCCCATCTCTCGGGCCACGTCGGCCATCTGGGTGCGGCGATAGCCCCGGCGCGCGAACACCCCGGCACCGGCTCGGACCACGTCCTCTAGCCGATCCTGTGGCTGGGGCCTCCGCGTTCTGGATCCACTCCGCACCTTCATGGCCCTTACTTAAACTGAATGATTCATTCAGTCAACAACCTGCCTGTGCAGGGCGGGTGCCGAGCAGCTCGGTGAGCACCCCTGCGATCACGGTCGGGATGGCGCTCGATTGACGCACCCTCTGGCGGCCGCCGCGGCAAGGGTAACCTGCTATCGCCGCTGCTCAGAGCGCCAGGGCAGTGATACGGCATGGATATCCGAATGGTTCGTGTCGGAGGGGGGACTGGAACACTGGGCCTACCGCCCTTCACCACGCCGTTGGCGCTGTAGGGCACTCCCCCACCAACCCAAGAACTCTCTTCGATCGAGGCTCTTCGACATCACGCTGAAGACGCCCCGCGGGGACACAGTCCGACCTGCCGCGGTGTAGTTCCGAAGTGATTTGCCCATCGTGGTGTGCCCCGGCACTCCAGGCGCATGGATAACGCCACCACCAGCACCTTTGCCTCTTACCCTGACCCTCAAGGGCGGCTTCACGGTCCTCGACAGCCAGCAGCGCCGCCTCCACCGCCACGCGCACGCGCAGGGGTCCAGCGACCTTGCCAGCTACCTCCAAGCACGCGCCAGCAGCAGGCCAGCCCCGCGCAGCTGGCCAGCGAGCTCGGCACCACCACCACCACAGTGGTCCGCCACCTGCTGGACACCGCAGGCATCACTCCCCCACCCCGCCAGGTGACCGCCGACAGGATTTCGACAACGCTCTGACAGAGCTTGCCATCTGGTCGGCCGCCAGATCCTGATAATGGTTCGGATCGGCCCCGGGAGCCCATGTTTGGAGCCAGCACGAGGAAGCTGCAGGTTCGCTCCCGCGGCACAAAGCAGACCAGATCCCAGAACGGGCGTCAGCGCGGGTCACGGCTGAGACCGCGCTGCCGCCGAAGTACCGGGGTCGTCAGTAGGACCGCGAGGTCCGCTTCTTTGAAGTCGCACGCTCGCGTCACGGTGGGGTTCGTGTCGGAGAGTCGATACTCCCATACCGTGGCAGGCGCGACCGTTGTCTGTCTCGAACGAAGACGCTCCGACAACTTCCTGACAACATCGCCACAGCGCTCGGCACCAGGTCGCGGTGCCGGCGCAGCAGATGGATGTCACCTCCGGTGGTGTCGGCGGTCGGAGGTGCCCTTCGTTGTCGAACTGCGCTGGACGGCTACGAGGCGGTCGCTGTCACGATGTCGGTGCGGTTGGCCGGGTCTCCCGTCCCGATGGTGAACAGCGGCCGGAAGGTGTTCCCGGCGCTGGACAGGCCCTCGTACTCGCCCACGAAGAAGCCGAACGGTCCTCGGGCGAACGGCAGCTGCTCGACGTCGAACGAGGCGTCGGTCAGCCGGACCTCGCCGCCCCAATCACCAGCCTTGGCGCACGTCGTCACGGCAGACGGATGACAGTGGACGATCCAGTGGTCGGTCGGGACCCCGGGATCTGGCGTGTTGAACCGGAAGTCGTAGTAGGTCACAGCGATCGTCCCGTCGGCGGCCACGTGCACGGCCGGGACCCAGGACTGTTCGTTGCCCGGGTCCGCGCTGGGCGGAGTCTGGCTGACCTTGATCGGATCGGACCAGGTGTGCCCGCCGTCGGTGGACATGGAGAAGGCGATCTGGTCGACCCCGCTGAACCGGGTGTCCTGCCAGGTGGCGTAGAGGTTGCCGTTGTGCGGATCGACGGCCACCTCGGGGACAAACCCCTCGGCCCGGATCGGCCGTCCGGTGTCCGGGTCGAACGCGCCGATGAAGCGGATCTTGTCGATCACCTGCGGTGCCGACCAGGTCGCACCCTTGTCCGTTGAGCGCATCATCGCCAGGCTGGGGGAGGGCGGGTTGTTGCCCGACCCCTGGAACAGCGTGAACAGGTCGATCAGCTCCCCGCTGGGCCGCACCACGATCTGGTGGCCGATCGTGGACTGGAGCTTCTGCGGGGCGAAGATGGCCCGGGCCGGCTCCCACGTCACACCGCCGTCGGTGCTCCGGGAGAATACGGCGTCCCCCCGGAACGAGAAGGCGTGCTGGGCGTTGAAGTCGGCCTGGTCGCTGGGGAACCGGAGCCGGTCCCAGATCGCGTAGACGAAGTTGGCGTCGTTGGGGTCCGCGGTGATGGACTCCTTGTCGTTGAACAGAAACGGGGCCACGCCGCTGGGGTCGCGGGCCAGCGTGGTGGGCTCGCTCCAGGTGTCCCCGCCGTCGGTAGACTTGCTGACCAGGACCGCCGTGGTCGGGTCGTTGACGAGGTTCACCGACAGGCTGATCTGATAGGCATCGCCGTTGGGGCTGAAGGACACCCAGGGGTCCGAGGACCGCTCGTAGTTGCCCCCGTTGGCCTCGGTCCCGCCGGCGCAGGTGCTGAAGTGGGGGAACGTGGTGCGCCAGGTGACACCGCCATCATGGCTGGCCGCCGTGAGCAGGCCCCTCGCACCGCCATTCGACCAGCGGTCCTGCTGCCACACCGCGACGATGTTGTCCGGGTCGCTCGGGTTCACCTCGACCCAGGGCTCGACCTCGCTGTTGAGGAAGTTCACCCCGGGCTGCCCCGAGATATCGCAGCCGGCAAAGGGACTGGAGACCGACACGACCTTGAGTGGGCTGCGGGTGAATGGTCCGGCCGTCGATGGGGCCACCGTTGCCAGCGTGAACGCAGCCGCCAGGGCCAGCAGTCGAATCACGGTTCGTGAGCGCATGGGCGCGCCTCCGTCGCTCGAGCGTCAATCGGTAACCGGTGCTGTGCGATCAGCCCCCGGACAGTTCGCTCGGTTCACTCCGACCCGGAATACTGCGCGATTACGGCAGAGATGTCCAGACCGAACGGCGTCAACTCGACTTTCGCGGCTCCGAGAGTGGCCTATTGCAGTGTGACGAGGCTGGGCACACCGCTGGTCGAGCGGAGCGTGATATGGCGGATCAAGGCCCTGTTGCATTGGGCCGGCTCAGGGTCTGCTGAAGCCCGGCGCGTCTCCAGGGTCAGATTGCGAGGGCGAGCTCGTCGAAGGCGACCACCACTCGCCGGGTCACTGGCTCCTCAACGCCCAACTCGTCGGGATGCCCTTGCACGGCACCGCCTGGCGGGAACTTCCCGACCAGGGCGCGCTGCGCCGGCTGCTGGTCGGCGTGATCCTCGGGGTGGTCGCGTCCGCGGCCATCGCCGCGGCTCCTTCATCGCGGGCCAGATCGACGCCGGCCGGCTCGGGTCGAGGCCCGTCCCCCCGGTCGTGGGCCCGAGCCAGCAGCGCCCTCGCTGTGCCCGGCGCCGGGCACGGCGATGCGAAGCCGCCGGGCGCGTCAGCCCGCGGGAGCGCCCTCCAGGTTGGCGGCCATGCGCTGCAGCACCTCCACGGTCGCGAGGTACTCCTCCCGGGTGACGCCGTCGACGAGCCGGCGCCGGGTGACGTCGACATGCTCGGCGATCTTGGCCCGAGTGGCCTTCCCCGCGGCCGTGAGCGCGTAGCGCCCCCCGTCGTTGACGACCATCCCCCGGTGCTCGAGGTCGCTCAGGACCTCATCCAGCGTGATCGCACCCTGACCCCAGAAGGGCCGCAGCGCCTCGGCCAGCGCAGGCGCCTCGCTCGGCCCCTCGTGGAGAAAGTTCATCGTCTGCCAGTGCCGGCGCGCGAGATCCTCGGCGGCGAGCGTGGGGTCCAACGCGCCTTCGATCGCACGGTCCAACCGCTTGAGCCAGTATCCGATCGGATATCCGGTGGGCCCTTGGGTCGTCGGACCTCCTAACGAATATCCGGTGGATCCTTCGGTCGTCATCGGACCTCCTAGCACATGTAATGTAGCAACTAGATGTCAGAGATTATGCATTGGAGGCATCGTGCCGCGCAAGCGCCCCAGCGGCGAGTGGGTCCAGGAGGATGAGCACGTCAAGGCCGTGGAACGCGCCATGGTCGCGATCCGCAGGAGCCAGACCCGGCGTGCGCTGACCCGCCTCGCGGACGGGCGGGACGACGCCGACGATTCCGGCGTTGTCGGCGGCTCGGCCGTCGACGTTCTCGATGCGATCGAGGCCGCGGAGCAGGCCGGCACCCCGGCCACCGTCTCCGGCGTCGCGGCCACCCTCAACATCGACCAGCCAAGGGCGAGCAAGCTCGTGGCCACCGCCGTCCAGACGGGCCTGGTGCGCCGGGAAGCCGACCAGGCCGACGGCCGCCGTGCGCTCCTCGTCCGGACTGAGCGGGGCAATGCCCTCTCCCAGAAGCTGCACCGGTTCCGCCGCTCGATCTTCGCCACGGTGATGTCCGACTGGACCGACGCCGACCGCGCGGCGTTCGCCCGGCTGCTGACCCGCTTCGTCGAGTCCCTGGCCGGCATGACAGAGCGCGGCGGGAATCGGTGACCCCATCGACGCCGAGCGAGTTCAGCACCGACAACAGCTGCCACCGGCGTACTGGGCACCGTCGAACAGCGATCCTCGGGCGAGCAGCTCCCGTAGGCTTCCGGACCCTGCTCGCCAGGCTGGACCTTGCCGGCGCGGTCGTCACCGCCGACGCCTTATCCCGACCTCGGGATAACGCGTCTTATGCCGAGGTTGTTGTTATGCCGAGGTGGCGGGCGGTGGCCGCTGGTGTGGGGGTGACCGCGCTGGTGAGGTCGGCATAATCACCTGCTTGGTCATCGGCTTGGCCAGTCTTCTCCTCTCCAATCGTCGACGGGAGGAGCAGACCATGAGGGATCCATAGCCGGTGGCTTGCGGGTCAGGGCTTGGACGGTGCTGGGTTGACGTCTGCGGTGGTGGACGCCTATCTGGTGGAGCGCCGCAGCTTGGGGTGTGCCAGCCATTGGACGCCTCGGGCGTTGGCGCCGCTGGGGTTCCTGCGACGACGGGAGGTCGTCCCGGCGTCGGTGGCGTCGAGGCCGGCGGCGCCGGTGGAGGCGTTGCTGGGTCGGTATGCCCGCTGGCTGGCCGCCGAGCGCGGACTTGCGGAGACGACCATCCGGCGCAATGCGGAGCTGGTGTCTGAGGACCAGGATCTCCAGATCCTTGGCGCTGTCATCAGCGCGGGGGAGGACCAGCAGGCGGGTGAGCACACGGGCGGCCAGCGGGAGCAGGAACAGCATCGACCGATGGTAGGGAGTGCCTGGTCACGGTGCGAATGCCGTTTTCCACGCCCCACAGGCGGCCCGCCACAAGTGACCTGGAGGCCACTATGCGATAGATTCGGGTCATGCACCGTGTAGCCGTGATCGCCGTCGAGGGCGTGGTCACCTTTGACCTGGCCATCCCCTGCCAGACCCTCGGGTTCCCGTTCTCCACCCTCGGGGTGAGCGGCTACGACACCCGCGTCTGCGCCGCCACGCCCGGCCTGTTGCCGACCAGCACCGGCCTTTGTGTCGATATCCCGCACGGGCTCGACACGGTCGACGACGCGGCGACCGTCATCGTTCCCGGCATCCAGGACCTGGACAACGTGGCCCCCCAGGGCGTCCTGCAGGCAATCCAGGCGGCACACCAGCGGGGAGCACGGCTCGTGTCGATCTGCACCGGCGCGTTCGTGCTCGCGGCCGCCGGAGTGCTCGACGGTCGTCCCGCGACCACTCACTGGAGCGCCGCCGAGCGGCTGGCGCAGCGCTACCCTGCGGTCCGGATCGACCCGCGACCCCTGTACATCGACGACGGCCAGGTGCTCACCTCGGCGGGCATGGCGGCAGGGATCGACCTGTGCCTGCACCTGATCCGCCATGACCACGGCGCGGCGATCGCCAACCGGGTCGCCCGCGAGCTGGTAGTGGCGCCACACCGTAGCGGCGGTCAAGCGCAATACATCGACCAGCCGGTGCCGATGGCACCAGACGCCAGCCTTGAGGCGACCCGTGTCTGGATGCTGGAGCGGCTGGACCAGCCGATCATCCTGGCGCAGATGGCCGTCCACGCGCGGGTCAGCGTCCGGACCTTCACCCGCCGGTTCCGCGCGGAGACCGGCGTGTCGCCAGTGCAGTGGCTGGTCGACCAGCGGATCCTGCGTGCCAAGCGGCTGCTTGAGACCACCACCGACGACATCGAGTCGGTCGCCACGCGGTGCGGGTTCGGCTCGGCGCTGTCCATGCGCCAGCACTTCCGGCACGCGACAGGGATCCCGCCCTCAACCTACCGACACACGTTCCACCAGTGACAGCCCACCAGTGACAGCCGTCGGCGCGGCTTCCCTCAATCCAGCCAGCCGGGCAGACCAGCGCCTGGGGGAAGGCGTCGGGCGGATGTCGTCAGGCAACTGCCGTGCGGATGTCGTCAGGCAACTGCCGTGGGGTCAGGGATACCGGGAAGCAGGCTCGGATCTCGCGGTCACCCCACGCCGGGGAGGGCGAGGCCGGGAGCGCGGACGAGCCGGACCCACCCCGAGCATGATCCGGGTCAGCAGGGCCACGAACATGGCGTTCATCCAGGCGAACCCGGTCGAGGTGAGCACGGGTCCGGCCTGGCCGCTGGCAAGGGCGAGATTATCGTTCTTGCCACTCGTGGATCCTGCCCGCCCTCCCATGCTGTACGACGGCACACGCCCCGGCCAGGCTTTGTCCGCTCTCCGTCGACGGGAGAGGGAGCGATCGTGCTCCTTGGATTGCTGGCCCGAATCTATTGCACATGGGCCCGCCGGCTACTTGTCGCGGGCAAGTGCCGGAATGACGCTAGGGCCATGTCCATGCCTGCCAATCCTCCCCGTCGGCGATGGACGCCGACCCGGTCCCAACCGGCCGCAGGAGCTCTGGACCGGTCGGCCTGGTCGCCAGCGTCGTTGCTGGTCGTAGACGCGGCAGCCACATCCGCAGCCGCGGCGTTCAGCGGGTGCCGCGTGCGCCCACGACGTTGGCGACGGTGGCCGTGCGCTCCGAGAGGACTGGTGAGGCTGTTCCGGGCCCTTCATTGAAAGGTGGGAAATGATGGGCGAGAGACGACGTTTGCGTGGCATGGTGGGACTTGCCCTCGCGATCGCTCTGGTGGCCGCGGCCTGCGGTGGTGGGGGCGGGGGTGGTGGTAGCACCAGCGCCGGCAGTGTCCAGAAGGGCGGGGTGTTCCGCACCGCGCAGGACGACTTCGGTTTCACCAACGCCTTCGACCCGACCGGGGAGTACCTGGCCAGTGCGATCGACATGTACCAGGCGCTGACGCGCACCCTGATCAACTACAAGCACGTCGCCGGCCCCGCAGGCAACAAGCTGTACCCGGACCTGGCGTCGGCGATGCCCACGGTCTCCAGCGACGGCCTGACCTACACCTTCAAGCTCAAGTCCGGCATCAAGTTCGGCCCGCCCGTCAACCGGGCGATCACCTCCAAGGACATCGAATACGCCTTCGAGCGCATCAACACCAAGCCCCTGATCGCCCAGTACGGCTTCTACTTCTACGGCATCGTCAAGGGCATGGACGGCAAGGCGCCCAAGCCGGCGCCGATCTCGGGCATCGAGACCCCCGACGACTCCACCATCATCTTCCACCTCACCCAGCCAGTCGGTGACTTCCTGTACCGGGTGTCGATGCCAGCGACCGCGCCGATCCCCCAAGAGGTCGCCAAGTGCTTCACCAAGGCCGGTGACTACGGCCGCTACGTCATCTCCTCGGGGCCGTACATGCTGAAGGGCTCCGAAGCGCTCAAGACCACCTCGTGCTCGGCGATGAAGCCGATCGCCGGCTTCGACCCCAGCAAGCAGATCACCATGGTCCGCAACCCCAACTACGACCAGGCCACCGACAACCTGCGGACCAACAACGTCGACGGCATCTCGATCAGCATCGACACCAACGTCAGCGACATCTTCAACAAGGTCCAGTCCGGCGCCCTGGACGCCTCGTTCACCAACCAGCCGCCCAAGCCGGTCCTGCAGCAGTACCTGACGCAGCCCGCCAAGAAGAACCTGATCCACTTCAACTCCGGCGACCGTACCTGGTACATCACCATGAACCTGACCACGCCGCCGTTCGACGACATCCACGTCCGCAAGGCGACGAACCTGATCATGGACAAGGCCGCGATGCGGCAGGCGTGGGGTGGGCCAAGCTTCGGGCAGATCGCCACCCACGTCATGCCGCCGATCGTGGTCAACGACCAGCTCACCCAGTCCTACGACCCCTACGCCACGTCCGGGTTCCACGGTGACCTGGCCAAGGCGCAGGCGGAGATGAAGCAGTCCAAGTACGACACCAACAAGGACGGGCTCTGCGACGCGGCGGCGTGCAAGAACCTGGTGATGATCAACCGCAACGTCACCCCGTTGACCGA
>WNGJ01015836.1_pt1 | contig 11153 bp, 9 predicted proteins | sample 5400611 | NCBI WGS metagenome assembly WNGJ01 (sample SAMN13153375, study PRJNA577476) | soil metagenome | isolation source: 40 cm soil or saprolite under Garry oak tree replicate 1 | place: USA:California | collected 2016-06-15 | reverse complement strand
CAAAGACCGGGCCGCCTGGCTCGAGGAGCCTGCCCGCGCTCAAGCTCTCCAGCCGGATTGCGTCGTAGCCAAGGCGCTCGATGACATCCTCCACGACCTTCGCCGCGCCAGGGTCGTCGCCGGCGACGCCTATCGCGCTGCGTTCGGGCGAGCCCGCCGGGCGCCGAGCCTCCTCGAGGTCCTGGTAGCCGATGTGGTTGAGGCTCTTGACCACCGTCGACCCCGCAAGCCGGCGCTGAACCACCTCGCTGCTGGTGTTCCGGCGGTCTTGAAACATCTCAAGGACGCCATCTGCCACCGGCCAGTAGTTCATCGCGTCGACGACAAGCTTTCCAGCCACCAGGCCAGGGTCGAAGCTCACAAACTTGTGAAGCGGTATCGCCAGCACAACGATGTCCGCGTCCTCGACGGCATCCGATGCCCATCGTGCTTCCGCTCCCGGTATGACCACCTGCGTGATGAGCGCGATCTTCTCGGGGCTGCCAGAAGCCGCAATCGCGACGCGGAAACCCGCGTCCAGGGCGATTCTCGCGATCACCGGCCCCACGTGACCGGCGCCAAGCACGGCGATTCGCTGCGTCATGTTCGAGCCACCAGATGAGGATGGTGGTTCTGCAGCGCACGCAAGACATCGGCGAGCGCCTCGAATTGCTCAGGTGTCAACGCGTCGGCGAAGTGCTTCTTGATGGCCCTCATGTGCGGCGCCGTCGCCCGCCGAAAGACTCTCGCTCCGTCTCCAGTCAGCGAGACCTCCGCGCCGCGGCTGTCCGTAGGACAATCGTCGCGGCGGATGAGACGCCTTCGCTCCATCCGCCCCAGGTGATGGGATAGCCGGCTTCGCTCCCAGTCGATAGTCTTCGCCAGCTCCGAAGACCGCAAGCGTCTGCCATCTGCTTCGCTCAATGCCAGAAGCACCTGATAGTCGGCCGGTGAAAGGCTGGACTCCTGCAGCTCCGCGCCCAGGATCCTCCGAAGCTCGGCGGTGGTGTCGATCAGCGACCGCCAGATCGCGAGCTCCCGTGAGGTCATGCGCCGGCGGACTCCCGTTTGAGCCGCGACCTTCGCCGAATCCCCACCCTCCACGAGCATCGACATGCCAGCATTCTACCCAACTGATTGACACATCAATCACTTCCGCCGCGGCGTTCGGCTTCGAATAGCGCGTCCCGACTATGGCGTAGGGACGTTGACCATCCTCCAGTGCCCGCCACCGTCAGAGCTCATAGCCAGCGCACTGCGGGTCGAGTTTGCTCTCGAGACCATTGCCCACCAGGCGTGATGCGCATCGATCACACGCGCGCCCTCGTAACTCCAGCCATCCGGTAGGCCGGACACGGCGACCCGCGCCCAGGACACTCCCGCGTCGGCCGTCTTGTAAATCTGTCCTGATCGAAGAGTCCACCAATGGTTCGCATCCAGAAATGACATTTGGTCAGACGTCGTCACAGCGACCGGAAACGCCACTGCTCGCCAGGAGTCGCCTCGATCGGCCGAGAAAACGGCACCCAGCACGTGAGCAGAGCTATCGCTGACAAGGACGACTACCTCGCCGCCAGGAACAAGCCTCACGGAGGTCAGGTAACCAAGACCTGCCGGCGCCATCTGCGGGGAAGGGATCGCCATCGTCCGCCACTTCGCACCGCTATCGAGGGTCAAATAAACGATTGGGTGCTCGAGATAGCCGGCTCCGAGCCAGCCTTCACCGGTATCGCGAAAGGCTGATGACTGGATCTCAAAGATCGGCTCCAACACGGCTGAGGCGGGTAGCTCTGTTGGTAGCCGAGTCCATGTCACCCCGCCATCCGCGGTCATGTAGAGGTGCTGGGAACCGACGTCAAAGCCGAGCGCCCATCCGAGTGTGGCGCTCGCGAACGTGATGTACGGCAACGACCCGGGCGCGTCGACTGGGTCCCAGTGGGCGCCTCCGTCGACGGTCCGGTACGAGAATCCGGCGTAAGCGAAGCCGTGCTGATCGTCAAAGAAGTGAAGGTAGGTGCGGCCACCCTCGGCCTTGCCAACGTATTGCTCCTGCCAGTGGTTTGTGCCGTCGGTGGTCCTGAAGATCCAGAAATTCGTTGAGAAGGCGCTGTAGTTCAGGACCAGTGCCCAGCCAAGCGATGGGGTGACGAAATCGTAGGTGGCCGAGTACGGGCCCGACAGCATCGGAAAGGTTGCAGGCCCGAGTTCGCGTCTCGGCGCCGGCGCTACGCCACGTAAGTAGATGAGACCGGCGACCAGGATGACCGTGATTGCTGCGGCGATCATTGGCACCGCTCGCCGCGCCCGCTTGCTAGGTCTCGGGTTTTCACTCATCGCAGATGATCGCGACGGATTGTGACTCGACAGAGGCGGTAATGATGGCGCCCGGCAGAGGAACATACCGCGAGGAGCGACAAGAACGGTCTGCCCTGAGTTTCAGCGCGTCCGGCCGGACTTAAACTGGGCTCCAATGTCCACGGTTCGGCCGGCGGCGCCCGACGTCGAGCAGCAAGACATAGACGAGGCTCGGGCGTTCAATGCGCAGCTCGAAGCCCTTATCGCCCCCCAGCCACCGGTGTACGAGCTGCCTCCCGAGGTCACCCGGAAGGCACGACGAGACGGAAGGGGAGTGTTTCCGGCGCCAGTCTTCCTGGAGGAGGCGCAAGACATCGAGATACCGGGCCGTGGCGGCCCTATCAAATTGCGCGTCATCCGTCCCGACCGCAAGCCCGTTGGTATCTATCTCCACATTCATGGCGGAGGCTGGACGCTCGGCGGACACGACATGCAGGACGTGGCCTTGAAGTTGCTGGCCAATGAGACTGGCCTCTGTGCCGCGAGCATCGGCTACAGGCTGGCGCCCGAGAATCCGTACCCGGCCGGGCCCGACGACTGTGAAGATGCGGTGCTCGACCTCCTCGAGCACGGAGCTGAGCAACTGGATGCACCAGCCCGGTTTGCCATCGGCGGCGAGTCAGCCGGAGCGCATCTGGCGGTGGTGACGCTTTTGAGGCTGCGAGACCGCCACGGAATCAAGGATCGAATCGCCGCCGCCAACCTGGTTTACGGCGCGTACGACATGAATGGCACGCCGAGCCAGCTCCTCTGGGGCGATCGCAACCTGGTCCTGTCGACGCCGATCGTGCATTGGTTCGGCAACAACTTTCTGCCAGGGGTCGGCGTCGAGCAGCGGCGCGACCCCGACATATCGCCGCTCTACGCGCGTCTCGGTAACATGCCTCCGGCACTGTTCTCGGTCGGCACGATGGACTGCCTGATCGACGATTCTCTCTTCATGGCCGAGCGGTGGCGAGTGGCCGGCAATCGCGCCGAGGTCGCGGTCTATCCCGAAGGGGTGCACGGCTTCAATCAATATCCGACCGGCTTGGCCCGCAAGGCCAATGCCCGCCAGTTCGAGTTCCTACGTAACTCCCTGACCCAGGTCAGTACCAGTAGTTAGGGCCTTCTGATTTCGACCCGCTTGGCGGGTCGACCGCGAGGCCCTTCGGTCCGGCGAGCGCACGCACGCTGGTTTCGACTCGTGCAATGAGTGCGTCATAGTCCTCGCCCGTCTCCGGAGCAACCGGCTCGCCGAACGTAACCGTCACTCGTCCCGGTCTCGGTATGCGCCGGAAGCGAGGCATCACCTCATACATGCCGTCGACATAGGCAGGGACGATCGGCACTCCGGTATCGACGGCCAGGATCGCAGCGCCCTTGCGGAAGGGTCCGATCGCCCCTGTCGCAGTCAGCCGGCCTTCCGGAAAGATGATCACCGACCAGTTAGTGTTCAGCAGCTGCTTCAGATAGTCGAGGTGAGCGCGAGCTCCGCCTCCGCGTGGAATTGGGAACGCATCGACCGTCACCTGCGCCAGGCGAGCCTCCCATTTGCGCTTGAAGATCGAGTCAGCCGCCGCGACGACCACCGAACGATGGCGGTAGCGGGGTGGCAGCGCTTCGGCCATGACCACGGCATCGAGTGCGCTGACGTGATTGGAAACAAAGATCGCTGGGCCGGTGAGGCTGCGGAGCAGCTCGCGCTCTAGGACGGTAAGCCGGCAGAAGCTCGACAGGGCGGGAAACAGCATGCTCCGCTGAAGGGCGGCTCGCAGGCGACGCATCCCGCGTGACCGTGCCCACTCCTCACCCTGAACGTCCTGGACATCCAACTGCGAGGCTGAGTATGGCCCGATCAACTGGTTGTGGCGCCGAGCCCCGCCAACTCTCTAAATGTGAGCGCAGGTCGGACCACGGATTTGATGCTGTGCGGATCGCGGCCCGCGTTCAACGCTCGCTCGACGTCGGCGAGACCAAACTCGCCAGTCACAAGGTCATCGAGATGAACGCGACCAGAGGCTGCGAGCTCGATTGCGCTCGGCCAGGTATCCGCGTACCGAAATGTGCCCGTGATGTGCAGCTCACGCTGCTGGATGAGCCCAAGCGGGAGCAACAATTCGTCTGCGCCCATCCCAACGAGGACCACCGACCCACCCGGCCGAACGGAACGTAGGCCGGCCTTGATCGCGGCTGATGAACCTGAGCAGTCGATGAAGGCGTCGAACTCGCCGGCCACGTCGTCAGTACCCGCAACGGCGATCTCCGTGGCCCCACTTGCCAGGGCCGCCGCCAGCCGGGTCCGATTCACGTCGGTCACGGTGATTCGGGTCGCTCCGTCCGCACGCCCGACCTGGGTTGTGACCAATCCAATTGGTCCCGCCCCAGCGATCAGCAGTGAAGTCCCGATTTCGGTACCGGCTTTGCGATTTGCCCAGATGCCCACGGAGAGCGGCTCGAGCAGTGCGGCCGCGTTGTCGCTGATCTCGTCCGGTACCGCGAAGGCGAGGTCCGACTTCACAGTGACGAATTCCGACAGAGTGCCATCGACGGGAGGCGTGCCGTGGAATCTGATGTCAGGGCACAAGTTGTATCGACCCGCACGACACTGGTCGCACCGACCGCACGGCTGTCCCGGCTCGATGGCGACACGTTGGCCGACTCGCGCGGAGGAGACTCCCTCGCCGACCTCCACGATCTGACCGGAGGACTCGTGCCCCAGGACCAACGGGCTTCGCACTACGAAGTCGGCAATGCGGCCGTGTTCGTAATAGTGGACATCCGATCCGCACACCCCGACCGACAGAACGCGGACCAGTACCTCGCCTTGGGATGGAGCCGGCACCGGGCGCTGCTCTATTCGCAGATCGTGCGGCCCGTACAGGACCGCAGTGGTCATCGTGCCCCTCGGCTGATCTGACATCGCGGGATCCCGCTCAATGTAGCCCTCCGAGGCAAGTCTGGCCGGGCTACCATGTCGTGCCACGAACAGAGGAGGAGCCGCATATGCCCGAGTTCTCAGTGAATCCAACTCGCGTCGATCCGTACAAGAACTTCAAGTTCAAAGTGAAGTGGGACAACAAATATGTCGCCGGCGTAGACAAGATCAGCGGGCTGAAGCGAACGACTGAGGTCGTCCAGCACCGCGAGGGAGGAGACCCAAGCACCAGCCACAAGTCTCCTGGACGAACTCAATACGAGGCCATCACCCTGGAGCGCGGGCTGACCCACGACACAGCCTTCGAAGATTGGGCCAACAAAGTTTGGAAACTGGGAGCCGGCCCAGGGGCGGAAGTGGCGCTGGCGGATTTCCGTAAGGAAATCACCATCGACTTCTTCAACGAGGCGGGGCAGAAGGTCCTGTCGTACAGGGTGCATCGATGCTGGGTTTCTGAGTACCAGGCCGTCCCAGATCTCGACGCAAACGCTGACGCGGTCGCCATCGAGGTGATCAAATTGGAGAACGAGGGTTGGGAGCGCGATCTGAGCGTGGTCGAACCGCTCGAACCAAGCTAGCCAGGCGACGGGTGCATATTCGATTTACTCGCCCAGCACCACCACCGTGTAGCCACCGAACAGGGCGCCGTTCTGCGTTCCGGTGACCCGATAGACATGCGCCTGTCCGGCTCCCGGGTTGCCATCTGTCGCGTGGAAGCCGACTTGCTGGCCATCGCCGGCGACCCCGTGGCTGTCGCCGATGAGGCCCGCACCGCGTGGATCAGGAACCGCTCCCAGGTTCGGTAGCGGCGCGCCTTCTGGCGTCGGTGGGGTGAGGCCGACGTCACCATTCGCGGCGCCGGTTCCGGGGGTCCGGTTGCGATCCATCGTCACCAGGTGCAGCCAGGGCATCGTGCCGGTGTTCGCACGCTGGACCGCGACGGCCGCGTTGCCGCCGAAGAGCGGTCCGACCCCGATCGCAAGGGTCGGCTTGGCTGCGGCCTCGGCCGCGCTCATGACGTGGATGTTCCGCTGTCCGATGTGGCGATTGCGCGAAGCATCCCAGGCGGGCGCAGACAATGGGTCGAGGGCCGCCTGGCTCAAACGCACCATCAGACACTCGTGGCCGCCGTTCACGAACTGAGCCCGCCATGACACTGGGCAACGCACGAGCCGGTGGCTGTTGGCTTCGCCCCGAGCCCTCAGCTCCACCCACGTCGCTCCCACCAGGTTGGCGTGTGCGGCGTCGAAACCGAGAGCAGGGTTGAACCAGTAGAACTCGACGAGTGTGTCCGGGCACGGCGCTTGGCCCAGGTTCCAGACATGCGCGTACAGGGTGTTGTCCATTCCTGCCTTCGCGATCGCACCCAACGAGGTAGGAATGGCCGGCGCGTGGGCCGGGTCGATGCCAGGCTCGATCAAGATGTCCGGGCTTTCCCAGAAGGGGCCGACGACGGGCCGCGCCCCGAGGTCGCCCGCGTTGGCGCGAATGAACAGAAACGGCATGTACAGGTGGTCGCGAGGGCCCGGCCAGACATCGGGCGGTCGCGAGACGATGCCGATGATCCCGCCGGGATCGACGACCCCACCCGGCAGCGTGCCGTCACTCGTTCCCGTGACATGAGGCGGGCGCGTGCCAGGAGGCTGAGGAGGACCTGAAGGCCCCTTGGGTGGGCAGCAGCAGTCGATGTTCACATTGACGGTCACCGGCCCGGTTGAGGTGTGGCCACCGTGATGCCGATGCCGGTGCTCGTGCTCGTGCTCCTCCTCTTCCCCCTTCAAAACGTGTTCGACCGCATCCTCGACGCCGTCGACAACGCGGCGGATGGCTTTACCTGCTTCTTTCATCGCGGGGCCCTCCCCAGCGCGGAGTTGATCGGTCCAGGCTTTTCGTCGCAGCTGCGCCCGAGATACGCGAGCTTCAGCGTCCGCAGCATGTGGTCGGCAATGTTTGTGTACAGCGGCGGCGGATCCTGACCGAACGCGGTCGGCTCCGGATACTCCCATTCGTCCACGCGGCCTTCGGGCGGCGTCTCTGGAGGGTCGTACTCCTGATTGCGCAGATTTCTGGGTTTGGGTTTGGGCGCAGTGTCGAGGACGCGGATCCAGTCCCAGCACAAATAGCCGAAGCCTCTGTCTGAGTCGAGATTGAAGTTGGTCCGAAAATTCGGGTTGCCCGCGATCTGGCCGATCAGGTATGACGAGAAGATGATCGGGTCACCGAGCGGGTTCGTTCCTGAGATGCTCTCCTGCGGTGTCCCTTCCGGTATCGCGTAGCCGTTCGTGAAAGGCGCTCGACCTATGAACTCCTCGTTGTATTCATCGGTCCGTTCAGGACAACCGGACCCTTCGTAGTCATAACGGAGGCGATTGCTGGCGGGCCCGTCGAGTGAAAAAAGAACGGTCGGTATGGCGTCCTGCGGATATGGCCCCGGGACGGTTTGCGGCGTCTCGATGTAGTTGCCGGCCTTGGTGAGATCCGGATCATTGGTCTTGTCCGGAAATCCCCACGGGCGCTGAAACTCGACGACGTCAGAGTTGAATGGAGGCGAGCCGGCGCCGGTCTTCTGTCCGTCGTATTTGCGGGTCGGCCGGACCGGGAGCCATGGGTACGCTTTGTTGGGGCCGCCCTTGGGATTGCGTTGCGCGGGTGCCGTGAGCGAGGGATCCTTGTCGAGGTTGCCCAGTGGATCCCAGGCCGATGCCAGCGCGGCCGCGAACGCGCCGTCCACGCCATGGCCGAGGCGGATCAGCTCGTGATCGATCTCGTTCGGCCGGCGAATCTCCCCGTCGTCGTACAGCATCTCCTCCGACTGCGGCGAGAGATACGCCATATGCACCAGGACCTGGCGCATGTTCTCGCACGCCATCCATGCGGGCAGGATGAGCTGGTCGTAGAGGATCTGGCGTGCCGGCAGGGTGGCGCCGGAAATCGCTGACTTCCCCAGGTCGTACGCGAGCTCCGCGGCTTTCTCCAGGCTCTTCCAGATCCAGTCGAGAAGTGCCAGCACGACCTCGCACAGCTGTTCGAGCGGGTTGTCCGACGGGTTGACGCCGGAGAAGTCGGGCGGGCCGAAGTTGTAATCGGATGACGGCGGAGTGAACCACGTCGGACGCTTCGGCTTGTCCATGTCGAAGCTCGTGTTGAACTGCCGCTTGAACCAGCTCAGCAGGAAGCGATAGGTGACCTGGATCTCCCACGGGAGTGGAAAGCCTTCAGGGATGTTGAGATCTTTCGGCGGTGCCGGCGCAACCGCTTCGAGCAGGTCTCCCAGCGCCTCGCCCGGATCGCCGACGCCGAGAACGCTCAGCCACTTGCCGAGGAGCGCGCTCCCATCGCCGAGATCGTTCTGGAAAGCCATCCCCATCAAGTTGCGTGGATGCGGCCCACGCTCAGCCGTGTACTCGGGAGAGTCGATGCCGCCCTCCTTGGGCATGGCGTAGACCTCGATCAGGACACGGGAGATGGTCTCGGCGAGCCACATTGGCAGGACGCCGTCGGTATCCAGCATCTCCTTGCGTGTCTTGCGGTGCTCGCGGGTGTCTCCTTCGGGCAGAGGCTGCTGGCGCCACTTGCCTTCCTTCTGATCTGCGGGCAGGGTGTCGATGTCCTTCGGAATCTGCACCGCGAAGTACAGGGCGCTGTGGTTGAACCCTTCGTAGCCATCGATACAACCGACTTGGGGATCTGCCGGCAGGTGGCCGTTCCCGGTCTCCTCGTAGTTGAACGCGTCCATGTGGTTCTCGACCAGGTGATGACGCTGCCAGTGCGTGCGAAATGGCCCGCCTGCCTGTTCGTTGACGTACGAGTGCGCAATCGTGTCCGTGGCCACATGCGAGATGTACCCGAGCGCGAATGCCGCCAGCTGCTCGCCATGCTCTTGATCGATGGCATTCGGACTCGCCCGCAGTTTCTTCGCGTGCTCGAGGAATTGCTTGGGCACGTAGCTGGTCAGCCGGTAATGGGTCATGTCGCTCCAGACGAACGCCTGCTCATCGAGGCCGCTCCGCATCTTCAGCGAGAAGAACGCGAAGACGTCCTGCCAGGAGAGGGCCTCTTCCGCTATCAGCGTCATCAGGTCGTTCTTGAGCTGCGTGAACAGGTCGCCAAGCTCGGTCAGCAAGCCCCCGGTGAGGTCGTTGATCACCTGCCCGGCTGCGTCGAGGATGGGACCGATCACATCCATCAGCGCATCGATGAACTTCTGCCAGATCTTGCTTAGTTTGATCAGGAACCGCAGGAGCGCAACGAATGCGTTTCCGGTGATGTCCGCGATGATTGCCAGCAGTCCTTCCCACTCATCGATCCGGCCCTCATCGTCGAGCCAGTAGAGGAGGCTGAGCGCGAACATGATCTCGTCACAGGGAATCGCGGGGTTGGCGTAATCCTGGAGGAAGAAAAAGAAGTCGGGCCCAATCGCACCGAGCGCGGCGAATTTGGGCCAGTCCTGCATGAGCCGGGCTGCCTCCGCCGGGGTGAGGCCATGGAGCATGCCGGGGTCGAGCCCGCTGATCAGATTGCCGTCAACGTCGCGCACGAAGCTTGCGTTGACGCCACCAGCAGTGGCGTCTTGTGTAAGGAAGTCCGCCAACCGCCGCTCGGTGTAAATGTGAGTAAACGGTCCAGGCATCCGTGACTCCTCCCCACACGATTTGTGGACTCGATCTCGCGTCAGTTGCAGGAAAATCGAAGGAGTCGGGCGTGGTTCAAAAAGACCGAGGCCGTGGCCGGCGCGCGTCGGTTATTCGATTATGGCCGCGTCATTTCGTGAGTCAAGTACTTGGATTTGCTTGCGTGGCACAGCGCCGACCGGTCCAAATTGACAATGCGTAATCGAGCCGCTGGCGCCAAACGCCCGAAAGATTGACATGGGTAGGGCTCGCCTGGGCCGAAACGTGCGGATTGGTGAGCGAGGCCAGCGTCGACAAGCCATAACTTGGCTGCAAATCAGCGCCCTCGTGCTACACATGCCCTGTGCGAAACACAATCGCAAGGACCTTGCTGGTGGCGGCAGTGCTGTTCGCAGCGGTCGCGTGTGGATACGACACCAGCGCCACCTTCAACGCTGATGGAACGGTCACCGTCGGTCTCAAGTTCCTCCTCCCGAAGTCCCTTCTGGATGGTGGTCCGAACGTGACCGTGCACGGGTTCAGCCAGGCGGACATCGACAAGGCGAACACCGAGTTGGCATCGAAATACCCCGGAGCCAAGATCACCAAGGTCACCGAGGGCGATGAGTCTGGCGTCGCGCTGACGGTTCCGTTCAAGACCGAGAAGGACGCATTCGCTTTCCTGACGCAGCCTTCCAAGCTGAGCCCGAGTGACGTTACCTCCAGCTCGAGCTCCAGCATTGACGTCGGCAACACCGGCGGACTCTTCGTCTCGGCCACCCACACGACGTCAGGCCAAGCCGACACCTACACGTTCAAGACCCAGGCGCAACCTCCAGTGTCCCCTTCGCCGGGATCACAGATAACGATTACTCCCGACGAGTTGGGCTCGATCCTCAGCGTCACCTTCTCGCTGACCGTTCCGCACGAGATCACCTCGGCGGCCGGTGCGCTGTTCACAATCGATCGACGGACCGCGATCTGGAAGCTGTCATTGACCGAAGCGCAGACCTTGACGGCAACGACCGGGCCAGCCATCGCGCTTGCCGGTTCCGCCTCTAGCCGAGTGGTGGTTCAGAACCCCGTCCTGTTGACCGGTATCGGCCTGGTCGTTGCCATCGCGTTCCTCCTGGGCATGTTCACGTCAGCGAGGCTGTTTCGCGGCTCCAGCGTGGCACCGACTCCGGTGCCGGCCGATTCTTCATCGCTGCCAACTGGCTGGCCCGGACCTCCGACCGAGACACCGCCACCAACTGCCTAGGCCGCGACTGGGTCCGCGATACCTCGATCGC
>WNGJ01019467.1_pt1 | contig 11154 bp, 12 predicted proteins | sample 5400611 | NCBI WGS metagenome assembly WNGJ01 (sample SAMN13153375, study PRJNA577476) | soil metagenome | isolation source: 40 cm soil or saprolite under Garry oak tree replicate 1 | place: USA:California | collected 2016-06-15 | reverse complement strand
CGCTCCTGGGACGAGTGTGTATGGATCAATGTATGATCGATGTCTCGCACATTCCACAGGTACGGGTGGGCGACGAGGTCGTCCTAATTGGACGACAAGGTAATGCTACATTGAGTGCGGAACTGGTAGCCCAACGATTGGGAACCAGTAATTACGAAGTCGTTTCGGCTATTCTGGCGCGTGTACCAAGAGTGGATTGACATGAGGTTTATGAGCTTAGCGGTTCATAGTAAAACTAAAAGGGCAATCGAGACGTAGATAAAGTGACACACTAGAGATTGCTCCCTGAGAGCGACCATAATACCATGCTGCATGAGAGGATACATAATGACACAACAGGATAGCACGCAAGTAACCTCACCTTCTCTGCCCACTTCAACTATAACAACCCACCCACATTCTGCCGTCGTCATCACCAATCCAAGGTCGGGGAGCTATTTTCTCTATACCCGCCAAATAGAAGAGCTTGTGGCCTCTTTGCGTGGTGCTGGCTGGCGCATTGAGTTGCGACTGACGCAGGCAGCTGGCGATGCACTGAACATTGCACGTGAGGCAGTAGAGGAGAAGGTAGATATAGTGATTGCGGCTGGCGGAGATGGCACCATTAATGAGGTTATTCAGGAACTGGTAGGTAGCGAAACAGCACTGGGCGTGTTACCCATTGGGACGGTAAACGTGTGGGCGCGAGAGATGGAAATTCCCTTGAATGTTGCCGGGGCACAAAATGTGCTGGTGCATGGTAAGACACGAGTCATCGACGTGGGAAAGGTGAACGATCGCTATTTTTTGCTGATGGTGGGCATTGGCTTTGATGCCGAGGTAACGCATGCCGTTGAAAAAAAGCCAATGAAACGTCTGGGCGTGGTAGGTTATTTGCTTACAGGTTTCTGGATGAATCTTGGCTATGAGAATTTTGCGACAACATTGAAGTTCGCTGGCCGTGAAGTCAAGACGCGAGCGATACAAATTGTGATCGGCAATACCCAATTGTACGGGGGAGCCGTCAAATTTACTTGGCAAGCCCGTTGCGATGATGGGTTGCTGGATATCTGTGTTGTACACAAGCGTAGCAAACTGCGGCGGGTACTGGTACTCCTGGACTTCCTGTTGCATCACGAGCGACGCCAGCAATGGGTTGACTACGAGACCTGTGATCACATCGAAATTAATACATCTAAACCAATCGCCATGCAGGTTGACGGTGATCCCATAGGTCATACCCCTGCCGTCTTCACCATAGTACCTCATAGCTTGAAAGTGATCGTGCCACAGCAAGCACCTGAAGATTTATTCGCCCAGGGATGAGGAGCCGCAGATTAGTGACGGTTAAAAGCAATGTTAATAACTATGATGGTATAGAGGGCTCCTTTGTTTCTGCTGAAGAAGCTTAATGCCTGTAACTGAAGACAATATTGACGGCGATGATGGTGAAGCAGACGACACCGAGGCCGATTAGCCCGGCCAGGATAAGGCCACTACTGGCAAAGACTCCCAGGATGATGCCAGATAAGGGGATGAGAACACATATGGAGACGATGGCGAGAGCCAGGCGTTGACCTGCCGATGCCCCTCTACCTAGAGGTTGTCCTGAGACTTTTTGTGTACCAAAGGTGTTCACAAAGGGGTCGCGATAACCTGCTTCATAATTATCAAAAGAGGAAGCTGGTTGTTGACGATTGGCTTCTTCAAAATTCATCTGTTGCGACATGATATCTCCACTCCTTCAATCTTTTACATGTGCGAACGGTACTGCCAACATAACTATTCTAACTACGTTTGATCTTGTATTGGGTTGCAGAGATTGGAGGACACTGATCTTTCTGGTAAAAACAGTTTTTATGTCAAACGCTTTTCAAAAAATATTTCGGTGAAGCCTCTACGTACTTTTACCTCACCTGTCTCCTTAAAGCCATTTTTACGGTAGAGCTTTTGTGCAGCTAGCTGGATAGTTGAGGTATCTAAATGCAGGCTACTGTAGCCCATAGCTATGGCCCGAACTTCAAGTTCTTGCAGGATCATTTGTCCATAGCCATGCCCATGAAAGTCCGGGTGTACCCGCATGCGCTTAATCTCGGCCCGTTCATTATCGGTTTTTCTGAACGCGCCCATAGCAATAATGCGACCTTCATGTACCCCTACCAAGAACTCACCACGATTATGCACATACACCTCGTCAATATGGTGCAGATCATCGTCCCACGGACCATTGCCTGCATAAGCCCCAGCGTGTTGCAGCCCCAATACATGCAATTCCCAGACAACATTATAATCGGTATGACAATAGCGGCGAATTTCCATAAAGCTGTGTAGCTCCAATATACGTTGATACAGGGGTGCGTTTCACTTTTTTGCAGGAAGCCCGCGAGACATGGTAGGGGCGGCATTCATGACGCCAGTCCGCTTCACAGGTGGACTGGCGTCATGATGAAAGTTAACAAAATACTTACGGTGGTGGTAGGGGCGGCATTCATGACGCCAGTCCGCTTCACAGGTGGACTGGCGTCATGAATGCCGCCCCTACCACCACGTAGCCATAGCCGGATTAATTTGTTAATCTTCATAATGCCGCCCCTACCATCCTTCTTGAATCTGTGCAAAACAATGAAACGCACCTTGATACAGCTTCCGCTAACAATGGTATGATATACTTTTGTCAGTATAGTACCAAATATTCGGTATGAGGGGAAGACAGGAGAGCAATGGAAACACAAAACCAGGAAATCATGGTAGGTATGAAGCCTGAAGTGCGCCACCAGCTTGAGACAACGGCGGCTGAGCAAGAACTTTCTCTTCGGGAGTATATCGAAAAGGTTCTGGAAGAGATTGCACTTCTTCAGCGAAAAGTGTCGAAAGAGGAACCAGAGCCCATAACTCGCGAAGCATATGAAGGCCTACTTCAATTACGTGAGCAATTTAAGAAGAATCATCCTGGGGTAGTGCTTGATGATTCGACTGAAATTATTCGGCAGATGCGTGAAGAGCGTTCTCAGTATCTAGCTGACTTATGAACAATATAGTAGTTGTTGATACTAGTATTGCTATCAAATGGATATTCGACGAACCTAACTCCGACATAGCATCTGCCTTCTAAAGAGCAAACAGAAGGGAAGGACGAAACATTATGAAAATGAGCGCACGCAACCAGTTAAAAGGGAAGGTGAAGACAGTGAAGCCGGGAGCTGTGATGGCAGAGGTGGTGGTTGAACTACCGGATGGGCAAGAAATCGTTTCGGCGATTACGCTGACTTCGGCACAGGCGTTGGATTTAAAAACGGGTGATGATGTGGTCGCTATTATAAAATCCACGGAGGTGATGATCGGCGTAGAGGAGTCATAGATGCTCAAAAAATAATGAGCATCGTTCTTCAGCTTTTCATATTGCTGCCGATACAAATATCAACAGGTATGTATCTATAAACAAGAAAGCAGCAGTATGACAAGCGAGTTATTAGAAAACCTACCAATCAGGCTTGAGCATCCCGCACAACTTGAAACACAGCAGATTTCCTACAGCGTCGGTGTGATGGCCTACAATGAAGAAGCAAACATCAAACGCACATTACAGGCGATCCTGGAGCAGAAAAGTCAGAAGACGCGAGTCGTAGAAGTGATCGTTGTGGCCAGTGGCTGCACAGATAACACAGTTGCTCTCGTCAGGGAAGCCATGCAGCGCGATTCACGTATTCAGCTCATCGTACAGGAACACCGTGAAGGCAAAGCATCTGCTATCAATCTTTTCTTAAAGGAGGCGAAGAGTGATCTCCTGGTGCTGGTGGGAGCGGATATTATTCCTGAAAGGGACGCACTGGAACGGCTATGCGCCTGTTTTGCCGATCCGACTATAGGCAGTGAGGTCGTGGCTTTTCGCAATGTCGTTGAGTCTATTCCCTCTGATACTCCTGTCGATGAGCTATCCCTTCAGGCACGCATTGCCGCATGCGGACTGCACATGGTCTATGTGCCGGAAGCCATTGTCTATAACAAAGGCCCAATGACCATCCGCGATTTCCTCAAGCAACGCCGCCGCATTTATGCCGGGCATCTCGCCATACGCTCACAGGAGCATTTTGAAGCTCCAACCATGAAGGTAGGGAGCATCTTTCGTGCATTACTGGCAAATGCACCCTACACTATGAGTACCCCCAGGCAAGTCTGCTGGACGGCAGGCACCATCGCCTTGGAAGGTTTGGCACGTCTTCAGGGACGTTATGATATTCTGCGCCATCGTTCGCATACTGTCTGGCAAGCGGTCTCGTCAACCAAAACGGTTGAGGACGAGCAGCGCAAGCTGCGACGCATTTGCAGTACAGAGAGTGTATTAGCCTTCCATGCGGTATGGGAGCAGGCCACGGGCAGTGATACACAACAACGCTATGCGCGTCATACGTTTCAAGCACTGCGCTCACTCCTGCCTTTGCTACGCAAGCACCTGCGCAAAGATGACCTCCTGAGCATCCATGGTACGAACATGCTTGTGGCTGTCCTTCATGCTGAAAAAAGCGGGGCCGAGTTGATTGCCTTGCGCTTGAAAGCGGTAATAGAAGCGCAAGAGATTCCCCTAGGGAAAGGTTTGACCAGTTCTCTGCAGGTACGGTATCATGCCGCTTCCTTCGCCGAGGAAGCGGACTGACACTCCCCCTGTCTGAAGCGCAGGGGCTTTCGGGCGCGCCGTCCGGTAAACTGACTCTTGCGCCCTCTGCACCATTTGGCTGAAATCCTGCTACGCCTTTCCCAGCATATGTATCGCCCTTCCCAAAGCATTTTCAGTACTCTCTTGCAATGTCTCGCTCAAGCTGGGATGGGCGTAGATAATCTCTGAGAGATCGGTAAGCGTCGCACCCATTTCGAGGGCTACCGTCATTTGTCCAATCAGGTCACCAGCCCTCGGGCCGACGAGCGTTGCCCCTAAGATGACGCCATCGTCGGCATTGGCAACGATAAAGGCCGCTCCATTATCGGCTCCCAGAGTCAAGGCACGTCCGTTGGCGGCCAAGGGGAATCGACCCGTAACAATGTTGTAACCAACTTGAGTAGCTTCTTCTGCACTGTAGCCAATAGTGGCGAGTTCTGGCGTACTATGCACAATGTGAGGGACGACAAGAGGTGCGAACTGGACGCGCTGGCCGGAGAGAACTTCGGCGGCAACCTTGCCCTGTTTGATGGCAAGACTGGCGAGAGCGCGTTCGCCTGTACAATCTCCCACCGCGTAGATATGAGGAATGCTACTCTGCTGCATAGTGTTCACAGCGATGCCGCCATTCTCACTGAGTTTGAGGTCTACAGCGTCCAGATGTAATCCTGCGGTACGTGGTTGAGAGCCAACACCAGTCGAAAGCACGAGAGGACGCTCCAAGAGTTTTTCGACCGTGACCTTTGTGCTGACCTGAATACCCAGTTTGCGCAGACCAGCCTGTACTAAACGTAAGGCCGCAGGGTCAACACCTGTCAGGAAGTGTTCGCTGGGAGAAAGCAGTTTGACCTTTACGCCTAAGCGGGCAAAGAGGGTAGCAAGTTCGACAGCGATATAGTCGTCGCCGAAGATGCTAAGCGTTGCCGGTAATTTGGGCAGTTGAAGGGCCTGTTCGGGTGTAAGAACGTCTTGATCGTCGTAAGGAAGTTGGGGCAAGGAAGTGGGTTCAGCTCCCACAGCGAGGATACAGTGATCGAATTTGAAGCGATGGGAGCCATATTCGCCTTCGACGCGCACTTCCTGAGCATTGATAAACCAGCCGGTACCGGAAACCCACTCGACGCGGTTACCGGCGAGAAGGCGGCGCACACCTTCGGAGAGACGGTCTACAACGCTCTGTTTCCAGGCTTGCATTTGAGGCCAGTCAAAGGAGACGTTTGTAGCAGAGATGCCCAGAGCAGCCAGTTCTTCCTGGCGTGTCTGATAATAACGCTCGCTTGAGGAAAGCAGGGCCTTGAGGGGAATACATCCCTGGTTGAGGCAGGTACCGCCAGGAGGGCCAGCGTTAACCAGGGTGACGCGATGCCCAAGTTGGGCAGCGCGAATAGCAGCGACGTAGCCGCCCGGCCCTGCGCCAAGGACAAGTACGTCTACAGCAGTGGTGACATCTCCGACGACCATAGGTATTCTTCCTTTTGCTTTGGTGTTTGTTCTTACGCCCTCACAATAGTAATGCCTAGTGCCCGGTATGGGGCCAGCACCTCCTCGGGGACGGATCGCTCAGTCACCAGATAAGTCAGGGCGCTGAGCGGCCCGATGATGTAGGGGGCAGCCGTGCCTAATTTCTCTGCCGACGTCAGTGCTACCACCTCTGCCGAGCTTGCGATCATCGCACGTTTCACATAGGACCCTTCTAGATTGAAGGTGCTGATGCCGACCTCGGGATGCACACTGCTTATCCCTAAAAAGCAAAGATCGGCCCGCACGTTGTGAAACGCCTCAACAGTTGCCGCACCACCGGTCACCAGTTCTTGTTTGTAGAGTTTTCCGCCGATCAGGATGACCTCGATCTCTGGGTGTTCTGCCAAAGCCAGCGCAACTGGTGGGCTGTGCGTAATCACTGTAGCGCGAAGATCAGGCGGCAAATGCTGTGCTACTTGCAAAATCGTGGTCCCTCCATCCAGAATGATCACCTGGTTCGGGCGAATAAACCGGACAGCGGCCCGGGCGATGGCCGCCTTAGCTCCTGTGTCTTGCTGCTGACGCACGGTGAAACCTCCAGTCACCGGTGAACGCAGCAATGCGCCCCCATGTACCCGTTGGAGTACACCAGCAGCAGCCAATTCACGCAAGTCACGCCGAATAGTGTCTTCTGAGACATGCAAGGATTTGCTCAGCTCTGTCGCGAGTACCTTGCCATCACGTTGTAGGGTGTGGACTATCGAACGGCGTCGTTCTTCTGTCAACATTGCGTTTTTCCTCTTATATTTACATGAAAGTACTTGACATTACACAGTGTCATATGATACCATCTTGCTTGTGCAGTATACTGCACGATGGTACTCACTGTCAATGAGGTGTGATAGCAAAGAGTGAACGGGATTACGCTCGGCAACGTATTCACTAACCGGAGTGACAATAGAGACCATAAACGGGATGCTTGCTCGCCAGTTGTATAAACCGCACTGGAGAAAGAAACTGAGGCCAGGTGAGTCTCAGGAACCTGAGCATCCTTAACATTTTGATAACAGTCTTTTCACAAAAGTGAGGTATTATAGAATGACAAATGAGACCTTTCAACAGATCACTATCCATCCGCCTCTTCCGTGCGTCTACCACGACTGTCATGAGCAGGCCACGGTCGCCATCGCCTATGCGGTGTCTGAGAACGAATGGCGCATGGTTCCGACCTGTGAACGGCATACCGTCTCCATCCCGACACGGCAGGAGAAGCCGGGCAACGTTGTTCAGCCAAAGGAAACTACTGCCAATCGTCTGTAATCGAGAGGAAGTGGCATAAATCAGTGAGGGTGCTCAAAAGTTGGAAAGTCTTGTCACACGCCTTTTTCACAAGAAGGTCAGAGATGAGACAATATTCAAGAAGATCACCCTCAGCACACGTGATGATATAATGAACAACGTAGCAATATATAGCATACAGCATACAATGGAGGTACGGACATGGATGGTATCAAGCATTACCTGACAGATATGGACGGCGTCCTCGTACATGGACCGGCACTTATTCGTGGAGCAATCGAATTTATACAGAATCTACGGGTAAAGGAAATTCCCTTCTTGATTTTAACTAACAACTCGCACTACACCCAGCGTGACCTGCAGATGCGTTTGGAATATATGGGACTGGAGGTACCACCAGAAGCGATCTTTACGTCCGCTTTGGCAACTGCGCAGTTCTTGCATGACCAGCGTCCGGGTGGACGAGCATATGTCATCGGCGAGTCCGGGCTGACCACAGCATTGCATGACATCGGCTACATTCTGACCGATCAGGAGCCGGAGTATGTCGTGCTGGGAGAGACAACCTCGTACAGCCTCGACCGCATTACCCGCGCTATCCGCTTTGTGATGGGGGGAGCCCGTTTCATTGCCACCAATCCCGATACGATAGGGCCAGGCGAGGGAGGCATGGTCCCCGCAACCGGTGCCGTAGCAGCGCTGATCAGTGCCGCCACGGGCGTCCAGCCCTACTATATTGGCAAGCCAAACCCACTGATGATGCGCACGGCCTTGCGTACACTCAATGCTCATTCCGAGAACTCTGTGATGATCGGGGATCGCATGGACACAGATATCATCGCCGGCGTCGAGAGTGGTCTGCGAACCATCCTTGTGCTAAGCGGCGTCACCAAGCGAGAGCAAGTGGAACGCTTTCCCTATCGGCCCACCTGGATACGCGAGTCCGTCGCCGATATTGAGCTGTAGGATACATCTTCTTTTCGGACGATGAAAACCCCAAAAAAGAGAGCAACTGCAAAAGTTGCTCTCTTTTTTGGGGTTTGGACTATCTCTTCCCCAGCTTCGCTAGCACAGCACTCTTCACTAACCCGACCTCTTCGACCTTCAACAAAATCACCATCCCAATGTACACGCCTGCCGCCAATCCGCCAAGGATGATCACCATCAGCAGCCGGGCAATGAGCGATGTATTTTCACCGAGTCTGAAGAAGGGCAACTGACCGAGTAAGAATTGTCCGCCCCAGCCCACGGCCACCATCGCCAGGGTAGCGAGACAAATCTTCAGGAGGGCAGGCAACATCTGACGAATGTGAATAGAGCCGATGGCCATACGCAGCAGAATCAACAGAATGATGGCATGCAATGAGTTCTGTACCGTATTGGCGAAAACGAGGGCAGGCATACCGATGCTTTGCCAGAAAGGGAGAGCCACGGCTAGATAGCCACCAAAGCCGACAAAGCCAACGACGACGGGCGTGATCGTATTTTTGCGGGCGTAAAAGGCCGACTGTAAAAGCTGATCGATAGCCACGAAGGGTAACTGGTAGGCATAGAGTTGCAAGGCCAGAGATGTCAACTGGGAGTTATAGAAATGGTACTGGCCGTGCTGGAAGAGCAGCGTTACAATGGGCAAGCTGAGCACAATCAAACCAGCAGCGGCAGGTACCATCAACAGCAGGCCCAGACGGAAACCCAGCAGCAGGGTCTTTTTGAAATATTCCAGATGACCTGCCCGAGCGTGCTCTGCCAATGTCGGCAAGACGGCCACCGATAGAGCGGTGGCCACCAGACCCCCAGGAAATTGAATAAGCGTAGTCGAAAAGCGCATAGCGGCGTAGTTGGCCGAATGATCACCAGGAGCCGTGGTCGCCAGGTGCTGGTCGAGAAAAATAAAAAAGTCGCTGACTAGAAAGCTGAAGGCTACCGGTGCGTAGAGTCGCAGAATACGGCGCAGGGCTGGATGCTTGAGATCAATGACGAACATGTAGCGCAAACGCTGGTTGCGTAGGCCAGGAATGAGCAGAGCAATCTCACCAAAGGCACCCACCACTACACCAACTGCCAGTCCCAGATAGCCCATATAGTGTGCGCCGATCAGAGCACCAGCAATAGCTCCCAGAATGATACCGGCGTGATAGGAGGCTGTAGCGACGGCGGGCCAGCCAAATTCTTTCCGAGCAAAGAGCGCAGCCTGTAGGACAGCAAAGGGACCAAGAGCCAATAGCGAGAAGAAAATAATCTGGGCAAACTGAACAGTGAGCAGGAACTGGCTGATGGTACGGTCACCCAGATGGACATTTTTGTTGTAACCCACAATTAGGTGAACGAACCAGGGAGCGATAAAGAGGAAACCTATGGCACATACGGCCATGAGAATCAAGACGAGGTTAACCAGTGTGAAGACGAGGCGGCGCAATTCATCCCGTTTTTCGGGAGCAGCATAATCGTTAAAGGTAGGAATCAACGCTCCATTGATGGAGCCATTGATCAGAAAATCATTAAAGGTTTGCGCTGGCGAGATGGCCGAGACAAAGGGGCCAGCGACAGCGTCGCCAAATGAGGCCACCACAATCTGCCTAATCATACCCATCACACTGCTACCCAGGTTGCCCAGCATAACGAGCGTCGCCGAGCGCACAATGTGCCGTCGCTCACTGGGCTGAGCCTCTGCTGTGGCAGTCGCGGCCACAGGGATAGGTAGTGGCCCTGGCTCAGTTTCAACAAGGCCAGCCGTCGTCACAGGAACAGACTCTATATGAGGTTCGCTATTTTCTAATTCAATGTGTGGGTCTGGTAAGTCTTTTGCCATGAATGGCCCCCGATAAAGAATATCATACCGAACGGTCAGGTAATTGTTTAATGGCGGCAATCAATTCCGTCGTCGAATGATGCGGCAGGTAAGGAATGAGCCGGACAAGGCCACCATATGCCTGTACAACTTTAGCCTCTGGTAAGCGGCTGGTATCGGGTGCGCTGCCCTGCACGTTGAGATAATCACCGCCCTTAACATAGATAGTGGGCTGTAACAACTGCACTAAAGCATTGGCCGTTGGTTCATCAAAGATCGTCACGTAATCGATGCAGGTCAGAGCAGCCAGAATTTCAGCACGCTCTTGCTCTGGTACGAGCGGTCGGCCCGCACCTTTGAGTCTCTGCACACCCGTATCGTCATTTAATCCCAGAATGAGAAAATCGCCGAGGGCGCGTGCCTCTTGCAAGTAGCGCACATGACCGAGGTGCAATAGATCGAAGCATCCGTTGGTAAAGACGCCGCGCTCTCCAGCCTGCTGCCGACGATAGACCTCATCAGCTAGTTGCTGTCTACGCATTATTTTACGTTGAGTATCAGAGAATAATTCGCTCATAAGATTGCTTTCAATAGTTCTTGTGGTGTATTGCTGGCACAGCCCAGACGGCGCACGACCAGAGAAGCGGCAGCATTGGCAATGTACGCGGCTTCGGCCATATTGGCTCCAGAGCTCAGGGCCAGCGTAAAGGTCGCGGCAACGGTATCGCCTGCGCCATTGGTATCGACGATTTCACTGGCATGATCCAGGCGATGCACCGGTAAATGCAAGGGTGGTTTCCCCACTTCAAACAGGCTCATGCCTTCAGAGCCACGCGTAATCAAAACTCCTTGAGCATGACTGCCCTCTAGCAAACGTTGACCTGCCTCGTTCAGTTCGGCAAGGGTAGTGATGGTGACGCCCAGTGTAAGTTCGGCTTCGGGTTGGTTAGGCGTAAGAGCGGTGACGCCTTGAAAA
>WNGJ01017450.1_pt1 | contig 11154 bp, 9 predicted proteins | sample 5400611 | NCBI WGS metagenome assembly WNGJ01 (sample SAMN13153375, study PRJNA577476) | soil metagenome | isolation source: 40 cm soil or saprolite under Garry oak tree replicate 1 | place: USA:California | collected 2016-06-15 | reverse complement strand
TCTATAACGACGAGTGGGCCGATTCCTCCACCGACAAGCCCGTTCACAACGGCCTCACCGATTTCGGCAAAGACATCGTCCGCGAGATGAATCGCCAGGGCATCCTCGTGGACATCTCCCACGTCTCCGACAAAACGTTCTACGATGCCCTCGAAGTCAGCAAGGCGCCGCTCATCGCTTCGCATTCCTCCTGCCGCGCCATCTCGAATCACGCGCGTAATATGACCGACCAGATGATCAAAGGTCTCGCCGCGAAAGCCGGCGTCATCCAGATCAATTACGAAAGGGCCTTTCTCGATCAGGCCTACAAAGATGCCTTTGAAGAAGTCGCCGGCGGCGTCGTCTCCAACAAGTTTCAGGCGGACATTCGCAAAACGTGTGGCGATGATTCCGAATGCCAGATGCGCGAGTCCGCGAAAGTCGTGCGCCGCCTCACCGAAGAGGGCAAGCTGCCCCACGTGAGCTGGGAAAAAATCATCGAGCACATCGACCATGTCGTGAAGCTCGTTGGCCCCAGCCACGTTGGCTTGGGTTCCGATTTCGACGGCGCCGACATGCCGGACGGCATGGAGGATTGCTCCAAGCTCCCGAAAATTACGGAAGCGCTGCTTCGCAAAGGCTATTCCGAGGAGGACATTCGCAAGATTCTGGGAGAGAATATCCTCCGCGTTATGACGCAGGCGGAGCGCGTGGCGAAAGAGATGGGAAGCAAAGATGCCGCGAAGAAGTGAGATAGACGAGCAGAGAAAAGGAGAGGGCCGTCCATGAGCAAGGTAAATTGGCTGGTTTTCGCGGGAGTTCTCTTCGCTGGAGTTGCGATGGCCGTGGCGCAGACTCCCGCGCCGCAGAAGCCGTCGGCAGCAACGACGAAAGCAGGCGCGAGCAGCAAGACGGGGGCCGCTATACGCGCGCCATATGACCGCGCGCTCCTCAACCCCGCTCTGCTCAAAGAAAAGGCTCCCGAAACGTACGATGCTAAATTCACGACCACGAAGGGCGATTTCACGATTCACGTGACGCGCGCCTGGGCTCCGCTCGGTGCCGACCGCTTCTACAATCTCGTAAAGCATCACTACTACGACGGCGCCAGTTTTTTCCGCGTGCTGGATGGCTTTGTCGTGCAGTTCGGCATCAACGCTTACCCGCGCGTCACGGCGGCTTGGAAAGACGCCACCATCAAGGATGATCCTGTGAAACAAAGCAACCGGAATGGCTTCGTGACCTTCGCTACCGCCGGCCCGAACACGCGCACGACGCAGGTCTTCATTAGCCTGGGCAACAACGCGCGCCTCGACGCTATGGGCTTTGCCCCGTTCGGCCAGGTGACGGGCGACGATATGCTCACCGTCGTGAAGCTCTACAGCGGGTATGGCGAGGGCGCTCCTTCCGGCAACGGTCCCGATCAGGGCGAAATCGAAAAGCAAGGCAAGGCCTACTTGGACAAGGGCTGGCCGAAACTCGACAGCATCAAAACGGCGGTCATTGTCGCGCCGGCGCCCGCGAGCCCGCCGACAAAACAGTGAGAAACCCAAATCACGAAAAACATTTTCTCGTCGCCCATGAGGACCACGTCGCTTGTTCTTGGATTTCTTGCTCTCGCGCTCGCTGGAACCTGCGCTTCAGCGCAACAAAAAGCTGCAAAGCCCGCCGCTGCCCGCGAGCCGGGGCTTTACATCACCTGGCAGACCGACCATGGCAACATCACTTGCAAGCTCTTCGAGAACGAAGCGCCGCTCACCGTGCGCCGCGTGGTCGGACTGGCGCTCGGAAAAATCGCCTACGTCGATCCAGCCACGAAACAAGTCGTGCGCAAGCGCCTTTATGACGGCCTGATCTTCCATCGCGTCATTCCGCAATTCATGATTGAGACGGGCGACCCGCTGGGTACGGGCATGGGCGGGCCGGAAGGTCCGGGATTTCCATTTCGCGATGAGATTCTTCCGTCGCTGAAGTTCGACGTGCCCGGCCGGCTCGCCATGGCCAACTCCGGCCCGAACACAAACCGCAGCCAACTCTTTATCACCGAAGGGCCTGCGCCCTGGCTCAACGGCAAGCACACCATCTTCGGCCAGTGCGGAAATACGGATGTGGTTCAGGTCATCGCGCGTGTCCCGCGCGACAGAAATGACCGGCCGCTCACGCCCGCGCGTCTCAAGAAAGTCGTTACTGATCGCGTCGGTCCTGCCCCGCCGAATCCGCCCGAAGCCGGCCCGCCCCGGCGCTCGAGCCCGAAGCCCTCGGCGGCTGCGCCACCTAAAAGTTGATGCGCGTTGTAGGGGCGCAGCATGCTGCGCCCCTACAAGCCTAGAACGGAGACCAGCTCGCGCACGGACGCCGCCGACTTCTGCAATGCGGCGTTCTCTTCCGCCGTGAGCTTGATCTGAATGATCTCTTCCACTCCCTTCGCGCCGAGCTTCAGCGGCACCCCGACAAATAGCCCATTGATCCCATACTCGCCGGTAAGATACGCCGCGCAGGGCAGAATTTTCTTCTTGTCTTTTAAAATCGCTTCCACCATCTCGAGCACCGCGGCCGAAGGCGCGTAATAGGCCGACCCAGTCTTCAGGAGATTCACAATTTCCGCTCCGCCCTTGCGCGTGCGATCCACGATCGCGTCAATGCGCTCCTTCGGCAGCAGGTCGGGGAGGGGAATTCCGGCTACGGTCGAGTAGCGAGCCAGCGGCACCATGTCGTCCCCGTGCCCGCCGAGCACGAACGAGTGCACGTTTTCCACTGACACTTTGCACTCCATGGCCACAAACGCGCTCATCCGCGCCGAATCGAGCACGCCCGCCATTCCCATCACGCGCTGCTTCGGAAAGCCGCTGATCTTGAACGCCGCCTGCGCCATCGCATCGAGCGGATTTGTGACCACGATGAGTATGCAGTTCGGCGAATGCTTCACGATCTGCTCGACGACCCCTTTCACCACGTCGTAGTTTGCTTTCAGCAAATCATCGCGGCTCATTCCTGGCTTGCGCGGAAAGCCCGCAGTAATCACAACGATGTCGCTTCCGGCGGTCGCGCTGTAGTCGCCGCTGTTGGTCGAGATCCCCAGCGCGCGCGAATCGGTCCGCGTGATGGGCCCGGACTCGAGCATGTCCAGCGCCTTGCCGGCCGGCACGCCCTCGAGAATATCCGTGACCACCACATCCGCCAGCTCCGCGTCCACAATCCGCTGCGCCGTCGTCGACCCCACAAACCCGCTTCCCACAACCGTCACTTTCTTTCGCATCCCGCTCGTCTCCTCATCCGGCGTGGCACGTCAATGTCCTTTGAAAAGGGAATGCCGATAGCTGGTGACGGAAAGCTCTTCATCGCGCCACGGCTGCGTCCTGCATGTTCTCAACGATCGCGGAGGCAAACGCCGAAGTGCCCAGCTTCGTCGCGCCTTGCATCAGGCGTTCCAGGTCGTAGGTAACCTTTTTCTGCTGGATCGTTCTTGCAATGCCGTCTTCGATCAGCCGCGCCGCTTCCTTCCACCCGAGGAAATCAAACATCATCGCGCCGGAAAGCATCACCGAGCTCGGGTTGATCACGTCCTTGTCGGCGTATTTCGGTGCCGTGCCATGCGTCGCTTCGAAGACTCCGTACCCGTCGCCGATGTTCGACCCCGGTGCCATTCCTAGCCCGCCCACCTGCGCCGCGCAGGCGTCGGAGAGATAATCGCCGTTGAGATTCGGTGTCGCAAGCACGCTGTACTCATCCGCCCGCAGCAGCACTTGCTGGAACACCGAATCCGCAATGCGGTCGTTGATCATCAGTTTCTGCTTCCACTTGCCCTTGCCGTGCGTCGCGTAAATCGCGTCGAGCGTCCGCTTCACTTCGGCATAAACGTCTTTCTTGAACACCTCGGTCGCCCGCTCGAGTCCCGGCTCGATCATCGCGGCGTTCTGCTCCACGGTGAGACTCGGATTCTTGTCGAGATTGTCCATAATCCAGCTCTCGCGCTCGGTGATGGTCTGCGCGCGGAACTCTTCGCGCGCCAGCTCGTAGCCCCAATCGCGGAACGCGCCCTCGGTAAACTTCTGAATGTTGCCCTTGTGGACCAGCGTCACGGACTTGCGATTATTCTCGAGCGCGTAGCGGACAGCGCGCCGCACCAGGCGTTTCGTCCCCGTCGGCGAGATCGGCTTGATCCCCACTCCCGAGTCCCAGCGAATTTGCTTGTGGGCGCCCTTGAGCATGCCGTTGTTCAGGAATTCGAGCAGCTTCTTGGCTTCGGGCGTGCCGGATTTCCACTCGATCCCCATGTACACGTCTTCCGTGTTCTCGCGGAAGATCACCACATCCATCTTCTCGGGATTTCTCACTGGAGACGGCACGCCGGCGTAGTAGCGCACCGGCCGCACGCAGGCATACAAATCCAGGATCTGGCGCAGCGCGACGTTGAGCGAACGAATCCCCCCGCCCACAGGCGTCGTCAGCGGGCCCTTGATCGCGATGCGGAAATCGCGAATGGCTCCCACCGTGTCATCCGGCAGCCACTCCTGAAACTTGTTGAACGCCTTTTCGCCGGCAAACACTTCGTACCAAACGATGCGGCGCTTGCCGGTGTAGGCCCGCTCGACCGCGGCATCAAACACGCGCCGCGAAGCCTTCCAGATATCTCGCCCCGTGCCGTCTCCTTCGATGAACGGGATGATCGGCGCGTCCGGCACGCGCAGCTCGCCGTCAGAGTACTCAATCGGCTTCCCGTTCGCGGGAACGGACTGTCCGTTGTAGGAATTCTTCATGAATCAGGACCCTTTGCAGATTGACCGCTGAAGCGCCGCCGTGCGCGAGCGGAACCCAGGAAGAGACTCGCGCGAATCAAGCAAGATACCACAGCAAAACAAAGATTAGCCACAGACGGGCGAAGCGTAGAGATACGGACGGAAACTGCGTAGGGGCGCAACACCTGTCCCGACTCTGTCGGGATGCTGCGCCCCTAAAGGGAATTCGGAGCGACTTGGCTAAATGTCGTAGTACAGGTGGAACTCGTGCGGGTGCGGCCGCATGCGCACCGGGTCGATTTCGTTCTTCTGCTTGTACTCGACCCAAAGGTCGATGAAGTCTTTCGTGAAGACTCCGCCTTCCAACAGGAATTTGTGGTCGGCCTCGAGCGCCTCGAGCGAGGCGTCGAGTGAGCCAGGAACCGACGGCACCTTGGCGGCTTCCTCCGGCTCGAGTTCGTACAGATCCTTGTCGAGCGGCTCGCCGGGGTGAATCTTGTTCTTGATTCCGTCGAGCCCGGCCATCAGCATCGCCGCAAACGTAAGATAAGGATTGCAGGACGGATCAGGTGGGCGGAACTCCAAGCGCTTGGCCTTCGGGCTTTCGGAATATACCGGGATGCGCACAGCCGCCGAGCGATTGCGCTTCGAATACGCCAGATTCACTGGCGCTTCGTATCCGGGGACGAGCCGCTTGTATGAGTTCGTCGTCGGCGCAGCGAAACCCACAATCGCCGACGCGTGCTTCAGCAGCCCCCCGGCGTAATACAGCGCCGTCTCGGACAAGCCCGCGTAACCATTCCCCGCAAACAGCGGCTTCCCCTTGGACCAAAGCGACTGGTGCGTGTGCATACCCGAGCCATTGTCGCCAAAGAGCGGTTTCGGCATGAACGTCACCGACTTTCCGAACTGGTACGCGGTGTTCCGCACGATGTATTTGTACTTCATCATGTTGTCCGCGGATCGCACCAGCGTGTCGAATCGCATGTCGATTTCCGCCTGGCCCGCTCCGCCCACTTCGTGGTGATGACACTCCACCTGCACGCCGGCCGCTTGCAAGTGCTCCACCATTTCCGTGCGCAAGTCCTGATAGTGGTCGGTCGGCGGAACGGGGAAGTAGCCTTCCTTCACGCGCGGACGGAAGCCCAGGTTGTGCTCGGCGCGGCCCGTGTTCCAGCGGCCTTCCTCCGCGTCAATGAAATAAAAGCCGTGCTCCGGCGCGCTGTCGAAGCGCACATTGTCAAAAATGTAGAACTCGGCCTCCGCGCCGAAAAACGCCTGGTCGCCAATGCCGGTTGCGCCGAGATAAGTTTCCGCCCTCTTCGCGACGGCCCGCGGATCGCGCGCGTAGGGCTTGCGCGTGGGCGGATCGACCGCGTCGCCGATCATCACCAGCGTCGGCGCGTCGCGGAACGCGTCCATGAACGCCGTGTTCGGATCGGGGACCAGCAGCATGTCCGACTCGTGAATCGCGGCCCAGCCGCGGATCGAGCTGGCGTCGAATCCAAAGCCGTCCTTGAAGGAATCTTCGTCTAATTCTTGGATGGGAAAGCTGACGTGTTGCCAGACGCCGGGAAGATCGACAAAGCGGAGGTCGAGAATTTTTGCGTTGTTCTTGGCGGCGAATTCTAAAACACCTTTCGGATCCATCCACACTCCTTAGGACAAAATTTCCGGGCACGCATAATTGCGAGAGCGTACAGGATGCGACTCGCAGCGTCAAGCGCCACCAGCCGCGCGAATCCCCGCGGAAAAAGCGATTGTCTCTATCGGCTTTTTGCATGAACGCGGCCCGGCGCGCGGCCTGCGCTTGAATAGAATCACGGTTTGATGCCGGCGACTGGCCATTGCAATCCTGGAACGTGCGATGAGCCTTGAATGGCAACGCCACGGCCCAATAACGCATCGTAGAGTGAAGAAGTTCGCAGCGGCGGAACGCCCCGCTGCACAATCCAGCCTGTCCTAAGTCGGAAGACCAAGGAGGCGACGAATGAAGCGCGTTGCTTTGCTGATTTTTCTTGTTGGTGGGCTTGTGCCGGCAGCGGCAGCCCAGGAGCACGGCCAAGTCGGTGTCTTTGCGGAATATTATAAGTTGAAGAAGACCAACACGGATTTCGGCGGCTTGGGCGGTAGATTCGCCATCAATTACCGTCGCTCCGTGGCGTTTGAGGCCGAGATGGGCTATGACTTCGAGCAGGTTTTCACGGAGTCGTTCGCGTCCGGCACAGGGACAGTTCAGTTTGTGCGCTCAAACATCCGCGTTCTGCACGGCCTGTTCGGCCCCAAAATTCAGCGGAGCCACGGCTCGATTCGCCCCTTCTTGACGCTCAAGGGCGGATTCGTCAATTTTCGCTTCGACCCGGCGCCGGTTACGGTTGGGACCGTCACAAGCTCTGTTGACAGCCTGCGCTCACAAGACGTGAGCGGCGTGCTCTATCCTGGCCTGGGCATCGAGGGACATGTCGGACCCGTAGGTCTGCGGCTGGATGCGGGCGATGAAATCTACTTTAACAACGGCACGCACCACAACTTAAAAGTCGCGCTCGGTCCCATCCTCCGCTTCTAAAGACGGCCATTCACTCTCACATAAGACGCAGCGCGGCGCGGGGCGTAACGGTTCGTGCCCCCCACGGTTTAGTGGCTCAGTCTGCGATGCGAGCGTTAGCCTGCCGAGTGGATTACTTCGGGATAGCCCGTCATTGACCCGGAAAGTTCGTTTTACTCATGCTTCTTGCTGGCGTTCCATGTGGCCAGCCCTGGCGGCCTGATGCAAAGGAGTCGAATGAGAATGGCACCCAAGCGGGTTATATCGGTTTGGATCCTCGCCTGCGTCCAGCAACAAACGAATGATTTCGACATGACCAAACTGCGATGCCAAAGCGAATGCCAAATGGCGGTCGGGACTAGCTGCGCTTGGCAGCAATGGGCGCGCGTCCTCAACTCTTCCTAAAGCTGCCGCCACAGGCAGATCAATGCGAGCGCCACGCCGAATCAAGCCGTTCACGGCTTCTAACCCGCCGTGCAAAGCGGCGTGTATAGCGCTGTTGGGATCAGCTCCGTAGTCGCAAAGGAGATCGATGAGCGGAACTTGCACGCGACATTCACGCGGCACACTGCCCGTCACGACCAGCATGAGCGTCTCGTTGAGTGAGCCGTGTTCCACGCTGGCTTCGAGAATGACCTTGGTCACTTCAACGATGTTGTCCGGCAGCTTGCCGTGACGGATCGGGTTCTCGGCTACAAATTCCAGCAGCGTTGGATTCTGAAAATAGTTTCCGCCTTCGAAGACGATGTGCTGACGTACGAGACGCGGATGTTGCCGCAGGTGCGCGCGTAAACTTCCTACATCGCCGGCATCGAGAAGTTCCACGCCACGGCGAAATATCGCGTCTTCAATACGTTCATGGTGAGGTCGATTCAGTTGGTCGGAGAGCGTGGGCTTTTCGATGTGCCGCTTCAGCCTCGCCCAACTCGGAAACCCGGACTCGCGCGCAATGGCGAGTTGCGCGTCACTGAGGCGCAGGGGCGCATCGAAGACTTCGGTATCGGTTGCACCGGCGAAGCGCGGATGAAATTCTCGGATCCGCTGCGCCGCTCCTAAGTCGCGCAGGGCATGATCTCGGAGCAAGTCTTTTGCTTGATATTTGAGATGATCGAGGTTGGGCTTCGATGGTAAGGGTCTAACCGGCATGGTTGGGCTTCGATGGTAAGGGTCTAACCGGCATGGCGAACTTCCTTTCCTTCGCCCGAGATCCGCATTGATGGGCAGAAAGTAAGTTCGTGGAACGAAGTTGTTGCAACCAGGTGGACTTCTGTCCTTTCCGCGGACCAGATGCGCCCTGTGCGCACCAGCGATCTTAGCACGAGGGTGGAGGACTCGGTATCACGGTTGAGCCAACTCCTGGATCGTCGGCTACACGGAAGCTATCGTTCACTAATATTTGGTCCTGAAAACGGCTCACAGGGAACTGACCCACTACCCCTACGGCGTCCCAATTTGATCTTTTCGTGGGCGGGTGTAGAATGCAGTTGTCTGGAGCGTGGATTATGCGATGCGCGGTATTCTCATTTGCGGCTTGGATGCTGTTGTGCTCTGCGGCGGCACCTTTGCGCGCGGCGAAGCCGCCCATGCCTCCTGGAAATCCGGGAACGAAGGAAACCCACTTCGTCTGGACAAACGAGGATCTTGAGAAGCTGCGCAGTCGCGGTTTGATTTCGATCGTCGGGCCAGGCCAGCAAGAAACTCCAAAAGAACAAAGTTCGCCAGCCCAGCCATACGAACGGGCGAAAGATCCCGGTTGGTATGCCGCTGAAGCAGCAAAGCTGCGGCAGGAAATCCAGGCGAACGAGGCGCAGCTTCAAAGTTTTCGCAATGCACTCGCTGCGGCACAGGACAACCGCATGCCTTCTGGCGGATTCAAGCTCGACCAGGTGAACGCCGGGCTTACCCCAATCGATGAAATCGCCATACGCGGGCAGCACATCAAGGAATTGGCCGCGCAACTCGACGACCTCGAGGATCAGGCGCGCCACAACAGCATCCCACCCGGAGTGCTACGAAGGGAATAGCTCCGTCGTCTTCCGTCCTACTAAAAGTCATCTCACAAATAACTCGCGGGAGGGCACGGCTTCAGCCGTGCCGAAAAGCTCCGGAAATGCAGGGGTTTTAACCCCTGCGGCCGGTAGGGCGCGCTGTTGAAGCATTTATGAGATAAGTTGTAGTCAATCTTCGCGTAGCTTGTCTATTTCTGTATCGCGCCGCAGGCGATGCGCGTGCCCGCATTCCCGGCCGGGTCGGTCATGTAGTCGTCCGCCTTCTCGTGAATTACGAGCGCCGTGCCCTCCGGATGAAATAAGGAGTTCGGCCCGCTCCCAAGCGTCACGCCTGGAGCGACGACGGACACACTGGCTTTGCCGTCCGGGCCAACCTCAAAGTTCGGCAAGTCGCCTGCGTGCGGACCATCCGGATTGTTCTTCCCGTGTTTTTTCGCTTCCGGATTGAAATGCGGGCCGGCGCTCTGGAAACCGGGCGCCTCGCATTTGCCGACCGCGTGAATGTGCAGCGCATGAGTCCCAGGGGGAAGCTGTGACGCATCCAACGCGATGCGAACGCCTGCCGCTTCCTGGCCGAACGTGGCTGCGCCTATCTTCTCTCCTTTCGCGTTCATCACGTCCGCGTGAGCTGATTGCGGTGCGCTTTGTGCTTTAGCACTGACCGCAAACAGCAGCACCGGGATCACTGCGAAGAGTCCGTATTTCATGGCTCTGCCTCCATCCTCAATAAGAATTCTGGACTGCCTCTCCCTTGTTTCCCAAGACCGTATTGGAGCCGTCCGCCCGTTTCACGGTTACCGTGCCGTCAACAAATGGGCGCAGCCCACGAAGCGGGCCGCCTTAGTGCCGTTCCAACTCAACGAACCGAGCGAGAAGTCGTACACTTACGAATCTAACTCGGCGAAGACGCCATCGAAGCCCGCCACGGTGAACCCCAATAAGTTGGAACGGCATTAGTCGTAATATTCCTGGCCCAGGTGCGTGATCAGGTCTTCGCCCATCATCCAGCGCAGCGTGTTCTTCAATTTCATGAGCTGGATGAATAGGTCATGCTCCGGGTAGAGCTGCGGCGCGCACATCGGCGACTTGAAATAAAAGCTGAGCCACTCCTGAATCCCGCGCATCCCCGCGCGCTGCGCCAGATCGAGCAGCAGCACCAAATCCAGTACGATGGGCGCCGCCAGAATCGAGTCGCGGCAAAGGAAGTCCACCTTGATTTGCATGGGGTAGCCGAGCCAACCGAAAATGTCGATGTTGTCCCAGCCCTCTTTGTTGTCCCCTCGCGGCGGATAGTAATTGATGCGCACCTTGTGGTGAATCTTGCCGTAGAGCATCGGATAGAGATGCGGCTGCAGGATATATTCCAGGACGCCGAGCTTCGATTCTTCCTTCGTCTTGAACGAGCTGGGATCGTCGAGAACTTCCCCGTCGCGGTTCCCGAGGATGTTCGTGGAAAACCAGCCGTCCATGCCGAGCATGCGCGCCTTGAACCCGGGAGCCAAGATCGTTTTCATCAGCGTCTGCCCGGTCTTGAAGTCTTTTCCGGCGATAGCCACGTTGTGCTCGAGAGCGAGCTGTTGAATTGCCGGGATGTCCACGGTGAGGTTCGGAGCTCCATTGGCGAAGGGCACGCCGCTCGTGACCGAAGCCCAGGCATACAGCATCGAGGGCGCGATAGCGGGATGATTTGCCTTCATCGCTTCGACGAATTTTTCCGGCGTCGAGTGAACTTCGTCTGCCGTGAGGTAAATTTCGGTCGAGCCGCACCAGGCCGTCACCAGGCGCGAGCAGCGGCTCTTCTTCTTGAACTCGGCAATGTCTTCTTTGATCTGCAGCGCGAGGTCGTACTTTGTTTTGCCTTTCTTGATGTGCTTGCCGTTCAGGT
>WNGJ01008170.1_pt1 | contig 11154 bp, 10 predicted proteins | sample 5400611 | NCBI WGS metagenome assembly WNGJ01 (sample SAMN13153375, study PRJNA577476) | soil metagenome | isolation source: 40 cm soil or saprolite under Garry oak tree replicate 1 | place: USA:California | collected 2016-06-15 | reverse complement strand
AGCATTCGCCGAGGCGGGAGTGCGACCGGACGAGATTGATATGGCCATGATCTACGATTCGTTCACGATCACGGTCCTCCTGCTTTTAGAAGACCTGGGATTTTGCAAGAAAGGGGAGGGCGGAGCATTTGTGCAGGACGGACGCATTGCCCTGGGTGGGCAATTACCAATTAACACGGATGGAGGCGGTCTCTCAGCCAACCATCCGGGCATGCGCGGCATTTTCCTCATCATCGAGGCGACACGCCAACTACGAGGGCAATGCGGTCCCCGTCAAGTGAAAGACGCAAAGTTAGCGGTAGCTCATGGAAGTGGCGGTCTACTTTCCTCTCAGGCCACCACGATTTTGGGACGGTGAGGAACATCCGCCACGCTCTATTTGATACATCTCCTTCATGGTTTTGTTCTCTGTTTGCTGTGCGCCAGGAGCAGCGCGAGCGCACAGGAGGCTGTGTGCGCCTGGGGACTGTCAGCGCGACTGGTGAGGACGATCGGCACGCGTGCGCCCAACACGATACCTGTGACCTGCGCACCAGGCTTGCCGTCTCGCCCAGCCCGATCTCATCAAAGGTCCGGTTTTCGATCATGTCCATCGCAACAGATGGTGTCATAGTGTTGCTCCTCTACCGCACTATACAAGCGGCTCTCCCAGTGCAGGAACCGGCGTCAATAACCCCTCGTAGATGAAATCGTGGCAATGCTGGGTCACCATTTGCGGGTCGACCCGCAGACGGGCCACGCCACTATCCATTGCCGCCTGCGCTACCGCGGCAGCCAACGCGGGAGCCACGTCGTAGTTCATCGCCAACGGAATGATCTGGCCCTCCTCCAACTCCTGTTCAGTGACCAGCGAAGCCAGGCGTTCTGCCGCTGCCAGCTTCATTTCATCATTGATGACACGGGCGCGCACATCCAGGGCACCGCGGAAGAGTCCTGGAAAGGCCAGGGAGTTGTTCACCTGGTTGGGATAGTCCGAGCGACCCGTCGCCACGACGCGTGCGCCCCCGGCCAATGCCTCTTCAGGCATAATCTCCGGGATAGGATTGGCCATGGCAAAGACGATAGCGTCGGGTGCCATGCTTTGCACCATAGCTCGCGTCACCACACCTGGCCCAGAGACCCCGATAAAGATGTCTGCGCCCGCGAGAGCATCTGCGAGCGTACCACGCTTGCCTTCAGGATTAGTAAGGGCCGCCAGCTGTTCCTGCACCGGGTTCAAGTCAGTGCGTCCCGGCCAGAGCATGCCGGCGCGATTCACCGGCACCAGCTTGCCGATGCCCCACGCCAGCAGGATTTTGGCAACGGCGATGCCCGCGGCTCCCGGTCCCATCAGCACTGCTGTCACATCCTCTTTGCGTTTGTTCACCAGCCGAAGCGCGTTTACGATGCCTGCCAGCGTGACGGTAGCCGTGCCATGTTGATCATCGTGGAAGACGGGGATGCTGAGCGAGTTGCGCAGCCGCTCTTCCACCTCGAAGCAGCGCGGCGCGGAGATATCTTCCAGGTTTATGCCCCCGAAAGCCGGAGCGATACGCTCAACGGCCGCCACGATCTCATCTACATCTTGCGTCGCCAGGCAGATGGGATAGGCTTCGACACCGGCGAAGGTCTGGAATAGGATGGCTTTCCCCTCCATGACAGGCAGGGCGGCGCGCGGGCCGATATTTCCCAGTCCGAGTACGGCGCTGCCATCGGTGACAATGGCGACGCGGTTGCTCTTGCCGGTATAGTCGAAGACAGCGTCCGGACGAGCGATGATCTGGCGCGTGGCCTCCGGGATACCGGGGGGGAGATAAAACGAGTTGAGCACGGATTGATCTCGAATGGGCATCTTGGGCGCAATCTGCAGCAGCCCCTGATAGCGCAGGTGCAGTTCGAGGGCCTGCTCATCGAGGGTGGCTGGGCGATGAGAGGGCGGCGGGACGGGTCGGTGTCCTTCGTAGATGGTTGCGCGTGCCTGTGCTTCAACCTCGACCGGGCTTTTCTCGACGCGGGCCACGCCGCTGCGCTGCGCCGCTTCAGCTACCGCCCGTGCCACATGGGGAGCCACCGCATAGTCCATGAGCGAGGGCACAATCTGCTGCGGCGAGAGATGGTTTGGTGGCACCAGGTCGGCAATGGCGGTAGCCGCAGCAAGCAGCATCTCCTGGTTAATTTCGGTGGCGCGCACATCCATTGCGCCACGAAAGATGCCCGGCAACACGAGGGCATTGCTAATCAGATTAGGCGCATCAGGACGACCCGTAGCCACAACAGCAGCACCGGCAGCTCTGGCGGCTTCGGGCGTGATTTCAGGATCAGGCACAGCCAGCACAAAGAGAAGAGGGTCTTTGGCCATCGAACCGACCATCTCTGATGTGATGGTATTCCAGGAGGAGAGACCGATCACGACATCAGCGCCATGCACCGCATCGGCCAGGGTCCCCGTGATATCGGCGGCGTTGGTCTGGCGAGCGATGTCTACTTTAGCCCAGTTCATATTGTGCAGGCGGTAGCGGGCGAGGATGCCCAGGCGGTCGCAGACCAGGATGTGCTGAAAGCCCGCGTACAACAGCAGGCGCGCGACACCAATGCCACCCGGGCCAGCGCCATTGATGACGACGCGGACGGCCTCCGGGTCTTTGCCAACCAGCTTGAGCGCGTTGTACAGGCCGCCCAGGATAGCGGCAGCCGTCGCATGCTGTTCGGCATGCAGGACGGGAATATTGGCGGCCAGGCTCAGGTGCTCCGCCAGCGTAAAACAGCGCGGCGAAGCGATACTGCTGAGGCAGATGCCGCCAAAGGTGGGGCGCAGGGCCATACACGTGCTGATCATCTCCTCGACATCCTGTGTGTTCAGAGAGATCGGAAAGGCGTCCACCCCACCAAACGTTTTAAAGAGGATGCAGGCGTCTTCGAGCATGGGCAGCGCCGCCATCGGACCAATGTTGCCCAGGCCGAAAGCCGAGGAGCCGTCGCTGACCAGCGCGATGGTATTGCCGCGAAGGGTGTAGTCGAATGAGCTGAGCGGTGCCCTGGCGATCTCAAGGCAGGGGGCGGCCACGCCGGGCGTGTAGACCAGGCTCAGGACGGAGCGGTCCTTGAGCGGTACCTTACTGGCAACGCCGATCATCCCGCGCAGCCGCTTGCGATAGGCCAGGGCTTCCTGCGCCTCCAGGCTAAAGGAAGGAAAGGGGCCTGCTCCGTTGTCTCGTTGTTGTGCATTCGTTGTCTCGTCCATGAATCACCTCCTGGTCTGACTAATCCCATCATCAAAATTATCGATCAACTATCGGCATGAGCACGTGGAACCTACTCACTCGAAGAGTAGAGCAAAGAACTCACAATTCGATCACGGCTACAGCGCCGCAACGTAACAGATCAATCACAGTTACAAGCACAACAAAAACACCTGGGGCATCATCGACCCAGGCGATTTTCCCTGTTTCCCTACAACTTGTGATCCCCTTGTGAGTGGCCAGGTCTTGCATGTGTCTCATTTGTGATACGGTACCATTACTCTGTATAATGGAGTCAAGCGAATCTTGGAAAAGCAAAGGAGATCGAGGAATGACGACATCAGCCTTACAAGTCCATGACCAGGTGTTCCTGGAGCGCGAACATTTCCAACACTTATTTACCAGCCTGCAAGCCAGAGGCTACCAGGTTGTCGGACCAACGGTTCGCGAACAGGCCATTGTGTACGATCGGCTTTCGTCCGTCGATGATCTGCCGGTAGGCTATACCGATGAGCAGGATGGCGGCAGCTACCGGCTGGTAAAGCGTCACGATAGGGCGCTCTTCGGCTACAACGTTGGCCCGCATTCCTGGAAAAAATACCTGCATCCTCCCATCACCCGTTTATGGCAGGCCAGGCGCAGCGATGGCGGCTTTCAGATCACTCCTGAACAGCAGCAGCCGGAGAAGCTCGCCTTTTTCGGAGTCCGTTCATGCGAAATCCATGCTATTGCCATCCAGGATATCGTCTTCATGGGTGCTGCCTATAAAGACCCTATCTATTCATCTAAGCGGGAGCACATATGCGTCATCGCCGTCAACTGTGGCCAGGCAGGTGGAACCTGTTTCTGCACCTCGATGCAAACAGGGCCTAAGGCAAGCAGCGGTTTCGACCTGGCATTAACGGAGGTGCTGGACGAGGCACACCATTACTTTGTGATCGAGGTTGGTACAGAGCTGGGGGCATCGATCCTCCAGGATATTCCATATAGAGCTGCCAGCGAGAATGAGCTGCGCCTGGCCGAAGCGATTGTGGCGAACACGGCTGCGCACATGGGCAGAAGCATGGACACCGTTGATATCAAGGGCCTGCTCTACCGCAATCTCGAGCATCCACGCTGGGACGACGTGGCCTCGCGCTGCCTCACCTGCACTAACTGCACGATGGTCTGCCCCACCTGCTTCTGCACCACCGTCGAAGATACGACCGATCTGGCGGGCGAAAGCGCCGAGCGCTGGCGCAGGTGGGATTCGTGCTTCACCATGGATTTCTCTTACATCGCCGGTGGCAGCGTGCGGGCCTCCTCGAAGGCGCGTTACCGCCAGTGGATGACGCACAAGCTGGCAAGCTGGATCGATCAGTTCGGCACGTCCGGGTGTGTGGGCTGTGGCCGCTGTATCACCTGGTGTCCCGTTGGGATCGATATTACGGAAGAAGTGCGCGCCATTCGCGAGAGCGAATCCGCGGCAAGCAGGGAGGGATAAGCATGCGCACACTCGAACCGATCCTGGCGAACCATCCATTCTTTCAAGGATTCGAGCCGCACTACATGCAGCTCATCACCGGCTGCGCCTCGAATGTGCGCTTTAAAGCCGGGACCTATATTTTTCGCGAGGGGGAACCGGCCTCCTCTTTCTATATCGTTCGCCAGGGCAAAGTAGCGCTCGAGGCGATGGCGGCCCAGCACAGGTCACTTGTCATCCAGACCGTCGAGGATGGGGATGTGCTGGGCTGGTCCTGGCTGTTCCCGCCGTACCGCTGGCATTTCAGCGCGCGGGCGGTCGAAGATACGCGCGCGATCATCCTTGACGGCGTCTGCCTGCGTGAAAAGGGAGAAGTCGATCACGACTTTGGTTACGAATTGGTGAAACGTGTAGCGCAAATCATGATGGAACGCCTGCAGGCAACGCGCCTGCAAGCGCTCGATATTTATAATGTACAGCCGGGAGGAATGGGCGCATGAGCACTATTATCTCCGATCCCATGCTGCCGAAGCTGTACCGCGTCCAGAGTGTCCAGCACGAAATACCCGGTACGTTCACCCTGGAACTGGAACCAGGAGATGGCAGCGCCATCCCCCCGTTTGCAACCGGCCAATTCAACATGCTTTATGTTTTCGGCGTCGGCGAAATCCCCATCTCGATCAGCGGTGACCCGCTCAACGGCAAACCGTTGGTGCATACCACCCGCGCGGTGGGAACCGTGTCGAGCGCCATGCAGGAATTGAAGCCGGGAGAGGTGATCGGTGTGCGCGGGCCGTTCGGCAGCCACTGGCCCATCGAGCAAGCGGTGGGGAAGGACGTGGTGATCGTCGCCGGTGGCATCGGGCTGGCGCCACTACGTTCCACCATGCACCTCATCACCGCCCTGCGCGAGCAGTACGGCAAGGTAGCGCTGCTCTACGGCGCAAGGACACCCTCGGATATTCTCTATCGCCGCGAACTCGAACGCTGGCGGGCGCGCCTGGACCTCGATGTGTATATCACGGTTGATCGCGCCGACAACTCCTGGCGCGGCAGCGTCGGCGTCGTCACGCAGCTCATACGCAGGGCGGCCTTTGAGCCGCAGAATACACTGGCGCTGGTCTGCGGCCCGGAGATCATGATGCGCTACACGGTGGCGGAACTGGAGAAACACAGCCTGGCTGCGGAACAGATCTACGTTTCGATGGAGCGCAACATGAAGTGCGCCGTTGGCCTGTGCGGGCACTGCCAGTACGGGCCGCACTTTGTCTGCAAGGACGGCCCGGTCTTCCAGTACAGCCGGGTGCAGCACCTGCTGGTGAAAGGGGAGATATGATATGAGCCGTGAAAGTCGTGAGCAGAAACCCAAACTGGCGGTCTGGAAATTCGCGTCCTGCGATGGGTGCCAGTTGAGCCTGCTGGACTGCGAAGACGAGCTGCTGGCGGTGGCCGGTGAAATCGAGATCGCCAACTTCCTCGAGGCCTCGCGCGCCGTGGTCAATGGGCCATACGATCTCTCGCTTGTTGAGGGTTCCATCACCACGCCACACGATGCCGAGCGCATTCATGTCATACGACGCGCTTCTAAGTACCTCGTTACCATCGGCGCGTGCGCTACGGCTGGCGGTATCCAGGCCCTGCGCAACTTCAAGGATGTCAAAGAGTTCATCTCGATTGTCTACGCAACGCCGCAGTACATCGACGTGCTGAACACATCAACGCCCATCTCGGAACATGTACACGTCGATTTTGAGTTACGCGGGTGCCCCATCAACAAGCACCAGCTGATCGAGGTCATCAGCGCCTACCTGCACGGGCGCAAACCGAACACGCCGCCGCACAGTGTCTGCGTGGAATGCAAGCTGCGCGGGACGGTCTGTGTCATGGTCGCGCAGCACACCCCCTGCCTGGGTCCCGTCACCCACGCCGGGTGCGGCGCGATCTGCCCGTCGTACTCACGCGGCTGCTACGGCTGCTTCGGCCCAAAAGAAACGCCGAATACGACCTCGTTAAGCAATCGCTGGCAGCAGCAGGGCGCGAGCAGGCAAGACATCATCCACGTTTTCCGTAGTTTCAACGCTTCTGCCGGACCATTCAACAAGGCTGCTGACAATGTTAACGGGGAGTAAAGCACATGAACGATAGAACGATAAAGGTGGATTACCTGGCGCGCGTCGAGGGTGAAGGCGCGCTCTACGTGAAGATGAGCGGCGACCAGGTGACCGATGTCAAATTCAGGATATTTGAGCCGCCGCGTTTCTTCGAAGCGTTCCTGCGCGGTCGTGCGTATAGCGAGGCTCCCGATATCACCGCGCGTATCTGCGGCATCTGCCCTGTCGCTTACCAGATGAGCGCCGTACACGCGATGGAGCATGCCTTCGGCATATCCGTTGAGGGACAATTGCGCGCCCTGCGCCGGCTGCTCTACTGCGGCGAATGGATCGAGAGCCATACCCTGCACGTCTATATGCTGCACGCGCCTGACTTTCTCGGCTACCCCGACGCCATACGCATGGCGCAGGATTATCCCGATCTCGTCAAACGCGCTTTGCAGATGAAGAAGGCGGGCAATGCCATCGTGTCTTTCATCGGCGGAAGAGAGATCCACCCGGTTAACGTGCGCGTGGGTGGGTTTTACAAGGTACCGAAAAAACAAGAGTTCGGGCCGCTCGTGGAGCAGCTCAAGTGGGGACGCGATACGGCTCTGGAGACGGTGCGCTGGGTGGCGCAGCTTCCTTTCCCCGACTTTGAGCAAGACTATGAGTTCGTGGCATTATGGCACCCGAACGAGTATCCCTTTAACGAGGGAGTGCTGGTCTCTAATAGGGGTCTGAATATTCCGGTCAAGGAGTACGAGGATCACTTCGTCGAGGAGCATGTCCCCTACTCCAACGCGTTACACAGCGTCCTCAAAGATCGGGGCAGCCCATACTTCGTTGGGCCGCTGGCGCGGTACAATCTGAACTTCGACCAGCTTTCCCCGCTCGCCAGGGAAGCCGCGAGCGCAGCAGGACTAGGGACAACATGTCGCAATCCGTTTCAGAGCATCATCGTGCGCAGCGTAGAGATACTGTACGCCTTCGACGAGGCGCTGCGCATCATCGAGGAGTACGAACAGCCAGAATCCCCCGCTCTGAGGGTTCGCCCGGTGGCCGCGACGGGCTGCGCCTGCACAGAAGCACCGCGCGGCATTCTGTACCACCGTTATCGTATCGATGACGGGGGCACTATTCGCGATGCGAAGATCATCCCGCCCACTTCGCAGAACCAGAAGGTCATTGAACACGACCTCTGGCGCTATGTAGAGCGCTACAAGGATGCACCGGAAGAGCAGCTGACCTGGCAGTGCGAGCAGGCGATCCGCAACTACGACCCCTGTATCTCCTGCGCCACGCACTTTCTGAAACTGCATGTCGAGCGAGAGTGAGAGGGGGAGCGCCATGTCAACATCGCTGCCAGGCATGCTGGTCATCGGCATCGGCAACCCGCTGCGCGGCGATGATGGAGTCGGTCCCGCCATCGTCGAGATACTCAAAGCGCGAGGGCTGCCGGGCGCACGCTTGATGACCTGTCAGGGAGATGGCCTTCTGTTGATCGAGATATGGAAAAGCGCCGACAGGGTCATGCTCATCGATGCAGCGACATCCGGGGCAAATCCTGGCACCGTTTACCGCTTTGACGCGCTCAGGCGACCTCTCCCGGCAGGCTTTTCCTTCTACTCAACACACGCCTTTGGCATAGCGGAAACCATCGAGTTAGCACGGACATTGGATCAACTCCCACCCCACCTTGTGATCTACGCTATCGAGGGCCAGAACTTTGCAATGGGCGCCGGACTCAGCCCGGAAGTAGAGTGCGCCGTACATGACGTTGTGGATCGGTTGGTATGCGAAGCAAGCCTGCTAGCGTGGCGCTAGCAGGCTTGTCAGCGATTGGATACAGGACGAACTACAGGGATGACTCTGCGGACTGCCCTCGTACTACGTCACGTTCACGGTCCCGCTCATGCTGAAAGGATGTTCCTGACAAGAGTACTGGAACGTTCCGCGTGACGTAAAGGTATAGCTGAACGACTGCCCAGGGTAGAGCAGTCCACTCTCCCAGCTGTCGGACGAGGAGATCACGACGGGGGAGAAGGTCACAGTATGAGGGACGTTGTCCTGGTTCGTCCAGGTCACGGTGGTTCCGAGCACCACCTGGATACGCACGGGAGAGAATGTCTCATGGCGCATGTAGACATGCGTGGCGCCAAAGACCGGCTTGTCTTGCGAGACCGATGCCTGAGCCGTGCCGCCTGCTCCAAAGGCCCCGTGCGTTGCAGCCACTACGAACCCTGTGCCCACCAGGGCCAGGACACATACCAGGACGATACCTACGATGAACCACGCTGTTCGGTTACGCATCTTGATTCCTCCCGTCTGATTGATTATCGCTGCGTGGCGACTTCCTGCTCGAGCGAGTATCTCGATGCTGCCGACCCTTTGTCATTTCGACCAGGAGTACGCAGTCATCCGCTACCAACTGTTACGCCGAGCGTGGCAACAGTAGCCGCCCAACTCTAGCATGCATACATACATATCCTGCTGAGTGTATACACTATCTCTCTCTCAGAGGGGTCACAAAAGGCGCCTGTCATCTCACAGATCTCTCACAACTCTGTGACACTCCTCTTGGACTAGAAGTCCAGCGGCTTCTGCACAGTTACCCATGCAGACGTTTTCTCGCCCTCACGAACGAGCTACGCAGGTATGCGGCAGATACCGTATGCCTGTGGCGGGTGCCATCTCCGCGACTACGTGGGGGACCCCAAATTCCCCACGATACTTCTGCCGGATGTTGTACGCTCCCACCCCATCGCGATGCCAGGTGAAGCGGCATGCCTTGTTCGTGCAGTGGAACACCCTGCCCTTGGGCTTACTCTTGCGCCGATGTCTACACTTCGGACACGTGCGGCTCGTGTCGCGTTCCTCCTGCATTTCGACGGCCATGCCAAGTCGCTCAGCTTTGTAGGTGAGCAGGTGGCGGACGGCGCCATGCGACCACTGGTGAATCTTCTGATTGGTGGTGGAGCCAAGGTCGTTGTCGTGCCGGATATCGCGCACATCGCCAATGACCACGGTTTGCACGCCCTCTTGATACAGCATGGAAACGAGCCGTGAAGTCTGCTGGTGTTCGATGTCCTTGATCTGATTCCTGAGTTTTCTTAACTGTTTCTGCTTCGAGCGGATGAGTTGCTTGCGCCGCTTGGAGCCTTTCTTCTTTTTAGCGATCTTCTTGGAAAGATGTTCCTTCAGTTTGTTCTGGTACTGCCGAGTGGCCCGGAGCAAGCGTCCATTGAGAATGTGCGTGGACGTTCCATCATGGGAAACAGCCATGTGGACCTCACCCAGATCGATGCCCGCGATTTCCCCACCCATCGGGCGTGCTTCTGTCTCTTCCATGCGGTAGGTAGCTATCGCCTCATACTGGGTGCCCGTCCAATGGATCACCACGGTTTGGGGCAACTCCCATGGCCACTCCAGGACCAGCGGATCGTTGCCCTGGCCGTTGGACAGTCGCAGCTGCCCCTGCTTGAGACGCATGGCAGAGCGTTTGTATTCGACGCGGAAGTACCACTTGCGGCGGCGTGGCGGATGCGCCTGAGGATCCCCCAATTTTTTGCGCTCCCGCCAACTCGTGAGGCTGGCAAAGAAGGCCTGCACGCACGCATCGGCGGTGTGAGCATGGAGTTGGGGGCTGGTGAACAGGCGCATCAGGTGCTTTGGTTTGAGCCATATGCCCTTGTGTCGTACCGTGCGCCAGAAAAACACCAACGTCTGGCTATAGAGCAAGCCGCATTCATGGGCTAACTCGTCCAGTTGGGTCGTCTTGCCGATGTTCACACGGCGTACCTGATAGCTACTCATAGGTCTCTCTTCTTTTTCTCTGCCGCAGAAGGGGTAATCTGCCCGACTTCTGGGCAAGGGCTAAAGCCGAGTACTCCTAACCGCCTGGGTTGAAACCACATCGGCTTGCGGCGGGCTAAAGCCCCTCTCTGTCAAGCACGTGCGTCTCGACGCAGGTCTGTGTCCCCATTCAGGAAACCAGGCCAGGGTCCTGGAGATGGGCAAGGCCTGAACAGGAAACACGCAGCGTGCGGGCCTGTGATCAGCATATGAGTGCTCATGTAGCGCTGTGATATCGCCATGATTCACGGCATCATCTTGTGATGGCAATGTGACACTTCGCGGCACTGCTGTGATCTGTTTGAGATAAGCGGCGAGTATACTCTTCACAAATCTCAGAGTGAAGGCGTCATACCCATTTAGTTTCGGAGGAAATACAATGACTCAGCCTACAAGTACAGCCCCCCGCCATCAGGGGCAACAACAACGTTCGTCATCGGCATTTATTTACGTAGGACTCGTCTTTGGTATGCTCTTCTGCCTGGGCATCATCTCAGGCACGTACTTCAGCCTTTCCGCCGTTTTTGGC
>WNGJ01012852.1_pt1 | contig 11155 bp, 9 predicted proteins | sample 5400611 | NCBI WGS metagenome assembly WNGJ01 (sample SAMN13153375, study PRJNA577476) | soil metagenome | isolation source: 40 cm soil or saprolite under Garry oak tree replicate 1 | place: USA:California | collected 2016-06-15 | reverse complement strand
TGCGCGGCGCGCTGAACCTCGGGTGGACCGTGGAACAGCTACGTGAGGCGCTGCTCCAGATAGGCGGCTATGCGGGATTTTCGGCGGCTCACGTGGCGCTCCGCGTGCTGAGTGAGATCGCCGCGCAACGCTGATATCGAGGTCAATCTCCACGCGCGTCAGCGCGGGACGATGCAGGCTACCAGTTACGCTACTTTTCGAAGGTAACCGGGAGAGAGTGCCTCTCCCCGTTTCCAGCGCAATGGAACTGCCTGAGGGCTCAGGGCTGTCAAATGAGCTGCAACGCGCCGTTGTTATCACGCCTGCGTTGGTGCCTACGAAACGGCGAGGCTTTGCAACTCGTCAGAAATGAAGAAGCAATCGCGTGCCGGCGGGCCTAGGCTGAAAACCATTGACGCGGCCAACGCCGCGAAGGTCACAGGAGGAAACCAATGCAGAGAAGAGCCGGATGGCACCGAGCTGCATCTCGAGCGCAACGACAACCCCGCGGCCAAGGCCTACCAGCAGGCGCTCTTCGAGCAGGGCCAGCCCGCGGCCATGTTCTACACGGATGACGTCAAGCGCGACTACGAAAGAATGAAAGACGCCGCCGAATTCAAGATGCCGCCCACAAAGGTCACAGGCTCGACCATCGCCCAGGCGAATGACGGCTGCGGCAACCTGATCCAGATCACTCAGCTGGACCGCGTACGCAGCGAAGCGGGACGCAAGTAAGCCGGACGAAGTCAGACCAGGTCAGCATTGAGCTGAGGTCAGCGGGTCGCGCCTGGGATGGCGCGACCCGGTGGGCCTCTCTGGCCAGCCAGGGCCATTCCATTGCGTTCTCATCGATACTGCTCGAGTAGTAATCGATGGCATCCGCAAGTTTCCAGCACGTCACGAAGCGATTTGCAAAAGGTGAAATCGCCGTGAACGACATGTGCCTCGAGGTGAAGGACGGCGAATTCCTGGTCATTCTGGGCCCGTCTGGATGCGGGAAGTCAACCGCTCTACGAATGCTTGCCGGAGTCGAGGACGTGACTGAGGGCGTGATCAAGATCGGCGATACGGTCGTCAACAGCGTGCCGTCGCGCAATCGCGATGTGGCGATGGTGTTCCAGACGTATGCGCTCTACCCGCACATGTCCGTGTTCGACAACATGGCCTTCAGTCTGCGGTTGCAAGGGCTTGAACAGTCGGACATCGCTTGGCGGGTCAACAGGGCGGCCGAAACCGTCGGGCTGAGCCCCTTGCTGAAGCGCCTGCCTGGCCAGCTCTCGGGCGGCGAGCAGCAGCGGGTCGCACTCGGCCGAGCGATCGTCAGGGACCCGCTACTATTTCTCTTCGACGAGCCACTCTCCAGCCTGGACGCCAAGCTTCGCGGGCACATGCGTGTGGAGCTGCGGAAGATCCACCGCGCTCTGGGCGCTACTTTCCTCTACGTCACGCACGACCAGGTCGAAGCGATGACGCTTGGTGACCGTATTGCACTCATAAAGGATGGCGTGCTGCAGCAGGTCGCATCTCCAAGAGCCATGTACGAGCATCCGACGAATATGTTTGTGGCGGGCTTTATTGGCACCCCGGCGATGAATCTCATACCGGTGGCCGTCAGCGGTAGAACCGCGAGAGGTTCGGCGCTCGAGATCGAGCTACCGCGCGAGCCGCGCTTGACCACCGGTGTCCTTGGGATCCGTCCCGAGGCTCTGCACGAACACGCATCAGGGGGCGAGCCCACGATTGAGGTGCAGGTGGACTTGGCCGAGATGCTTGGCCGCGACCAGCTCCTCTACGGCACGGTGGGCGACAACGCGATCGTCGCTCGGGTCGATCCGCATCCGAAGATCAGCTGCGGCGATCGCGTGCAGCTCGGCATCGACATTCAGAGCATTCACCTGTTCGATGCCCAGACGGGCCAGGCGGTCCTGTGAAAGTAGTCGCGCCTAGCCTTTGACTGCTCCCACGGTGATGCCCTCGATGAAGAAGCGCTGGAAGGCGAGAAAAAGAGCCACCACCGGCAGCACGATGAGGGTGGACGCCGCCATCAGCAGGTTGTAAGCCACGTCGTGCTCCTGCCGGTAGAACTGCAAGCCTATCGACAGCGGGTATTTGGACTCGTCCTGTAGGAACAACAGCGGTGTGAGGAACTCGCCCCATGCCTGCACAGCCGCGAAGATGATCACCACCGCCACAGCAGGCTTCGCCAGCGGCATGATGATGCGGATAAAGACCTGGAACTCATTGGCGCCATCGATCCTGGCCTGCTCCGAGATCTCGTTCGGCAAACCCAGGAAGAACTGCCGCATCAGAAATATGAAAAATGGGTTGCCGAAGAAGGCCGGCACGATGATCGGCAGGAAGGTGTCGATCCAGTGCAGCTTCGCGAATATGTCGAAGAGGGCAACGATCAGGACCGGAAACGGAAGGAAGATAGACGCCAGCACGATCCCAAAGACAACGTCACGTCCAGGCCACTTGATGCGGGAGAAGCCATACGCGATCAGAGGGTTGGAAATAGCGGCGCCGAGGGCGACCCCGGTCGTCAGGATTACCGAGTTGAGGAGGAACGTACCAAAAGGAATGTACGTCACGGCCCTCACGAAGTTCTCGAAGGCCGGCGCGTGAGGGTATAGAGTCGGCGGGAAGGACGAAAGCTCATCGATGTTCTTCAGCGCAGAGTTGGCCATCCAGTACAAGGGCAGCAAGAACAGCACGCTCGCCACGATCAACCCGACGCGCACCCCAAGAGATTTTGGGAGCCTCAGGCGGCGCCACGGGCGCGGGGTAGGCTGGCGCGCTATCGCAAGTGGCGGGGCCTCCCTGACCGTCGGAGCGACTGCCATCAGGTCACCTCGTAATGAACCCAGTACTTGGACCAGCGCATGATGCCGACGGCGAGCACGACGCTGATCACGAACAGCACCCAGGCCATGGCCGAGGCGTACCCCATGTCGCTGTACTGGAACGCGTTCTTGTAAAGGTAGTAGACGTAGAAGAGAAGCGAGTTCTCGGGACCGGCGGTGTATGCGCCGCCACCGCTGGTGCCCCCGGTGAGCACGAAGGCCGGCGTGAAGATCTGGATCCCTAGGATCACCCCATATATCAGGTCGAAGAGGATGACCGGAGTGATGAGGGGAAGGGTGATTCTGTAGAAGCGCCGAAGTGGTCCCGCTCCATCCACCGTCGCCGATTCGTAGAGCTCCGTTGGAACCGCCCGCAGGCCCGCCAGAAATATCAGAGCCGGTCCACCTGCGCCCAGCTGAGCCAGAAGAACGATCGAGATCTTCGTCCAGCGTGCATCGCCCAGCCAGTTGACCGCCGGTATGTGGAACAGCCCAAGCAGGTAGTCCACGAGCCCGAAGCCGGGATTGAGCAGAACGATGAAGATAAAGGTCAGCGCGAACAGCGGGATGATTGTCGGCAGATAGAAGGCTGCCCTGTAGATGGCGACCTCGCGAACGTTCTGGTTCATCATCAGAGCGAGCACGATCGCCACGACCACGCCAATGGGGACAGCGAGCGCTGTGTAGTAGAGCGTGTTGCCGAGCGACTGCCAGAAAAGCGGGTCTTTCGCCATGTGGCGGTAGTTGTCGAACCCTGCCGCGGTCGCGTCCCCGAAACCGGAGTAGTGCGTGAAGCTGAGATAGAGCGAGTAGATGATCGGATACACGGTGAAGGCCAGGAATCCGATGAGCCACGGCCCGACGAAAGGCAGCGCCGTGCGTAGATTCCGACGATCGTCAGGGCTGAGGCGAAAGCGGCGCAGGCGAGGAGCGGCGATCAACGCCGCTCCTCTGCTGCAGATTTCCTCAACGAGCGCTCATGCGGCGAGCGGACAGTACTGCTGGAGCTTGTCGTTGGTGGCGGTGGCGGCATCCTTCAGCGACTGCGCGGGATCCTTGCTGTGGCGCACCGCCGCGTCCTGTGCAGTGCTGAGCTGATCCCAGTAGAGACTTCCTACCGGAAGCGCAGGCCGGCTGTGAGCCGTCGGCAACAGCTTGACGAAAAGGCTGAGGTCTCCCTGGAAGAGGGTGCTGTCGGTGAGCAAGGTCTTCCACGTCGGCATGTGCTGGGTCTCCTTGGTGTAGACCCGCTGACCAGGCTCGCCGGCGAAGTACTTCATGAACTCGTATCCCCCCTTGGCGTTCTTGGCGCCCTTCGGGATCACGACTGACCAACCACCAGCCCAGGTTGCGGGTGTGTCGCCCTGATGCTGCACGGGAATGTAGGTGATTCCGTAATGAAGATTCGGTTTGTATTGTGGAAACCAGCTCAACACCCAGGGGCCCGTAACCACAAAGCCGATGTGCCCGGTCAGGAAGGCGTCCTGCTCGGTTGGCAACGGTGGGCTGGTCGGGGCGTAAGTGCTGAGGAAGGTCTGGATCGGGTCGACCCCGAGTGCTCCTGACCAGTTCCAGAACATGTCTTTGAACGCCTGCACGATCTTCGGGTCATCCGGCGTCACCTTGCAGGTGTTGGCGTCGAAGAAGCTCCCTCCATATGCAAAGCCCCACGTGTAGTGCCAACCCTGGCTGAGCCAAGGCACAAACCCAACCACCGTGTACTTGCCAGAGGCATCTTTCTTGTTGAGCTTGTTCGCCATGGTGCGAATCGTGTCAATCGTCGGCGCACCCTTCGAGATGTCCAGCGCGCTGGCGTCAATCCCTGCCGCCTGGAGCAGGTCCTTGTTGTAGAAGAGGGCGCGCGCGTCGGTGTCGAACGGAAGCGCGTAAGGCTTGCCCTTGAAGAGGGCCTCTTTCCATGCGAAATCCAGGTAGTTGCTTGCCTCATTTGCCGCGCCGAAGGAGCTCAGGTCTGTGAGAACGCCGGCGGCGGCTCGCTCGGCGACGGTGAAGCGGTCCAGCTCGTAAACGTCTGGACCCGTACCACCGCGCACCGCGGTCGTCAGCTTCGCGATGTCGGTCTCCGACCCCGGCACCGCAACCATCTTCACGCACGATGTGGTGCTCTGTTTGTTGAAGGCGTCGACCATGTGCTTCATGCTGTCGGTGTCGGGGGGCGTATGCGAGGTCCAGAACAGAACCTGCGACGTACCCGCATTGCACCCGGCTAGCGGTGCGGCTGATGGGCCGCCGCCGCCGCAGCTGCAGGCAGTGGCGACGATCGCCAGGGAAATCAGCGAGGCTTTCATTCCTCGCCGCGGAAGTAATGTCATAGCGTTCTCCTCCGTCGCATTGACCGGTAACCCCGCGCCTTCTTCCCGGTGGGCCGTTCTCAGGACCGGGGCGAGAGTGCGCCGGCGTAGGGCCGCTATTACTCCACCGAAACCAACCCCAGATGGGCCAAGCAGCAAACTAACATTGCAGATATGACATGTCAAGAAAGCCATTGCCGGAGGGTGCTCAGGGCGCCAGACATGTTCTCAACGGTCGAATTGGCCGTGATTGCCTGTATTAAGATGTCATAAGGCAAGCGCGAAACATTCATGAATCCTCAGCGCCACCTTCTGTATGAGCGGCTGTACAACTACGTCCTGGACGACATCCGGAAGGGCAGCCTACGCAGCGGCGACCGTGTTCCGTCTGAGAAGGAGCTGGCTCGCAAGCATGGCGTGAGCCGCATCACCTCGATGCGAGCGCTTCAGAACCTCGAACGGGCTGGGCTTGTGGAGCGGATACGGGGCAAGGGGACTTTCGTCGCCCGAGAGTTGGGTCGTCTGCCGGAGCTCAGTGATGGAGAGCGGGCGCCTCGCTCTCGGCGCCTGACGTCGCGAATCGCATTCTTGCTGCCCGACGCCTCGCCCGCTTACGGCCTCGAGCTGTTGAATGCGATCGAAGAGAGGGCCGGCGAAAACGGATTGAGCCTGGTCTTGAAGCGCAGTCGTGGTGAGCAGGAAGAAGAGGAGCGTGCCGTTGACGCGTTGATCGGCTCCAGCTCCGTTGACGGCCTGATCGTCTTCCCCGTGAATGGCGAGTTCTACAACGCGAGCCTGCTTCGGCTCGCGCTCGCGAAGAGCCCCCTGGTGTTTGTCGACCGATACCTGAAGGGCATCGCGGCCAGCTCCGTTTACACAGACAACCTGGCCGCCGCCAAAGAGCTCACCGGATACATTCTTGACAAAGGCCACAAACACGTTGCCTTCGTGTCGTCCCCGCCCGCGAACACATCAAGCATCGAAGATCGCTTGCATGGCTATCGCGCCGCGTTCAGCCAGCGCGGCATTGGGCTGGGCGGACAGCACTTGTTGACCGACCTGACCAGCGGCTTTCCCAATCCTGAGAGCCGGATTCCCGCTGACCACGAGGCAATCCGTGCGTTCCTCGGGAACCATGACTCCATGACAGGATTCGTGGCTTCCGAGTACCCGATCGCGCTCATCATCAGAGACGTCCTCCGCGACCTGGCCCGGCTCGAGGGGACGATGATCACCTGCTTCGACTCTCCACGAGGGCAATTCATCGAGCCACGCTTTACTCATATCCAGCAGAACGAACGCGAGATGGGGCGGCGGGCAGTAGATCTGCTGCTCGCGCAGCTCGATGGGCGGCACGCGCCAAGCCAATCCATCGTGCCGCACAAGTTGGTGGTAGTCCCCGGGTAGTCGTCGGCCTTTAAAGCAGACTTCGCCGCGCGGCTGCGTTTTCAGCGAGCAGTCGGTACGGATAATCCGGAGTGGCCGGCTCGCTCGCTGCGTCCAGCCCTGCACGCTGTCCCTCGTCCAGGGAGATGTCCGCAGCGAGGAGGTTGTCGCGAAGCTGTTCAACGGTTCGAGCCCCAAGAAGCGGTGCGGCAACCCCTGGGCGGTCGGCGAGCCAGCGCAGCGCAACGCGCGCCGGCGGTACGCCAAGCTCGGCGGCAACGGCGTATACGGCATCGACCACCTTCCAGGTTCGATCGATGTTGCGTTTCTCGTAGGCCTCGATGCCCCGATTGGGATCCTCACCCAGGCGCGTGGCGCCGGTGGGCGCCGAGTCTCGACTGTACTTCCCAGACAGCCAACCCTGGCCGAGCGGCCCCCACGGCACAATCCCGATCCCCTCTTCGAGACAAACCGGGACCAGCTCCCATTCGATCTCGCGTGCCAGCAGGTTGTACTGCGGCTGCAGAGAAACCGGCGCGGAGACGCCCAGGTGGCGCGCGGTCAAAACGGTCCGCTCGAGCTGCCACCCTGTGAAGTTGGACACTCCGATATACCGAACCTTTCCAGACCGCACGAGGGTGTCGAACGCCAGAAGCGTCTCCTCGATAGGCGTGGCCGGGTCCCACTGATGCGCCTGATAGAGGTCGATGTAATCCGTATCGAGCCGGCGGAGGCTGCCCTCGCAGGCGCGAACGATCCATCGCCGCGACAGGCCCTCAGAGTTACCGGAATCATCCATGCGCCCGCGACATTTGGTTGCGAGGACGATTCGGTCGCGCATCTGCGGGCGCTGCTTCAGCCACCGGCCGATGATCTCTTCTGAGGCGCCACGCGGACCGACGGGCGGATAGACGTCGGCGGTGTCGATCAGGTTTCCGTCGCTTTCCATGTAGTGGTCAAGGAGCCTGAACGCCGAAGGCTCATCGGCCTCCTGGCCAAATGTCATCGTCCCGAGCGCAAACTCCGATACCACGACACCAGTCCGACCAAGCAAGCGCTTGCGCATACTCAGCCCTCCATTCCGACTCTTTCCAGCAGCTTGACCAGATTCGCATAGCTGATCGCGACACTTTGCATCGGATCCCGCCGCGGCTCGTCCTGTTCCACCACCAGCCATCTGGTTTCTGCCTCGCGGCAGGCGCTCAATATTTCGACCCAGTTCAAGTTGCCTTCTCCAACCTCTACGTCCACCGGTCGGCCTCTATCGATCGCCATGTCCTTGACGTGCACCAGTGGAACCCGGTGCTTGAAACGGCGTATCCAGTCGGCCGGATTCGCGCCTCCATACTGCAGCCAGTACGTGTCCAACTCTGCCTGGAGCGTGTCTGGGGAAGCGGCGCGAAAGAGCGTCTCCAGCCCGGTTTGTCGCCCAAACCGCTCCAACTCGTGGCTGTGGTTGTGATAAACGAGCCGCAGCCCTGACGGGCGCAGCCGACTTGCCAGGTCAGCCGCTTCGGCTGCGAATCTCCGGTAGCCCTGCTCCGAGCGATAGTCCTCAGGGAGGCTCGGTATGACCACGTACTCGCAGCCCCAGTCGCTGCACTCGGCAGCGACACTGTGGAGATCACCCGCCAGGCGATCGAGCGCCACGTGCGCGGCACAGGCGACCAGGCCCGCTCTCCTCAGCTCCTCGCCAAAGCGACTGACTGTATTGGGGCCAAGCCCAGCGACCTCGACCGATCTGTAGCCGATCTCGCGCAAACGCTGCAGGACACCACCGAGGCGCGATGGATCCTGGAGCTGAGTCCGAATCGTATACAGCTGGACAGCGATCATGTCGCGAGCACAAGACGGTCATCCAGGGGGAGGGGGGAGGGAGGGGGAAAGCGGCTGTGTACCTCGATGTGTCGGCCCGTGGCGTACGACTCGCGGATGGACTCCATCACATCGAGCACGTGGTACGCGAGCTCGCCGGACGCGCGAGGCTTCTCGCCTCTGCGCAATCCGCGTGCCATTTCAATTACACCCAGCCCACGAAAATTCCCGGGACCCTCAGTGTGGTGGTAGAGGAGTGGAACCTCTCGCCAAACCGACTCGTCCTCATCGGGTCGTATCCTCACCGGACCTCCGAAATAGTTGGGATCCGGAACGCTCAGAATCCCTTTCGTGCAGTAGAGCTGCATGTTGGGGAGGTCGTGGCCCCAGATGCCGAAGCTGTTGACCAGGGTCGCCTGGGTGCCGCTTTCGAATTCGATCAAAGCCGCCACGAATGTGGGTGTGCTTACGTTGAAGGTCTCGCCCGCTCTGGGTCCGCGGTCCGCGGTCCGTGTCGGATAGAGGATGCGTGCCATTCCGGCAACGCGCCGCACAGGGCCCAAAAAGCAAACGAGAGTGGTGAGGTAGTAGGGCCCGATATCGAGCAGCGGGCCGCCGCCGGGCTCAAAGAAAAAACCAGGATTCGGATGCCAGTTCTCCGGACCGCGATTGAGCATGAATGCGGAGGCGGCCAGCGGTTCGCCAAGCTCACCGCTCTCCAGCAGACGAAGACAGGTCTGAGCTCCCGCACCCAGAAAGGTGTCTGGCGCGCCCGCTACAGTCAGGCCGCTAGACGCGGCTGCATCCAGAATGCGGCGTCCGTCGTCGCGGGTCGTGGCAAATGGTTTTTCCGTGAACACGTGCTTTCCGGCGCGAAGGGCCGCAATCGTCGGAGGCGAGTAACTCATCGGTTGTGCACACATGGGGCACTCCGAATTCGATCGCCCGGGCTTGTGCCCGCTCGTAGACCTGATCCGCGCAAGCCACGATCTCCAGATGCGGCGAGGCCGTCATGTTCTTCAGGTATGCCCCGCTGATGGTTCCGCAACCGACGACACCGACGCGCACCGGAAGGGTCATAGGCGTAACACCGGAGAGACAGGCTAACGTTCTCCACGGCGTGACGACAGCTCATGAAACCTACCTGGAGGCCAAGTTGAGCTCGCTTCTGGCCGCCGTCGAGCAGGAACCTGCGCCACTTCAGCTGGCGGCATGCAGCGTCCGGGGAGAGCCGGTCGCTTTTGCCGAAGCCGTCCGTGGTGACTATCGGCCTTTCCATGTTGGCGAGAGGTGGGGACCCCCATGGAGCACAACCTGGTTCCACGTTCGTGGACAGGTTCCCGCGGATTGGACCGGAAAGACAGTGGCCGTCTTTGACATCGGATTCCAGGGCCACACCGGCTTCACATGCGAGGCGCTCGCGTGGCGGGACGGCAAGCCCTGGCGCGGGGTCGATCCCAATCACCGGTGGCTACCCGTCGCTTCAGGCGACGTCGAGTTTTACCTCGAAGCCTCCGCGATCCCTACGGCGGTGGTGGCCGGGCCGGCAATTGCGCCGTCGATGATCGCCCTACGTGAGTCTGGCGACCCAGCTTTCGTTTTTCGACAGGCCGAGCTGCGGGTCCAGGATCAATCGGTTCGTAAGCAGGCGCTTGACTTCAAAGTCCTTTACGAGCTCGCGGTGGCTCTCCCAGAGGGAGCCCGGCGCGAAGAGATTTTCCAGGCGCTGAATCGATTTACCCAAAGCCATGATCCGAGTGATCTGGAACGGCTTCTATCACGACCGAGCACCTCGACGCATCGGATCACGGCGGTCGGGCACGCGCACATCGACACCGCGTGGCTTTGGCCGCTGCGCGAGACGCGCCGAAAGTGCGCGCGGACCTTTTCGACGGCGCTGGCGTTGATGGACGAGTACCCCGACTATCGATTCGCCTGCTCGCAGCCCGCCCAGTACGCCTGGATGAAAGAGTCGTATCCAACGATTTTCGAAGGCATCCGTCGAAAAGTCGCCGCCGGGCAGTGGGAGCCGGTAGGTTCGATGTGGGTCGAGGCGGACTGCAACCTTCCTTCGGGGGAGGCGCTGGTTCGGCAGTTTGTGCATGGCAAGCGCTTTTTCATGCAGGAGTTCGGCGTCGATACCGGCGAGCTTTGGCTCCCCGACGTGTTCGGCTATCCAGCCTCCCTGCCACAGCTGATCGCTGAGTCAGGCGGCGAATACTTCCTGACCCAGAAGCTCTCGTGGAATGACACCAACAAGCCGGCCCACCACACTTTCATGTGGGAGGGCATAGACGGGACGGCCATCTTCACGCACTTTCCGCCGGCGGACACCTACAACGGCAACTTCACGGCAGGGGAGATCGTGCGCAGCGTGGCGGACTTCAAGGACCAGGACCGCTCTTCGCATTCGCTCTATCTCTACGGCTGGGGAGACGGGGGCGGTGGGCCGGAACCGGACATGATCGAATCCGCTCACCGCCTGCGGAGCATCGACGGTGCGCCGCAGGTCGAGCTCGGCCGCGCGGCCGATTTCTTCGCTCGCGCGAAACAAGAGGCGCACAACCTCACGACATGGGTCGGCGAGCTGTATTTCGAGCTGCATCGCGGAACTTACACGTCGCAAGCGCGGACCAAGCGGTTGAACCGGCGCGCCGAACAGGCCCTGCGTGAGGCGGAGATCTGGTCGGTGGCGGTTGGACACGACTATCCGGCGGCCGTTTTCGACTCCAGCTGGAAGCGGCTGCTCATCAATCAGTTCCACGACATCCTTCCGGGCTCGAGCATCGACTGGGTCTATGAAGATGCCGAGCGCGAGCT
>WNGJ01008168.1_pt1 | contig 11155 bp, 7 predicted proteins | sample 5400611 | NCBI WGS metagenome assembly WNGJ01 (sample SAMN13153375, study PRJNA577476) | soil metagenome | isolation source: 40 cm soil or saprolite under Garry oak tree replicate 1 | place: USA:California | collected 2016-06-15 | reverse complement strand
ATCTTTCAAGTCGTCCTGACAGCTTTTCTGGTCATCGTTCCCACGCTCTTTCCGGACAAACTGGTCAACAAGAATGCTTACGAAGCGGTTTCCATCATGGCGCCGCAGACGGAAGTGGCGCTGCCGCCGAAACAGCCGGTAGTTCGTGCCAAGATTGTCCGGACACCTCCTCCAGTTGAGGAACTGCTCCAGCCGCAGCGCGTCGCGAAGCTGATTGCGCCAAGGCCGTTGGTTCCGGCCAAACCTAAGCCCGCACTGGTCAAGACCGTTGATGTCCCGATGTTGAACGAAGTCTCCACCGAAGCGAAGTTTGAAGCGCCTCCCTCCGAGCCGGCCCGCCCGCGCGAGCCGGTCAAGACCGGCACCCTCGCGACTGGCAGTGCAGCGCTGGCGACGGTAAACAAACCTCTTGAGCAGGTTCAAACTGGCGGATTTGGTGATCCCAACGGCCTGCCCGGAGATAGCAATCCCAATAAGCCTGCGAATATTGCCCGCTCCGGTTCCCCCGCTCTCCTGCCGGGTCCCGGGTACGGTAACGGCACCGGTGGTGTGAATGGAGTTCGCGGCACGGTTGCAAGCATTGGCTTTGGTGACGGTGTGGCAATTTTCTCCGGTTCCAGCGGTGAAGGCACACGGGGCATGATAAAGCCGGGCGGCTTCGAAACAGCGGCGGCTGGTACCGAGGCGCCGAGACCCAAACAAGCCGACGTCCCTCCCGCAGTGCAGCCGGTGGTCATTTTGGCGAAGCCAAACCCTCGGTATTCAGATGAGGCGCGCAAACTCGGACTCGAGGGAGAGGTGCTGGTCGAGGTCATTTTCCCTGCCTCAGGTCCGGTGCAGGTCGTTCTGGTAACGAAGGGATTAGGGCACGGACTGGATGAAGCGGCCGTCCGTGCTGCACAGCAAATTCGCTTCAAGCCCGCTCTCCAGGACGGCAAACCGGTGGATTTTGCTGTGACTCTGCACATCGAATTCCGGCTCGCGTTCTAAACGCAACCATGCATTCCATCCGAAGCTGCAATGAACAGTGCAGGCCTCTCTTGCCTAGACAGGGACGGAAGAAAGTTGCGCCGATCTGCCGCTTGTCGCCCTTCGCATCCGCATCGGGTAGTGCTAACCCTCGCAGATTACGCACTTGCGGAAGAATAGGGGTGGGGTGCCCCCCTTGGTTTTCCCGCCGAGTTGACTCGGCCACGCGGCCTATGACAGTCTGCGGCGGGATCATGGACACAATCGCGCCGAAAGAATCTCCGCTCAACGACCTTACCGTCCTCGATCTTACGGTCGCCCTTGCAGGGCCGGTTGCGACTCTACTCCTCGCAGGTCTTGGCGCACGGGTCATCAAGATAGAGAACCCTGCCGGCGGCGATCCTTCCCGACATAACGCACCGTACTTCGGCCTTGGCGGCGTCAAGCTCGTTCGGGAGAGGGCCGACGATATCTCCGTAACCGCCTTTAATCGGCTTCGCAATAAGCTCGGCGTGACCCTCAACCTGAAGCATCCGCGCGCTCGTGAGGTTTTTGCCGATCTCGCGCGCAAAGCGGACCTGGTGGTCGAGAACTTCACACCGGGAACTCTGGATGAGTTGGGTGTCGGCTACGAGGCGGGGCGGCGAGTGAACCCACGCATCGTGTATTGCTCGATCTCCGGATTTGGAAGCGATGCGGGCCCGGGTTCTCCCAAGGCGCTCGACACGGTGATCCAGGCGCTGAGCGGCGTTATGTACGTTTCCGGACGGGAGGAGGATCCTCCCGTCCGCGTGGGGCTGACCATCGCTGATCTAACGGCTGCTTTGTTTGGCGTTATCGGTGTGCTCGCCGCGCTTCATCAGGCTCGCCGGACTGGCGCCGGACAGCACGTCGATGTCTCTATGCTCGGCGCTCTGACGGCTCTGATCGCCGGCGAAGCCTACGAGGCGATGGAAGAGTGCGGTGCGCCAGTACGCACCGGCCAGACCGTGCAAAGGCTCGCCCCGTTTGGGATTTATCCCGCGAAGGACGGGCACATCGCGATTTGCGCCTATACGGATAGTTTTGCGCACCATCTGTTCGAGATTATGGGCCGCACCGAGCTGATTAAGGACGAGCGCTTCCGCACGCGCGATGCGCGCGTCCAGAACTATCGCGAACTCGACGCGCTGATCGGGCAATGGTCGAGCGCCGAAACCACCGCCGAAGCGATCGCTAAACTGAACTCCGCCGGAATTCCCGCCGCTGAAGTGCGTAATCCCACGGTTGCCGTTCACGATCCTCGAGTTGTGGCCCGCAAAGAAACGGTCCCGATGTTCCATCCGAAGTACGGCGGGGTTTATGGCATTTGCGCCATGGGACTGCCGATACGTTTTTCTGATGCCAAGGCCGAGTTCGATCAGCCGCCGCCTGGTCTGGGGGAGCACAATCAGCGCGTCTACGGCGAGATTCTCGGGTACGATGCAAACCGGATTGCGGAGCTTCGCGCGCAGGGTGTCATCTAGTGCCGTTCCAACTATTTGGGCCAAGTGCTTCGCCCTGACGACGCAAAAGTTCAACAAGGTCGCGGACAGGCATTCTTTGGCGAGACAAGTTGGAACGGCACTAGCAGCCGAAAATGCGCCCTACTCTCCACGGCAAATGCGCGGCGCAACGATCAGCGTTCGGCTGCCGTAACTTTTTTCGCGGCTGCAATTACATCCGCGTAAGGACCCACCGAGCCGTGGCCGCCCGCGAAGCGCTCCGGCTTGATCCCCCATTGGTCCACGCCTTTCACCAGCGCCGCCACCATCGCATTAGAAGGCACGGGTGCGCCGGGGACATAAAGATCGGTCACGATTCCGAGCTTGGCGTCAGGCACGTATACGATGAGCATGTCCGCGGCGTGAGGATTGTCGACCATGTAAGCATCCGCCTCGCGCCCGCCATCGTTTACGCTCCATTTGCCATCGGCTTCGATCACCTTGGGCGTAAAGGCTTTCTTCGGCGCGTCCGGGTTCAGCGTTTCCGGCCGCACCAGCACTTTACGGAAATATTCGCCGTCGCCCTTGCCGACGACGATGGTGGCGCCTTCCGCAGCGTAGGTGCGCATGCCGCCGACATGGTCGACGTGGTGATGGGTCAGGATCAGATAGCGGATCGGCTTGCCCGGATATCTCTTCTTGGCCATGTCGATGGATTGAATCGCCTGGCCGTCGTCGTTCGGCGCTTCCACGGCAATGAGGTAATTATTGGTGGCGATGAAGAGCGTATTGTGCGTGCCGCCCTGGGTCTGGCTGACATTCGTGGCGACGTCGACCAGTTTCAACGTATCCAGATCGTCGGTATACTTCGCGTCCGAATCGTAATAAAAACCGGTGAACTGACGCCGGATGATCCATTGGAAAGGCGTCGCGTTCGCGGGCGCCGGCTTGGCGGCCGCAGTCAACATGGCTTGCGGGATGTTGAATGTCGCGGGCGGCAAAGCCGGGTTGATCATCACGCTCGAGAGCTTCAGGTCGGCTACCTTCATGCCGTTCAGCGTGTAAAGGGTGTGGAAGGCCATCTTTGCGCCGGAGACGTCTCGCCAATCCGAATATTCCGCGTCGAAGGAGGAATCGCCCTCCAGTGCGTCCCAATCCAGTGTTCGCACCCGCGCCGGAAGCTTCGTGGCCGGATCGAACATCACGATGTACGAGCCATAATCGTCGCGATATTGCACTGCCGGATAGGTCTTGCCCCCAACGGTCTGATCGCCGATCGCAGCGACGCGGTCCAGATGCCGTTTCATTTCCATGACAATGAACGGGCGCTCCAGTTCGCGCAGGGTCGCGGTGAGGCGGCGGCCGGACATGGTGTGCTCGGGCTGATTGCTTTTCACGGTCCGTTTGGGCAATCGGCCGTTCGTCGCGTCGTTACCGATCACGGAGCCTGCCGCCGGAGTGATGACTTCGGTGTAGGTGCGCTTCTCGCCGTCGTCGGCCTTCGGTCGAATCCATTCGTTGCGCGCGAATCCGCGCTGTAGATCACGGCTCTGCGCAAGGTCCGACACGCCGGTGTCCGGTTTGGCAGGATCGGAAACAGAATACGATTCGCCGGGATCGAATTGCTCCAAACGCGCTTTTAAAGAAATGGTCTTCAACTTGTCGCCGCCGATCGCCGCATAAGCGGCGTTGACCAGCTCTTGTGGCGAGGTCGCAGGCACGGCCCGCGCAAAAGGCCCAACTATCAATGCGCTGATAGCAGCAGCGCAACACAGAAAGGCCATCAAATAGCGGCTACTTTTTCTGGACATGGATGCTCCTCCGTTCGTTCTGGGCGTTAGCTCAGGCACCGGCCGGAATTCTGACGTGCAGTCTACAGCAAGTTCATTCGGCGAGGCGAGGGCCACCGCCTCGCGCTGCCCTAGTGCCGTTCCAACTTGTTTGAGCAAATCGTCTTTCGTCTTGAACCGAACGAATAGACTTTCGTCCCCTCAACGGCAGCCGGCCAGATGAATCGATTCGTTCGGCTCTTGATTACGGCGATCTCTCGGAAACGTTCGCTTGCGCGTTTGGCCATCTAGTTGGAACGGCACTAGGGTGCCGCGCTGGAAGTTTGAGTTTGCGGATGAATGATATTTCTTGGGGCGGCTAAAGGCTCGTTGAATGTGAAGGGCCGTATGCGATATGTTCTCACCGGGAAATTGAGTTTCCTTGAGTTCACCGCTGAGCGGTTCGGGGAGGAATGGACATATGAATCGCCGAGACTTCTTGATTTCGGGCCTGGCATCGCTTGGCCTTCCCTCACTTGGCTCGCTACCGCTGGCATCATTGGATGCGAACGAGCGGGCCACTGACCAGACGAATGTCACTCTTCGCATCGCTCCGATATCTCTGGAGATAGGACCAGGAAAAACCATAAAGACAGTCGGCTATAACGGGTCAGCTCCGGGTCCGATCCTGCGATTCAGAGAAGGGAAACCCGTCACTGTTGATGTGTTCAACGAGACGGACGTTCCCGAGACGGTGCACTGGCATGGGCAGCTGATTCCCTCAGCAGTGGACGGGTCGGTTGAAGAAGGAACGCCAGCAATACCGGCTCATGGCCATCGCCGCTATCGGTTTACTCCCAAACCCGCTGGCACGCGCTGGTATCACACGCACTCGATGGCGCATGCCGATCTGAGCCGTGCCGGCTTCTCGGGCCAGTATGGTTTCGCGATTGTCGAGCCCGCTCGCCACCCCGGCGACTACGACCAGGAAGTCTGCATTGCGGCCCATCACTGGGAGCCATCTCTGGCCCCTCTGGGCCCGGGTGACAATGGCTGGGAGATCGCTTACCGTTCCGCAACTTTGAACGACAAAATGCTCGGGAGTGGCGAACCTCTTCGCGTGCGCATGGGCCAGCGTGTCCTGTTTCGTTTCCTGAATGCGAGCGCCACAGACGAAATCAGGCTGGCGCTCCCCGGCCACCGCTTTAACGTCATTGCCATGGACGGCAATCCCGTTCCGCGTCCCCAGACCGTGGATTTTGTTTACTTGGATATTGCCGAGCGCGTGGATGCCATCGTGGAGATGAATAATCCCGGCGTGTGGATTCTCGGTTCGCCCAAGGAAGACGAGCGCAAGATGGGCATGGGCGTGATCGTCGAATACGCGGATAAGACCGGAGAGCCGCAATGGCAGCAGCCGTCCGGTATTGTGCGCGGCCCCTGGGACTACTCCATGTTTGGGAGCGGAGGCAGTGCGCCCGAGCCGGATCACACGTTCGAGATGAAATTCCAAAAGATTCCGGGGCATAAAGTCGACTTCAATCGCTGGACGATCAACGGCAAGTCCTTCCCCGATATCGAAAAACTGCGTCTGGAGAAGGGCCAGCGCTATAAACTCTTCTTCGACAATAAGGACACCGGCGACATCCACCCGCTGCATTTGCACCGCCACACGTTTGAAGTCACGGAAGTCGGGGGCAAACCCATGGCCGGGCTGATGAAAGACGTGGTCAGCGTAGGCAGCCGCGGAACCGCTGCCATAACTTTTGTCGCAGATAATCCCGGGTTGACGCTTTTCCACTGCCACATGCAACTGCACCAGGATTTCGGATTCATGCAATTGATAGAGTATGCGGGCAGCTAAGGTGCGAGAAATGACCCGATTGACCAGATTACGGGCGCCGATGCAGCACGTGGGCAGCGATGTCCGGCCAGAATTCGCGGAAGATATTCGTGAGCGCATCGCGGCCCAGAGCGTATCCGTACTTCTGGGCGATGGCTCCGGGCGTTCGCGTCTGGCTGGGATAATAGGTTATCGAAATACCTTGAGCGATACCCCGGCCCAGAATTTCGGAGATATTGAAGCTGTTGTGCCCATGATAGCTCGGCGTGATGAGGATGCGGCTGGCGGAATAGGTGTGACGGACTGGAGAAGTTTGGCCTGTCATCTGCGGTAGACCGTTCCGCCTTTCATGACGAAAGTAACCTTCTGCAAGACGCCAATATCCTGCAGCGGATTGCCGGGAACGGCGATTATATCGGCGAAGTACCCCGGTTTCAGGGCGCCGATCTGGCCCTGCCAACCGAGCAATTTCGCCCCATTTATCATGTCGGCTTGCAGGGCGGCAAGCGGCGTCATTCCATATTTGACCATCAGCACAAACTCACGGGCCTGCGTGCCGTGCGGATAAGGCCCCACGTCAGAGCCAACGGCCATGGGCACGCCGGCCGCAAGTTGTCTGCGGAACTCTTGAGCATGAAATTCGAGCAGCCGGCCCCAGGTGGCTTCTTCCGGCGAAGAGGGATGTTCGGCAAAGTACTCCTCGATTGTGAACGTCGGCACAGCGGGGATTTGTTTTTCGTGCATCAGCCGCATGGTTTCGTCGCTGAGCTGATAGGCATGATCTACGGAAGCCACGCCAACTCGAACGGCATAGAGCGCGCCCGGCTCGCCCGTGGCGTGGACGGCAACGCGCTTGCCCACGCGCTCGGCTTCAGCCGCAGCGGCGCTGAGTTCGGCTTCCGTGTACTGATAGGGCGTGGAGAATTGGCGATTGCGGAAAGAATCTTCGCCGGTTTCGTAGATCTTTATGAAATCGGCGCCTTCCTTGATCTGCTGGCGAATCACAGCCACGAGTTCGGCGGAGTTATTGGCGAAGGTGGCGTTGGGGAGAACGCGCTGTTCGGGGTTATAGCCGAGGGCGTCTTCGTGCCCGCCCAGGATGGAAATTGCGTTGCCACTGATTCTCAGGCGAGGCCCGGGGATCAGGCCCTGATCGATGGCATTACGCACGGCGGTATCCGCCGAACCGGCGCCTTCGGTGCCCATGTCGCGCTCTGCCGTGTACCCGGCCATGAGATCCGCGCGCGCAGCCAAAGTCGCCATGATGGTGCGCTGCGGCACCGACTCCTGAACCGTCTGCAAATCCTCCGCTCCCGGATGCAGAAATAAGTGCACATGCGCGTCGATCAGGCCGGGCAGCAAGGTGGTGTCATCCAGGTCAATCATCTGTGCGCCCGCAGGATGATTCACCGCGGAACCGACCTCGGCGATGCGTTCGCCTCGCAGCAGTACTTCGCCGGGCGCGGATATCCGGCCGGTCTCGATGTCCAGCAGGCGCGCGGCATGCAGCACAACGGGTGCCGGCGTAGTGTTTGTTTGGGCTGGCGCGCGATGGATGAGCGCGAGAAGCCCGGCAGAGAACGCCAGGAAATAGGCCAGCCGCTTCCTCATAGCTTGGCGCGATGGTATCACTTCCGGCTGCTTTTGCGGATTGGCGGGAAGTTGGCGAAATTCTTTAAGTAAGGAAAAACGGGCCGAAGGCATGGCTCAGCATGCCTTCGGCCCGTTTTGTGCAAATGCAATTTCGCCAGCGGAGCAGCACGGTTCTACGACGTCGGCATTGTGCCGGTGAAGTAGAAGATCACGTATGCCTTAATGCTGCCATCCGACTGCGGGACGCCGAAGACCTTCACCGGCGTGCCGGCAACCAGATGCGAGGCGACGTTGCTCGGCCCTGCAGAAGTGGTGAGGTCCTGCGGGCTGATGGTGATGATGCCATTGCTCTGGCGGTCGACTTGATAGAGTGGCGGAGCCGGAGACGGCGCCGGCGTCAATCGTAACCTGGTTGGTGCCGCCGGCCGCCTTGATGCTAAAGCTGCCGCCGCTGGAGCCGCTGTTCGTGACCCAGTTAGTGGCAACGAAACACGCCAACTCAAAGATAGTTGCGCTGGATGAGCGAAGGAGTGATGGTACGAGAGTACTACTGTGATTCAAATTGATAAATGAAGCTGTACCCGGCGGCGCTGCCTCCGGCTGCTGGCTTAGGCTTTGCTTGACTTCGGGACGATGTGAAAGTACAAGTGAGCTACGCTGTTTAGTCGGATTGGCGGACGCACCAGGTCTCGGAAGAGTACGAAGGGCAGATCAGGACCGTTCTTTCTTTGTCCTCTGACGAATTCGCGTCGCGCGTGAGAGTGCATGAATTCTTGTTTGTCGATTGTTATACCCGCCTACAATGAGGCTGCGATACTGCCGATAACGCTCGATTGCCTTCGTGCATTCTTGATGCGCCAATCGTTTGCGGCCGAATTGATCATCGTAGACGACGGTTCGACTGATGACACAGCGGTTCTGGCGGGAGAATGGCAGCGAGCTTTTGAATCCCTTCGTCTAGTGCGCAACTCCGCAAACTTAGGAAAAGGAGCCAGTATTCGGCGCGGAATACTCGCGAGTCGTGGGGAATGGGTATTTGTTACCGATGCGGATTTGCCCGGCCGTCCAGAAGATATCCTGAGATTGCTGGAGGCGCTGCGCGATGGCGCCGCAGTCGCAATTGCGTCGCGTCGTCCCGCGCCGATGAGCTCCGCTCCCAGCCGCTCGCGCTTCCTGGCCAGCGTCGTGTATAGAACACTGGTGCGCGCGATTCTGAAATTGCCCCTGCGCGATACTCAATGTGGTTTCAAGGCATTCGTGCGCGAGCCGCTTTTGCCGGTTGTCGAGGGGCTTCGGCTAGGCGGATTCTCGTTCGACGTTGAATTTCTCTTTGCTGCATGGAAACGAGCATTGCCCATTCAGGAGGTCGAATTCAATGTGGTCGAACGGCGCGCCACCCGTCATGCAATCCTGCTGCAATCGCCGCGCATGCTGATGGACCTATTGCGGATTCGCTTCGCCGCCGCGCGGCCGTGGCGACACGCAAGTAGGGAAATCGCGGACCGTGGGCCATCGCCGAAGCATTCCGAGGACCACAACTTAGCGCAGGATTCTGATTTGCCCCGTCGCCAGTTAGATTTCAAGCTGGAGGCTGATCGGGAAGGTCCTCTTCCCAATCGCGAAAGTTAGTCCAGCGAATTCCCAGCCGCCCCACCATCTCCTTGACTTCCGGTGCAGTCAAAGCAAGCAACTCAGTTTCGCGTTGCCGCGTGAGTTCCCCGCCAAAAGATTCCACCTCCGCGCTTGCGTATCCGGGATGGCACATCAACTCAGTGGTGCCGTTCGGCACCAAAGCAAGAAGGGCCCGCAACGCTTTCATGTCCAAGAATCCAGTGTGGGCGAGGCCCAAAAAAGCGTCCGGGCAGACGAGGCCAGCCATGCGCATTTGCTCGCCGAATCGCCGTGCGACCGAGCTCACTGCATAGGCAACGGCCGACCGCTCGAGCGCGGCGATGCTGGCGCCGCCGATTTTCCAAAGCACAGGTAACGTGGCCTTGAGATTTTCCGCTGGACAGCGGACGGCGCGGATGCAAAATTCCCGCGCGAGAGCGATCACAATCGAAGAAAGTTGCGGCAGGATATGCACGTGCAGGTGGCCATCCAAATGCGTTGGCGTTACGCCTGCGTCGAAGACCTTGAGGACCTGGGCGCGAAATTCCGTGCGAATCTCCTCGAGGGTTATTTTCCTCCTCAGAATTCTCATCCACAGGCGGAACGGGCTGAGGTGCAATTCCCCACGCTCGTTCACGAGTCTCGGAATGCGAGCCGCAGGCGAGACGGGCTTTCCTTGACTGATGTTGAGGTGCACGCCGACTGAAACCTGAGCATACTGCCGGCTTAGAGCGATCGCCTGGTCAAACGCCGAACCATTTGCAAGCAGTGACGTGCTCGTCAGAATGCCGTCGCGATGCGCGACGATAATCCCGCGATTGACGCTCTCGGCGAGACCGAAATCGTCCGCATTCACAATCAGCCGTTTCATCGCTTGGCTTGTCGTTGACGTTCAATCAGTTTCGCCCGCCGGGCTGAGGATTTGCAAATGGAGCGTGGTTTTCAAGAAATCATTGGGGCGAGATTCCCATCCGCGGTGTGCTTGCTCCATGCATGAATCAATACCCTCGCATGGGGCTCAACATCGGTGGCTGCCAAAGGGAGAATGGCGGGTAAGTCGGTCCAATCGCCAGACTGCTCCGCCTTCGGATGAAACACGTCGGAGCCTCAAGAACTAGGCATCAAGGTCCGTCATCATCCGGCCGATGATGCCATAGTCGCTGCCAATCACTTGTGGAGACGACCATAGTTAATCCTTATAAAACGCCATTCTGCGTCACATTTCGCGGTGTTTCGTTGTCGTAATATGTCACTCTTAACAGGTCAGAAAATCGCCGCGCCTGTAGCAGCCAAAGAGGTTTGCTCGTGTAGCGCGCTCATTTTGAAGGGCTTCGACAAATGTGTCGGAAGAATTACCCGTGCTCGGCCTGGATGGCGGCTGCCGTGCATTTAAGCAAGTACAGGCGAGGCAGCCAAGAATCCCAGGCGCCTTCGGAGGAACGAATTCAAATGCGGAACAAACAGAAGGGTTTCTCGCTAATTGAGCTCTTGATCGTGGTGGCGATTATTCTGATTATCGCCGCAATCGCCATTCCCAACCTGTTGCGGTCGAAAATGGCCGCCAATCAAGCTTCGGCGGTGGGCTCGCTGCGTACGTTGAATACAGCGTGCATCGCTTATTCCACGAATTATAACCAATTTCCAGCGGCGCTCAGCAATCTGGGGCCGATGGCGTCTGGCGGCACAGCCAGCTCCACCTCGGCAGACCTGATTGACTCTGTGCTGTCGGCCGGGACGAAGAGCGGCTACACGTTTGTGTTCACGGCCGGCTCGCTAAACCAGTCTTACTCGATTACGGCTACCCCCATTACCGCGGCCACGACCGGACAGAATATGTATTACACCGATCAATCCGGCGTGATCCGCGTGAACACCTCCGGTTCGGGTGCAAACTCCGCCAGCACCCC
>WNGJ01016970.1_pt1 | contig 11157 bp, 14 predicted proteins | sample 5400611 | NCBI WGS metagenome assembly WNGJ01 (sample SAMN13153375, study PRJNA577476) | soil metagenome | isolation source: 40 cm soil or saprolite under Garry oak tree replicate 1 | place: USA:California | collected 2016-06-15 | reverse complement strand
GTTAGTATGCGGCGTTCGTGCCAGCGCTCAAGACTCAGGCCCAGGCACCCCTCCGCTCGCTGGATCAGCGCATGGAAGCGCTCAAGCGGGCGAACGACATACGCGTCCGCCGGGCGCAGCTGAAGAAGGACCTCAAAACCGGCTCCGCCAACATCGACGACGTTTTGCGGAATCCGCCGGACTACGTCTCCACGGCGAAGGTCTTCGACATCCTGATGGCCGTACCCAAGTTCGGCCGAGTCAAGGCCGCTCGGTTCCTGAATCAGTGCCGGATCAGCCAGTCGAAGACCGTTGGAGGGCTGTCTGAGCGCCAGCGCGCCGAGCTCATCGGGCTCTTCAACAGGTAAGCGCCCTCCCGTTTTCGTCATCACCGGCACCTCGGGCGAGGGGAAGAGCACCCTTGCGCGGATGCTGCTCGAGCGGGTCCCGGAGCTGGAGCTGGCGGTGTCCGCGACGACGCGCGAGCGCAGGCCGGGGGAGGAAGACGGGCGCGAGTACTACTTCATCAGCCGTGACGAATTCGACCGCCGCCTCGCTGCGGACGAATTCCTGGAATGGGTCGAATGGCCGTGGGGCGAGCACAAGCGGGCGGGGACGCTCTGGTCGGAGATTGAGCGCATCACGGGCAGCGGGCGACCGGTCCTCTTGGAGCTCGAGACCGGCGGCGCCCTGGCCGTCCGCGACCGGATCCCAGGCAGCATCACGATCTTCATCACGGCCCCGAACCGCGAGGAGCTCGAGCGGCGGCTTCGGGCGCGCGGCACCGAAAGCGAGGGTGAGATCGAGGAGCGGCTCGCGCAGGCGCTCGAGCAGAGCAAGCTCGCCGGCGAGTTCTCCTACACGATCGTCAACGACCAGCTGGAGCGCGCGATCGACGAGCTCGAGGGCATCGTCAGAAGGGAGATCGCGGCCGCGCGCGCCTAAATCACGAAGCGATCGCGCCCCCTTGAGCCGGGTTAATACGGCCGCGCGGGCAGAGCCCGCGGCTGCAGGTACCATCTGCGAACCATGATCCATCCCCGCATCGATGAACTGCTCGACAACGTTGACTCGCGCTACGCCCTCGTGATCGTGGCTGCGAAGCGTGCCCGGCAGATCAACAACTACCATCACCAGCTCGGCGAAGGCACTTTCGACCAGCTTCTGCCCCCGCTCATCGAGTCGCGCTCGAAGAACTACCTGACGATGGCGCTCGAAGAGGTCTCGGAGGGCAAGATCAAGTACGCCTACAAGAAATAGGGGAACTGTCCCGCGGGTGAACCCATGGTTCCCCCGCGAGCCCCCTCCTTTCCGTGGCCGACCCAACCACGCCGGTGAGGCTCCCGCCGGGCGGAGCCCGGCTCCGCCTGCAGTCGTCTACCCATCTCGGCGCAAGACCTTTGTAACAGACTGTTACTTCCTCTCGGGTCGACGAAAGAGAACGGAGGGAGCCGGAGCTCCCTCGCGTTCCCGCGGCCTCTTTACTTGACGGTGAAGAAGCCGTGCATCAGCGACTCGTGCACGGAGCAGTAGTACTTCCACTTGCCGCGCTTGAGCGTCAAGGTCACGGTCTTCGTGCCGGTGAAGGCGGTCCCGGTCAGGTGCTTCTCGAACTTCCCGCCTGTCTGCTGCTCGAGCGTGAAATTGTGAATGGAAGCCTTGTCCGAGATGACGAATTTGTAGGCGCCGGCCTTCAGCGTCCGGACTTTCACGCCGGCCTTCGTCAGCTTGATCGTGTACGCGGGGCCGACGGTTCCGACCAGCTTGGGCGTCGCCTGTCCCTGGCTGAGCGCCGTTCCGGCAACGGCGAGCGCCGTTGCGATCCCTGCCAGTGCTACGAGGAGTCGTCGAGACATTGCTCTCCTTACCCTGTCGCGGATTGACGCCTGCAGTACGGCGGCGCCTCCCAGGCGGTTTTCCCGTTGTCTTTGACTCCGAACCGCACGAAACCGGGTAGGTGACCCCGTTTTCCTGGCGCGGGAGGGCAGAATGTCCGTTAATGGCACGGGTCCTGCTCGGGATTACCGGGGGAATTGCGGCCTACAAGGCGGCCGAACTGGCGCGACTGCTGGTCAAGGCCGGGCACGAAGTGACGCCGATCCTCACCGACGAAGCCGAGACGTTCGTGACCGCGAAGACTTTCGAGGCGCTCGCCCGGCGGCAGGCGCCGCGAGAGCTCTACCCGCACCTAATCCAGGCCGACGTGCTCGTGATCGCGCCGCTCTCGGCGAACACGCTCGCGAAGCTGGCGCACGGGCTCGCCGACAACGTGCTCACCCAGGCCGCCCTCGCCTTCGAAGGCCCAGTGCTCGCGGCGCCGGCGATGAATCCGCGCATGTGGGCTCACGCGGCCACGCGCGCGAACGTCGCCAAGCTGCGCGAACGTGGCGTCGTGCTCGTCGGGCCCGACGAGGGCGAGCTGGCCGAAGGAGAGTGGGGCGTGGGGCGGATGAGCGAGCCGGAGGAGATCTTCGCCCGCGTCGAGGCCGTGCTCGCGCGGCGCGGCCAGCTCGCGGGCAAGCGGGTGCTCGTCAGCGCCGGCGGAACGCGAGAGCCGCTCGACGCCGTGCGCTTCCTCGGCAACCGCTCCTCGGGCCGGATGGGCGTCGCGCTCGCGGAGGAAGCGAGGCTGCGCGGGGCCGAGGTGACGCTGGTCGCTGCGAATCTCTCGGTCCCGCCCCCCGGCAAGATCGAGCTGGTACCCGCGCCGACGGCCGCGGAGCTCGAGCGCGAGGTGCTCGCGCGATCGGACGCCGACGTCGTCCTGATGGCCGCTGCGGTTGCCGACTACCGGCCCGCAGAGCAAGGCTCCGGCAAGCGGCCGAAGGACGAAAAGCCCTGGACGGTGACCCTCGAGCCGACCGGTGACGTCCTCGCGCAGCTCGGCGCTAAAAGGCGGCGCGGGCAGGTGCTGATCGGCTTTGCCGCCGACCACGGCGAGACCGGGCTCGCCCGCGCGCGCGAGAAGCTTGATGCGAAGGGGTCCGACCTGATCGTCTTCAACGACGTCTCAAGAGAAGACATCGGTTTCGACGCGGGTGAGAACGAGGTCGTCCTGGTCTCGGCAGCGGGGGAGCGGCGAATCCGGAAGGCGCCGAAGGAGCGAATCGCAAGTGAGATCCTCGACGAGATCGTGAAGCTGGTGCCGAAGTAGTGCCCCATCCAGCAACACATGCCGGCTTCTGGCCCGCGATCACGCGGCGCCAGAGTCCACCCTCGCTCTTGCCAAGGCTACGACCCTTGGCCGCGAGCGAGTGCGGCCTCTGGCTTGGTGCTCGCGACCCAGAAACTCGGCGGCATTACTGGAAGGGGCACTAATGGACGACCCGCTACGGAGCGCCGCGACCAGGATCGGCTCCGACGAGGCGATCCAGCGCATCGTCGCGAACCTCGGCGGCGTCGTTCACGCGCCCGACGAGACCCTGCAGCTGACCGTCCTCTGCCTGCTGGCGGAGGGCCACCTGATCATCGAGGACCTACCGGGAGTGGGCAAGACGACGCTCGCGAAGGCGCTTGCGCGCTCGATCGACTGCTCCTTCTCGCGGCTGCAGTTCACGCCCGACCTGCTCCCGTCCGACGTCACCGGTGTCAACGTCTTCAACCAGCGCTCGAACGAGTTCGAGTTCCGGCCCGGCCCGGTCTTCACGAACCTCCTGCTCGTCGACGAGATCAACCGGGCCTCGCCGAAGACGCAGGCCGCACTGCTCGAGTGCATGCAGGAGGACCAGGTCACGGTCGACGGCCACTCCTACGAGCTCGTGCGGCCGTTCATGGTGATCGCAACCCAGAACCCGGTCGAGTACGAGGGGACGTACCCGCTGCCTGAGGCCCAGCTCGACCGTTTCACGATGAGGCTCGCGATCGGCTATCCGCCGCTGGCCGGCGAGGCGCGGATGCTGACCGAGCAGACGGTCGACCCGCCGCTGGAGACGCTCGAGCCGGTCGCGACCGGCGGAGAAGTCCTCGAGCTGATGGAGCAGGCCCGCGGGATCTTCGTCGAGGAGAGCCTCAACCGGTACGTGGTCGCGCTGCTCCGCCAGACCCGCCAGGACGAGCGCCTGTACGTGGGCGCGAGCCCTCGCGCCGGAATCGCCCTGCTGCGGGTTGCGAAGACCCGGGCACTCGCCGCGGGACGCGAGTTCGTCGAGCCCGACGACGTGAAGGCGATCGCCGAGCCCGTGCTCGCGCACCGGCTGATGCTGGCGCCGGAAGCGCGGTCAGCGGGCCTGGCTCCCGGCGAGCTCGTCCGCGACGCGCTCGAGCACACGCCCGTTCCCGTTTAGGTGGCCCTCCCGACAACACCTGCCGGCCTCTGGCGCGCGATAAGCGGCGCCATGCGGCGTCCTCGGTCGCGCCCGTACTTTTCAAGTACGAACGCTCCCTGCGTCCTTGCCTGGCTTGCTTCTCGCACCCCAGAGACTCGGCAATGTCACCGGGAGGACCACTGACAAGCCGGGGCCGCGCGCTGCTCGGCCTCGGTCTGCTGACCTACGTCGCCGCGCGCACGTTTGGCTCGAAGCCGCTCTACCCGGTCGCGCTCGGGCTGCTGTTCGCGCCGCTCGTCGCCTGGCTGTGGGTCCGGCTCGCGCAGGGGCCGATGCGGCTCCACCGCGAGGTCGAAGCCGGGGAGCGGTTCGAAGGCGACGACGTCGACGTCGAGCTTCGGCTCGAGCACACCGCGCACGTGCCCCCGGCGTCGCTCGTGCTCGTCGAGAGCGTGTCCGGGCTAGGCGAGCGACGGACGCCGCTCGAGTCGAGGCACGGGCGCTACACGCTTTCGGGGGTGCGCCGCGGGCGCTACCTCTTCCTCGACGTTCGCGCCGTGCTCGAGGACGCGTTCGGGTTCCAGCGGGCCGAGATCCCGCTCGCCGCTCCGTGGACCCTGCTCGTTTACCCGCGCCTCGTCGAGCTCGACCGGCTCTTCTCCGAGGGCGGAACCTACGCCCAGGACGGGCGGCGCCTGCTGGTACGCCGCCCCAGCGGCTTCGATCTGCACAGCGTCCGCGACTACGAGCAGGGCGAGTCCCTGCGCAAGGTGCATTGGCGTTCGACCGCGAAGCGCGGTGAGCTGATGGTGAAGGAGCTCGAGGACGCGCCGCGCGACGAGGTCGCAGTCCTGCTCGACGGTGAGGCGAGCGCGGTCGTGGGCGAGAGCTTCGACGTCCAGGTCCGTGCCGCCGGCTCGCTTCTGCTCGCACAGGCCCGGCGCGGACGTCGCGCAGTCCTGCTCGTCAACGGGGCCCACCGGACTGTCCAGCGTGTGCATTCGTACGAGACCGACTGGCGGCAGGCCTACGATCTGCTCGCGGCCGCCGAGGCCGACGGTCACGCGCCCGCGGCCGCGTTGCTCGGTGACGAGGCGAGCTCGGTCGCGCGCGCACTCGAGTTGACGGTCGTGACCGCTTCGCTGTCGCCGCTGCTCGTCGACCGGCTGCTGCGGCGGACGCTCGGCCAGAGCCGCGCAGCGCTCGTCTACGTCGATCCGGCGAGCTTTGGGCCGAACGGTGCGCAGCCGGCTCCCCAGCCTGCATTGCTCCGGCTGCAGGCGGGGGGCGTTCCCGTCGCGGTCATCCGCCGCGGAGACGACCTTGCTTCCAAGCTCGGTGGAGCGGCGCTGCGCAAGGCCGCAGATGGCTAGGACCGCCGCCCTCTGCGCGGGGCCGGCGGCCTTGCTTGCCTGGAGCTGGCTCCGGCTCGGGCAACCGCACGCTGGCGCCTCGACGGCGCTCTGGCTGATCGTCCTCGCGGTCGCGCCGGCGCTCTTGCCACGGCCGCGCTGGCGCGCGGTTGCGACTGTCCCGGCCGCGGTACTGGCGCTGCACTCGGCGCTCGGCGTCTGGATTGTCCACCCGATCAGGCTGCTCGGCCGCTTCGGCGGCGGCTTCCTCGAGTTCTACGATGTCAGGCTGCCCTTTGCCGCGGTCTCGCACCCGCGGATGGAGGGCGTGGTTCTCGTTGCCCTCTACGCCTTCTGCGCGGCGGTGGCTATGGCGGTTGCCGCACGCAAGCCGGTGCTCGCCTCGGCGGCGGTACTCGTGACCGCGGGCTGGCCGGCGACGCTGCTGACGGGCTCTGACGATCTGCGGCGCGGCGTCGCCCTGCTCGCCGTGGTGCTCTCGCTCGTCGCAGGTCTCGGCGGGCGCCTCCGGCCGCGGCGGCTCGCCGTCGCGGCGCTCGTCGGCGGCGCGGTCATCCTGGCGGCTTTCGCCGCGTCCACCTCCTCCGCGGTTGCGAGCGGACAGGTTCTGCACTGGCAGGGCTGGGACTTCTACACGAAGCCCCCCAACCCCGTGACCGTCCAGTACGTCTGGAATTCGAATTTCCGCGGGCTTCATTTTCCGAAGAAGGTCACGACCGTCCTGACGATCAAGGCTCCGAGCAAGCCCACGTACTGGAGAGCGACGACGCTGGACGAGTTCGCCGGAGGCAACTGGTACGAGACCAGCGGCCCCCCTGTCGCGCCGACACGGATCAACGGCCGCGACGAGCTGCGCGGCGACCCGGAGCTGCCGTCGGCGGCGAGCGACTCGAGGCGGTGGGTCCAGCAGGAAGTCACAGTCGGAGCGCTGCGCGACAACCACCTGATCGGAGCCAGCGTGCCGGTCGCGTACGGGCCGGGATCGCTGGCCGTCGATTACAGCGACGGCGGCGTTGCCCACCTGCAAGACAACCCGCTCGCCCGCGGCGCGCGGTACACCGTCTGGAGCTACGAGGCTCAGCCGACGCCTCGCCAGCTCGCCGCTCTGCCTGCGCGCTACCCGGAGCAGGTCAGGAAGACCGACCTCTCAGTGGAGGCGAACGTGACCGCCCCGCCGTTCGGCGCGCCGGATCGCGAGCGGCGGCTGGCGGAGATCTTGGCGCTCTCCTCTCGAGCCCGCCCCTACGAGGTCTTCTACAGGACGGCGCGGCGGATCGTGGGCGAGCCTTCGAATCCTTACGCCGCCGCGCTCGAGCTCGAGGCCTGGTTCCGGTCGGGAGCCTTCCAGTACGACGAGACGCCGCCGCAAAGCTCGACGCTGCCCCCGCTCGTCGCCTTCGTCACCCAGACGCGCCGGGGCTACTGCCAGCACTTCGCCGGAGCGATGGCGCTGATGCTCCGTTATCTCGGGATTCCCGCCCGGGTCGCGGCCGGCTTCACGAGCGGCGAGTACGACGGCAGCAAGCACGAATGGACGGTGACCGATCACGACGCGCACACATGGGTCGAGGCCTGGTTCCCGCGCTATGGGTGGCTGCCGTTCGATCCGACGCCGGGCCGTGGGTCGCTGAACGGGACGTACACGGCCTCGTCGCCGCACTTCGACCTGACCGATGGGCTGTTCGCGGTCGCCCAGCACTTGAGAAGGCCCGGCTTCGACCTGCGGACTCTGCGGGGTGCCCACGGCAATGCCGCGACCGGCCTGACGGCGCTCAAGGGGCGGCCGAAATCGGGCCCGGTGGGATCGAGGATCGGGTCCCTGCTGCGACTCCTCGTCATCGTCGCCGCCGCGCTCGTCGTGTTCATCGCGGCCGCGAAGCTGGGAATTCGCAAGCGCCGCTACCTCACGCGTGAGCTGTCGGACTTCGTCAGCGACCAGGGCGCGCAGGCGCCGCCGAGTGCGACGCTCGGTGAGCTCGCGCAGCTCGTCGAGGCGGAGCTTGGCGTCTCGGCTTCCGCCTTCGTCTCGGCGGCCGCCGAAGCGCGTTTCGGGCCGGCCGCGGCGGCCCGCGAGGCGGCCCGAGCCGCCCGGCGCGAGCTGCGCTCGCTGCGCCGCGAGCTGCGCAGGGCGCTGACGCGCACCGAGCGCGCGCTCGGCCTCGTTTCGCTCCGCTCTCTCGGCCTCACCGGCTGATGCAGGCGATCGTGATGGCCGCCGGCGAGGGCCGGCGGCTCCGGCCGGTCACCGAGCGCTGGCCGAAGCCGGTCCTTCCGATCGACGGGCGTCCGGTGGTCGCGACGGTGCTTCGTGAGCTCAGGGGTGCCGGTTGCGAGCGCATCACGGTCGTGACCGGGTATCTCGCCGAGCAGGTCGAGCGCCTGCTCGGCGACGGCTCCGCCTTCGGGCTGGAGCTCCGGTACGCGCGCCAGCCGCGGCCGGACGGCTCCGCGGATGCGGTTTCGCGCGCCTTGGCGGCCGGGGCGGAGGCGCCGCTGCTCATAGCGACCGCCGACACGTTCTTCCGGCCGGGCGATCTCGCCAGGTTCGCGGCCACGTTCGCGGAGGCGGGAACGCCCGGCGCGGTTGCGATCAGGCGCGATCCCCCGCCTGGGCCGGGGCGTGCGCGCGTCGACGTAGAAGACGGCTTCGCCACGCGGATCTCTGCCGCGGGCGAGAGCCCCTTCGCGCACGCGTCGCTCTGGGGCCTCGGGCCGGAGCTGACGCCGTACCTGACAGGGCTCGGCGGCCCGCCGTTCGAGTTGCTCGAGACCTACCAGCATGCGATCGGAGACGGTCTCCGCATTTCGGCGTTTGAAGTCGGGCCGACGCGAGACTTGACGGACCCGCTTGACTTGGTGCAGGAGAACTTCGTCTACCTGAGGCCGAGCGAATGAGCGACACCTACAACCTCTTCCAGCAAGGACGCACCCATCTTCGGGAGGGCATGGCCGCGCAGGCCACGGTCTCGCTCGAGAAGGCGAAGCGCCGCGAGCCCGAGAAGGCGTCGATCCGCGAGGCGCTCGGGATCGCTTACTTCCGCATCCACCGATACGAGGAGGCCGAGAGCGAGTTCCGGAAGCTGCTCGAGCTCGCGCCCGCCGACGACTACGGCCACTACGCGCTCGGCCGCTGCCTCGAGAAGCAGGGACGCCAGACCGAGGCCCAGGGGCACTACAAGCTCGCAAGCTCCCTCCGCCCGGCGAGCAAGCACTACTCGTCCCGTATCCGAGACCTGGCTTAGCCCGGCGTGCGCGCTGTCGTCCAGCGCGTCTTACGAGCTCGCGTCGTCGTCCGCGGCGAGACGGTCGGCGCCGTCGGCCCTGGCCTTTGCGTGCTCCTGGGGGTCGCGGCCGATGACGTCGCTGGCGATGCCGGACGCCTAGCGGAAAAGATCGCCCGGCTGCGGGTCTTCGAGAACGAGGCAGGGAAGTTCGATCTCAGCCTGCTCGACGTCGGCGGCGAAGCGCTCGTCGTCAGCCAGTTCACGCTGATCGCCGACACGTCGAAGGGCAACCGGCCGAGCTTCAGCGTCGCTGCACCGCCGGAGCAGGCCGAGCCTCTCTACGACGCCTTCTGCGGCGCGCTCAGCGAGCTCGACATCCGTGTCGAAACGGGTGTTTTCGGCGCCCGCATGCAGCTCGAGCTCGTCAACGACGGCCCCGTGACCCTCGTTCTGTCATAGACATATGTGTTTGACCTATACTGCCGCGAATGAGACATCGCCACCCGCGGCGGGTTCGCAGCCGGCACCAGACCAGGCCCGGCCATTGGCACGTCCGGGCGCGTGTCGAGCGTTTCGTCGAACCCTCGCTCCTGCTGCTCCTGCGTGAGCGGCCGCTCCACGGCTATGAGCTGATCGAGCGACTGCCCGAGGTGGCGGGGGAGGGGCGTGTCGACGTCGGCAACCTCTACCGGCTCCTGCGCGCGCTCGAGGCCGAGGGTCTCGTCAGCTCGGAGTGGAGCGCCGAGCTCCCCGGCCCGGCCAAACGCACCTACGAGCTGACGGACGAGGGCCGCCGGCTGCTCGACCGTTGGGCAGAGGCGCTGCGCCAGGCGCAGGCCGACGTCCAGGGCTTTCTCGACCGCTACGACCAGGACGAGAGGAGGTGAACAGATGCACGGAAGAAGACATCACCGGCACGGTGGCTGCCACGGCGGCCGCCGCTTCCCCGATGCGGAGACGCTGCTCCGCCGCCTGGAGGAATACCAGCGCGACCTGGAGCAGGAGACGGCCGACGTGGCCGACCTGATCCGCCGCCTCAAGGAGGGAAAGACGGAGACCGCCAGTGTGTAGCTGAGCGTGGCCCCGCGGCACGCGGGGCTTCCGCTCACCTGCCGGTGATGCGATTCGGCGGCCAGTACGTGATCGACGCCGGCCCGATGAAGCTTGTCCGGTAGACCGGACCCCAGTCGCGCGAGTCGCAGGACGCCGTCCGGTTGTCGCCCATCATGAAGTACTGGCCTCGCTCGAGCTTCGGCCAGCTGCTGGTGCGATGGTCGCGCTCCGAACCAGGCACATACGGTTCCGCGAGCCGCCTGCCGTCGGTGAACACGACGCCGTTCCTTTCGGAGATCGTCTCTCCGGGGAGCCCGATCACGCGCTTGATGAAAATCAGCGAGCCGCTGTCGCCGCAGGTTGCGGCGGCGGTCGGCGCGTGGAAGACCGCAATCTCACCGCGGTGCGGATCGCGGAAGCGGTAGACGATCCGCAGCGCAATCACGCGGTCGGAGTAATGGGCCATGCAGCCGCGGGCCGGCTTGGCGCAGTGCAGGGTCGGCTCCATCGATGACGAGGGAACGCGATAAGGCTTAGCCACCTCGGCCTCGAAGGCCAGAACGAGGGCGATCGCGACGGCGATCGTCAAAACCCAGTCGAGCACGCGCCGCCACGGCCGCGGTAGGCGGCCGAGCAGCCGCTCGGGAATCACGCGGCCGCCCAGGCGAAAGCTTCCGGCCAGGCGTCGTAGAGCATGTGGCCCTTGCCCGCGACGAGCTCGAACGTCGCGTTCGGGAGCTGCTCGGCGACGTACCTGCCGTGCGCCTGGGGCGCGAGGACGTCGAGCTCGCCCTGCCAGATCCGGACCTCGGCGGAGACGTCTGCGAGCTCGAAGCCCCACGGCCGCGTGAACGCGAGGTCGTCGTCCATCCAGCCGGCCGCCCCCTGCCGGGTTGCTTCCTGCCAGTTCGTCACCAGCATCTCGCGGACCTCCGGCCGGGCCATCGTCATCTGGTCCGGGGGCGGAAGCTCGGCCGACAGCTCGTCTATCACCGCCTCCGGCTGCGTCCTCAAGGTCTCGACGTAGGGAGCGAGATAGGCCGCGATCGTGTCGGGGCCCGCCAGCGCAGCGTTGAACTCGTTGACGTTGCTCTGCGTCATTCCTGCGAGGAAGTCGAAATCGCTGTCGTTCGGCGCCGGCGTGACCATGACCACTGCGCGGGTGACACGATCGGCCAAGAGCGCGGCGCAGGCAAGCGCGTGCGGCCCGCCTCCTGAGACGCCCATCACCGCGAACCGGTCGAAACCCAGCTCGTCCCCGAG
>WNGJ01008300.1_pt1 | contig 11158 bp, 15 predicted proteins | sample 5400611 | NCBI WGS metagenome assembly WNGJ01 (sample SAMN13153375, study PRJNA577476) | soil metagenome | isolation source: 40 cm soil or saprolite under Garry oak tree replicate 1 | place: USA:California | collected 2016-06-15 | reverse complement strand
CAGTCCATGAAATTTCGCGGGCGTTGATGCTGCTTCTCTCTGACGTGTTTGCGTTATATCTCAAGACAAAGAACTTCCACTGGCATATGTCCGGCCCGCATCCGGGTCGACAATGCGACCCTGACGCAGAACATGCGCGAGGTGCATTCGCTGTGCGACGAGGCAGGGGATGTGGCGACCGCAAGCCTGCTGGAGAACTGGATTGACGAATCTGAAAAACGAGTCTGGTTCCTCTTCGAATGCGGCCAGCAGGTCTGAGGCCAAGGCGCGCCACGAACCAAGGAAGACCATTCTTAGGAGGCACCAATGAATGTCACGGGCGACCAGCCAGTTACGAAGCGTCTGACCAGGGATCAGCGAAAGACCCGTGCGGCGAAACCAAGGTGCAGGGGACGGAATGGCAGCTTGCAGATGACCGGCTCGACGAAGCCCTCAGACAAACCTTCCCCGCCAGTGACGCGCTATCCATTGTTCAAATCGCTCGCGGTAGCTAGTTGCACAAGGTCCGACGCAGCTATCTTCATGATCGCCCATCCCCGCAAGTTTCAATTGGCGCGGCACTCCGACCCCTCCGATTTGGAAAGGGCTGGCCTTCTTCCGAATCAACGCATTGCGACGGATTTGCTCACCGTTTGGCTCGACAGGTTTCCAATCCCGAGCACTAACGAGGACACATCATGAAGATCGGAATAATTGGGGCGGGTGCGGTTGGCGCCGCGTGCGCGATGGCGACCATCATGAGAGGCTGCGCCAGCGAGCTCGTTATCGTCAACCGTGGCCGCGATCGAGCAAAGGGGATGGCTACCGACATGGGCTACGGGGCTCCTCTGTCATCGACGACCAGGGTGACGGATGGCGACTATTCAGATCTGGCTGGCGCTGCGCTCGTCATGGTCACGGTCGGTGTCAACGAAAAAACCGGCGGCGCGACGGATCGCAGTGATCCGCTGGGACGCCTACGCCTTCTGGACAGGAATGCCGAGGTATATCGCCAGGTGATTCCGCTGACAAACGCGGCGGCCCGGGATGCCGTACTGCTTGTCGTCACCGACCCTCCGGATCCTATTGCTAACAATGCAAGGGTAACTATCGCGTCATTGCCGCAACGGTCCATGTGAGATGCGGCAAGGATGCGTGAACACTTCGAAACCATCCGCACGGGCGATCGCGGCAAGTGTTATACCGGCTGCCTCCGCCATGCGAACAGCCAGCGCGGTTGGCGCCGATACCGACACTATCACGGGTGCCCCGATCGCTGCGCTCTTCTGCACCATCTCAACGGACACGCGGCTGGTGGGAAGTATCATGCCTTCGCTCGCAGCAATGGCCGCACGCGCCACTGCACCCGAAAGCTTGTCGAGCGCGTTGTGACGGCCGACATCCTCGCGCAAGGCCGCGATACCGCTTGTGAGGTTCCAAAAGGCCGCCGCGCGGACCGCGCGTCTCGATGTTAAGCTTTTGCCGAGACGGGCAGGCTCTCCATGGCAGCCATGATCTGCTCTGGTGTGAATTGCCGGCTGCGCCCGACGACAGCCGTCGGGCGCATCGCTTCCGCGATCGACTCAATGCCGCACAATCCGCACCCGGTCGGTCCTGCAATGTGCCTCCGTCGCTGCTGCAGGCGATCGGCTCTTGGCTTGCTGAGCCACATCCGTAGTTCGACACCGTCATCGAAACGCACGATGTCTAACGAATCGATGTCAGAAGAAGAGGTAACGACGCCTTCGCTCAGGCTGAAGCCGATCGCGAAATCCTCCAGATCCTGCGGTGTCGTCATCATGGCGGCATAAGTCCCGCCATTATATGTGAGCGCCACCGCGGTCTCTTCTGGAACCGAACGACTGCTCAGTCTCGGACTGCCTTCACGCCAAATCTCGCGATCGATGAGTCGGGCTGCGTCCATGATCGATGCTCCGATGCAGTCAGTTGCGTTCGCCGAGTTGTGCGTGTGAACTCTCAGAACATCCCACCTGTCACGATCGAACATTTTATGCTCCGACTGAAATTCATGAATTTCAGTGACCTATGCTCGGTCGATCAAACAAGAAACAACATCGCGTACTGCTTCGACATTCTCAACTAAAAGCGAATTTAGCTTTCCGAAATTCAGCTAACGATTGAAGCCAAACACAGTCCATCCGCATGCCCTTGTGCCAGATCGCGGGGCCGGTTCGGGTAACTTCGATTCCATTTCGTGCCGATCACGGCCGCAGCGGGCAATTTGCAAATTGTCGAGAACATCGGACTAGCAGGATCGGTTGCGGCGAGGACGGAGGTGCTCTCGCCTTGATCACGAGGTCAATGCGAGCGAATCCTAAAACGCTATTTAGTGGTTCTTGTAGAGGCGCGAGCTTAGGTCAGTTCGCAGCACCAGCTTTGTCGAGGGCAAATCAGACGTCTTGCTCCTCGGTAATAACGCTGCTGCTGGTTCGGTCTCTTGCAAGGGCATTGAACAAACATCAACGCGAAGCAGGACAAGTGACCCGCGTCGTGGGCCCTAGTGGCCGATCAAGCGAGTCAGGAGGACGATACATGAGAAACAGTCCTAAGTTGATCACACTGGGCCTTGCATTTAGCCTACTCGGCAGCACGTGCGCACTAGCAAGGCCGGCGCTGCATTTTAAAAATGGCCGTCCCTCCTGCGAGAAAATGACGGGCCATGTTCCGACAACAAGAATATCTGGCCCGGCCCGCCATGCGAGTCGTCCGTCATCCAATGCAGTCAAAGACGATTGGCCGGCGAATATGATCCTGGATTGACGCTACTGATGTTGACTTTTCGTCCGATGCGGTTGGCAAAGTTGATCAGGAGTGATCGCGGACGTGGACCTGCGGAATCCGAAGCGGTGGGAACAAGAGGCGGGTCTTCGCCAGCAGCATGGTAGTGCGACATATTAAAACACTTTTTAATGGGGCAAATAGCTCGCTAAGCCTAGATCACGTTCAGAACAGCCACGCCTGCCCCCGAGGCGATCATGCGGCTGTCGAGTGGACGGCGCACACCGCGTCTCACGCCCCCTCCTCCCTGTACGAGGCCGGCGTGCGCCGTCCGATTTTTCAAAGTTGAGATTACCGCGACCGCCTGCAATTCATGCCATCAGGCTCTCAACCACGGTGTGGTCCATAACCGCGTACCGAGCCGGAGATCCGCGTCGGATTTAAACACAAACAGCGCGCCGCGGAACTGATCCGCCGCGATGCCGACCTTCATAGCTGTGCGCTCGGCAGAAGATTCTGAACGCTAATTTAATGGCGCACGGCCTTCGTGAAGCTATTTCTCATGTACCCACAGTCGATTTGGAGTGGAAGCCATGTTTTCGAGACGGGACGTGCTGGCGGTGTCCGCCGCTGGCGCCGTGATGACGGCGAGCGCCGCACGCGCTGCCTCCTTTGGCAATCCAGACCAGCCGCCGCAAGGCGCCGTCAACGCCAAGGGGCCGGGCAATCTCAAGGATCCTGGCCCGCAAAACCCAGCCCTCGGCAGCGAGTTTCCTTCAGCGCAATTTCCCCCGGCAACCGACGTCGGCGGCATGCCGATGGACTGGGCCTCCTTCAACAATGCGCCGAAGCGCGTGCAGAACGGCGGCTGGGCACGCCAGGTCACCCAGGAAGATTTCGCGATCTCGACGACCATCACGGGCGTCAACATGCGCCTGACGGCCGGAGGCATCCGCGAATTGCACTGGCACCAGGCCGCCGAGTGGGCGATCATGACTTACGGCAATTGCCGCATCACGGTTCTCGACGCGCTGGGCCGGCCATACGTTGCGGACGTCAGCGAGGGTGACCTTTGGTATTTCCCGGCAGGCCAGCCGCATTCGCTGCAGGGCCTTGGCTCGGACGGCTGCGAATTTGTGATCTGCTTTGACGACGGCGACGCCAGCGAGTTCAATACGCTATTGGTGACGGACTGGTTCGCCCATACGCCGCCTCACGTGCTCGCCAAGAATTTTGGCGTTCCGGCCGAGACGTTCGCCAAGATCCCGCTGCAAGATCTCTGGATCTTCCAGGGAAAGCTGCCTGGCGATCTGGCGGCGGACCGCGCCGCAGTCGGCAAAACCGGTGGCGCTCCACCCCATCCCTTCATCTTCCGGCTTGGAGCATCAGCTCCGACGAAGGAATCCAAAGGCGGCGACGTGCGGGTTGCCGACAGCAAAAACTTCATAGTCTCAACCACGATCGCGGCCGCGCTGGTAACGGTTCGTCCTGGCGGGGTGCGCGAGATGCACTGGCATCCGAACGCCGATGAGTGGCAATATTACATCAACGGCAAGGGACGCATGACGGTGTTCAATACCGGCCCCAATGCGATGACGATGGACTTCAATGCTGGAGACATTGGCTACGTCAAGAAAAATCTAGGGCACTATGTCGAGAATGTCGGCGACACGGATCTGGTGTTTATCGGAGTCTTCAGGGCTCCCGAGTATCAAGAGATTTCCCTGTCCAACTGGCTGACGCATACGCCGCCGGCGTTGGTTGCCCAGCATCTCAATATCGACGAAGCGACCATCGCGATGTGGCCGGACGGCGGCCCGGGCGTCATGCCCAAAGCTTAGCTTGCCGAGTCGGAGCCATAGCCTCTCATTCGAACAAAGTTGCTGGCGGCATCAGGGATGCTGCCAGCTCGTATTCAGCGCGGACCAGGCAGATATGGGTGTGCTCGAGAACGTCACTATCGGCATGACGGCAGAGAAGATCGTGACGGTGACGTCTGAGATGACGGTCGGCCATTTCGTGGCGCAGATGCCGCAGGTCTATGCCACGCCGATGATGATCCTGCATATGGAGATGGCATCCGGCTCGGCCATCGCCTCGCATCTGCCGGAGGGTTTTGTCAGCGTCGGCATGGACGTGAAAGTCCGTCACCTCGCAGCAACGCCCGTGGGCCGCACGGTCCGCGCCATCTCGCACGTCATCTGGATCGATTCCAAGAGCGTGGTGTTCGAGGTCGAGGCCTGGGACGGTGACCGCAAGATCGGCGATGGCACCCATCGCCGCGGCATCGTCAATGCGCTGGAGTTCGAGAAGCGGTTCGGCGTAAGGCAGCTCACCATGAGTTTGGATTGAACCCGAACTCGCACCACTGCCTTTGTCCTTAAGAGCAATTTTCGTCGGCTAGGCACGCTGGTCTGTTTCATGGGGAAATCGCAGACAGCGCGAGCAACGACAGCAGGAGCGCGGGCGTCATAACGATGAGGCCTAGCCTGAGAAACCGAAGAGACGCAATATATATGCCCTCTCGGCGCAATGCGATCAACCACAGGATGGTAGCGAGTGAGCCTGTCACGGAAAGATTCGGCCCGAGATCGACGCCGATCAGGATTGCCCCGGCCAGGTGCGCGGGCGCCTCCGCGGCATGATTTGTGGCCGCCCCGATCGGACCCATCGGCAGATTGTTGACGACGTTGGAGGCAACAGCGACGATGATACCTGCGACCCACGACGTCGCTTGCGGCGACGCCGCTGCAGCGTCGTGCAGGTTGCGGGCTAGCGCCGGTACGACCCCGGTCTGGTTCAACCCGCCGACAAGAACGAACAGACCCGCAACAAGCGGCAGTACACTCCACGACACGTCTTCGAGTATAGGCAACGGCGATTGCCGCGCGATGACCGACACGAGGGCGGTCAAAGCTGTGCCAGCGCAAAAGGTCGGTAGCCCAGGTGGCCGGTCGAATGCAGATGCCGAAAGCAGCACCGCTGCGGTCAGCGCGATTCCGACCGCTGCAAGCTTGCCACCGAACGTCAGCGGGGGCGCGCCCTTGATGGCGGCGACCTTTGGCCGAGCGCCGACCGTTGCGTCAGCCGCAATACGACGTATGTCGTTAGGATCGCAACAAATGACGGCCCCGCAAAATAACGCAGCCATTCCGAGAGGGCCGGCATTTGGCCGCCGAATACGACGAGGTTGGCAGGATTGGCAATCGGAAGGGCAAAACTCGCGGCGTTGGCGATGAAAGCGCAGATGAAGAGATAAGGGAGCGGCTCGACCTGCGCGGCCCGGGTCGCTGCATAGACAGCCGGCGTCATCACCACAGCGGTGGCGTCGTTCGACAGAAACACCGTCACCAGGGTGCCGACGACATAAACGATCAGGAATAGTCGTTTGGCCGAACCCCGCGCATGCATGACCGCCTGGGTCGCGCGCCAGTCGAACAGGCCCTGCTTCCTGGCGACCTCAGACCAGAAAGAAGTAGACGTCAGTGCCACTACCGACGGCCGCGACCGCCACCTGCCAAGACAGCAAATGGAACAGCACCAGCATCGTGGCACCCGCCAACGCCCAGACGAACTCCGGCCAATTCCATGGCCGGGCGATTACGCTCAGTGTTGCGGCAGCGGCGATAGTCCAGATGGCTGAATGAAACAGCATCAGCTTGCACTTACGACCACGGCTGCAGCGCGTGAGATTTAATGGTATCCAGTTGTTGCCTGGACCTTGCCCCTGAAGACGCTGTAGCTGATGACCGTGTAAAGCAGCATCAGCGGGAAGACGACGACGCCGCACCCCCAGAACATGAACGCAAGACTAGATTGCGGCGACGCGGCTTCGTCGATGGTGATGACGAAGGGGATCATGTAGGGCCAGAACGACAGCGCCAGCGTGCCGAATGCCGACGCGAAGATCAATGCAACCATGTAGAACGGCCAATGATCATTGTGGCGCAGGATGCTGAGCGCAAGCACGGTCGCGGCGACTGCGCCAATCGCCGGGAAGACGAACAGATATGGCCGATCGATCCAACGATACAGGATTGGAAGGTGTTCGGCCAGCGCATAAGCGAAGACAAGCACGAGGAACGCCAATACGCCGACTGCGAGCACGGGGATCTGCCGATGCGCCACATCGCGAACGTCGGCGTCGCATTTTTTTGCCAACCAACAGGCGCCAAGAAGCGCGTACCCAAGGCACAGGCCGATGCCGCAAAGCACCGCAAACGGCGTGAGCCAGCCGACCGCGCCGCCGGAATATTCGCCGTTCGTGAACTGCAAACCTTCCACCAGGGCGCCGACCGTCATCCCCTGTATAAAAGTCGCGATCAAGGACCCGCCGGCAAAGCTCAAATCCCAGATCCAGCGCAACCGTTGCGTCTTGTAACGAAACTCGAATGCCACACCGCGCAGGATCAGGCCCAGCAGCATGACGATAAGAGGGAGATAGAATGCTGACAGCAAATTCGCATAGACCGCTGGAAAAGCTCCCCACAGAATAACGGCCGTGATTACCAGCCAGGTTTCGTTGCCGTCCCATATCGGCGCAACCGCGCTCAACATCGCGCCACGCCTGGCCTGTCCGCTCGCCAGTCCGAACAGCAAGCCGACGCCGAGATCGACGCCGTCGAGCAGCACGTAGAGCAGAATGCTGATGGCCAAAAGCGAGACCCAGAACATGACCATGATTATTCTCCGGCGTCGGCGTGACTGGGTTCTGGAACGAGCTCTCCATCGGCCAGTGACATCGGCCGGTTCGGAACCGCGAGATGCGAAATTTCGAACGGCTTCCGCGCAGGACCGATGCGGATCAGCCGGTAGATGTAAAACGTGCCAAACAGGAAGATGAAGGCATAGACGGCGCAGAAGATCACGAGCGAGATCGTGGCCTGATGCGTCGTCAAGAACGGCGTCATGGCATCCGCGGTTCGCAACACGCCAAAGACCACCCAGGGCTGGCGGCCGACTTCAGCGGTGAACCAGCCGGTAATGATCGCAACGAAGGGCAGCGGAAAGCTGAAGAACGTCAGCCAAAGCAGCGGGCGATTATATGCCAGACGATGTTTGTAACTCAGATAGCTGCCGAGCCAGGCGAGCCCCAGCATCACCAGACCGCATCCCACCATGATCCGGAACGTGAAGAACGGGATGACCACAGGCGGCCAATTCTCCGGAGGGATACTGTTGAGCCCTGTTTCCGCAGCGGTGAGACTGTCGGAATCGATCAGGCTGCCGAATGGCGGTGGCAGCGTGATCGCGAACAGGTTGCGCCTGTTCTCCACATCCGGCCAGGCGAACAGCACTTCCGAACCTGGTTTTTCGTCGTTCCAGCGTCCCTCAATGGCGGCCATCTTGGACGGTTGATAGGTGTTGACGTAGCCGCCGACCAGATGCCCGAACAGAAGCTGGATCGGCATCAGCACGGCCGCGAGACCAAGGCCCATGCGCAGCATGATCCGCGCCTCGGCGTGATATACCTTCCGCAGCATGTACCAGGCGCCGGTTGCGGCAACGCAGAAGGCACCGGTCAGGTAAGCGGCGAGCAGCATGTGCGGAAATCGCGACCACACCACCGAGTTGAAGATAATTTTGGTCCAGTCGTTCGGAACGAAGGCGCCATTTTCCATCACGTAGCCCGATGGCACCTGCATCCAGCTATTATTGACCATGATCCAGAACGCCGAGATCGAGGTACCCAGCGCGACCATTGCGGTCGAAAACAGATAGAACCGTGGCGGCACGCGGCTGCGGCCAAAGATGAGGACGCCGAAGAAACTGGCCTCGAGCATGAAGGCCCAAAAGGTCTCAAACATCAGGAGCGGGCCCTGGATCGGCCCGGACATTTTGGACAGCACGCTCCAGTTGGTGCCGAACTGGAATGCCATCACGATCCCGGACACCACACCTAGTCCGAATGCCACACCGAATATCTTCAGCCAGAACTCGAAGATCACGCGATAGACCGGGCGGCCGGTCGCAAGGCTCAAGGCTTCGAGGACTGTGAGCCAGGCCGCCAACCCGATCGTGAAGGATGGAAAAATGATGTGGAAGGTGATGGTAAAGGCGAATTGTATCCGCGACAGGAAAAGCGCCGTCATATCCATTAGAATTGTTCCGCCCAAGAGAAGGTTAATTACCTGAAGCTAGTAGTGCGAGAGAGAAGGCCTATTAAATTCGCGGTTAGTTTCTCAATTCGAGCTGGAATGTTTGTACGCTCCAGATCGACCTTCGGATCGGCGCAGAGCACCAATTGCTCGGCGCGAGATCTCATCGGGGCAAGCTGTGCCTCACGCAGCAGCGCTGCGCGACGGCGGCGCCATGAATTCCGGACCGACCGGATCAGTGATGGTATCTCGCAGGATCCGATCGATCTCGGCCTTGGCTGAAGCATCGAGCTGCCACCCAGCCACATCGTCAACGGGCTGTAGTTGACGGGGATGGCGCGCGCCCCACAGCGCTGTGGTGATACCCTGGTCGAGCATCCAACGCACCGCGAGATGAATAACACGCTTGCCGAAGCGGCGCGCGAGCCGATCGAGCTTCTCCACGGCTGTCAGGTATTGCGCGAACCGCGGTTTTACGAACTTCGGGTCCGTGCGCCTCAAATCGTCGCCATCGAAAGCCGTATCCGCTTGCATTCGTCCGGACAGCAGGCCGCGGCATAGCGCGCCATATCCCAGCGTCGCAATCTTGTTTTTTTTGCAGTAGGGTAGAAGGTCGGTTTCGATCCCGCGTTCGAACAAATTGTAGGGCGGCTGCAGCACATGAAGCGGCGCAACGCGGCGAAGCCGCTCCATCTGAAGAACCGAGAAGTTGCTCACGCCGATGGCGCGGATCTTGCCTTGCTCCAACAGCGTGAGCATCGCTTCAGCGGTCTCTTCGATCGTGACCAAGGGATCAGGCCAATGAACCTGATAGATGTCGATGTAATCGGTCCGAAGCCTGCGCAGGGAATCCTCAACCTCCCTCAGGATGCGGGCGCGGCTGGCATTGCGAGATACTTTTCCACCATCCCATTGAAGTCCGGCCTTGGTGGCAATAATCACGTCCGAGCGCAGCTGACCCTCGGCAAGCGCCTTGCCCACGATCTCCTCGGAACGGCCGAATCCATAGACTGGAGCGGTGTCAACAACGTTGATGCCATGCTCGAATGTCGCGCGGATGGTGGCGATCGATTCGGCTTCATCGGTTCCGCCCCACATCCACCCACCGATGGCCCATGTACCGATTGCGACGGGCGACACCTCAAGCGGCGTGCCTGGAATCTTGGTAAGCTCCATTCTTGTTTTGAAAGCTTCTGCGTGATCAGCCATGATTTTTCCTTCTCTCAGTGCATCCGTCATAACAAGTATGACTGTCGGACAAGCCCAAACTCATTTGGCGGTGACGGACGGCACGGCGCAGAGTCCGGCTTCCTCCGCGGCGATAAGCGCGGGGGCCGTCCAGTCGAGCTCGCCGTAACCGCGCGCGATTCCCGTGATCAACCGATCCCGGACCACGCCCACCGATGGCATCGGGACGCCCGCTTTCTCTGCTTCCGCGAGCGCCAGGCGCACGTCCTTGAGCACAAGCGGCAGTACAAATCCCGCCGCGTAGTTCTGCGATCTTGTCGCCGTAGATTTTGTGCGCACGCCCGCCGAACATCGTGCTCGTCATAATGTCGATGAAAGGCTGCGGATCCAGCCCGCGCTTTCGAACGACAGCGACGACTTCTCCGAGCATCTCTAGCGCGGTCGCGCTCATCATGTTGCCGAGCAGTTTGACGAGGTTTGCATCCGCAGGCTCGGTACCGATCACAAACGTCCTTTGCCCGAGATTGTCGAGGATCGGCTGGCAGCGCTCGACATCGGCTGGAGCGCCAGCGGCGACGATGAACGGCTGGCGCGCCTTGGCAGCGTCCGGATTCCCGAATACCGGCGCAGCTACGTAGCCTTGTCCATTGCGCGCGTGCTCGCTTGCTAGTTGCACCGCAGCCGCGGTGCTGATTGTGCTCATCGACAGATGGATCGCGCCGGGCATCAAACCGGCGGCCAGACCGCCGAGACCGATGTCCTTGCGACCGCACACGATTTCGCGCACGGCATTGTCGTCTGGCAACATGCTGATAACGACCTTGCAGTCCAAGAGGTCGCTGAAATCAGTCGTCGTTCTCAGACTTGGCGCCTCAAGGCCGGCGATCTGGTCCGGGCGGCGGATATAGGCAATCACCCGTCGTCCGGCGCTAATGAGGTTGGCGGCCATCGCCATTCCCATATGACCAAGGCCGACAAAGCCGATTTCGCCCAACACCGGCCGACGGCCTGCTAATCCAGCGTCGGATGCGCTTCCGAAGGCGAGAGTAGAGCTTGGCTCGTGCTTGGTCATGACGGCTCCCGGCCGAGCGCAGTCGCACCTTCTGGTGCACACCTTGCGACGGACACATACACGGATCTCGTGATGAGCGGAG
>WNGJ01018111.1_pt1 | contig 11160 bp, 12 predicted proteins | sample 5400611 | NCBI WGS metagenome assembly WNGJ01 (sample SAMN13153375, study PRJNA577476) | soil metagenome | isolation source: 40 cm soil or saprolite under Garry oak tree replicate 1 | place: USA:California | collected 2016-06-15 | reverse complement strand
CGTTTGTCCCGCTCCTGGCGATGTAGAGATAACCGGTCTTACTGACCGCCAGCCCATAGTCACCGGTCGCCGCGTTTCCCGTACCGAGAGTCAGGGGGCCCGTTGCTAACCCGGTCGTCGTATTGAATGTGAATACGACATCGCCGGCTGTACCGAGCGCAGCAAAGATCAGCGTCCCATCCGACGACACGCGCACGTCGCTTGGCTGCCATGTCCCCGAGATAATCGAGTAGGTGGCGGGCTTTTGCACCGATGTCAGAGCCCCCGTCGATGCATTGATCTGAAAGATGTCGAGCTGCTGCGTCGTGCCATCGAGCGCGATCAGCCACTGTCCGTCCGGTGACACGGCCAGAGCGGGCGCAAACACACCCGCCGGCTGAGAACCGGTGCTCGGCGCTGTCAGCGAACCGTCGGAGTTGATGAAATATACGAAGATCCCTGTCGCGGATCCCACATAAAGAAATGTATTCTTCGGCGTCACCACCATCGACAGCGGCTTATAGCTCGTGGCCAGGGGAGAGTTGTTCACGGCAGCAAGGGTTCCAGTCCCAATCGCAAATGCGCCGATCGAGTTCGCCGCCTGGTTTGCTACATACACGCGATTCGAAGTGGTGCCTCCACCAGACCCCCCGCCTCCATTAATCGGAGGGAAAAAGTCCGCGCAACCCGTAAAGACCGGCAATACCATAACGACCGCAATCACCGCCCACCGTTGCATACTTCCCCGTCGTCTCATTACCTCAGGCCTCTTCTTCCTATCTTCTGCAACCGCCGGTGGCTAATCTTTTCCTTAAGACTAATCCAAACCGCATTCCTCTATAATCTGCGCAATGTACCTATCGAAACACCTGCGCCGCCTGAGCATGGCCGCGCTTGCATGCACTCTTACCTTCGCCTCCACGGGACATGGGCAGCAAGCCCACTCATTCGACGGATCAGCCGGACAAACGGCAACGCTCGAACGTGAAGTTCACGCGAACATGAACTTTCTGGCCGACGATGAGCTTCACGGTCGCGGCTCCGCCACGCGGGACGAGCACATCGCCGCCCTCTTCGTCGCGGCACATCTTCAATCCCTTGGTCTCGAACCTGGAGGCGAAAACGGCACCTTCCTGCAGAAGAGCGCACTGCCCGATCCGTTGCCGGCCAGAGTCCAGCAGCGTCTTTCGAAGTTCCAGGATGTGCCACGCAAGGAGACCTGGAACGCGATCGGCATCCTTCGCGGAAGCGCCGCACCCAACGAAGTCATTCTGCTCACCGCGCACCTCGACCACCTCGGCATCGGCCCAGCCAATGCCGCAGGGGATACCAACTACAACGGCGCCGATGACGACGCCTCCGGCACCACCGCCGTCCTCGCCCTGGCTCACATTCTTGCCGCCGGACCGCGTCCACGCCGCACCATCGTCTTCGCACTCTTCGGCTCGGAGGAACTCGGAGGCTTTGGCAATCGCGCCTTTCTCGCGCACCCCCCGGTCCCCCTCAACAGCATCGTCGCCAATCTCGAATTCGAGATGATCGGGCGCCCCGATCCCGCAGTCCCGGCCGGTACCCTCTGGTTCACGGGCTTCGAACGCTCCAACCTCGGCCCGGAGTTAGTGAAACACGGCGCTCACCTCGTCAATGATCCCCATCCCACACAGAACTTCTTCCGGCGCTCGGACAACTATGCGTTGGCTCAGCAGGGCATCGTCGCCCAAACCGTCTCCAGCTTCGGCTTGCACAAGGACTACCATCAGCCCAGCGATGAACTCAGCACCATCGACTTCACCCACATGACCAAGGCCATCGCCTCCATGGTCAGCCCCATTCGCTGGCTCGCCAACTCTACTTGGAAGCCGGAGTGGAACCCCGGCGGCAAGCCCGAGCCTCCTGCGCAGAAATAAGAGCGACCGCGGATCACACGGATAACGCGGATTAAAGGAGAAACGGATTAACGACAAAACCATGGGCTTCGTCCTTAATCCGTTTTGATCCGTGCAATCCGCGGTCGTACTGCGGGGTAAGCTATGCGCTGACCAGCTCTTCCTTCTTCACAATCTCTTCGATCTTGCGGCCGAGAGCCTTGGCAATACCTTCGCCATACTTCGGGTCGCACTTGTAGAAGTGGTTGATCTGCAGGTCCTGGATCCGCGTCCGTACGTCGTGGGACGCTCGACATACTTCGGGTCCTGGGTCGGGCCGCCGAAGCTGTTCGGCTCATAGTTCGGAGCGCCGCCGCCATTCGCGTTGAAGCGCATGGAGCCATCACGGTTGTACGTGCTGTACGGGCACTTCGGCTCGTTCACCGGCAGCAGGTTGTAGTTCACGCCGATGCGGTAGCGGTGCGCATCCGGATAGCTGATGAGCCGCCCCTGCAGCATCTTGTCCGGCGAGAAGCCCATGCCGGGAACGACATTCTTCGGGTCGAACGCCGCCTGCTCCACCTCGGCAAAGTAGTTCTCCGCATTCCGGTTCAACTCCAGCTCGCCCACATCGATCACGGGATAGTCCGCATGCGGCCAGACCTTGGTGAGGTCGAACGGATTGATGTGGTAGGTTTCCGCCTCCGCCGCAGGCATGATCTGGATCTGCACCTTCCACTTGGGGAAGTCGCCCTTCTCGATTGCGTGGAAGAGGTCATTCTGCGAGTGATCCATGTCCACGCTCTTCATGTGGTCGGCCTCTTCGCGGGTAAAGTTCTTGATTCCCTGCTTGGTCTTGAAGTGCCACTTCACATAGAACAGCTCGTTCTTCGCATTGATCAGCGAGAACGTGTGGCTGCCGTATCCGTTCATGTGCCGGTAGCCATCGGGAGTGCCGCGGTCGCCCCACCAGGTCCCAGTTGCCCTCTTCGGTGTAGAACTTCATCGCAAACCCGCGGGGATCTCGCTCGGAGTCCGCCGAGCCCTTCTCTCCGCCGACAGTCGAGAAGCGCAGGAACATCGGAGTCTGCTTGCCAACCTTTTCAAACAGCTTCGCCGTCGTGTACTTCGGCATGTCCGGGTTGGTCACCGTAAGGGTGCCGTAAGCGCCCGAGCCCTTGGCATGGACGACACGCTCCGGAACACGCTCGCGGTTGAAGTGCGCCATCTTCTCAAACAGCAGGAAGTCCTCAAACACGATCGGCCCGCGATCGCCGACTGTAAGGGAGTTCTGGTTGTCGCCTACCGGCCGGCCAGCGTCGGTCGTCATTACCTTGCTCTTCGTCTCTTCTGCCATCAATCACCTCGAAACTATTGGTTGGAAAATTCAACTAAGTCTGTTGGCACTTGGCACAAATGCCAATCACATCCACTGCATACCGCTCCACCAGAAATCCGCCGGGCAGTTTTTCTTTTTTTGACACCAGCCCAAGCTCCTTCTCTCCGATGTCGGCAATCGCTTTGCACTTCGAGCACACCATGTGGTGATGCGCCTCGTCATTCATCTCCACGCGCAGCGAGCCATGGTGCATGCTCACCTCGCGGAAGACGCCGCTTTCAACAAACAAATGTATGTTTTTGTAGACCGTCGCCAGCGAGATAGCCGGGACCTTTTTCTTCACCCGTGCATAGACCTCTTCCGGACTCGGATGGCCATGCATCGTCTTCATCACTTCGTACATTATCGTTCAGTAAATATAGTTATCCACAGCCTCATGGTCGAAGCCGCTGGGCGAACTAATTCAGCCGCTCCGTCTTGCCAATCTGAGGATCCAGGGGTTTCCTTCCGGCAAAGCCCTCCTCCTCTGTGTGCCAGTAGGCGATCGCCGGCTCCCCCAGCTTCCAGCACAGCAGCACCGGCTTGCCGTCCAGCATAGAAGGAAAGTCGAGCAGCCCCTGCTCCAGGTCCTTCACCGTGACCCCGATCGCGTCGATCTCAGCCAGAGTATCCTTCGCCTCCTGCACCGCCTTGTCGCGCTCTGCCCGGCGTCGCGCTGCAACGCCCACATCTACATGCATGCCACCCGAGAGAAATATCCGGTGGCTCAACTGCTGCATCTCCTGCTCCCACTCGCCGGCACGGGTTGCCGCAGCCTGTGCCCTGCGCAGCAGAGCCTCCACCACCGGCAGCAGTGTTTGCGCCTCGCTTAACGTAAAAATCTTGTTCAAATCCTGATCTCCAGCATCCGGTCGAGCGCCATGCGCGCCCACTGCTTCACATCATTCTCCACTTTGATGCGGTTGACCACACGTCCCTCCACCAGATTTTCCAGAGCCCAGGCCAGATGCTGTGGCGAAATCCGGTACATCGTCGTGCACAGGCAACCGGCGTCGTCTAGCGTCATCACGCGCTTGCCAAGTGGAGCAAACCGCTTCGTCAGCCGGTTCACCAGATGAATCTCCGTGCCCACAGCAAAGCTCGAGCCCGCCGGGGCCTTTTCAATCACCTCGATGATCCGTTCCGTCGAGCCGATCGCATCGGCCTTCTGGCACACCTCCCAGCGACACTCCGGATGCACAACCACCTGCATCTCCGGGTGCTCGCGCCGCACGCGATCGACATGCTCCGGCAGAAAACGCTGATGCACCGAGCAGTGGCCCTTCCACAAGATCACCTTCGCTGCCTTCAGCCGGTCCGGGCTCAAACCACCGTTGATCTGGTACGGATCCCACACCACCATCTCGCTCAGCGGAATCCCCAACGCGAACGCAGTGTTCCGCCCCAGATGCTGATCCGGCAGAAATAAAATCTTTTCCGCACGCGCAAATGCCCACTCAAACGCCTTGCGAGCGTTCGACGAGGTGCAGACCAAACCGCCGCGTCTGCCGCAAAAGCCTTTAATCGCAGCAGCCGAATTCATATACGTCAGCGGAATCAACCCGCCCGCAGCGGCGTCCGTCAGGCCCGCACGTTCGAGCGAATCCCAGCAGTCTTCTACCTGCCCGATCTCCGCCATGTCCGCCATCGAACATCCCGCGTTCAGATCCGGCAGAATCACCTGCTGCCAGGGCTGCCCCAGCACATCTGCCGTCTCGGCCATAAAGTGCACACCGCAGAACAGCATGTACTTCGCGTTGGTCTGGGAGGCGACCTTCGAGAGCTTATAGCTGTCGCCAGTAAAGTCCGCAAACCGGATCACCTCATCACGCTGGTAGTGATGCCCCAGCAGAACGACGTCGGTACCCAGCCTGGCGCGCGCCGCAGCGATACGGTCGTCCATCGTGTGGTCCGGTTGGGCAAGGTAATTATCTAAAGAGCAGGCCGCGGCGCTCGAACGCGTCGCCGCATCATCTTCCGCCACGGCCGCAGCCGAAGCGATTTCCAATAGTCCGTTCAAAGTACTCCGCCTTCAGTCTCACAAGGTCGTCTGGCGCCGGTGGTAGCCGGTACCGTCTTTTCGCCTCCGAGACGGGGATGTTGAAAGCATGCACCGCTCAAGTTGCAGTGGATTCACTGTGTCGGCCTCAAGCCTTCACCCAATCCACGGGGTTGTTGCAACTCCTGTCACTTCTGCACTCACGGCTGCGTCAGCCGTACTTACGATCTTTAGACGCAAATCGCATCCAAATGATGCGTTTCTTGCCGAATCGCTCCGGCACAACAAACGACCTACATCACAAATTCTACAACAGCCCAACACCTTCCATCCATTTGTTCCGTCCACACGTAAGCCGTATCATGGGACTGAGTTATGCCTAGCTTTCAGGACAGCGCCATCCTCATCTTCCTCGCCCTGCTTCTCTTCGGGCCGAAGAAGCTGCCGGAGCTTGCCCGCCAACTGGGCAAACTCATGGCGGAGTTTCGCCGCGCCTCCAACGAGTTCCGCATGCAGATGGAAGAGGAGCTCCGCATCGCCGACCAGGAGGAGCAGCGGAAAAAAATCGCCGCGATGGAAGCGGCAGCTCCTGTCACCCCGGCGATCACTGACGGAACCGAGAACACCATCGCCCCTGCTGTCACCGAAGAGTTCCTCGTAGGCCATCCCCACGAGCAGCCGTCCGTCGCTGAGCCGGCAGCAGAGCCGCTACCCATCGCCACCTCCGGCGACCTGAATCTTATGCCACCCTCCACCGGCCTTCCCGTCAGCAACTCCGCACTCTCTCCCGTTCTCGACTCCATCCCGCACGATCCCGATCCCGCAGCAGATGCATCGGAAGTCGCGGCCAGCGAGGCCACTCAGCGTGTCTGATCTCGACCCGATTGACAAAGCACGCAAAGCGGTAACGGAACGCGCCGAACTTCCCGGCATGAGCCTGATGGAGCATCTCACCGAGCTCCGCAAACGCCTCATCCACTCCGTCTACTACCTCATCGGCGGCTTCGTCATCGCCTACATCTTCCACGTTCGCCTCTACGACTACGTGCAGCGCCCCGTGACCGACCTCGGCCTCAAGCTCAACTTCACTCACCCCACCGACGGCCTCAATCTCTATCTCAAGACCTCCTTAGTAGGCGGCGCCATCCTTGCCTCGCCGTTTATCCTCTATCAGGTCTGGCTCTTCATCTCCCCCGGCATGTACGCCAACGAAAAGAAGTACGTATGGCCCTTCATGTCCACCACCATCGTCCTCTTTCTCTCAGGAGCATGGTTCGGCTACCGCTGGGTTCTCCCTGGCGCCATCAAGGTTCTCGTCCTTGATTTCGGCAAGGCCTTCAACCCCATCCTCACGATCGAGGACTACACCGGCTTCTTCCTCGCCGTCATACTCGGGCTCGGCATCACCTTCGAGCTGCCCATCCTCATCTTCTTCCTCTCGCTGTTCGGCATCGTCGACGCCAAGTTCCTGATCAAACACATCCGCTACGCCATCCTTGCCATCTTCCTCATCGCCGCCATCATCTGCCCGACTCCCGACCCGATCGGCATGTGCCTCTTCGCCACCCCTATGCTCGTTCTCTATATGATCGGCGTCGGCGTTGCGTTCCTCGTCCACCCGGCCCGCCGCAAAGCCAGAGAAGCGCAGAAACCGGCATGACCCTCCTTCGCATGGCTCCCCTTCCAATAGCCGGAAATTGTCATTTTGAGCTGAGCCGTTCGCGCACTTTGCGGACGACACAGTCGAAGAACCTGCGGTTATTTTTGCCCTTGCTTGTTCTTGTACTCACCGTCGCAAACACGCAGGCCCAGCACGCAACCGCAGCAGCGCCCCGTTTCAACGGTCAGACCGCCTACAACCTCACGGCGCAACTCCTTCAAGTCGCACCCAAACGATTCAACGGCTCCCCCGGACACCAAAAAGCCGAGGAGTTCATCAAGCAGCACTTCGCCGCCGAAGCCGCCAGGGGCAATCTCGAAACCGACACCTTCACCGCCAGCACTCCCGCCGGTTTTCAGACGATGCGCAACTACATCGTCAAATATCCCGGCAAAAAAGACGGCATCATCGTCCTCGCCAGCCACTACGAGACCAACTACCCGCTGCGCGACATCGAGTTCTACGGAGCCAACGACGGAGCCGCAACCACCGCCCTGCTCATCGAGATCGGCAACGTCCTTCGCGCGCACCCGCCTGAGGGTTACTCCGTATGGCTTGTCTTCGACGACGGCGAGGAAGCAGTTAAGGCATGGGGGCCCTCGGACTCCCTCTACGGGACCCGCCACCTCGCCGCAAAATGGGCGAACGACGGCACCCTCGGTAAGATCAAAGCCTTTCTCGTCGCCGACATGATCGCCGACAAGGACCTCAACATCGACCATAGTGACAATTCCGCGCCGTGGCTGAACGATTTGCTTAAGGTCGCCGCAAAGAACACCGGCCACTCCGCCTATATCTTCAAATACAGCGAGGCTGAAGAGGACGACCATCTCCCGTTCGCGCAGCGAGGCGTGCCAGTTCTGGACCTGATTGACGCCCACTACGGCCCCTCCACCGACGCCACCCCCGATGGCTACCACCACACCGCGCAGGACACACTCGACAAGATCAGCGCCAAATCCCTCCAGATCTCCGGCGATCTTCTCCTCGAGATGATCCGCTTAATTAACCAGCGCCCCTGAAGCCGATACCAAGGCATTCAGAGGCGCGGTTCCTAATTCCAATTCCCTGTCACTTGGCGCAAGGCTTGCCGTGATCCGGATGGGCGCCCTTAGCCTTCGCATCGGCCTCAGCCATATACGATCCTTCCTTGGTCTTGCCGTAGTAAGTCGACCCGTAGCAGTGGTAGACGTTACTTGACGTATTGACCCACACCAGGCCCGGACCGCCGCCCGCCGCCTGAGGCGTCGCCGCAGCCTTTGCCGAAGGAGACGCCTTAGGGGAAGGAGCCGCCACAGGACCCGGAGATGGAGTTGGCACCTTCGGAGATTCGGAAGTCGGTGCTGCCATAGGGCCTGGTGCAGCTACCGGGACGGGGACCGTCGCCGGAGTCTTCGCAGGTGGTGCCGGAGTCTCCGCCGCATACCACTCCTTCACGCCCTGATGTCCCCGGCAAGCTCCCTGTTTGCTGGCGGCAGTCGTATAAGTTCCATCCTTGCACTGTCCGGTAGATCCGGCAGGCGCCTGAGCCGCTGCCACCTGCACCGCCAATAGCCCCGTCGCCGCCGCCATCAAACGAATCGCTTTCTTCATAAATGCTCCCGATGAAATTTGAACTGCGTGGCACGGATTACCGCAAAATCCTACGCCATCCCGCAGGTTGTGTCATTTCTCGCCACATTCGCCTGGAGCTGAGCAGCAGAAAGTCCCATTCTGACCCGAATGAGCCACAAAGTAACCCCTTTGAGGGATAGCTGTGCAAAACCTGCTCGTCCTACTCTCAACCTTGCCGATGGAGGTAGAACAATGCAAACACCAGCGTTCCCATCCTTGCAGTCGAGTGACAAAAGCTTCACCAACCGGGGGTCTGATCGGACCTCCTCAACCGGCTTCTTCGAGTCCCATCCTGTAGGCGAGGTCGTGCGCAGCCTTTTCTTCTCCTCAATCCTCTGGATGCTGCTCGCCATCGTTCTCTACGCGGTTTACTCCATGGTTGCTGGCTCACGCTAAGCCGGAAGCCACAAACTGCAACGTACGCTGCAGCCGCCCACCCGAGAACCTCAGCAGCCTGCTAAGCGTCTCCTTGCCTCTCACTGTCTGAACGGCGCAATAATCGCCTACGCCGTGCACCCAGCCCCTCTCGCGCTGTAGCATCAACATAGATGCCTGGCGCAACCCCCATCAGCCACTGGATAGGTTTTCACCTCTTCATCCTTGCCCTTCTCGGAATGGAGCTCGTCTACTCGCGCCGCCAAGGGCCGGCCAAGATTCACTCCACTGCCGTCGCCGCCACCATCCTCTGGGTCGCCGCCGCCCTCGCATTGGCCCTCTTCGTCTTCCACGCCATGGGCAGCGAGAGCGCGACGCAATATCTCGCCGGATACGCGATCGAAGAGTCGCTCTCCATCGACAATCTCTTCGTCTTTCTCATTCTCTTTCGAGTCATCAACATCGAACCCAGCCATCAGCCCAGGGTCCTCTTCTGGGGGGTAGCCGGCGCTATCGTTATGCGCGGGGCATTCATCGCTGCTGGTCTTGGCCTCCTCGCCCGCTTCGAGTGGATCAGCTACCTCTTCGCCGCCATCCTGCTCATCGCTTCCATCCGCCTCGTCCTGCCCTCCGCCCAGAAGGTCGAGACTACGCCCGGCTGGATCAAATGGCTCGCCCGCGTCCATCCCGTCAGCCTCCGCCAGGATAAGTTCTTCGTCCGCGAAGACGGCCACCGCATGATCACCGTACTCTTCCTTGCCCTCCTCGCCATCGAACTCACCGACGTGGTCTTCGCGCTCGATTCCATCCCCGCCGTCCTCTCCATCACCCGCAACCCCTTCCTGGCCTACACCTCGAACATCATGGCCGTCATGGGCCTCCGCTCACTCTTTTTCCTCCTGGCCCACCTTCTAACCAAACTCCGCTTCCTCCACTACGGCCTCGCCGCAGTCCTGGCCTTCGCCGCTCTCAAGATGCTCTCCGCCCACTGGCTCGACATCGGCCCTCTCACCTCGCTAGCGATCGTATTAGTCCTTCTGGGGATCACCATCGCGCTATCGCTTATCTATTCAACTAAGAGCACGTCAACTAAGAGCACGGTATCGCACCCTTAGCGTCGCGCCGCCGTTCGCGACCGCGGTTCGCCAATCGATAAAAAAATCTCTCTCGACCACCGGGATAAGCTCCCCGACAAACTATCGGCCCAAGCTATTCGTATATTCATCTGCTTATGTAAGAAATGACAATCATGTCCTCTTTGCACACGTTCCTGAAATACTTACGCCTGATCCATCTCTACACCGGTGTCTTCATCGCTCCCGCCCTGCTCTTCTTTGCTTTTACAGGAGCTCTCCAGACCTTCAGCCTCCACGAAACCACTCGTGGCAGCAGCTACAGACCGCCCGCCTGGGCCGTCATGCTCGGCCAGATCCACAAAAAGCAGACGCCAATCGTTCCCGTCAGAAAGCCGCTGCCACCGGACAAACAGGCCGACAAGGGCACTCAGGAAAAGGCGCAATCTTTCTCCACCGGATCGGCCGAGGCACTCAAACCAACCGGCGAAGTGGCACCGATATCCCACAACCCCCTGCCGCTGAAGTGCTTTTTCCTCCTGGTCTCCATAGGCCTCTTCGTCTCCACCCTCTCAGGCCTCTACATGTCCTACAAGTACATTCGGAATAGGCGGCTGATCACCGTCATCCTTCTCGGCGGCATCATCTTTCCCGTACTGCTCACGGTCTTCTAACGCAACCGCAGCAGGAGAACCAGCACGACCACTGCTACCAAACCACCACCAAACAGCCCAGCCATCGCAGCCGTCAGCGTCGTCGGACCGCCATGCACAATACCATTCACCGCGACGCCGGCCATTTTGTAATAAATAACAATTGCCACCAGGCAAAACGCAACCAGCCCACCCACGATGGCGACCACCACACGGCGAAGATCCCGGTCAGCCTTCACGCCCAAACAGCTCCTCCCACCTAAGCCACAAACTCCAGCCTCCCCTGTTGCATCACCGAGTGTCTCGTCACAGCACCGTGGAGCGGAAAATCGTTCCGATAGTGCGCTCCTCGGCTCTCCTCGCGTCCCAGCGCCGAGGCCACGATCAGCCCAGCGACAGCATGGAGATTCTTCGCCTCCAACGCACGCCGAAACAGCCCTCGCGGCATGGTCATCGCCAGCGCGTCCAGCCCTCGCTGCGCCTCCCGCAATCCGTTCCCATCGCGCAGCAGCCCCGCATGCTTCCACATCAACCTGCGCAGATCTGCGATCCATCTCTCGGTCG
>WNGJ01008807.1_pt1 | contig 11160 bp, 13 predicted proteins | sample 5400611 | NCBI WGS metagenome assembly WNGJ01 (sample SAMN13153375, study PRJNA577476) | soil metagenome | isolation source: 40 cm soil or saprolite under Garry oak tree replicate 1 | place: USA:California | collected 2016-06-15 | reverse complement strand
TCCGACTTCGGCTTTTTCACGTGCAATGAACAGATCGCTACCGATGTCACCTACTTTTTCAACGCCCTGACAGGGTACTCCCGGAAGAACGAGCCCCGCGAACTTCTGGTGGCACCCGTCAATCTAAGGCAAGGGCTCGAAGAATTGATCCTGAGAGAAATTGCCCTTCAGAAGAAGGGCGAGCGCGGCCATCTGATTTTCAAAATGAACGCACTGGAAGATCCGCAAATGATCAGGTTGCTCTATCAAGCCTCGCAAGCCGGCGTGAAGGTTGACCTGTTGATACGGGGACTTTGTTGTTTGCGGCCGTTGTTCAGCGGATTCAGTGACAATATCCGCGTCACGAGCATCGTTGGCCGGTTCCTAGAACACAGCCGCGTCTATTATTTCCGGAACGGCGGCGCCGAGGAAGTTTATCTCGGCAGCGCCGACCTCATGCGAAGGAACTTGAGTCATCGAGTCGAAATCCTCTTTCCGATCCGCAGCCCCAGCCTGGTCCGTCGCTTGAAAGACATTCTTGACGTTCAATTGGCCGACGAAAAGAAAGCTCATCATTTGCAAAGCGACGGGCATTACTGTCGAAGCAGCAGGCGAGATCAACCGGATGCCATCGATAGCCAACTCCAGTTTCTTACGAGTGAAAAGGCGCCTCTCAAGGTCGGCAAGGGCCTGTCGGTGTTGTCGCGCAAGCGCCAAGTCGCCGATCGGCGCACTGACAGGCGCAGCAAAACCTGACTCTCTGCTTAACCGCACGATTGATGTTAAATCTCCGGCGAAGGTGTCAAAATCAAAAGCAGACTGTCAGGCGCTGGCAGATTAGGCTTCGGGGATTTGCACAGTTCTGACTTGCGTCGGTGGACCACAGAACGAAGGTCCTCCCTTCCGATCAAGACGTGCGCTGATGCAGGAGGTCCTAAACGGCCGTGCAGTCCGTCCACGAGGAACCCACTCGTCCGAAACGCCGATACCCGCGCATCTCACTGCCGAATGGAATGCCTGTGAGTTGGTACGGCGGGGACCTCCAACTTCTCTCGCGTGTCAAAACCCTAGGCATGGGAGGCTTGTTCATCTTCGCGACTGACCCGCCGCCGGTGGGCACGAACATCAGGCTGGCCTTTGAGGTGCCCGGCGGAAGCGTGCGGGCGAACGCCGTCGTCCGAGACATCATCCCCGGCGAGGGCCTCGGTGTCGAGTTCACACGAATGGGCTTGGGAGACAAACTCCTCTTGCAAAAGTTGCTAAATCGTTTGCTGCGGTAACTTGGCGGAGGCGATCGGGCTCAAAAAACGGACGATTGAGTCACTAGTCAGTCAGAGCATCATAAGGCCATCCTCTCGGCGACGCCCCTAATCGCCCAATTGGACCAAAACCTCAAAATGATCAGGGCTGAAACTCCAAAATGGACGATCAGCTCGTTCATCAGGACCTGAGGGCGCTAGAAGTGCGCGGGATTCACCTTAGAAGGAGAAAAAAGCCAAAGACCAGCAACATTTGCCCATCATTGCTGAACAGCTTGACGCTGGTAGAAATGACAGTTAGTGAAATGCCAGCCACGGAGTTTGAATCAATCTCCACACCGAGTGAGAGGAGTGTGCCCCGTGAGAGTAATGCTCTGTCAGCAAAGAAGTTCCATGCTTCTTTTTTCGCCAATCCTTGTGCTTATGCTCATTGGCATATTTGATCCGGCTCCTCAAGCGTTTTCTCAGGCACGCCCCGCGGCACCTCCGAATTCCTTTGACGCTGCGGTAGACACGTTGATAAAAAAGGTGTCGCCGAGCGTCGTGCAGATCATCGTTACCGCGTATGCGCCCCTGCAAGACGCGGACAGAGGAAACGCAGGGGTGGTCTTTGGGAAACAGCGCGCCAGCGGATCAGGATTTGTCATCGATCCAGACGGGTACATCATTACCAACGCGCACGTGGTTAGCGGGGCGCAGCGGGTCCAGGTTGTCTTGCCGCCAGCACAGCCCGATGGGTCGCTTGCCACAGCACTTTCGACAAGAATCGAAGTTGTTCCCGCCAAGATCATAGGTGTGGCTAAGGAGAAGGATCTCGCACTGTTGAAGATCGACGGCGCACACTTGCCCGCTTTGCCGCTGGCAGCTTACCGGGATTTGCGACAGGGTCATGCGGTCTTTGCGTTTGGTAGTCCCGAAGGCCTGCGCAACTCAATCTCACACGGGGTGATCTCGGCGGTGTCGAGGCAACTCGACCCCGATTCTCCATCGATCTTTATCCAGACGGATGCGCCGATCAATCCCGGAAATTCGGGGGGGCCGCTCGTTAACTTCAACGGCGAAGTCGTCGGCGTCAACACCTTCATTCTCTCGCAGTCCGGCGGGAACGAAGGACTGGGATTCGCGATCCCGTGTGCCACGGTCAGAACCGTCTTCCGGCAACTGAAGCAGTACGGTCACTTGCGACGCCAGGAGATCGGGGTCGGAATGCAAACCATCACTCCAGCGATGGCGGCCGGACTCGGTCTGACGCGCAACTATGGCGTCATCATCTCCGATGTCCTACCGCGGGGCCCTGCCGCAGCGGCCGGCTTGATGATTGGTGACGTGCTGGTTTCGGTCGATGGACAGCCTGCCGACGACCTGCCGACGGCGAACTATTATTTTCTATTGCGGAATTCTTCCGAAAAGGCTCGGGTTGAAGTGCTCAGGGGAACAACCAAAGAGGTCTTCGAAGTGGTGGCCGTCGAAGAAGGTCAAGATATGGATCAGCTCACGGCGCAGGCAGACCCGGAAAAAAATCTGGTTGCTGGACTTGGGATCATTGGCCTCGAAGTCGACAAAAAGGTTGCCGCAATGCTGCGCGGTCTGCGCGACCCGTTCGGAATTGTGGTCACCGCGCGAGCCGCAGGAGCGACAGGTGACGTGCCGCTGTTGCCGGGAGACGTGATCCGCAGTTTCAACAGGTATCCCATGACTACATTGGAGCGCTTGCGGGACGCGATTAAATCCAACCTACCAGGCACACCCGTCGTGCTGCAAATTCAGCGAGACAGTAGGTTGCTTTACATTCCCATTACTCTGGAATGAGAGGAGAAAAAGGGTTGGTTGCTCATGGGCAATGATTTCGGCAGCTCGAATCGGCAAAAAAAAACCGCTCATACGAGAACCCACACTCCCGGTAAGTCCCGGCTCACCGGTAAAGTTCGTCCCAGTAACTTCATCGGCCGGCAAGCCAAACCGCACAGCCGAGAATGAGCGCGACGACCGAAGACAGCATCATCGGGGGCGGACCAAAATACAAAAAGCTGAGCACGACGCCGGGTAACTGCAGGAAGAAGAACGCCCAGCCCATGAATCCCACTGCGGCTGGAGTGGAACGCGCCAACTGGCCGAGATGCCACGACAGAAACGCCGATAGGAGCATTGCTACCGTGCAGGATAAGCCGAAGCCTCGATAGAAAGCGCCGTAACTGTAGTTCCGTCCGCGTACTTCAAAGTGAACGGCGTTCATCGAGTCATAGACTGCGCGCCCTTCGGGCGAAGGTGGGCGAAGGCTCAAAAAGCGATAAGTGTGGCCGACGGCAAAGAACACAAAGATAATTGCTGCGATTCGGTAAAGCAGTGTCGCGGTCACGTCTGCTGTCTCCGTTTCACGATTTCTGACGGAGAATTTACCATGGAAGTTTCCGAGACGATGCCAAGTCCTGGCAAGTCTTCAAATCGGAAAGGTTGCTCCAAGTACTTGACTTCATCGATTACGCCTTCATGGAAGGCACCGCTGAGCTGAATTGTGATTCTGTGATTCGGAGTGGTGCTTTGGTTGTCGTTATTGCCTGTTAGATATTTCCGCGCTCAACAGTTTACGCAGTGAACCAGTGAAAACGCTCATTGACTACATCAGCGAGGAGATTACAATGACCGCCATTGAGCGAACCTTTGCCCCTGAAGAGGGCCCGCCTCTTTTAGCCAGCGCAGGAGGCCTCGATGATTGACGAATTATATGACCTAATCGGGGGAAATCGTACCGTCTGGGCTGCTACGGAATGCTTCTACGATAAAGTCTTGGCAGATGATAGCCTCCGCCGCTTCTTTAAGCGAACCGATATGGCTCACCTCCACGCCCGGCAGAGCATGTTCATTTCCATGCTCCTCGGCGGTCGAGTGGTGTATACAGGCAAAAAATATCCATGAGGCTCATGCACTGTCTAGAAGCCACGGGCTAAACGACAAACACTTCGGTTTGTTTCTCAAGCACTTTCGCGAAGCTCTGGAAGAAGTGGGGGTGAATGCGGAGAAGGCGGAGAAGATCATAAAACTTCTAGAAAGTAGACGGGAAGCGGTCTTGAATCCCTGAATCGAGACTAACTCCGGATTAGTCGGCAAACCTGACAAGCGGCTCATAGTGTGCTGTTCCCGCAAATACGTAGCAAAATGTGCCGAAGGCCCTTGGAATTAAATCTGCGAGGCTTTAACGCACGCGGACTTACGCACTGCGAGCAGCGATATGTGAGATGACAATGCGCCATGCTACTGAGAAGGAAACCAGCCATAGGAGGCCAAACAGCAAGCCGAAGGCTCGCCAGTTCAGGCTGTAGAATATTTCACCCTGTAGATGTACAAGCGCGATTTCGCAAGCAAAGAGCACAACAGTGATGCCCATATAGACCGCACAGGTAACCAGTGCGAGCTTCATTACGAGCATGGCTGGACCTCCTACCTGCGCCGGTATTACCCGGGAACGATAGTCAAAACTCAGAGTGCACCTCTGAACCTGAAGTCCGGCGAGGAAAAAGAGGTGGAGATTCGATTGGAGCCGGACCCGAATGCTCTGCCAGAAAGATGCGGAATGCCTGCGGGCAGTGTCGTCAAGGAGTGCTGTCCGTCCGCGTAGTGCCCTGCAAATCGGAAAGGTCCTACCAGTAGCCATCGACGTTTACCTGGACCTTGCCGTTAGTTCCGAGTGTCTCCCTTCCCACGACAACTCTGCCGCTACCCGCCTGCATCTAACCGCGCACGGCCATAGCGAGCGTCCATCGCAAGCACGAAGAGGAGCTTACTCTATGCCCAAACGAGTCAGCTGGTTCCCTATGATTCTGGTCTTGGCACTGGCAAACCTGGATTCGCCCCCATCGGGTTTCGCGCAGGATAGAGCTCCCGGGGATAAAGTCGGCCAGCAAGACGTCATCCGCCGTGAGGTGGACGTCGTTTCTGTCTATTTCACTGTGCGCGACGACAAGAAGCGCCTGGCGAGCAACCTCCCTCAGGACAAGTTCACCGTCTCAGAAGACGGCCGGCGGCAAGCCATCGGGTTCTTCGCCCACCACAGCGATGTGGTCCTAAATGTGGGCGTGCTCCTGGATACAGGCACCAACATGTCCTGGATTCTCAGCGAGGAGGCGCAAGCCTCAAGGCTCTTCGTGCAGCACGTGGTGCGGCCCACTGACCTGGGCTTCATTCTGAGCTACGCCTCGCGCGTGGAAACCGTGCAGTTGCCTACGTCCGACGTTGCGCTTCTCGACGAGAAGGCGGGTACGATACAAATCGGCGGAGCGGCCATCGGGCTGCCGGAGCAAAGCTCGCCCCCGCCGCCGAGGGTCTGGTTCCCCGGTGCGGGGACGGTGGGCATCAACGGGAAGCCCATCAACCAGCAGCGCGAAGCGCACCTCTACGACGCCATCCGCGCCGGAACTCTTCGCTACCTCAAAGGCGAGGTGGGGCGAAAGGCCGTCGTCATTGTGGCTCTTTCTGGCGATTCCCAGAGCGAGTCTACGATGGAAGACGCTTTGCAAGCTCTGCTAGAACACGACGTGATTGCCTATGTCCTACAGATTTACGATGCTCCGGGCCACGACAAATGCGACGTGCTCCACATCTTTGAAAAAGACAGTCTCAAGAAGCTCGCCGAGGCCACCGGCGGCCGCATGCTGGAAGTCAAGGGCATTGATAAACTCGAAGCTGCCCTCGATGAGATCTCTGACGAACTGCACCATCAGTACAGCCTCGGCTATTATCCCGAAAACAAGAATTGGGATGGCAAATTCCGCAAGATCCAGATTTCTGCTGGGGAGAAGGGTTACAAAGTCTACGCCCGCAAAGGGTATTACGCCAATCGGCCGACCGGGGACGTGGCGGCAACCCAATAATCCGAGCTGGTCACGCGTCCTCCGCCGCCGAGTCCAGAGATGAAGTATTTGGGAAATGTGACATTGATGACCGTAATCAGTGACAAAGGATATGTGGGCAGTGCGCACATACTGCGGGTTATCAACAAAGAGAAATAGACAAAAAGACCGAAAAAACAGCCCGACAGTGGTACTTCGACCCAGCACGGAAAGATGGCCGCCCAGTGCCCGTGGTGGCCACTGTCGAGATCAATTACTGGACTACGAGCACGGGAGAGATCGTCGCTGACCCTCCGCGTCCGCCATCCTCGGTCCAACCCGAAGAGTCGGGCAAAAAGACTGATTAAGCAAACCGGAAAAGTTCCCTGCGCCAAATCAACTTGGGCGATTATTCGGGTCTTCAGGATCTGGCGATTAGTTCCGAGCGGCGAGCCAGGACGCGTTCAAGAAAATGGTAGTGTCCACACGCGATAGGCTGTCGGTCACGAGCCAGGTGAACAGGGTACAATTCCGGGAGAGCTTGGCCGATCTGTGATCCCGAACAATCCAAGTAAGTGCTGTGTCTGGAGGATTTCGCCGATGAAGTCTTTGCTGCTTTCTCTTTGCGCACTTCTAACCTTGTCCTTGTCGTTCGAGCTGATCGCGGTGCCGACGCCCACTGTTCCCGATCGTCAAATTGCCATCACCATTGACGATCTCCCAGCTGCTGCTTCCTTCTCCATGACTGGCGCGGCCATTGTTCAAATGACGGCGAAGCTGCTTGCCGCGCTTCAACAGGAAAGAGTACCCGCAGTCGGATTCGTAAACGAGCGGAAGCTTTACCACAAATGGGGAGAAGTGGACGAACGAATCGGCGCACTCAATCAGTGGTTGGACGCAGGTTTCGAACTGGGCAATCATACGTTTGGCCACACCTCGCTGAATCAGATGGGATCGAGAGAATTTGAAGAGTCCGTGATTCAAGGCGAAACCGTCACCCGATTGCTGATGGCGCAGCATGGAAAAAAATTGCGTTACTTCCGGCACCCCTATCTGGATACGGGCCGCGATTTGCAGACGCGCCGCGAGGTGGAAGCGTTTCTGGTGTCGCGCGGATACCGCATTGCACCTGTCACGATGGACGCGTGGGACTGGAACTTCGCTGGCGTCTACGATGATGCGAAAAAGCGCGACGACAAGGCGCTGCAGCAGGAAGTCGTAAGCAACTATCTTTCCTACCACACAGCGGTGTTCAACTATTTCGAGAAGTTGTCTAAGGACTTACTCGGGTACGAGCCGAAGCAAATCCTGCTGCTGCATGCGAACTATCTGGAGGCCGACCATATCCGTGAGCTCATCGAACTATTGCGCAATCGCGGCTACCGTTTCATTATGCTTGAGGAAGCTCTGAGCGACGGCGCTTACGGCTTGCCGGACACCTACGTCGGCGAAGAAGGCCGCGGTTGGATCGAGCACTGGGCGATTACAATGGGCAAGCCACCGCGGGGCGCACCCGTTTTTCCGGAGTCCATCGGAGACCGCGCGAAATTGTTGCCTCACCCACAGCCATGAAATTCAAGGTGGCACTAACCAGTCGCAAGGCGCTAGCCGTGTTTGGTGGTGTTGGTATTCCGCTGTGATCAGGTGATCCAATCCTAATCAGTCATCTAGCTATGCGCCCATCACTGCGGCTATCGCGCCACTCGCACCCAGGTTGGGAACTGTGGAATGAGGATTGGCGATCACCTGAGCCAGCATCGCCACCATTCCTCCAAGAAGGTAGAAGGCCACGTACCGCAAAGGATTCATGGCGTCTTCGATTTCCGGCCCAAAGGCCCACAGGAAGATCATGTCGCCGATGATGTGCGACCAACTTCCATGCTGAACATGGCCGTAAGAATAGTGATCCAACGATGGCCGCCCACAATGTTGGCCGGGACTGCGGCCCAGTTGAGCACAAACGCATCGCCTCCTAGTAATTCCTGCACAAAGACAAACCCGTTGATCACAATAATGGGCAGGGTCATCAGCGGAAAATGTGCCGGACGCCGCGACGCATCCGATAACGGGATGATGGTCCCCACGCTGTTTTCTCGCTCCTCGAAGCGCTTTGACGCCAACGAGCTCTTACGGACGTCTTATCGCTACTGCCTAGACCAGGCCACCTTGGTCACCACGCGACGCGCGGCAACGCATAGCATCAAGCGAGTCATACTGCTACAAAGCCTGCTGATTCCGACAAGTGTGCCGATTATCCATTCCGTGCTCGAGGGCCATGTTCTCCAGATCATTACCGCAAGGATCAGCGTAACGATGCCGTCGAGCAGGATCCCAAGGCCGGGAGGGCTTCCTGTTGTCCACGCGTTCGTGACGCCAGCCTCAATGTGCAAGAGCAACACACCGACCCGATGTCCCCGCGAGAGCAAGTGCTACATTTTGCGTTGCAGCAGGAAGATCATGTCCGTGGCGCTATTGTCGAGCGGCGCCTTACTAAAAGAGCCGTACTCCTCGACAACTTCCAGTCCCGTTAACAGGAAGAGCGCTCGGAGATGCGAATAGGTGTAGTACGAGAGAGTCAGCGACTCGCATTCCTCACGAATTAAGTCTCCGCCTTCGTAGGTTCGGAGAAGAAACGTAAGCGTGTAGATCTGGTGGATTTTATCGACCGCTTTCCGGTAGTAGCGCCGCACGATGCGGTTCGGGGCAGAAGGATCTGCCCACTCGATCTCCACGATTTCCTCGCCGAGCCGTGCCTGCAGTATTTCGAATTTCGGGTAGAAGACATCGAAGGCCAAAATCCCTTTTTCATGGAGATGAAATGCGGCGGTGGTGAGGGCGCGGACCTGCTCCTCGACAGAGTGCATATGCTGCATAGGCCGGAAGGGAATGGTCACCAATGGATATCTCTTTTCGAGGCGGAAATTGCGCATGTCACCGTGATGGGTGCGAATCCGTTCGCACACATCCGGAGGTTCGCGCTCGATCTTCTCGCGAAGAATGCCGAGCATGGGCAGAGAACTGTCGAAACCGTGAATGCTGATGCCCGCACGCGCGATGGGTAGGAGCACACGGCCCGTGCCGCAACCAATTTCAAGAACCGGCCCGCCAACGCGCTGCGCCAGGTCCACATAGAAAGGCACATCGATGAGATCTTTCATGGCCGCATACGCGCCATCGTAGTATTTGGCCAGCACGGCGTAAGGGGCGATTCCAGTGGTCATTGCACACTCCGACGAGAGTATATCGTCGAAGCGGTTGGCTGGGGCAAGGCGACGTCGCGCGAAAGCTCGGTTTGATTGACGAGTTGGCCGAGGCGGAGAGATGCCGCACGCATCAGCCGTCGGAAATCCGGCAGCGCCGAAATGGCCGAGAGCGCTTGGAGGTCGCGCTCCAGAGTGGTTCGCACGTAGTCGTCGAACCACACGGCGCGCTCTGCCTGCGTTTTCATGTGAACGGCCGGGAAACCCGCCGCCCCAGTGCGCCAGTCTTCCGGGGGACCCTGCTCCGCGCGGAGAAGTTCAAGCCAATTGCGATCCCCAGTTGAGAGCAGCTCCGGTTCTCGCTGAATCTCATCGAGGATGATTGGCGTCGATCCTCCCACGAGCGCTTCGGGGTCCCTGTCAGCCAGATCCGCCACGTCGAGATCGTCGAGAGACAAGAATCGGCGCTCGCCTGGAGTGAGGTCCTGAACGAGTGTGCTCTTACCGTTTTGCCGTGCTCCAATTGCATCACGTGCAAGCGCTCCGCGACGGCCTCTTGCAGATGACGGCAGATGACGCGCCAATAGTCTTTTATTTCGTACAATGAATGATAATCATTCATAACGTGGATAGAACGACGGGTTGATGCTGGAAGAATCGCCGATATGAAGGGAAGTTGAGGCGCGACCAAAAAACTGGAGGTCGGCAAGAGTGTCAAGAGTGCAGTGCCTCTTGACAATAGGCGAATAAAACACGAAGGTATGCGTGGAAGCGTTTTTCTCAAGCCCGCCGCAGGTGCCAATGGAAGGTGCGAGAAAAGAGACGATATAGTGCGCGACCCGCAGGAAGTGAACGTTTCACTGTGCGACAGGCCGTGGGAGTCTCGCGCTTCGCCTTCAACTGGCGCTGGCGGAGTGGCAGCGGCAGTACCAAGGCGATATTGCAAGCAAAACAGCCGCCCCGAATTCGTAATTTTAGTTCTCCGAACGACGGCAATAAATTTGAATAGAAAGGCAAACCAATGGACCTTGATCAGTTAGCGAAGGAATTGCGAGAAAGACAGATTTCCCAGGAACGCTGGAAGGACACCGAACTGTCCGAAGCGAAGTTTCGGGAAATCGTGTTTGAAATGCCAGACGAACAGATGGTCCTGACATACTGCGTGTGCCCGAAATGTGGCGCAGATCACGTGCCCCGGGACCTGAGGCTCGCGGCTGTGCAAGTAGCCGAATCAGCTGAGGAATGGCTCGAAATAACCAGTCAAATCGGGCCGAGCGGAGAATTGCTACCACGTCCCGAGCCACAAAAGTTCCCATCTTCGCGAGCAAAAGTACTTTTGCTGCTAGGCCAGCACCGCTATATGTCCAAAAAGTGGGAAAAGACCGCTACCCACATTTCGTAGTCGTGGGCTTACTGCTATACTGGATCAAATAGAGGAAGAAATGCACGGCAGAGACGCGTTCCGTTCCAAGCCCTTCTCGACTACCTGGAGGGCGGAGATACACTCGATGAATTTCTGGATGATTTCCCGACCGTAACTCGCGAAGCTGCTACCCTGCTACTGCCTCCCTGGAACTTGCCAAGGCTGTACTCGTCGGCCAACTGGAATGAAGGTTCTCCTGCACGAATGTGTCCCACGTAAACTGAAAGACAGCTTCCAGGCTCACAATTGCCAGACCGTACCGCAGATTTCTGAGGAGCGCTGTCAAGTAGAAAATTTGATTTTTTCGACAGGCCCGCCCGGGAAATTCACCTCCCCATCCACGGTTTTCACACACGTTTCTCACAATGCCTCCGCCTTGGTTGCTGCCACCAGCGGCGAGTTGTGCTTGACCAAGGCCGCCAGGTAGACGTTCTCATCGTACGCCACCCGCTCCTTCCAGCAGCGATAGATTATGC
>WNGJ01008161.1_pt2 | contig 11160 bp, 10 predicted proteins | sample 5400611 | NCBI WGS metagenome assembly WNGJ01 (sample SAMN13153375, study PRJNA577476) | soil metagenome | isolation source: 40 cm soil or saprolite under Garry oak tree replicate 1 | place: USA:California | collected 2016-06-15 | reverse complement strand
CAAGAAACGGTCGATGCGCTTCTGAAAACCGGCCGCATCCTGCTGCCAGAGCAAGTCGTGCAGAAAGACGCGCATGGTGTTCATGCCCATCGCTTCCGCCCAAGTAAATTCAGTTTCGATCTGCGCCGGATCGAAGGTGCCGTCCTGCCACATCTCCAGCTGATTGATCGCCGACTTAGGGACGTAATTGCTGCCGATTAGCCACGGCTGTTGCGCGTACCAGGCATTCGCTGTCTGCTCCGTCCAACGCTCCGTCTGCCCCCACGTGGCGCCCGTGCACAAAATGACGATCAACACGGATGTCATGAAAGCGGATTCGATTCTTTTCATTGTGCGAACTCCGATTGCATTTATATGCTATGGGGTTCAGAACTATCAATGGAGCCGACATGAAGCTGAATGCATACCTGCTGAAGAGCACGGTCGTGGCAGCTTTGGGTGGTCTTCTATTTGGATTCGATACCGCGGTAATTTCTGGCACAACCAGCGCCCTCGCCTCTGCCTACGACCTTTCACCCACGCTTCTGGGAGTGACCGTTGCCAGTGCGCTCTACGGAACGATTTTGGGGGCCATGTTAGCTGGGTGGCCGGGGGAGCGTTATGGCCGGCGTGACAGTCTCCGGGGTATGGCGATCTTGTATCTGGTTTCCGCTCTGGGCTGCGCGGCAGCATGGAACTGGCCTTCTCTGGTGGTCTTTCGTTTCATTGGCGGGCTCGGCATTGGAGGTTCGTCGGTGCTGGGACCCATGTACATTGCTGAGATTGCTCCAGCAAAACTTCGCGGCCGCCTGGTGGGATTTTTTCAGTTCAATGTGGTTCTCGGAATTCTACTGGCCTACTTCTCAAATTACTTGATCGGATTGCGACACCTTGGAGCTTCAGAATGGCGTTGGGAACTGGGAATCGCGGCGCTTCCCGCGGCGCTGTTTTTTATTATGTTGTTCACCATTCCGCGAAGCCCGCGTTGGCTGGCGAAGAAAGGGAGAGTGGACGAAGCTAGAGCCGTGCTGCAGATGACCGGAGATGAGAACTACGAGCATGATCTGCAGGATATCGTTGCCTCCATCAGCGTCGAGCAGAAACAGGCCGCTGAGAAGCTGTTTACTCGAAAGTATGCTTTTCCCATTTTCCTGGCGGTAAGCATTGGAATGTTCAACCAGCTGTCTGGCATCAATGCGATTCTTTACTATTTGAACGATATTTTCGGACACGCGGGTTTCAGTAAGGTTTCGGGAAATCTTCAAGCCGTGGCGATTGGCGCTACCAACCTGCTTTTCACATTAATCGCCATGTCGGTAATTGACCGGATTGGACGAAAGAAGTTGTTGCTGATCGGGTCCGTCGGCACGGCGGCTTGTCTCGCCGGTGTCGCTGCGATCTTTTTCACCGGTCGCCACGAAAACTTGCTGGTTTGGCTTCTGATCGGATACATTGCGTTCTTCGCGTTTTCCCAGGGCGCGGTCATTTGGGTATACCTCAGCGAAGTATTTCCCAATACCGTTAGAGCAAAGGGACAGAGCTTGGGAAGCTTCTCTCACTGGTTCATGAACGCCGCTATCTCGGGGATTTTCCCTCTGATGGCAGCCTCTTCGGGCGCCTATCCATTTGTATTTTTCTCGCTGATGATGGTGCTGCAATTCTTTGTGGTTTTATTTGTCTATCCGGAAACTAAAGGAATGTCACTGGAAGAAATGGAGAAGAGGATCGCGATCAACGTATGATTCCGCATCCCCTGCTCTTTAGAAACGAAGCGCAGTCCGATGAAGTCATTTACTCGTGGTTAACGACGCGGCGAACTCTTGATGCTTCTGATGTGCCTGCTCCGCTAAAACCAGCGCCCCAATTATTCCGGAGCGATTTCCAAGTCTTGGCGGAATCACGTACTGGTTCAGGTTCTCCATCAACTCTTTCGCTCGCACATATCCGTTCAATAGTCGTGCAAGGTCCTCACGAATCATTTCAAACAGCCAAGTTTGCCGCATCACCCCGCCACCGATGAGAATACATCTGGGCGAGAGCGTGCAAACCCAGTTGGCTAACCCCAGAGCGAGATAGTGCGCTTCTAGCACCCAGGCGGGGTGATTGGCAGGCAGATCCTCGGATGGCACGCCCCAGCGTTGTTGCATCGCCGGACCGGACGCGAGTCCCTCCAGACAGTCGCCATGAAATGGACAGGAGCCTGCATAAGGATCGCCATTGAAATCATGCGGGATTCTTATATGTCCCATCTCAGGATGCAGCAGCCCGTGTAGGACGCGCCCATTCACCACAGCTCCGCCGCCAATGCCCGTCCCGATGGTGAGATATAAGAAGTCGGAAAGTGATTGCGCGGCTCCCCATCGTGCCTCACCAAGGGCCGCTGCGTTTACGTCGGTATCGAATCCAACAGGCACTCGCAGTGCTGTGCGAATTGAGCCCGCAAAATCGTAATTCTGCCATCCTGATTTTGGCGTGGAAGTGATATAGCCGAAAGTCGATGAGTTTAGTCGGAGATCGACGGGGCCAAACGATCCGATCCCGACGGCTTTCAATTTTCCGTTAGATTGTTCTCGTAAGAAATCGATTGCGCTAGCCGTAGTGGCATCCGGTGATGTAGTGGGGAACTGACTAAGCTTTAGATCGTCGGGGCTGGTTCCGACCGCACAGACGAACTTTGTCCCGCCAGCTTCAATGGCGCCAAACACGGTTGACCTCACAGTGCAGCTCAGCGCTCTGGATTTTAGCTTATCGAATGATGCTCTGAATTGGTTGGCCCGTTCGACAGGGGGATATTATTTGCGTTCCAATGAATCGCGATCCCATTTGGCGAGCTTAGCACCGGCTTCGTAGGTAGTTTGGCAGAAGTCGAGAATATCCTTTTCTGGGGCCTTGGCGGTGCGCACGTCGTCATACTTGAGAATAAATTCTCCCAGTTGCGAATCCCAATGTCCCGCGCTAGGGAGTGCCGATTCTTTGTCCAGTCCTGAAGGCTTCGGTGCCGTATATGAATAGAACGCTGGCAGGGGGAACCTGCGATCACCTGGCCAAAAGCCGCAACTAATGCATTCGTGAGAGTATCCCTCTCGGGTCAACGCATCCGCATCCTTTGGCAAGACAGCGCGACGGCCGGAAAAACGAGTGACTGCCAAGTCGAAAGATCCCCAGAAAAAATGCACCGGACTGCACTTGCCCAAAAATGGCGAACGGAATTCTTTGAAGACGCGATCGCAATTGATCAGGATGCGCCGGAAACTCTCGACATGCGTCGCATCGTACGAGGCATGATGCTGGTCCTCATCGAAGGGAGTTTTGTCGTCGAATTCGTCCGGCGTGCGATGGATGTTCACCTCGATTCCAAGCGTCCGCAGGGACGCCACGTACTCACTATAGAAGTCTGCGACGGAGCGTGGAAACAGTCCGAAACTGTGTCCCTGTTCTTCGCTGGTTCGAATGGAGAGTTGCTGGCCGATGAAATCAAACTCGACTTCAAAACTCGTCTGCCGGAATGGAATGGGCGACGTGGTCAAGCCGCGCGGCGTGACATAAAGCGTCACATTCCACCAATGATTTTGCAACGGAGTGAGAGCCAGACGCGTCTTTCCCACGATTTGGGTCCACATGTGGAGCGTGTCGCAGGTCTTCTCCCAGGCAGAGAAGGGAAGCGACGGCCATTCAGGGGAAATCAAGTTCTACCTCATCGATATAGCACCAGCCCCAATCTTCGCCCGGCTCGTTCGACTTTATGATGGGATGTTTGGCGGAGTGAAAGTGTTTGGTCGCGTGTTTGTTCTTCGAGGAATCGCAACAACCGACATGACCGCAGCTCATGCATAACCGCAGGTGAACCCAGGTGTCACCCATCTTTAAGCACTCTTCGCAGCCGCGCGTATGCGGTTTGACATCTCGAACTTGATCCATATGTGTGCATTCGTTCATGTTGCCACCCCATACTTCATCTTGAAGAGAAAATTTTCTTATACCAAAAGTATATCAAGCTGAGTTAATAGCGGCGACGCGGTGGTTTGTCGCTATGTCCTGATTTCAGAACAAGAGCATTGTCCTGCCTGCAGGCTGCCTCTAAATGTGTAGTCTCTTTCTTGGCCGGAAGTCTTCCGCCACCAAAACCATCGTGCCTACCTATCGACTCGGAGCTAAGGGACCCGAGGTTGCGCGGATCCAGGAGCAACTTAAGTTTGAGGGATTTTATCTCGGTCCGGTGGACGGAATTTTTGGTGGGGGAACCGAAGCTGCGGCAAGGCTGTTTCAACGGGCGAAGCGCCTCGCCATTGACGGCCAAGTTGGTCCTCACACTTGGGACGTTCTCTTCCCGGGTGTGCCCACACCGGCGCCCATCATTCTGAGCGAGTCGGTTCAGTTTCGTTGCATGGCTTTAACCGGATCATTCGAAACTGATCATTCCTTCCCGGATTGTTTTGCCGGTCTTTCAGGCGATTTTGATGGACAGGGAATCAGTTTCGGAGTGCTGCAATGGAACCTGGGCCAGGGTAGCTTGCAGCCGCTGTTGCGGAAGATCATCAAGGCAGAGCCTGAGATCGTGGAATCTATATTTGCTCAAATTATGAGGAGCTTAATTCGGTGCTTGCTGCCTCGAAATCAAAACAAATGAACTGGGCTCGTTCAATTCAGAATTTGAAGCACATCTTAAATGAGCTTGGAAAGGTCATTTCAAGACGCTGGGAAGACAGCCGCTGTTCCAGGATATTCAAGTGGAGTCTGCCACACGCTTGTTTAACAGTGCTAGTGCGCTGTGCAGGGACTTCGGACTACTTTCAACTCGCGCGGCGGCTTTGATGTTCGACATTAAGGTGCAGAACGGAAGCATTTCTGAGCTGGTTAAAGGACAAATCAAGCTTGACTTCGCTCACATAGACTCAAAACTCTCGAGCAACGATGCGGAAGTAGAACGTTTGCGCATCATTGCAAACCGCCGGGCGTCTGCTGCGAAGGCTGAATGGATCGAAGATGTACGCGCCAGGAAACTGGTCATCGCAAACGGGCGGGGAACTGTTCACGGCAATTTTTACGATCTGAAGGAACAGTATGGTCTGGGACTCGAGCCGTTTTGACTTGTGAGCGAGAGAACCCTGCCCTTTCGTTCTCCTCCTACATTTTTCTGCCATCCTGTGCAATACAATTCCTGAGACGTAAGAAAGAGGAACTTGCTGAGCGTGTCGCTTCCAAATACGGAGCTTGCGCACCAGCGTGCTGGAACCTCCGCGATGCTGATCTTTCCGATATTCATGATGGTTGGCACCAGCGTTATACCTGTGCTCGCCCAGTCGGCCCCTCTGGTCTCGATACAAGAGTAACCGCGACACTATGGGAGCACGCGTCAGGATTGTAGCTGTTGGGCTCGCGCAAAATCCGCGAAATCGCATGGAAGTGGCAATTATCTTTCGCAGAGCGATCTGCGTGCCAATTTCGGCCTTGGAAAAACTAGCCGAGTGGAAAGCGTCGAAGTGACATGGCCTAGCGGACAGCGACAATTATTCCGTAACGTCGAGGCAGATAAGTTTTATTTGATCGAGGGAGGAAAGGATCAGTTACAAGAGCAGCAGTTTGTCCGGAGAACTGTCATGAAATGAAGTTCCAGATGTCGATGGCCCGGGTTCGCGCTTCATGCCGTCATTCGCATCACTGATACCGTAAGCGAAATTTTCATGAGAACCACGAAAGGTGCACTGATTATCCTGTGGTTGGTCTTTGTACTTCGCGGTTTCTTCTACGCTGCAGTCTTCCCCGTATGGGAAGGGTATGACGAGCCTTACCACTTCGCTTACCTACAGCACATAGTGACAAATGGCACACCGCCGTCTCTCCAAACTCGGATATCAAGAGAAGTAAGCGGCTCTTTCCATGTTCTTCCACTTCCATGGATGCTCCGGCTGCATGGAATTTCCCCACCGATCTACACACATGATGACTTCTGGAAACTCAACTTAGAACAACGGGCAGAGCTGCAAAGATCATTTCATCAAATTCCACGGGACTGGGCGAAAGAGCCGAGCCCGGAGGCACTACTGAACTACGAAGCTCAGCAGCCACCTCTTTACTATTTCATGTTTTCGATTCCGCTACGCCTTTTACAGGACCTCAGCTTGGAATCCCGGGTCGTGATCCTCAGACTGATTAGCATCGTTGTTGCGTCATTTGCGGTGCCGATTGGCTACCTAATTGAGAAGCGAGTCACCGGACAGGGCACGATTGCGCTCGCAATTGTCGGTCTCGCAACCATGATGCCGGAGCTTTTTGTTGACATATCGCGGGTGGGCAATGAGTGTCTCGCACTCATTATTTACACGAGCCTCATCTATTTAGCCTTGCGAGTAGTAGAAGGTCCCAGTCAGTTCCGCAAGATACCATTCCTGGGTTGTCTTGCGGGTTTGGGCTTGCTGACAAAAGCATATTTCCTGACGGCCCTTCCGGCCATTCTAGTGGTTGCGCTGTGGTGCTATTGGAAATGGCCCCGAGAGCGGCGGCAATTATTATTATTTTCCGCCATGGGACTTGTTTCAATCTTCGTCATTGCTGGCCCTTGGTACTGGCACGTGCATCGGTTAACGGGTTCATGGGCTGGTCTCGCCCGGGAAACCATTGTTTCCCGCTCCCCGCTGGGAATGATGAGCCAAATCCTTCATGTCAATTGGATCAGCGGTCTCAAATCGATTGTGCTTTCGCATATCTGGTTCGGAGCATGGAGCTTTTTAAGACTGCCTGATCCCTGGTACGTGCTGTTCGGAATCATCTTCGCATTCGCAAGCCTTGGGGTGTTGGTCTCTTTTTATAAACGTTTCAAAATGAAAGATTGCGGTAGGTTGTCCTTCGCCCCATCGACAGGTCATCTCATAGTTCTGCTGTCTTTTTGCGGCTTTTTTTGGCTGGGGCTTGGTTACGACGTCCTGCTCACGTATGTCAGCGTTGGAGTTTCATCCTCCGCGGGTTGGTACATGTACTGCCTTATTGTTCCAGAACTACTGTTGTTGTATTACGGTTTGCAGGCGGCCCTGCCGGCGCGGGCACATACGTGGATACTTCCAACTCTCACAACGGCATTCTTTCTGCTTGATGCGTATGGGGTCTATTTTCTCCTGATCCCCTACTATGCAGGACTGATTTTTCATCCGAGCGCTTCTGGCCAAGTGAGTCCCGCGAGCGCTGCTGATCTGTGGCATGTTGGAACGGCTGAGATTGTCCAGCGATTGCTCATCAACAAGCCGACTATCATGACGCCGGGTGCTTTTTATGTCCTGTTGTTCTTCACTGTTTTGGGCAGTGTCTGGATAGTGATCCACGCCTGCGCAGAGTTACGCGTTCACGAAATAGAGTGATACTGAATGAAGGCACTGAACTCGCAATTTTCGAATCGCGAGGGCCAAGCTGCGAAACGTGCTTCCCAACTTATCCTGCCACCGCCGGGCAGAATCCTGGGGGAGAATGTAACGAGCCGGATGGATTTGGCTTGGATACAGGCATGAGCCGGTGGGACAATTGGGGTGATGAAGCACCGCGAAGCGAATCGTCATCCCGGTCCTATGCGCGTACTGCAGGTGGACGCGGAGTTTGCCGGATTCCAGGTCGCCATTGGCTTTGTTGTGTTGGGGCTAGTTGGGCTTCCCATCGGGAAATGGTTCCTGTTGGCAGCCCTGGCGCTCGGGATCGCGTTCGCGTGCTGCTTCCGTTTCATCCGCAAAGAATAGCTTTGCTGTCCGTTTTCCGTTTTCAAAGTGTGTACACTCTAACTCGGCGCTCTCACGGCGCCCTTACGGGGTTACAATATGCCGATTAGAAAATGGAGGCGTAATGCCTAAGAAGAAGACAAACTCTGCTTTTTTGAAGATGGCTCAGGCACCTTTAAAGCCCTCACCACAACTGGCTGAGATATTGGGATCATCCGCCCCGATATCGCGACCCCAAGTCGCGAAGAAAGTGTGGGCTTACATCAAAAAGCATAAACTGCAGGATCCAAAAAAGCGGCGAGAAATTGTAGCCGACGAAAAGCTTAAACCGGTCTTTGGAAAAGCCAGGCTAGATATGTTCCAAATGACTAAAGCCATCAGCAAACACTTGAGTAAATAAACACAACCGGGCAGGAAGTTTACATCTGGTGCGTCCAGGTAGAAGTCCGGGGCTAAGCCGCCGTTGCCGCCTGTAAGACTTCCCGCAGGCGCTTCGCCACGATCAAATCTTCACTGGGCTGCATCATCCAGACGCCGACCACAATCGTGTTCGCGCCTCCGGGCAATCCTGCGCTGGCGGGGGCGCCGCCGGTTGAAGGATTCAATTCGATGCGCGGTTTTCCCTCGCGCATCTTTTGCATCACTTCCGCTCCGGTAATCTTCACCCGGTTCTGGTCATAGGTGATGAGCAGGTGCGGCACGTGATTCGCAGCTACCGCGGGAATAAATATTTGGGTCTGTACGGTCGGAATATTCTTTAATTGTTGGGCGATTCGCTCCGCTCGCTTGCGGTATTCGGCTTCCATTGCGGCGTCGTCCTGGCTCAAGAACCAATCCACGGCGGCAACCAGGCCGACGATTTCCTCCTTGGCCACTTTCATTCCGCGTCCCACGGTATTCGAGTTCGGCGAATTGTTTTTGCGGGCAGCATCGATCAAATCTTTTCTGCCTAGCAATAAGCCGGTGCATTGTGGGCCTCGCAGACCCTTGCCTCCGGAAAAAGTGACCAAGTCGAATCCCATCTGGGTGTAATTCCAGAGATTCGAAATAGGAGGAACGTCGGCAGCCGCGTCATTGAAACATGGTACGCCATGCTGGTGGGCCACACGTACCCAGTCTTCACGGCTGATCTGGCCCTCACCAGCATTAAAAAAGTGGGTCATCACAGTGCGATCGGTGAAAGCCTGCTCGTACTGAGGAAGAGTTTCGACTTCGACAAAGCGAACTCCGCAATTGCGGATGGCGTGATCATAACCATAGCGATGTGTCTTCTGAACGATGACTTCGTTTTTCAGTCCGTTCATGTCGGTCGGTATGTTGAGGATGGCCGAATCGTTTCCCATGGTGACGCAAGCTGCGGTTCCAACCACCAGAGCCGCGGCCGCGCCGGCAGTGACGAGAGCAGCTTCACAACGCAACTGCTTCGCCAGGTAGGCGCCAGCGGCGTCGTGCAACTCATTCAGATTTACCGGCCTCTTGGCGGCCAGCGCCACTGCAGTCTGCACTTCGTCCGGCATGATGGAAGCGGTGAGAACTGTGTAAGTCCCAGCGGCGTTGATAAACGGAGTCACTCCGAGTTTCTGGTAGTAGTCCAGTCCATTCGCCGCCGACTTCGACTTCGACGCTGACCGGGCATGCAGCGGTGGACCGTAAACAGCGACGCTACCGGCGACAATCGCCTGTCCACCCGTGCGTAAGAGTTTTCGACGGCTGATTCCGGACATTCAAGCCTCCACAAAATTGAAGAACTGCGATCATGCTCATTCTCTCGGGAAATCATCCGCCTTTGCAGGCTTCGAATTACCCAGCCCCGGTGTGGTGAAGTATTGCGGACGCGCTTTTTCCCATTCCACCATACTCATACCGGAAGGGTCATAGAGAATGCGTCCGGCACGCACCGTCATACGTGCCACCAGTTTGACTTTCCCATCCATTCGGGCGAAGCCGCAATCAATGTAGTTGTAATTCCCTTGGAGCAGCTCAAGGACGGCGATATCTGCTTCCTTCCCGACGGAAAGCGTTCCTAACTCAGGGCGGTGAATTTCGCGCGCCGGATTCACGGTGGAACGACGGATGATGTCCGCCAGTGGAACGCCCATCGCCAGGAATTTCGACATGACGTTATTCATACTGAGGATTGTGTAGTTGCCGGTATGCAAATCCGTGGACATGGAATCAGGCACGAAGCCTTGTTTTGCTGCGGGCACGGCATTGCGGAACCAGAAACTGCCTCCTCCGTGGCCGACGTCGAAAATAACTCCCCGTTGGCGCGCTTCCGCCATGATTGGGTTGAGCTTGCCGTCGGGAAGAAGGATGGGAAATTGTTGCGCGAAAACGTGAGTGTGAATGTCGCCAGGCCGCATCTTCTTGAGGATGAGATCGGCGTAAGTTCTGTCTGGCCGGGGCCAGAAGTCAAACATGACGGGTACGCTGGCTGACTTCCCGCACTCGATTGCCCGGTCAACCGCCGCCCACGGCACATGTTCCCCATCCCAGGGATCCTCCGTCCAATAATGGGCGGTCTTCACACCGACGATGATGTCGGGATATTTCTTGATTGTGTTGGAACAAAGCTTGACATCCATCTGATCGACGGTCTGCTCCAGCCCGCCATTCATACCATTAGCCACAATGTTCAGAAAAGCCAGAACGCGCACTCTGGCATGATCGATGACTTCTTCTTTTTCTTGAAGAAAAGTTTCCGCTCCCGACGTTCCGGCGTCTACCACGGTAGTCACACCTGATTGCAAAGCTAAATCCGCCGGAATTCCCAGCGGCCCGGTATGGGCGCGGGCATCCGGCGCGAACCAGTTCAGGGGCGCTCCGCCGTGCCCGATGTGGAAATGGATATCAATCAGACCGGGCGTGACGTATAGGCCGGAAGCATCGACAACTTTTCCCGCCTGACTGGCGGGAATATCTTTTTCCACGGCCGCGATCTTGTCCTTGGAAACCGCGACATCCATGATTCCGTCCAGATTGTTCGCCGGATCAATTACGTGGCCGCCCTTCAGCAACAAATCGTAACGAGGCGTTTGCGCTGGTGAGTAGACGGACATCACACATGTGATTGCTATTCCTGCAAGCGCGATTAGGTAGATCTCAATCAATTTCCGCATAGTGAAAATGTCCTCTGTGGCGGGTTGAAGCGCAAGTGTATCCAGTCGAAGCGCGATTGTCACGATGGTGAAACAAAAGTTGTAAAGAGTATGGGCTGTGTCGTAGGCTGTGCGTCTGCTTTTTTTCTCGGAGCCAACCATGGATCGGCGCACCTTCGTAAAAACGAGTTGCCTGGGAAGCGCTGGTTTATTTCTTGGTTTCGATCCCAACGCCCCAGGACAAGAGAATGTAACGCTGCCCGAACCGCCTCCAATCGAGGTGCACGGGTTGCCGCAAGCGAAGCGCTCCCCGCTCGGAATGCCGGGACTATTTCCGGGTCGAGTCGTGGAACTGTCGGATCCAAAATCGATTGTGCGGAACCGGG
>WNGJ01030438.1_pt1 | contig 11161 bp, 14 predicted proteins | sample 5400611 | NCBI WGS metagenome assembly WNGJ01 (sample SAMN13153375, study PRJNA577476) | soil metagenome | isolation source: 40 cm soil or saprolite under Garry oak tree replicate 1 | place: USA:California | collected 2016-06-15 | reverse complement strand
TCCTCTGGCTCGCCGCCTCCATGATGACCCCGGCCAATCCCGCAATCTCCAGCCCGCCCACCGCGGCCAGTGCGTCGAGAGGACCGCGCGCGATGCGCTCCGCATTGACGTTCAGCGCCACACGCACCGCATTGAGCTTGCGCGACAGCCCAGCGTCATCGACCCCTGTCCCGCGGCCGACAACAGCTCGAGGATCGAGCCCGGTCAGCGCGCAGATCAGCGCCGCGGAGGCCGTCGTGTTGCCGATCCCCATGTCCCCGGTCAGCACGACGTCGAGCCCGCGCTCGATCTCGTCCAGCACCAGCGCACGTCCATGATCGATCGCACGCTGCGCCTCGTCGACTGACATCGCAGGGCCACGCGTGATGCTGTCTGTTCCCCGACGCACCTTAAGCGCTCGCAGCTGAGGATGATTCGGGAGGTCGGAATCCACCCCGAGGTCGGCCACCACCACGCGCGCCCCCACCAGCCGCGCCAGCACGTTGACGGCCGCGCCGCCCGCCAGGAAGTTGAGCACCATCTGCGCCGTGACCTCGCGCGGATACGCGCTGACCCCTTCGGCCGCAACACCATGGTCAGCGGCGAGCGTGAAGACTACGCGATGCTCGAGCGGCGGGTCGATCCGGCCCGTCATCCCGGCCAGGTCAACAGACAGACGCTCCAGCCGCCCCAGGCTCCCCGCGGGCTTGGTCAGCCGGTCCTGGCGGTCGCGCGCCCGCTGCCTGGCCTCTTCGTCGATCGCCGGAATGCTCACCAGGCTTGCGATGCTACGTGGCGTGACGTTTCAACAGTTTCGGCGTCTCTGCCTCTCGCTGCCGGACGCACAGGAGGTGGAGACGTGGGGCGAGGCGACCTTTCGGGTCAAAAACCGCATCTTCGCGATGGGTTCGTTAGACGGCGGTTACGTCTCCGTCAAGGCCTCACTCGACGACCAGGCCGGCCTGGTGGAGATGGACCCGAAAACATTCTCACCGTCCGCCTACACCGGCCGCTTCGGCTGGGTCAGGGTGAGGCTGCGCGGCATCGGCTCCGAGCTGGCGACCCGGGTAGTGACAAACGCCTGGAAGCGGACCGCTCCCAGGCGTGTTGTTGCCGAGTACGAGCTAAGAGCTCAGAAAGCCCTACGCCGGTAACTGCTGCGCCGGGCGCCGCCGAAGAGCCGAACGATCAGCAGCAGGATCGCCGCGCCGATGAACGCCACCAGCATCTGCGTGAGGACCGGATGACCCGCGATGTCGATGCTGACGTGAAGGACCCCGAGCAGCACGAACCCGCCGATGAACGCGCCGATGATCCCGACGGCGATGTCACCCAGCAGACCAAGACCGTGTCCGAGCGCGAGGTGGCTGGCGAGAAAACCCGCCACCAACCCCACGAGCGCCCAGATGAGGATCGTGTCCAGGTCCAGCGTGAAAGTCGCACCGTTGATGGTGATGACCATGTTCGAATAAACCCCAAAAAACGACTGATTGCGTCACTCGTAAAACGCCTGGCGGCTTCATGCCACCTTCGACGCAAGATCGCTCAATACGGCCCCCAGCACCCGGTTGAAGGCGGGGTATGGGTGGATGACGTCGGCGAGCTGACTCAGCGGTGTCCCCAACTTGACCGCGAGGATCAGCTCGCCCAGCACCTCGCCGGCCCGCGGCGTGACCAGCGTGGCCCCGATCAACACCCCGCGCTCGCGGTCCCCGACGAGCTTGATCGTCCCGCCATGAAAGTCGTGGATGTAGCCCCGGGCCGCCTCGCCAGGATCCGTGGTCGCGACCACGACCTCGATCCCATGCGCGCGTGCCAGCTCCTCTGAGAGCCCAACGGAAGCCACCTCAGGGTCGGAGAAGGTGACCCGCGGCACCGCGATGTGGTCGGCCTTCGCGTCCTGCCCGCGCAGCCGCCGCGCGACGATCTGGCCGTGGTAGTAGGCGAGATGCGTGAAGCCGCCCAGCCCCGTGATGTCGCCCGCCCCATAAACATCGGCGCGCGCCTCGAGCGTCACCGGGTCGACCTTCAACCAACCTTTCTCCGTCTGCGCCAGTCCAGCGGCCTTCCACGCCTCGTAGTTCGGGCGCCGGCCGGTCGCCACAAGCAGCCGGTCGGATGAAACGATCGCTCCAGACTTCAGGTGAACCACCACGGCTGAGCCGTGCTTCTCCACCGCCACACAAGGGTCGCCGACCATCAAGGTGATCCCATCCGCCTCGAGGTGCGGCTGCAGCGCGGCGCCGGCCTCCGGCTCCTCCAAAGCCAGAAAACGAGACCCGGCCTCGATCACCGTCACCTTCGAGCCGAGCCGCGCGAACGCCTGGCCCAGCTCGACCCCGATCGCCCCGCCTCCAAGCACCGTCAAAGAACCCGGCAGCTCGCGCGGCACCGCGGCCTGGCGGTTCGTCCAGAACTCGACCGTGTCGAGCCCCGGAATCGGAGGGATCGCCGCCGTGCCCCCGTTGGCGATCACCACCGCCTTGCGTGCGATCAGCTGCTCCGTGCCAACCTCGACCGTGCGCAGGTCGACGAGCTTCCCCTGGCCGCGAAACAGCCTGGCCCCGGTCGCCTCCAGCGCCGCGGCCGGCCGCGAGTCATCCAGGTCGCGCGCCATCCACAGCACGCGCTTCGACACTTTCGGAAAATCGACGTCGTACTCCACGCGTGAGGCAGCGAGCTTCCGGGCCCGGCCGGCTTCTTCCAGAGTTTCGCCCGACCGCAGCAGCGTCTTCGACGGCACGCACCCCCAGTAAGGACACTCACCGCCCACCAGCTCGCGCTCGACCACGGCCAGCGAGATGCCGCTGTCTTTCAGGCCGCCCGCGATGGCCTCGCCAGCGACCCCGCCGCCAAGACAAACGACGTCAAATTCCTGTGGCAACCTGCTCACCTCCATCAGTGCCCGCGCGCCTCAGAGACTCCAGCAATGAGGTCGCTGTGAAAGTTCCGACATAGTTCTCGCCGTCGAAGACCGCCACCCGCTCCGTCGGGCTCGTGAGCGCGGCCGCGAAAGCTTCGGTCAAGGAGCTCGTGAGCTGGACGCGTGGCTCGCCGCGCGCAGCGCCGGCTGCGGGATGCTCGAGCGCAGCCGGGTCGATGGTCACGACCGACATGCGTCGCACCAGGCGTTCGCGTCCGAGAAATTCCGCGACGTAATCGCTCGCGGGTCGCGTCAGGATCTTTTCGGGCGTGTCGTACTGCGCGACCTTCGCCTGCATCTGCATCAAGCAGATGCGGTCGCCCACCATGACCGCCTCATCGATGTCGTGTGTGACGAACACCACGGTCTTGCGCATCGAGCGCTGGATGTTGATGAACTCGTGCTGCAGGCGCTCCCGTGTGATCCGGTCGACCGCACCGAAGGGTTCATCCATCAAGAGGATTGGTGGATCCGCGCCGAGCGCCCGCGCGAATCCAACCCTCTGCCGCTGTCCACCCGACAGCTGGTGCGGATACCGGTCTCGATACACGGCCGGGTCCAGCCCGACCAGGAGCAGCAGCTCTTCGACCCTCGCTTTGATTCGCGGCTTGTCCCACTGCCACAACCGCGGAACGGTGGCGACGTTCTCGCCGATGGTCATGTGCGGAAAGAGACCGGTCTGCTGGATGACGTAGCCCATCCGCAGACGCAGGTGCGCGGGGTCGACCTTGCTCGTGTCCTCGCCGTCGACCAGGATCTGCCCGCGGTCGGGATCAATGAGCCGGTTGATCATCCGCAGCGTCGTGGTCTTGCCGCACCCTGACGGACCGATCAGCACGCACGTCTGTCCGGTGGGGATGTCGAGGCTCAGGTCCAGCACGGCGTTGGAGCCGCCGGGGAACTCCTTGCTCACGTTCTCCAAGCGGATCACCGCGTCATTTACCGTAATCGAATGAGGATCCAGGCATTCCCCGAAGACCCGTGGATCAACTGGGACTGGCTGTCCACGCACATCCCCACGGTGCTGGCCGCGCTCGAGCAGCACCTGACGCTGACCGGCACCTCGCTGCTCGGGGGCCTCGTGATCTCGGTCCCGCTCGGAATCGCGGTGCATCGCTATCGCACTTTCCGGCTGCCGGTGCTCACGGCCTTCGGCGCCTTTTACACCATCCCATCCATCGCGCTCTTCGCTCTGCTCATCCCGTACACCGGACTGGGCGCGATCACCGCGGCCATCCCGCTCATCGGCTACAACGTGCTCATCCTCGTCCGCAACGTCCTGGTCGGCCTCGAGTCCGTCCCGGCAGAAGTCCTCGATGCCGCCGACGGGATGGGCTACCGGCCGCTCGCCCGGCTGATGAGAGTCGAGCTCCCGCTCGCCCTGCCGTCGCTCTTCGCGGGCCTCAGGATCGCGACCGTTTCGACGATCGGCATCGTGACCATCACCGTCGTCATCGGCCTCGGCGGCCTGGGCCAGCTCATCTACAAAGGCCTCATCGAGAGCTTTCACACGCCGCTGGTGGTCGCGACCGTCCTCTGCATCGCCCTCGCCATCGTGGCGGACGCCGTGCTCGCCGTTGCCCAACGCCTCTCCACCCCATGGTCGCGAGGCACAGCCGCGTGACGTTCCTCGAGAGCGTCATCCGGTGGCTCACGGATCCCGCCCACTGGCAGGGCTCCGACGGCATCCCGATCAGGCTCGCCCAGCATGTCCAGCTCTCGGCCGAGTCGGTCGCGATCGGCGCCTTGATCGCCCTGCCCATCGGCATCGGGTTCGGCCATTTCGGCCGCTTCGGCAACCTCGCGATCAACATGTCGAACATCGGTCGCGCCGTGCCGTCGTTCGCCATCCTCGTGATCGCCTTCCAGGTCTTCGGCCTCGGCGATACACCGATCGTGCTGGCGCTCACCGCGCTTGCCATCCCGCCGATGGTCACCAACAGCTACGTCGCGCTGCGTGAGGTCGACCCTGACATCAAGGAGGCCGCGCGAGGCATGGGCTACCGCGAGCTGGCCCAGCTCCTGCGCGTCGAGTTACCCCTCGCGGTACCGCTGATCATGGCCGGCATCCGGACCTCGGCGGTTCAGGTCGTGGCGACGGCCACCCTTGCGGCCCTCATCGCCGGCGGCGGCCTCGGCCGTTTCATCGTCGACGGCCTGGCGCAGCAGATCTACGAGAAGGAGTTCGCCGGCGCGGTGCTGGTCGGGGCCCTCGCGCTGCTGACAGAGGTGTCGCTCCTGGGCGTCGAGCGCCTGCTGGTGCCTCGCGGACTGAGGCTGCTCCAGACACCCGTTGCCCGTAGAGCGACAACCTTTAAGACCGCCTAAGTGGAAGAATCAGCACAGTCTTGGGGTTGGATCGGGGTAACCCGCCCCGGGAAGGAGGAGATTCGATGACTCGTAAATCAGGTTCCACCTGGCTGCTGGCCGCGCTCACCGTGCTCGTCACGGCCGTCGCGGCCTGCGGAGGGAACACGCCCGGGACCACCAGCAAGGGCACCATCACGGTCGCCGGCTTCAACTTTCCGGAGAGCAGCATCCTCGCCGAGCTCTACGGCCAGGCGCTGGCTCACGGCGGATACACCGTCAACTACAAGCTCCTGCTCGGCACTCGCGAGGTCATCTCTCCCGCCATCCAGAGCGGCCAGATCGATCTTTACCCCGGCTACGCCGCGACCGACCTCGAGTTCTACAACAAGGGCGCCGGCGAGGCCAGCGGCGACGCCGCCGCGACCACGGCCAAGCTCAACTCCCGCATCGGGCCGCTCGGGCTGGTAGCGCTCAACCCGTCGCAGGCGGTCGACCAGAACGCCTTCGCCGTGACCAAAGCCACCCAGGCCAAGTACAACCTGACCAAGCTCTCAGACCTCGCGCCGATCGGCAACCAGCTCGTCCTGGGCGCCGGCCCCGAGTGCCCGACCAGGCCCTTCTGCCAGCCGGGTCTCGAGAAGACCTACGGCATCCACTTCAAGGAGTTCAAGGCGCTCGACACCGATGGCCCCGCGACCCGCGCGGCGTTCGCCAACGGCACGATCCAGGTCGGCCTGGTCTTCAGCAGCGACGCCGACCTCGGCAAGCTCGGCCTGGTCGTCCTGCAGGATGACAAGCACCTCGAGAACGCCGACAACGTGCTTCCGATCCTCCGCCAGAAGGTGGCCACGGACGACGTCAAGACGATCCTGAACAACATCGACGCGAAGCTGACCACCGCGGACCTCATCACCATGAATGCGCAGGTCGAGCTGAACCACCAGGACGCCGACTCCGTCGCGAAGGCCTACCTGCAGCAGCACAATTTCTTCACCTAGCCTCCAGCACCGTTATGGACAGGGAGGACGCGCTTGCGGACTTCGGGGCCGCCCGCAGCGAGTGGGAGTCCGCATTCGCGAACGTGCCCGACGACGCCCTGGGGTACCTGAAGCCGGGCGATGACTACGCGCTGGGCGGCCTGCTGATCCACGTCACCTGGGTTCTGATGCATTACACGCGGGTGCTCGACGGCATCATCGCGGCCCGGTTTGGGCCGCTCACTCCTCAGGATGCCCCCGGCGAGGCCGAGGCCGCTGGACAGCGGGCGAGGGTCGGGCTGGCAGCCAGCCAGCGGGCGAAGGCGCTGACCGAGATGGGTCGCCTACACGCGGCCGTGGTGACGGCGATCACGCCTCTGCCCGAGGGTGATTGGTGGCGCAAGGCGGCGGTCATCTACGGCGAAGGCCACGACCCATACCCGACGAGCCCCGAGGACATCGTCGGCTGGCTGCGCGACCACTACCGCGAGCACGTCGAGCAGAGCGCGGACCTGGTCGCGGACTGGCAGGCGATGCGCTAGCCCCAGCTCAGGGGAGTCGGTTCACCCAGGCCGTGGTTCCGTATTTCGTCGCGACCAGTTGATGCGCAGCCTCTAGCTCCTCCGGCTGCGGTTGGCTCGGCCGGGTGCGATAGCTGCTCGCAAAGTGGTCGGCCAGCGCTAGCGCCACCTCCGCGCACGAACGCTTCGTAAACCACGACAGCGGCGACACAGCTTTGTTCGCGCTCCTCACTCCGACCTCGGCGATGTTTGGCCGCCCAATCCTGATCAATCGCTCGAGCCGCCCGGCCTCCATCGAGTGCGCGATCGTCGTGTGATGAAGCACGAACCCGCGCCGTCGCGCCTGCGCCGCGCCGGCGATCTTTCCGCGCGGCGAGATGATGTCGTTGATCTCGCGATACTCGGCGGGAACCCCGAGCTCGACGAACGCGCGCACCGCCCAGCCGTCGAGCAGCGCGTAAGACTTGCGGAAGCTGATCCCGGCCACGACCGACTCAGGCAGGTACAGCGAGTACGTGATGGTCCGGTCCGGCTCGCACAGCATGGTTCCGCCGCCGCTCATACGCCGTGTCACGACAAAGCCAAGCTCGCGCGCCGCCTCGACGTCGACCTCATTCAAAACGGATTGATGCGAGCCGATGACAAGCGCCGGCTCGATCCATTCCCAGATCCGCAGCGTCGGCCGGCGCTCACCTGAGATCACCCGCTCGAGCAGCACCTCGTCGAGCGCCACGTGCATGTGGGCCGAATGAGGCGTCGATGGGATGACGTCCCACTCGACCCCCCTCATCCGGTCCTCGGCCATCGGTCTGCCACAGTAGTCCCGATGCATCGGCGGACGCTCTGGACCCTCTACGCGGGGAACCTGCTGACCGCGATCGGCCTGTGGTTCTTCCTCCCGCTGCTGCCGATCTTCATCGGCCGCCGGGGCGGATCCGCGGCGCTGGTCGGCGCGGTCTTCGCGGCAGGCCTCCTCGCCAACGCGGCCGTCCGCTACCCGGCCGGCTGGGCAGCCGATCGATGGGGTACCCGCCCGGTGCTCCTCATCGCGATGGCTGCCTACTCGCTGCTCTTCCTCGCCTACCTGCTGCCCCTTCCGGTGCCGGCCTTCGTCGCCGTCCGATTCCTCCATGGCGCGGCCGCGGGCGCGTACTATCCCGCCGCCAACGGGCTCCTCGCGCACATCACCGCACCGAAAGAGCGCGGCCGCTCGTTCGGCATGATGCAGTCGACCATGATGGCCGGCATGCTGATCGGCCCGGCGATCGGCGGCTTCATTGCGCTCTACAACCTGAGCGCCGTGTTCGTGGTGTCGGCGTGCGTCTGCGCCGTCGCCATCGTGGCGCTCGCTCTGCTCCCCAATGTGCGCGCGGAGCCGATGCTCGACGTGCCGGTGGGCGCACTGCGCATCGCGAGGAAGATGGCGCCCCTGCTCGTGCTCGGGGCGGGGACGTCGTACATGATCGGTTCGTTCGACACGATCTGGCCGCTTTACATGACCTATCGCGGAGCCAACACCTTCGCGGTCGGACTCTCTTTCGTCGCGTTCGCGCTGCCCGCCATGCTGCTCAGCGCGCGCGCCGGCGCGCTAGGCGACCGCATCGGGCCGCGCCGGGTGGTCGTTGCGGCGTTGATCGGGACCGCCTTCTTCGCCAGTCTCTATCCCTTCATCGCCTCGGTGCCGTGGCTGATCGGCCTCGGCCTGATCGAGGGCGCGCTGACGATCTCGGGCGGGCCCAGCCTCATCGCGGAGGTGAGTCGCACCGCCGAGCCCGGTCACCAGGCGCGCACGCAGGGCGTGTTCCAGACCGTGCAGACGCTGATCCAGATCGCCGGCGCCCTGGCTGGAGGTGCACTGTTTGCGTTCAGCCCCACCTACGCGTTCCTTGCGATCGCGGCCGTATGTTTGTTGGGGGCGAGCACGGCGCTGGTCCCGCGCGCGGCTCGCGCGACTCCGGCGTCGGAGGTGCCCTGAGATGGCTGTAGCAAAACCGATCCAGATCGTTCCGCTCCACGACCTCGCCGCGGCCGCGCCGGCAGCGCGACCCAGGCTCACGCATCGCGGCGGCCCGCTGCTGCCGGCGGTGGAGGTCTTCAACTTTTTCTGGGGCGTCGCCTGGGAGCAAGGCCCTCTCGCCGCGCTTGTCCAGCAGGTCAACCAGTTCCTCGACTTCGTCGTGACGAGCCCGCTGATGGACCAGCTCGCCGAGTACAGCGTGCCTGGGACAAAGATTGAACACGGCTCGCGCACCGGCGCGGTCATCCTCAGCACCGATCCGCCGCCGACCATCGCCGACGCTGACGTCCAGCAGCTCATCCAGCAGGAGCTCACCGGCGACGCCGCGGTCCCACAGCCTGGCCCGAGCTCTCTCTATTACGTGTTCCTCCCACCTGGAATCACGGTCACCCTGGACGGTGCGGCGTCGTGCTCCAACTTCTGCGGCTATCACAGCGATATCAACGGAACGATCTACTACGCGGTGATGCCTTACCCGGACTGCACCGGGTGCCTCGGAGGATTGCCCCTTTTCGACGCTCTGAGCTCGACGAGCTCGCACGAGCTCTGCGAAGCGATCACCGATCCCATTCCCGGCCAGGGCTGGTACGACGATCAGAACGGAGAGATCGGTGACATCTGCGCGTGGAAGACCAAACGGCTGGGCTCTTACGCGGTCCAGCTGGAGTGGTCCAACAGCGCAGGGCGCTGCGTTTGACGAGCCCGATCAGGCACGTCGTCATCATCGTCAAGGAGAACCACGGCTACGACAACTACTTCGGTCCGTTTCCCGGCGGCAACGGGGTCGCGCTGCCGCACAGCCCGAACCCACCGCCGAAGGATCCCAATCACCGCCACGCCGCCTGGCTGACGCGCGACGCCAACGCGCCCCGCGTCCAGTTCCAGCAGAAGGACATCCCGCATTACTGGGACTACGCGCGCCAGTTCACGCTCTGCGACAACTACTTCACCGACGTGGCCGGACCGTCGACCCCGAACCACCTGATGCTCATCATGGCCGGCTCTCCGCTCATCGACAACCCGGCGCCCAGCTATCGCACCAAGCCCGGTCCGCCGCTCTACGACCAGCCGTCGCTTCCGGCGCAGCTCGACGCGGCTGGGCTGAGCTGGGGCAACTACGCCGGGTACGCCTTCGAGTTCATCAAGTACACCGCGGGCAAGCAGCGGAGATGGCAGCAGTTCGCGACCGACGCCGCCGCGGGGAAGCTGCCTGCGGTGTCATGGCTCTACGCGGACCAGGCGTTGAGCGAGCATCCCGCCGACACGCCGGCCGAGCGCGCCGCCGGCGCGGGAGACGTCACCAAGGGCAGTGCGTGGACCGCGAGCCAGGTCCTGGCCGTCGTCGCCGCGGGACTCTGGCCACAGGTTGCGATCTTCGTCACCTGGGACGACTGGGGCGGGTGGTGGGACCACGTGACCCCGCCCGAGGTCGAGAAGTGGACCGATGGCACGCAGTTCCGTTTCGGCGGACGCGTGCCCTGCCTTGTCCTGAGCCCTTATGCGCGCAAGGCCCATATCTCGAAGGCGCAGCATTCGCACGTGAGCATCGTGCGTTTTTGCGAGGTGACGTTCGGGCTGAAGTCTCTTAACGCGCGCACCGCGGCGTCAGACGGAATGGAGGACTGCTTCGATTTCACGCAGCAGCCGCTGCCGCCGCCCCGCTAGCGAATCTCGTCGAGACTCCGCCAGCCGTAAGACACCTCCTCGAGCGTGGTCGGACCGATGGTGATCGGCTGCGCACGCACGTATGTCCCGCCGAGCCGTTCGTAGAACTCGCGCGCCGGGGTGTTGTCGCGCAAGACCCAGACGATCATGTCTCGAAGGCCCGTCTCGCGCAGCGCCGCCGCCATCGTGTGGACCAGCTCGCGGCCGTGGCCCTTTCGCTGAGAGCCGGCGACGATGTAGATCGCGTACAGCTCGCCCTCGTAGCCGCTCTCGCCCGCTCGCTCGCGTCCCCCTGACGCAAACCCCACAATCCCCTCGACCTCCTCGACCACGAACACTCGGCTCGCCCCATCTCCGATGACGCGCCTCCACCGGTCGGTGTAGCCGGCCTCGCTCAGCGAGTCCAGGAACTCGTCCGCGAGCAGCCCGCGGTATGAGCTGCGCCAGGAGTCGACGTGAACGCGGGCGATCTCCGCAGCATCGTTGGGTAACGCCTGGCGAATCATCTACGTTGACAATTTAGATGGACCAGCTCGAGGTCCTCAGCCCGCGTGCCCGGCGGGCGCTGCCGCTCATGGGGACCGGCCGGATGCCGGTCACCGGCCTCGCCATGAGCTCAGACGCCGGCCTCCACTGGACTTACGCCAACGTGCCCACTCCGGAATAAGCTCAACCCCAGGCAATGGGGCCAGCGGAACCGGAAGCCGATGACGAGGAACCAGTTGAACCCGCGCGCGCGCGAAGAGGGCTCGCCGTCATCTTCATCTCC
>WNGJ01031935.1_pt1 | contig 11162 bp, 13 predicted proteins | sample 5400611 | NCBI WGS metagenome assembly WNGJ01 (sample SAMN13153375, study PRJNA577476) | soil metagenome | isolation source: 40 cm soil or saprolite under Garry oak tree replicate 1 | place: USA:California | collected 2016-06-15 | reverse complement strand
TCCCAATGGTCGTCCGGTTGTCGCCGAAGAGGTGCCTTTAGAGCAATTACAGCAATGGTCACGTGAACGTGTGCTTCATTGCCCTAATTGCCGGGGGATAGTGCATGTGCGTGGTGGGCCGGGGAAGCGCGCTCAGCTTCATTTTGCACATCAGAGAGGCGAATGTGCCTGGAGTACAGAGACCGACTCAATACGGCACGCACGTGGGAAGATGGTTCTTGCACACTGGCTGCGTGAACAATTTCCCCAGGCTGCGATCTCGCTGGAGGAGAGGCTGCCCGAGCCGAATCGCATCGCCGATATCTTTGTCGTTCATAACGATGGACCGCGCTGGGCAGTTGAGTTCCAGTGCGCCCCGCTCGAGCTAGGTGAATGGCAGCGTCGTCATCTGGCCTATCGCAACGCGACTATTGTCGATATCTGGATAATTGGAGATAACAGGCGCGAAAAGCAGGAGGCATTTATCGAGGCTATACTAGTTGAGGCGCGTGAAGTGCTGTTTCTGGATCCCCTGGTAACGCCTCCACGAATATGGATTCGCTGGCCGGTTACACGTGATACCTTGCAAGAGTGGCAGCGCACTACAGTACAAACGCCATTGCTTGAAGGATGGGTTGGTCACCTGGGCTATGGCGCGTTACTTATAGGCCGGTTACACGAGGTACACCTGGACGAACAGGGCAAGCTTGTTCACTTTGCACGTTCGGCTCTCGAGGCCCGTACGAAACTTCTCCACGTCATGAGCACTGCTCCGTCACTTGATGAAAAGGCCTTAGAGATCTATCTTCTTCATAGTACCGGTGAAGAGGCTCTACACGAGGTGATTCTGCCTCTTGTACGAGCATATCTGCGCGATCCCGAGTTTCTACAACGTTACAACTACGGGCGCGGGCGTTCGGGGCAGTTCCTTGACAATGCAGATAAACGACGTATAGAACAGGCGCGCACGTGGTTTAGCAGATTGGGGCAGCAGGGGTTTTCTCGTGAACGGGTGCAGGCTCTAGCGAAAGAAATCCCTTTTGTAGGTCCCTATGCAGCTTTTGCTCGGTATATAGAAATGCTGATGGCAGTGATCTGAGTTGTATGTACAGCGCCATTTTCACATAGGAACTATACTGAAACTGATGGCTTTGTTTATACGTGTTTCATTAAGGAGTGTCCATACGTTATGACTGGCAGAGACGTAGCACATGCGCTTCTGCGATGAGATGTGCGACGCTATGCTTACTACGGCTAGAAAAGAGAGGTTGAGGATGAACAGCTTTGTCAAAGGTATGCTTTTTGGGGTTGGGGTTGGTCTGCTCGTGGCCCCAATGAGGGGCGAGGAGATGCGTCGTCTCTTGCGCGAACGTTTTGAGGAACTACGTGCCAATCTCCCCGAGAATGAGCAGCTCAATCAGTATGTACAGCAGGTATCTGATCGTGTTACGCAGACGAGTAGCACGTTGAAAGACTATGCCCAGCAGGCAGCCACGAAGGTGCAATCAACTGCGAGTGATCTGAAGGGCCTGGCTCAGCAAGCGGGCTCAGAGGTGAAGCAAACAGGACAGGATGTTGCCGATACAACGAAACAGGCTGCGACAAAGGCACAATAGAGCACCCATACCGGTACAATTGTGAGTACGAGCTACTAGTTTGTAGCGGGCCGGGTACTGTCCAGGGCGACTACAAAAATCGCCCTGGTGTTACTATGCGCGCGGCGTTTTAATATTTATAGAAGTGCTGGAAGGCTTCTTCCTCTGCAGTCTTCTCCTTGAAGAAGGCGGCCTCGCTGCGTTTGACACCAATGTAGGAGGTTGCCAGCAGTGGACCGAGCGCTTCGGTCAGGACGTGGTCATTTTGCAATTCATCCAATGCCTCGTCTAGAGAGGTGGGAAGACGGCGAATTCCTCGTCGCTCGCGTTCCTCATCGCTGTAGTTGCCTGGATCGATCTCTTGAGGGGCTCCTGGATCTATTTTGTTGTTGATGCCATCCAGGCCTGCTGCAATCATTGCTCCCATTGCCAGGTAGGGATTACCGCTATGGTCAGAGCATTTTAATTCCAGATTGATCGCTTCTGCTTCACGTCCCCAGAATACCGAAGGTATGCGGATTGCTCCTTCACGATTGTCAAAGCCGTAGGCCCCATAGGCCGAACTCCAGAAATGAGGAAGCAGGCGGCGGTAAGAGTTCGGGCTGCCACACGTGATAGCTACCAGGCCGCGAATATGGCGCAGTACACCGCCGATGAAGTATTTCCCGGTCTGGCTCAAACTGCCACGTTCATTAGAATCGTAGAACAGGTTCTTGCCGCGCTGCTCGCTATTCTCAGCGCCCCATAGACTCAAATGGATGTGAGCGCCACTCCCGGCCTGGTCGAGAAAGGGCTTGGGGGCAAAGGAAGCGAGAAGATTGAAGGTGCGTGCCACTCCACGCGCTGTTTCGCGCACGAGACAGACGTTATCAGCGGCTCGCAGCACATCGGCGTGGGATATAGATAGCTCTTGCTGGGCCGGGCCTAGTTCAGCATGGACCAGTTCAATGGTAAGGCCTTCGAGCTCCAAAGCTGCCAGGATGGTATCGATGACCTCGGCCTGCTCATCCAGGCCGATGCTGCTGTAGCAAAGGCTGTGATCTGCGGGAACATATGCGCTGCCCGTGTCACGGGCGAGGTAGAATTCGTGCTCAATTGCGGCCTCTGCATGCATACTATGTTCGGCGAGGCGGGCGATCATGCGTTTGAGGAAGGTACGCGGGCAGGCCTCCCAGGGCTGGCCGTCCAGGCGAATCATGTCGCACATCATGCTGCCGGCGTTTGGTACATAGGGCAAAATAACGAAAGTCTGTGGGTCGGGAATGAGGCGAAACTCGCCGACTGGTCCCATGCCCTCGACTGAGGCGAGCGTTTCGACACCAGTAAATGCCTGCATAGCCAGGGTTTGTCCGATACCTTCGCGCATGCGCGCTGCGAGCTTCGAGGCATGCGTAGTCTTGCCACGGATAATGCCCCCATTATCACAATACAAAAAGCGAACGAGCCGCAGGCTGTTTGTGCGTGCTTGTTGCACGACTTCCTGTGCGTTCATAGCCGTACTGCATCCTGCCTTTCTAAGAGATAAATCATCATGTTGGCTTGCGAGGTAAGTATAGCAAACGCTGTGGCATAAGACAACATGCACATGGGAATTTTCTTATATAGTTGCAAACAGATGGCTCCCAGACCCCAGCGATTGCACCGGAGACAAATCAATGGGAGGCATCCAAACAAATCACTTTGACGTTAAGAACTCCGGGCGGTCAAGAGGATGATGCCGCAGATGGCAGAATCATTTCTTCTATTACAGCGGCGACGCCTTCCTCTGCATTGCTCAATGTGACGTAATCGGCCTCTGCTTTGACCTCGGCGTGAGCGTTGCCCATAGCCACGCCCAACCCCGCGAAGCGCAACATACCAATATCGTTATGATTATCGCCGATGGCGGCAACCTCCACGGGCGGGATGCCCAGGTCTGCTGCGATGGCTCGAAGCGCATTTCCCTTGGAGACTGCAGGATGGAGCAGCTCTAACAGGTCAGGTGATGATTGAGTAACATAAAGGACACCATCAAAGATGCATTCGAGCTCGTGTCGCCTAGCGCGCAGCGTCTCTACTTCGCCTACTCCTGCAACTTTGATACAGGGCTGGGGGTATATACTTGCTACATCCGCGACCTCTACCGGTGGTGGGAGCGGTGGGCGATACCAGTTGCGAGCACGGGGCGTGTTGGCGTCGACATAGACGCGCTGAAAGGTATGGTAAGCCCGGTAAAGACCAAGGGAACGCAGGGCGTCGAGCGCGGGTAAGACATATTCGGCTGGTAAGAGGTGTTCGTGAAGCACAATTCCGCGCTGTATATCAGCGACGATAGCTCCATTTTCGATGATTTGCGGTGCGATAAGGGGAAGACCCGCACAGACATGCCGGAGTACCTGGAATGTCTGTCCCGTTGCGATAACGATGGTAATGCCCATTTCTGCTGCCTGAAACAATGCTTTTTGTGTACGCGGAGTAATAAGCTTCTGCGGGGTGAGTAGAGTACCATCGAGGTCTATCGCCAGCAGGCGGTACATGTAGCGCTCCTTTATAATGAACAAGAAATACTAAGATTGATGTGTTTGCTTCAGTATATTCAGCGTTTAGACGATCTTGCAAGCGGTATAGTAGTCAGTGAGCATTAATCTCTATTCTTGTTTGTATACACTGCTTGTGCTAGTATGCTTTTATGCCTGTGATGGGAGAGGGCAAAGCTAAAAGAACAAAGTCATACAAAGTTGCTACTATAATAACATAATACTTTTTTGAGTCGTTGAGCTTTTTCTGGAAATAGTGGGGTAAGAGGATATAAGGAAGAGTATCACTACGATGAGAGAGAGGATTAAGGGATGGCTGGCAGGCCTCGTCTTTCGCCTTATCGCTCTTCTTACATTAGGGCAAATCTCTCCCATGCTAGGCGCCGGTATCATCGTCGAGCAGGATGGCAAGGTTTTGTTGATAGACCGCGCGGATGGACTGGGGTACACTATTCCCGGCGGCATTGTGCGCTATAGGGAGACTATTGAGCAGTGCGTATCGCGTGAAGTGCGCGAAGAGACAGGTTACACGGTCACCATTACCGGGTTGGTCGGGATATATTGTACACCAGGGCGCGATCCACGCTTCCGCTCTACTGCTATTGCCTACAAAGGGTCCATCGTAGGTGGATCAATGCATGGCTCAAGCGAAGGAGAACCGTGCTGGCGTGAGCCCCAGGAGGTGTTTGGGCGTATGGCCTTCGACTGTGAAGACATGCTCAAGGATTATCTCGGTGGGGGACAGCATATCTTCTAGCGCAATTGACTTCCGCTGCCGGGTCGAATCTACCGCGTGCAAGTTCCACATGCTATACTGGTAACAGTTCGTACTATGCCAGACGATAAGGAGGCCGTCCATGCCGATCTGCCCTATTTGTGATGATACTGGCTTGCAAAATTCCGACTCAGCTCATCCTGAGTTCTGCTATTGTTCCGCTGGCAAGCAGGCACGCCGCCAATGGGAGGCAAGCCACGCGGGGAGCCAGCGAAAAGGTCAGCCCAAACCGGCCAGTTTTATAGACATATCACACCTGGAAGAGGTAAATGCGAGCGTGGATGCCATGCGTGCATCCTTATTAGGCTCAGCAACTGATGAAGCGTCTATACAGACAAAGCATCCTGCGGTGCAGCTGCTCTACCAGGTAGCTCATGCCGGCCATGAAGTTTCCGTGGTGGAGGCGACGCAACTCTACGAGTTGGCAAAAGCGCTAGAAGTATTTCTGGTTGGGCTAACACCTATTGGGCGCAATCTGAAACGCTGAACGACCTGTAGTAATCGGATTGGATCAGGCGCGGCTCAAAACATTCACCGCGCCCAATCTGTTGACAAATGATACTTCTTTACTTCTTGATAGGTTACCGGCGGCTGCTGTGGTGGCGGCTGGTATCCCTGCTGGTAAGGTTGTTGATAGGGCTGGTAAGGTTGCTGGTAGGGTTGATATGGTGGCTGCTGTTGCTGGTTGGACATCATGGATGCAGCCCCAAAGATACCCGCGCCAATGATGCCGGCCATGATCAGCCGGATTACTATGCCCAGTACGGCGGAGAGCAGGGCCCCTATCAAGAACAAGACCCAGAAGTGACCACCGGTGGCAAAGAATATAATGATGATCACTAGCCAGAGAATGCTATATAGGCCGCTAAAGAGGCTGCGAACGGGATTGCGGTATCGGTAGCGCATAAAACGGTCCTCCTTTTAGAGGTACTCTAGATACGATATTCTATTGCTGCTCGCTCTTCTTGTATTATAAACTATGATCGAGTTGCTGCGTAGCTCATGCCAGGTTTAGGGTAGAAAAAGCTAGAATGGCATTTCGATCAGCGCGCGGCGTATACCGGCCAGCGCTGTCATGATATCCTGCTCATCCACACCATAATGAGTAACGGCACGAATCCTGCCCTGTCCGATGTGACCCATCGACACACCGTGATCTTGCGCTTTTGCCAGAAACTGCATCGTCTCGGACTCGGTGAGCGGTTGCTGCTGTGGGTTGCGCACGGAAAAGACCAGGATGTTGGTCACGACTCGCTCAAGGTCGATGTCTATTTGTGGATAGTCTGCCAACCCGCGTGCCAATTGTTTGCAGTTTTCGTGGTCTTCGGCCAGGCGATCTACCATCTGCTCCAGTGCGACGATAGCGGCGGCAGCGATGATGCCTGCCTGCCGCATGCCACCACCTAAGAGTTTGCGCACGCGATGGGCGCGTTTAATGAATTCTTTGCTGCCTACCACAATCGAACCTACCGGGGCGCTCAGGCCTTTAGAGAAGCAGAACATCATAGAGTCCACTGTGCGTGCCAGGGCACTGACAGGAATGCCGAGGGCAATGGAGGCATTGAAGATGCGAGCTCCATCCATGTGTACTGCAACACCATGGGCATGTGCCAGGTTGGTGAGCGATTCGATCTGCTCTAGGCCGAGCACCATACCACCGCAGTAGTTGTGGGTGTTTTCAATGCAGAGGAGGGCGGTTGGAGCCGAGTGTTCATCACTACCGTCGCTGATATTTATCTCGACCTGGCGTAGGTCGAGCATACCATCGTCCCCGGTAGGCACGATGCACATCGGAGAACCCCCGAGGGTTGAGGCCCCTCCTACCTCAAAGTGGTAGATGTGCGACCGGTCGCCGAGGATAACGGCCTGGCCGCGGCCTGCATGAGCAAGCACCGAGGCGGTATTGCCCATAGTGCCGCTGGCAACCAGGAGAGCGGCCTCTTTGCCGGTACGTTCCGCAGTCATTTCTTGCAGGCGGTTGACAGTGGGATCTTCGTGGTAGACATCGTCACCAAGTTCAGCGCGGTACATGGCTTCGCGCATTGCCGGCGTTGGCAGCGTGACTGTGTCGCTGCGCAGATCGATGACCATGGATATCTTCTGCTTTCTAAAACGTGGTAAAACGTGTTCACCACAGTTCTCGTTGCTGCACCTGGATCGGACAGGAAGCCTCCATGACTTCTACACTGTTTTGATCCTCATGCAGCACACCGCACGCCTCGGAGGACGTGTGTGGCCCGCGCCGGGCAAGAAACCTCGTCAAAATGTTGACCGCGCTGTTCTCGTCACGGTCCATGACGAGTCCACAATTCGTACAACAATAGGTCCGTTTCCACAGCGGCATGGCTTGCAAATTGCCACAGCTACTACAGGCTTTGGACGTGTTGCGTTCATCTAAGAACACCAGTTCTTTGCCGTACAGGTGGCACTTATACTTGAGCATCTCAGTGAACGTGTACAAACCCCAGTCGTTAAAAACCGCCCGGTTCCTGTAACGGTTCTTTTCCTGATGCTCTTTCATGACCATCTGTCTCTGGCTCAAATCACCAATCACAACAGTTCTCTCAACCAGTTTGTGAGCAATGAGATGAGAGGCTTTATGCAGGCTATCGCGCTGCTTATTGCGTTTTTTCTGAGCCACCCGCTTGAAGACCTTCGAAAGATGGATATACCGACGTGATTTCTTCTTGCACTTGTCGCGCTTGGAGCGGATTGTATCCAGTTGCCGATTGTACCATTGCCCTGCCTTGAACCCGCCAATGTGGTACAAGCGCTCCTGCTCGTTCACGCCGGTTGCCAGCGTTTTGATTCCAAGATCAAAAGCCACGACTTCCCCTGCTTGGTGCTCGTCTTCCTTGACCCGGTAGGAGAAGGAAGCGTAGTAGTCTCCGCGTCCATCCCGACTAATGGCCACCTCTCGAAAGCCCTCTGGCGGGGTCTCTGTGAGTTCGGCTTCGACGGATGCGTACTGCTTGTTTTTTGCGCCCTTCCCACCAGTTGGCAAAATCAGTGTCTTGCCTTCAACCGTGATATACATAGCGGGATAGATCAGGGTGAAGAAGCAATGCCGGGGCCGCACTCGAGGAAACCCTGGTTTCTCGCCTGCTTGCGCTCGTCGAAAGAAGGCTGTCATGGCTGCTTCCAGGCGAAAGTAGACTTCATGGAGCAACTTGCCATAGACCTGCTTGAGTTCAGGATCGTGTCGTTTGCTCGCTTGTAAGGTTTTCTTGGCAAGACGCCAGCCGGGCCACTTCTCGCCATCTCTGAGCTTCATTACCCACCAATTGTAGAGGCCACGACACTTCGCCTGCATCCATTCTAGGGTGGCAGCGTCTCGCTCAGTCACGTTCAGTTTGATTTTTTTGCAGAGCAGCATCGCGAATCGCTTTCATGTAGGAACGCAGACCATGGAGCCGGGCAGAAAAAACCGTGAGAATAGCAACCAAGTCCTGGACAAGCTCTTGCTCAGGCGAGAGTGTTTCCCCATCAATGACCAAAAGACTCGTATTGTGCCGTTCGCAGAAGGCTTCAAAGTAGCCATAGCCGAAACGGACGAGCCGATCCCTGTGAGCAATGACAATGCGCCGGACCTGCCCAAGTTCAACCATCTCCATCAGGCGATTAAACTGTTTGCGCTGGTAATTGAGGCCACTGCCAATATCCTGCATCCATTCATCGACCTTGATGGTATGCTGGGTGCAGTACATCTCCAACGCTTTCACTTGATTCACCAGATCAGGCTTTTGAGCCATGCCTGACACTCGCGAATACGCAATGATTAACCCTTGTTCTTGCGCGACTAACCCTCGATACGTCAGATATTGATCGTGCGTGTAGTAGCGCCGATTGGTGGGAGAGCGATGGGCTTTAAGTATGCCTTTGCGATCCCACTTTTGGAGAGTGATCACCGATTTTCCAATCAACTCACCGAATTCTTTCGGAGAATACATGGTCTTCATGATGATGTTATATCATATTAGACTATGTTATTGTCAACTGTTGATCGCTCCTTTTAAGTTGAAATAGCCGTTTCTTGCGGATTCACGCTCCCTACATACGCACACTCCCTGTACAGTGTACACTGCGTACATTCAGGATGTTGTGCATGGCAGATTTGCCGTCCATGGCGGATCAGGTTGACATGCAGCAGGTAGACCCATTCAGGAGGTGTAATTTTTGCAAAGATTTCGTGCGCTTGATCGGCTCCGACCTTGGATCCAATCAGTCCCAGGCGGCGAGACACTCTCCAGACATGTGTATCAATAGGCATAACAGGCAGCCCCAGGTCAAACAACAATACGCACGCGGCCGTCTTGGGACCTACTCCTGGCAGGCGGCACAAGCAGTGCCAGGCGTCTTCAGGCGAGCAACTGGTAAGCTTGTTGTAGAGGTAGGCGGCAAGGGATCCGCTTTGTCCTGCTTCGTGCTGCTGTTCTGTCAGGGTGTGTAGCACATCCTGTAAGCGAAGAGCCTTAATGTTAGCAAGGCCCCCGGAACGGATGGCTTCGGCTACCTGGAAGGTGGGAGCATCGCGCACTTCCTCCCAGGTAGGGAATGTTGCAATCAGTTGTTGGTAAGCACGCTCGGAGTTGATATCCGAGGTATGCTGAGAGAGAATCGTTCCAATAAGGCCGCCAAGCGCGTCGTTATCAGGTATCAATTTAGGTTCGCCATAGGTAGCTGTGAGCAGGTGATAGATTCTCTCAAGGTGGGTAGATGGAGTGATGGTTGTGGTCATTGCGTATCCTTACCAGGTATATGTCTGCTGCTATTGTACCCATTCGGTAAGGAAGGTACAAGGTATATGCCTTTAGAACGTTCACTGTAGCTAGTTCGCGAGAGTTACACTATAATAAGAGAACAATAGAAAGGAAGGTAATACAATGACCATAGATCTGAATAGGATGAAAATCCGGCTCGAGGCGAAGCGCGCAGAGTTACAGCAAAGCATTGTGGGCCTGACTGAGGCACACCCTGAGCCCGTTGGGCCCATTGAAGCCAGCGAAGGTCCCCAGGATTTCGAGGATGTCGCTGTTGACTTTTTAGAGACGCAGCAGGAGCAATCGATCCTGGTTAACCAGCAGGCTTTGCTGACCGAGGTAGAGGATGCACTGAAGCGCATTGAAGATGGCACCTATGGGAAATGCGTCAATTGCGGGCGGCCCATTCCTGAAAAACGACTGGAGGCTATTCCATGGGCAGCGCGCGATGTCAAGTGTGAGGAGCAGTTGGAGCAAAGGAACCTCAGCGCCGAAGAGAGTTAAGCCTGGAGAGCTGTAGCATTTAAGAGGAATACGTTGCTATGCCTCGCATTATTGGCATTACGGGCAACATTGCCTGCGGCAAGACGGCTGTGGGGCATATATTGCTTGAGTTGGGCGCGGAACGCTACATCGATGCGGATGCCGTGGTACACCGTCTCTACCTGAGTGGGCAGCCCATCGCGGTGAAGGTGGCAAAGGACTTTGGCCCGGGGGTTGTGGCAGCCGATGGCAGCGTTGATCGCAAAGCATTAGGAGCAATTGTCTTTCAGGATGCCGCTGCAATGCGGCGTCTTGAAGCAATTGTTCACCCGGCGGTCAGTGTGGCGCTGGCAAACGAGCTGGCTGCGGTAAGCGATGCCGGAATAGCCGTTATTGATGCCGTCAAGCTGCTAGAAGGCGGCTCGGGAGCGTTCTGCCAGAGTAAGTGGCGTTCTGCCAGAGTAAGTGGCTGGTCGTCTGCCCCGAGGAGCAGGAAATGGAACGGCTCATGACGCGTAACCACCTGAGTGAAGAGGAGGCGCTATCGCGTATTGGCGCCCAGCCTTCAGTGGCTGCTAGATTGGCTCTTGTTGATGAGGTTATTGATAATGGCGGAACCCTGGAAGAGACGAGGCGCCAAGTAGGAGCAGCCTTTGAGCGATTTATTGATCGATTTCCGGCCTAATTACTCTCATCGTAGTTGTTTTTCCGCCCTATTGCCACCCCTTGCTTCCAGAGCTATATCCTCATCTATTGACAGCGTGGATTCTAGTGCATATAATTTGCACAGATATTTCACGCTTATCCTTTACCTGTCTAGAAAGGGGTATTACCTCTACTAGATATACAACCAAGTTGCAGTGCCGACTCATCAGGAAGGAACCCATGCTGGCCAAGGATCATCTGAGATCAGGTGAGATTTGTGGAGCACCTTACGTATTATCGTAAGAGGGGGTGATAGCCCTTGCGAGTTGATGATTGCTCGTTTAACTTATCCCTTCTCAGGACCCCTGATTTGTATTTTGTATTACTGAAGGAGGCGAACGACATTATG
>WNGJ01017777.1_pt1 | contig 11162 bp, 9 predicted proteins | sample 5400611 | NCBI WGS metagenome assembly WNGJ01 (sample SAMN13153375, study PRJNA577476) | soil metagenome | isolation source: 40 cm soil or saprolite under Garry oak tree replicate 1 | place: USA:California | collected 2016-06-15 | reverse complement strand
TTGCCCGACGACATCGCCCTGATAGGCTGCACGGATCAATTCGAGCACCTCAACCGCATCGAAGCCCCAACGCTCCAAATCGGGTTTGCGGAGGCGGATCGTGAGCTGCGGCAGGCCAGGCGGCGACTGGACCTGAACGTCGGTCGCGCCGGGGATCTCACCGAGTGCCCGGGCAATTTCCTGCGCCTTGTGATCGAGCAGATCGAGGTCGTTGCCGAAGACGTTAACCGCGACCGCGGCGCCATACCCCGAGAGCGTCTCCTCGATGCGCTCGGTTAGAAAAGTCATGACCGCGGCGTTCACGCCGAGGAAGCCCGCGAACGTTCTGCGGATATCGGCTTGCGCCTTTTCGGCGTCGTCTCCCGATAACCCCGGCTTCAAGTCCACTTCGAGCTCACTGTAGTGAGGGCCCCAGGTGTCTTCGGACTCCTCCGCCCGCCCCGCCCGCTGCGCAACCGAGCGCACCTCGGGCAGCTGCCGCAACGCGTCGGCGATACGGGCGCCGACGCGCAACGACTCGTCGATGGAGGTGCCAGGCACCGCCGACATGTGGACGACGAAGTGCCCCTCCTTCAGCTCGGGGATGAAGCCACCGCCAAAAAACGGCAGTGCAGCACAGCCGGCAATCGTCAGCACGGCCGCTGCAGCAATAAGCGTGCGCGGTCGTTCCGTGAGCCGCCGCAAGAGGGCCACATAGCCGGCGCGCGTCCATCTGACCAGGGGTGGATCCTGCGTCGGCACTCTGCCCGACAGGAGCGCCATGGAGAGGGCCGGTGTCAATGTCAATGCGACGGCGAGCGAGGCCAGGACCGCCGTGGTGTAGGCGAGCCCCAACGGAGCAAACAGGCGTCCGGCGGTCCCAGACAATGTCATGACCGGCAGCACGACCAAAATGACGGCGAAGGTTGCATAGACGACGGCGCCGCGAACCTCGAGCGTCGCATCGAGGACGACCCGCGCCAACGGCTGAGGCTGAGACGATCTACTGTTTTCTCGCAGACGGCGGACGATGTTCTCGACGTCAATCCCCGCATCATCGACCACAACGCCGATCGCAATGGCGAGACCGCCCAGGGTCATCGTGTCGAGCGAGGCGCCCAGCCGCTCAAGCACGATGGTCGCGGTCAGGAGCGATAGGGGGATGGCGGTGCAGGAGATCGCGGCCGTTCTCAGATCGAACAGGAACAGGAACAGCACCACGACAACCAGTATGCCGCCCAGGATCAGCGAATCCCGGACATTGCTCGTTGCGGTATTGATGAAGTTGGCGGGACGGAACAGATCGGCGTGGATTGTGATGCCGTCGGCCTGGAGACTCGGCCGCAGCTCCTCCAATGCCGCCTCCACGTTCTCCGTTACCTTGAGGGTGTCGGCGGCATATTGTTCCGCCACATTGAGGATGACGCCGGGGTTGCCCTGGACCTCGCCACCGCCGATGGGCGGTTCGGGCGCCTCAACGACGTCGGCCACGTTCCCCAACGTGACGCTCGCGGCTCCCCTGCTCAGCAGGACCGTCCGGGCAATGTCGTCCGGTTTGAGGGATTGTCCCTCGGTCTGGAAGACGATCCGCTGATTCCTGGTGTCAACGAAGCCAGCCCCCCGCACGCCGGTTGACCGGCGCGCCACCGTTAGCACGTCGTTGAGCGTCAGGTTGTATCGGATCAGTTCGTCGGGATGCACCTGTATCTGGATCGAGCGCTTGTCGCCCCCGAACACCGTGACGCTGGCAACGCCCGGAACGGCGAGCAGGCGCAAGCGTACCGTCCAGTCGGCGGCCGTGCGCAGATCCATCAGCGAACGCGTCTCCGATGTCAGGCCGACCACCAGCATTCGACTTGTTGACGACGTGAGCGGCGTCATGACGGGCGGCTGTAATCCCTGCGGGAGCTGTTGGGTCGCGGCCGCCAACCGCTCCGCGACAACTTGCCGGTCGCGATAGATGTCGCTCGCCGGCTCGAAAAATACCGTTACGACGGACAGTCCCTGGATCGACGTGGAGCGCAGCGTCCGCACGCCCGGCACGCCGCTGATGGCGTTCTCTATGGGACGGGTGACGAGGATCTCGACCTGCTCCGGCGTCAGCGAGCGCGTAGATGCCATATGCAACCAGAACGCAGGCGAGTGCGGCGACAATACCGCGGAAGCGGATCGCGAACCTGACGAGCGCCGCCTGCGGACCAGAGGGGAAAGCGGGGCTCACTTCTCGCCGACCTGGATCTGCGCGCGGAACTCCTCGGACAGAAACAATTGCGCACCGCGCGTCACGATCTCAGCATCTTTCGGCACGTCCTCCGCGATATAGCCTCCACCCGGCGCCGGCAGGTCGGTCGCGATCTCGATGCGAATGAAGGTGTCTTGACCGGTGCGCCGATACACCCAGGCTCGACCCTGCCACCACACAATCGCCGACGCCGGCACGGCGGCCCTCTCGGTGGATCTGCCGGAAGACATGAAGGCGAGCACATTCATCCCGGGCAGCACACCACTTTCTGCGGCCGTCGTGTAGAAGAAGCTGACGCCTTGAATCTTCGGGTCTATGCGCGTTGCCGGCGAGACGAAGGTGATGTTTTCCCGCGCGGCCTTGCCGGTTTCCATGGACGCCGTGGCAGGTGGAGCTTTGAGGGTCACACCGGGCGGCAGGGTGATTTGCAACAGGAAGTTCCGCCGCTCGATCAGCGCCGCGATCATCGGCGACTCATCGACCAGCGACTTGCCGAGAACGGAGCCCCATTCCTGATATGACGTTGCGGTGAGGGTGCGCACCTGCGCCTCCGCAGCAGCCAGGCTGGCTTGGTCTGTGCCGAAAGCCGCCTCCGCGGCCTGCAGCTGGGCCTGTGAGACAACGTGAGTCTCGTTAAAGAGTTTTTGCGAGCGTTCGAACGCCGGCTTCGACATCGCAAGCTTCGCCTGCGCGGTCTGGACCTGCGCCTTCGCGTTGGCGTAGTTGTTGCTGAGCTCGGTCAGTCGCGCGACATCGAGAACCATCCCGTAGGCGCGCAGCTCCTCCTGATGAGGCGCGGACGGCAGCGCGGCTGTCGCGATACCGCTGCGCTGTTGCGTATCGGCGTCGATCGTGATCACCGGCTCGCCGGCCTCGCTGGAAACGCGAACCGGTACTTTGACCGCCCGCTCGCGCTGGGCCTCGATTGCCGCCGTGTTGCGCCCTGCAAGGAACCCCCAACCCATGAGGGCACCGAACGCGACAACGGCTGCCGCGACCAGCAACTTCACCGACCACGATCCCGCCGGTCCCTGCCGCTTGCTCATCCAGAGCCCCCCGACTATCTCACGCAAGCTCGTCCCGGATTCCCGGCCAAGTGTCCGGGGTCGAACCTGCTTGTCCGGCCGGCGAGCCTCGGAGTGGTTATAGCCGAAAAAATTTGTTTCGGTCGGCCTGAGTGCGGTCGGCGCGACATAAACCGACCGACGCCGCGACCGGACAGCGGCAGAGAAGCGGACGTCGTGCCAGGGCCGCTGTGGGTCATTCGCGTCGGTTTGCCATATCTGAGATATATCTGTTTTCCGGCTCATCTCGGACCTGCCAAAGAGCCGATCTGCGTTAGCCCATATCTCTACAGGGCGTAATCCGGTCGAACGGTTCTGTAACAAGATCAAACAATGTCGGCGCGCCGCAACCCGCCGTTACAAGGTCGCAAGCCTAACTACCGGGCGCGCGTCAAACGCGTATCCATTCGGATTTGGCTACGCGCTTACCATCGCCCTCCGCCTCTATCGGGCAGGTGAAAGGGCTTGGCGTCAGGCGGGCTTATTGATCGCCGTCCATGCCGCCAGCGAGTCCATGTAATCTCTCCAGCGCACGATCTTGCGATCCTCGATTGTGGCGATCGACACCAACCTATTGTCGTAGGCCGCATTGTTGGCGAGTATTTTTCCATGCACCTCGTATTCGAGCGTCACCACCCGCCCATTGTCGGAAGGATACACGAGCAGTGAATCCCCTCGGTCGAGTCGGATGTTGCGTCCGTACCCGGAATAGAGGGCAATTAGATTTTCACGGCCGCGCGTTTCGCGTGGCCATCCCGGAAATTCATAAAGAAATTCGAACACAACATCGTCGGCGAGAGTGTCGAAGTAGTGCTCGCCATCAACATACTTCGATAGACCCTTCATCATTATTTCGAAGCAGGGGTCGAGAGCCTCACAGGCGGGGTACTTGCTGTTTGACATCTGCCACTCTCAACGTTGCCGCGATGCGCAGCGATGGCCGGATCGACGAGGGCCTTCCGCAACGACTTCAGGTCAGCGAGCGTACGTTCTTACTGCGTCATAGGCCTCCCCTCATCCTGAGGAGCCGCGCGCTTCGCGCGGCGTCTCGAAGGACGAGGCCGAGGATCAGCATGGAGGACTCATGGTTCTCCCGGCGATGCCAACGGGTCGCGCGAACGCGCGCCCGACGACGAGCGCAATTGCGCTCGCGTAGTGATGACAGGCTCCGCATCGTCCGGAGACGGCGCATTCGCGCCTCCTCACCATGAGGGTTAATGACGCAGTAGCTAGCTCGGTTTTGCCTGCGCCGCTTGAGCGGCAGCTTGCTGCCGCTCCACGTTCTGGCGATACAGGCCGACGAAATCGACGGGATCGAGCATCAGCGGCGGGAAACCGCCATCGCGCACCGCAGTGGCGATGATTTCGCGCGCGAACGGGAACAGCAGCCGCGGACACTCGATCATGACCAGCGGATGCAGGTTTTCCTGCGGCACGTTCACAATGCGGAACACGCCGGCATAGGCGAGATCGAAGCTGAACATCACCTTGCCGGCATTTTCCGCCTTGCCCTCGACCGAAAGCGTCACTTCGAATTCGTTTTCGGCAATGTTGTTGGCGCTGACATTGATCTGGATATTGATCGCCGGCTGCTGCTGTTGCGGCGCCAGCGACGACGGCGCGTTCGGGTTTTCGAACGACAGGTCCTTGGTGTACTGTGCCAGGACGTTCAACTGGGGAGGAGGGGCCGCCTCGGAAGGCGCGCCGTTACCGTTGGTCATCGAAATCTCTCCTGGAACGTGATCAAGCGAGTGGGGTCCGGTTTTGTGTCTGAATTCGCTTGTTAAGGTGCACAAATCCCTTGTCGGGGCGAGTGGCTATCATAGCCCCGCCTTGTTCCACAAGGACGACAATCGGGCGCTGACCACCGGCGCGGGCCTCTGTCGTCGACTGCCATGGCCGATATTGACCAAATCGCCGGTCCGGCGCGCGGCGTGCATCCTAAATTGTTGAATATGCGCGATTTCCGGGCAAATGATCGGGTTTCCCCTCGCGGCCAAAACGCGCTACTATCTGCCGTCGGCAAACCGGCAACAGCATCGACTTGGCCTATTGCCGCCGGTATGGCTTTTGATGCCAGAAATGCGCCATTGGCTCGGCCAAGTTTCGTGCCTACATGCTGCAGACCCATCCCTGATGTAACCTTTACCGTTCTCCTGGAGCATGATCCGGAAAAGTGGGTACCGATTTTCCGAAAAGATCATGCTCAAACAAGACAGGGAACGTCCTACCGCCGGAGCCATTAGCCGGCGCAGACCAGAAAGCAAACGCGACGTGGATATTTACACCATCATCTTCCTGGCGCTGGCCGTCTTCATCTTCCTGCGTCTGCGCAATGTCCTCGGACAGCGCACCGGGAACGAGCGGCCGCCGCCCTACGATCGTGCGGCGCGCAACGTAGTGCAGGCAGCGCAGGACAATAACCTGGTTCCGATGCAGGGCCCGGTGATCGACCAGGCGCCGGCGGCGCCGCCGGCCGAGGTGACGCTGCCGACCGATCGCTGGAAAGGCCTGGCCGAGCCCGGCACGCCGCTGGCTCAGGGGCTGGATACCATCGCCACGCAGGACTCTTCGTTTGATCCCCGTCACTTCATCAGCGGCGCGCGCAGCGCCTATGAGATGATCGTGCTGGCATTCGCCAACGGCGATCGCCGCGCGCTGAAGGATCTGCTGTCGCCGGAGGTCTATGAGAGCTTCGAGGCGGTGATCAGGGATCGCGAGAAGTACGAGCAAAAAACCGAAACGCGGTTCGTTTCGATCGACAAGGCCGAACTGGTCAATGCGGAAGCGCGTGATCGGTCGGCGCAGCTGACCGTCCGCTTTGTGTCGCAGATGGTCTCGGTCACCCGCGACAAGGCCGGCACCATCGTCGACGGCAATCCGGACAAGGTCGCCGACATCACCGATGTCTGGACATTTGCCCGCGACACTTCCTCACGCGATCCGAACTGGAAGCTGGTTGGTACCGGAAGCGCTCACTGACACGCGTGGGCTCGGGCGATACGCCGGCGCGTTTTGTGTCATCGCCATTGCGTTGTCGCTGGGCGCTTTTGCCGCACATGCCGCGCGCCGGCATTCGCCCGAAACCCGTCATCTGCCATATCCCCGCCTCGCCTGGCCGCTTGAGATCAGCGGCGGCCAATATGCCCCGCTCGGTTGGGGCGATATCGCCGGCTGGCGCGAGGATGACCATCTGCTCGCGTACCAGGCGTTTCGCGCCAGCTGCAAGCCGATAGCCGCGCAGCATGAGCTGCCGTCGGACCCCAAGGCATTGGGGATTTCGTTGCGCGATCCCTGCCGCGCGGCCAAAGCGCTCGATCTTTCCGACGGCGCCAGGGCGCGGGCGTTCTTCGAGGAACGTTTTCTCCCGTTGCGAATCTCGCGGCTCGGCGAAGGCGATGGCTTTGTTACCGGCTATTACGAGCCTGTCGTCGAGGGGTCGCGGACCCAGAGCGAAATCTACACCGTGCCGGTCTATCGCCGTCCGTCCAATCTGTTCGTCCGCGGCTTCAAGCAGGGCGCCGCAAGCTTGCCCAACAAGGGACAGGTGTTTCGCAAGATCGGCCGCCGCAAGCTCGTGCCCTATTACGATCGCGCCGAGATCGAGGCCGGCGCGATCGCCGGCCGCGGCCTCGAGATCTGCTGGCTCAAGAACCAGACCGATCTCTTGTTCTCGCAGATCCAGGGCTCGGCGCGGGTCCGCCTCGAGGACGGCTCGACCCTCCGCATCAATTACGACGCGCATAATGGTTATCCCTATACGGCGGTCGGCCGCATCCTGATCGATCGCAACATCATCCCGAAAGACCAGATGTCGATGCAGAAGATCCGGGAATGGATGGAGCAAAATCCCGACGGCGCCAACGAACTGCGGCGGCAGAACCGGGCCTTTGTGTTCTTTCGCGAAGTGCAGCTCTCCGACAAGGACGAGGCGGTGGGCGCGCAGGGCGTGCCGCTGACGCCGGGCCGGTCGATCGCGGTCGACAAGGCGCTGCACGTCTACGGCACGCCGTTCTTCATCGAAGGCGAGCTGCCGATCTTGTCGGAGCAATCGAGGACGCCGTTTCGCCGGCTGATGATCGCGCAGGACACCGGTTCGGCGATCGTCGGTCCTGCGCGCGCCGATCTTTATTTCGGCGCCGGCGCGGAGGCGGGGCGGGTGTCCGGCCGGCTCAAGCACAGCATGCGCTTTGTCATGCTGGTGCCGAAGAGCCTTGATCCGGCGGCGCGCGGCCGCAAGATGCCGCTGCCCGATGCGCGGCCATCGGAGAAAATCGCCAAGCTGTTTCCTCAGACAGATCCGCCGAAGGATCAGCCAAAGGATCCGAACAACGGCGGGCCCGAAGCGCGCCGCCATCGTCACCACCGCCGATGAAACGCCCACTGGCCCCGGACGTGTCCGCTTCGCCTCGGCGCAAGCGCGCTCTGAGCGAGGAAGAGCGCGCCTTGTGGGAAGCCGTCGCCAAGCAAACCAAACCGCTGCGCAAGCAGCCGCGTATTGCAAGGCCGCAGGTGGCCTCACCGGATACTCCGGCGGTTGCGATAGCGGCGACATCGCAAAAGCCGCATCCAGTGGCAAAAAAATCGCAGGGATCAAAGACTTACGTGCCGCCTGCGGCGCCGCCCTTGGCGCCGCTCGGGCGTCGCGAGCGCTGGCGGCTTTCGCGCGGGCGGATGCAGATCGATGCCAGGCTCGATCTGCACGGCATGACGCTGACCCGCGCCCACCGCGCGCTGTCGGGCTTCCTGCAGCGCGCCCACCGCGACGGGCTGACCTTCGTGCTCGTCATCACCGGCAAGGGCCGCGCCACCGGCGCGGAATCCGGGCGCGGCGTGCTGCGCCGCGAGGTGCCGCAATGGCTGGGCCTGCCGGAATTCCGATCGCTGGTGGTCGGATTTGAGGAAGCCCATATCGGCCATGGCGGCGAGGGCGCGCTTTACGTCCGCATCCGGCGATCGAAAGTCTGATCTCTCAGAACGGCCGCACGATCCCGACCCGCGGGATCAGCGTAACGATCCAGCCGAGAATGGTTGTCTTGCGATCATCCGCTGGAATGGCCGGGACCTTTTGCGAGGCGGGCAATGTCTTTACCGCATGCAGGATCAGGAACATGCAGACCGCCCAGTTCGAAATCCACCTGGAATAATCGAACACGATCGCAAACATCACGAGATAGCCGAGGCTCACCATTACGATCGCTGCGATGACGACGCGGCGGTGGAATTGATCCGCGAGCGATCGGATCAGATGCGCGAAATATTGCCAGAGCGGGGCATGCAGCCAGATCAACAAGGCGAACACCGGCACGCCGAGAATATTCGACGGCATGCGATCCCAGGTTTCGCGGATTTCCTGCGCCAGCGGCTGATACCAGATATAACTGAAACTCAGCAGATTGGTGCGGGACGGGTCGGCCATGCGGCTCTGCAGATGATTGACGAATGCTTCCTGCGATACCGCGAGCGACCCATAGAATTGCGCAGCAAGGAACAACAAGCCGACGCTGCCAATCGCGGCGATGCCCGTAGTCACGTTTTGCCGGTTGAAACCCAGCACCAGATAATAACGCAGCATGACGATGACGGCGATGGTCGGCACATACATCAGGAGATGAATGTGGTGGATCAGAACCAGCATCATCGAACCCAGTGCCGCCGCTATCACGAAAGCGAGCGAACGCGCCGGCACCAGCAACAGACAGATCGCAAACGCGCAGCCGTAAATATCGAAATGCCCGAGCGTATGCATGAAATTCTTCAGAAAGAACGGCGAGCCGGCCATGAACACGAACAGCGGCATGTGCTCGTCATCGAGACCGAAACTTCGCCTGAACAGCGCAACGAACAGACCAAGCGTGACCAGCCAGACGCCGCCTGCGAGCGCGAACACCAGCCACACCGGCACCTTGGCGACGAACAGCGATACCACAGCACCGACCAGGGCGCGCTTGGTGAAGCCGAAGTGATAATCGACCAGCAAGTGGATATAGGGGACGTAAGGTTCGCGCGGCAGCTTGTAGAGAAAAACCCCGATCAGAACGGCGGCGTTGACGGCCAGCATCAGGCGCCAGGGGTTTTCCCGAAAGACCGTCCGCAAATTCATCCCGCACCAGACAATGACAAGATAAGATGCGGACTATCACATGGCCGACGCGGCACGCAACGCGCTGTTATTCTCGATGTCGTCCCGGCGTTCGCAGGGACGACGATTGGAGATGCCGGCCTACAAAATAAACCGGCTCAAATCCGTGTTCCTGGCGAGATCGCCGACGTGCTTCTGGACGTAGTCGGCATCGATCCGGATGGTCTCGCCGTTGCGGTCGGGGGCGGCAAATGAAATATCGTCGAGCACGCGCTCCATCACGGTTTGCAGCCGCCGCGCGCCGATGTTCTCCACGCTGGAATTGACGGCAACCGCGACGTCCGCGAGGGCGTCGATACACCCTCGGTCTGCATCAGCGCGATATATTGCTTGATCAGCGATGCCTCGGGCTCGGTCAGGATGCGGCGCAAGTCGTCGCGGCTCAGCGCTTCCAGTTCGACCCGGATCGGCAGCCGGCCCTGTAACTCCGGCAACAGGTCCGAGGGTTTTGCGATGTGAAACGCGCCCGAGGCGATGAACAGGATATGGTCGGTTTTGACCGCGCCATGCTTGGTCGAAACCGTGGTGCCTTCGATCAGCGGCAACAGGTCGCGCTGCACGCCTTCGCGCGAGACGTCGCCGCCGACGCGGCCGTCGCGCACGCAGATCTTGTCGATCTCGTCGAGGAATACGATGCCGTTGTTCTCGACCGCATGGATCGCCTCCTGCGTCAACTGATCGGTATCAAGCAGCTTGTCGGATTCCTCGTTGACCAGAAGCTCATGAGAGCCCTCGACCGTGAGGCGGCGGGTCTTGGTCCGGCCGCCCAATTTGCCGAAGATATCGCCGATCGAGATCGCGCCCATCTGCGCCCCCGGCATGCCCGGAATTTCAAACATCGGCATTCCGCCCGAGGATTGGGTTTCGATCTCGATCTCCTTGTCGTTGAGTTCGCCGGCGCGCAGCTTCTTGCGAAACGAATCCCGCGTCGCGGCGCTGGAATTGGCGCCGACCAGGGCGTCGAGCACGCGTTCCTCGGCGGCGAGCTGCGCGCGGGCCTGCACGTCCTTGCGCTTGCGTTCGCGGGTCTGCGCGATCGCGACTTCGACGAGATCGCGAATGATCTGCTCGACATCGCGGCCGACATAGCCGACCTCGGTGAATTTGGTGGCCTCGACCTTGATGAACGGCGCGCCGGCAAGTTTCGCCAGCCGGCGGGCAATCTCGGTCTTGCCGACGCCGGTCGGCCCGATCATCAGGATATTCTTCGGCAGCACTTCCTCGCGCAACGAGCCGGTGAGCTGCAGCCGCCGCCAGCGGTTGCGCAGCGCGATGGAGACCGCGCGCTTGGCGTCGGTCTGGCCGACGATGAAGCGGTCGAGTTCGGAAACGATTTCGCGGGGGGAGAAGTCGGTCATGGGTTCTAGCTAGGTTCTAAACGCTGCTGACACAAGCCACCAGATGCAAGCCATCAGATAATCGGCGGGCCCGACTGCCATAGCCGGATCGCCTCGAACGGGTGGATCAGCATGATGATGTTGAGGGCAAGATTGTCGCGAATGTGAAGCGCCAACACCAGTTCGAACAATAATCCGAGCGCAACCGTCGCCGCGACCGGAAGCTTTCGCGCCAGCAAAAAGCCCACCACCATGGACAGCGTATCGGAGACCGAATTGACGATGCTGTCGCCAAAGTAATCCAGCGAAACCGTGCCGGTTCGGTATCGCTCGATGATCCAGTTGGAATTTTCAAGCAGCTCCCAACCGCCTTCAACCATCATCGCGGCAATCAGGCG
>WNGJ01012642.1_pt1 | contig 11163 bp, 9 predicted proteins | sample 5400611 | NCBI WGS metagenome assembly WNGJ01 (sample SAMN13153375, study PRJNA577476) | soil metagenome | isolation source: 40 cm soil or saprolite under Garry oak tree replicate 1 | place: USA:California | collected 2016-06-15 | reverse complement strand
ACGATGCTGCCGCGCTGGTACTGGTTCTGCGCCGCGTAGAACGCGCGGGAGTTACCCGGCTCGTTCGCGAGGCTGGAGGTCTGGAAGCCCTGCAGGTAGTTGACGTTGATGAGCAGCAGCAGGAACATCGCGAGGACCGCGATCGATATCCGGCGCAGCGCCCGGTTCACTTCAGCGTCACCACCTGGGTCAGTCCCTCTTCCTGTATCGGCCGCGGCGGCGGGCGCCGGGCGGTATCACTCAGCCGGGCCAGCAGGGCGATCAGCATCCAGCTCGCCACCAGTGAGGACCCGCCCTGGGACAGGAACGGGGTAGTAATGCCGGTTAGTGGGATGAGCCGGGTGACGCCGCCGACGATGACGAACACCTGCAAGGCGAGCATGAAGGAAAGGCCGCCGGCCAGCAGCTTGGAGAACGGGTCCTTGACCGACATCGCGGTCCGCAGCCCGCGCTGCACGATCAGCCCGTAGATCAGCAGGATGGCCATCAGCCCGGCCAGCCCGAGCTCCTCGCCGAACGCGCTGATCACGAGGTCGCTCTGCACCAGCGGGGTGATGTAGGGCTGGCCGCCGCCCAGGCCCTTGCCGAGCAGGCCGCCGCTGGCCATCCCATACAGGCCCTGAACCAGCTGGTAGGCATTGTGGCTGGGATTCTGGCCCGCGAACGGATGCAGCCAGATGTTGAACCGCTCGCCGACGTGGCCGACGAGCCTGCTCGCGGCGAACGCGCCGACCACGAACATGACGAAGCCGATCATCAGCCAGGAGGTCCGGGAGGTCGCGATGTACAGCATCGCCACGAACAGGCCCATGAACACCGCGCTGGTGCCGATGTCGCTCTCGAAGATGAGCAGCAGCAGGCTGGCCGCCCAGGCCAGCAGGATCGGGCCGAGATCGCGGGCTCTCGGCAGATCGATACCGAGCACCCGGCGGCCGGCCAGCGCCAGCACGTCCCGCTTGGCCACCAGGTAGCCGGCGAACGAGGCGGCTAGCGCCAGCTTGGCGAACTCCTCAGGCTGGATGGTGAACGAGCCGATCCTGATCTGGATCTTGGCGCCGAAGACCTCGCTGATCGACGCGGGCAGCATCGCGGGCAGCGCCACTAGCAGGATCCCGATGGCACCGAGCGTGTAGGTGTACCGCTGCAGCACACGCGGCTCGCGGATCAGCACGAGCACCGCGACGAAGCAGCCGATGCCGATGACGGTGTAGACGACCTGGATCTGGGTCGCCGACGAGCTCAGCGGGGCGGTTAGCCGGTTTCCCTGCGCGCCCAGCCGGTAGGTCATCACGATGCCCAGACCGTTCAGCAGGGCCGCGAGCGGCAGCAGCAGCGGGTCCGCCCACGGGGCGAACCTCCGCATGGCCAGGTGGGCGATCACCACGATGACGACGTACGCCGCCATGTACTCGACGATCCCCGAGGGCATCTTGCCCTTAAGGCTGAAACCCACGTTCGCGAAGGCGAACGCGATGAGCGCGAAGGCGAAGACGAGCATGATCAGCTCGGTGCGCCGCCTGCTGCGAGCCACCGGGACCAGCGGACCCGTCGGGTCAACGGCTGGCGACGGGGCGGTGATGCTATTCACGAGGCCCCTGCGGCCGGGACGAGGGCACCGGCCGCGATGCCGAACGCCGCGGACGGCGGGCACATCTCCGCGGGCTTGGACGGCTCCGGGCCCGGCTTGGCGATGCCTTTTGTCGGCTTGTGCTGCCTCTTGGCCGCCGTCACCGCGGCCTGGTAGGCATTGTCCGTGGCCACCCAGTCCTGCAGCGTGGTGTACGCCTGCTTGCACTGGCTGACGGCGGCGCGGACGTTGCTGACGGTTCTCTGCACTTCAGCTAGGCTGCCCGTCGCATACGCGGTCTTTACCGTTTGCAAGTCGTTCGACGGCACCTGGGCGAGCTTGATCCCGGTCAGCTGATAGGGCCGGGACAAGCTGATGCCGGCGATCCGCTGGTTGACGCCGCGGTAGATGACCACATTGCCTTTGCCGTCGGCCCCTACGTAGTACTGATCCTGAGTCCACCGCCAGCCTATGTAGCCGCCGCCGATGATGACGCCCAGCAGCACCACCAGCGAGGTGGTCACGATCGGCCAGCGGCGCCGGCCGGACCGCCTGCCGCGTTTCGGCTGGGCGCGGTGGCTGCGCCGGGCCCGGACCGCGGTCAGATCGGTGCCGTTCTCGCTCGCCACGGCCAGCGACATGGCCGCCGGGTCCAGGTCGTCGACGGCCACCATCGGCTGCGGGCCGGTCGCCGAGGGCCGCCCGTCACCGTCGTAGGAAACGGCGAAATGATTCCCCAGATGGTCCTCGACGACGCCGAACGGGCCGGTGCCGTCGGTGCTCAGCCTCGGGTCGTGGACGTTCGCCGCGGCGCCGGCCATGACCGGGGTCCCTGTCGGGGGCACCCGGGACGTGGCCGTGTCCACGACATCCGCCACGATGCAGGTGATGTTGTCCGGGCCGCCGCCGTGCAGCGCGAGCTCGATCAGCTGCCGGGTGACCGCGTCGGGGTCCTCGATGGCGGCCAGCGTCTCGCGCAGCGTCTCGTCGCTGACCACGCCGGACAGCCCATCCGAGCAGAGCAGGTAGCGGTCGCCCGCCTGGCCGTCGTGCACGGACAGGTCGGGCTCGGCGATCGACCTGCCGTCCAGCGCCCGCAGCAGCAGCGAGCGCTGCGGGTGGGTGGAGACGTCGTCGGCGCTGATCCGGCCCTCGTCGACCAGCGACTGCACCAGCGTGTGGTCGTGGGTGATCTGGTAGAGCTCGCCCTCCCGGAGCAGGTAGCCGCGCGAGTCGCCGATGTGGCAGACCGCGGCGTGCCCGTCGGACCAGAACAGCGCGGTCAGCGTGGTGCCCATGCCCTCGACCGCCGGGTTGGCGACGATCATGTCTTGCAGCCGGGCGTTGGCCGCGGCCACCGCCGATGACAGTTCGGCCAGCATGTCGCCGCCGGGCGGCTCGGAGTCGAGCTTCGCCATCGAGGCGATGGTCAGGGAGCTGGCCACTTCGCCCGCGGCGTGCCCGCCCATCCCGTCCGCGACCGCGAGCAGGCGGGGTCCCGCATACGCCGAGTCCTCGTTTCCTTCACGGAGGAGGCCGACGTCGGAACGTACCGCGTAGCGGAGTACAAGTGTCATCTGCGCAGTTCCAGAACCGTCTTACCGATGCGGATCGGCACGCCCACCGGCACGGGCATCGGCCGCGTCACCTTCTGCCGGTCCAGGTAGGTGCCATTGGTCGAACCTAGATCCTCGACGATCCACTGACCGTCCTGCGGGAAAATCCGGGCATGTCGGCTTGAAGCGTAGTCGTCGTTGAGCACTAGCGTGGCATCATTGGCCCGGCCGAGCGTGATCTGCTGCTGGGCGAGATCGAGGCTGGTGCCTTTCAGCGCGCCCGCCGTCACCACCAGGACCCGCGGTGATCCGCGGCCGGACCGGGTCGGCCGGGCCGGGCGGCCCTGGCGCGGCGCCTGGGCCTGGCGCGTCTTGCCCCGCCTGGCCGTCGTGGACGGGCCGCCAAGCAGATCAGTGCGGACGACTCCGATGGCCGCTATGACGAATAGCCACAGCACAGCCAGGAACGCCACCCTGATGATGGTGAGAGACAGCTCGTTCATCTACGGCCACGCCCTTGGACCCTAGTAGCTGGTGCGCGAGTAAGCGGTGCCCTGGCCATCCTCGCGGTCTTGGCCATCCTGGCGGAAAATCAGTGTGGTCCGGCCCAGCGAGACCTGAGTCCCGTCGGTGAGCGCCATCCGCCGGACCGGCTGGCCGTTGACGAAGGTGCCGTTCGTGGAGCTCAGGTCGACCAGGACCACCTGATCGTTTTCCACCCTTAGCTCCGCATGGTGCCTGGACACGCCCGGATCCACGAGCCGCAGGTCGCAGTCCGTGCCCCGGCCGAGCAGCGTCACCGGCGTCTGCAGCTCGTAGGTGTGCTGGTCGCCGCCGGCCGGGCCGCCGGGAGCGCCCGGCCCGGAGACTAGCAGGCGTGGGTGGCCGGGGAACCCTCGCCCCTGCGTCCGGGGCAGGTCGCTGGCCGGCATCCGTATCTCGCCGCCCTCGATGGTCGAGCCCCGGATGACGCCGGACCGGATCCGGAACGTGCCCGTCGTCATGTCGGGCACCCCCTCGAACCGCATCCGCACCGGGCCAACGAACGAGTAGCCCTGCTCCTTGGCGTAGTCCCTAGCCAGGTTGGCGAGTTCGACACCGAGGCTCTCGGCGTACACGTCGAGGCGCTCGTGGTCGCTCTCGGCCAGCTCGACGACGAAATCGTTCGGCACCAGCGTGCGCCCCTTGGCCACGATGGCGGCCCGGTCGTCCATCTCACGCTGGACCGCGCTCGCCACCTCAACCGGCTGCAGCTCGGACCTGAAGGCGCGCGCGAAGGCACCCTCGACCATGCCTTCAAGACGACGCTCGAAGCGCTGCAGAACTCCCAACGTGCCACCTCCCTTCACGTCCCTTGCCCACGATCGTATCCGGGGCGCGGGAGCGCTCGCGGTCGTGCTAATCTACTCGTTGCCCAGGGCGGGTGGCGGAACGGCAGACGCGCACGGTTCAGGTCCGTGTGTCCGAAAGGACGTGAGGGTTCAAATCCCTCCTCGCCCACATAATCGGTGCATCCGGGACCGTAGGTCCTGGTACATACGTCACGGAACGACGATGACGGGGCAGCGAGCATGGCGGGCCAGCCATCCGGAGACCGAACCCGCGACCCGGTGCCAGACGTGCTTCGGCGCCCCGATCACGAGCGCGTCCGCGCTGAATTCCTCGGCGGCGGCGGCGAGTTCCCTGGCCGGGCTGCCGCGCCTGGTGCGGACGTGCACCTCTACTTCGGCGTGCCCGGTCACCTGGTCGAGCTCGGCCAGCAGCCACCGCTCCAGCGCCTCGGCGTCCCGGGGCACGCCCACGACCTGGCCGGTCAGCGGCTCGCAGTAGACCCCTGAAGAGCACACGTACACCACGAGCAGCGGCCTGCCGAGCCGCTGGGACACGCCGGCCGCGTACGCCAGCGCGTTGCGGCTCGAGGCCGAACCGTCGTAGCCCGCGATCACCGGGTGCTCCAGCCGGAGCGCGGATGACTGCGCATCATTGTGCGGCGCCGGGTCCGGGACCTTAGCGCCGGTTTCCGCCGTCGCCTCGGGCGGCGGCGTGCGGGAGGGCTGCCCCTGCCGGTCCGGCTGGCCCGGTGACGGGCTTGACTCTGCCTGGTCCATAGTCCGCGTCCTAGCGGAAGACCGCTTCCTCGACAGCCATACAAAGATGAATGCCCCGGATGAACGGCCTTACTCGTATTTGAAAAGCACTATAGAGCAGCGGGCGACCATAAGGTGAGTACTCACGGGTGCCCGCGTGGCACGATGTTCAGGTGACCGCAGAGCAGGCGCCGCCAAGCGAAGCGCCCGCGAGGGAGGCAGGCGAATCCAGCATCGGCAGCCGCACGGACGCCACGGCCCGTGCCGTGATCGAGTGCGCCGCGGATGCGATCGTCGCGTTCAGCACCGATCGCACCGTGATGCTCTGGAACCCCGCGGCGGAGCGGATGTTCGGCTGGGCCGCGGCCGAGGTCATCGGGCTGGAGCCGCAGATCATCCCGGAGGAGCTGAAGGCCGAGCACAATGCGGTCCTGGAGCGGATCAGGGGCGGCGGCCAGATCTCCTTCGCGACCCGCAGGATCCGCAAGGACAGCACGGTCATCGACCTGCGGATCGACACCAGCGCGCTGATCGACGGCGCGGGCGAGGTGACCGGCTGGGTAAACGTCTGCCACCAGACCGGGGAAGACGACGTGGCCAGGCACTATATGGCCGAACGGGCGCGGGTGGTACGCCGGCTCGGCGATGTGGTCGCCGACATGAACGCCCAGCGCGACCTGGAGTCGGTACTCGACCGCATCGCGGCCAGCCTGCGCGAGCTGACCAGTGCCGACGCCGGCGGTTTCGTGCTCATCGAGGACGACACGCTCAGGCTGGTCAGCACGGCCGGGCTGCCGGCCCGGCTGCGCGGGAAGACCGCGACCCTGTCCACCAGCCTGGTGGGCGAGCTGATGAACTCGGGCAAGACGGTCATGATGGCGACCGGCGAATCGGGCGGCTTCGACGACCTGATCTGGTCGGCGCTGCCCGGCCTGCACACGATCGCGCTCAGCCTGTCGCACGTGGCGGGCAAGCCCTACGGTGCGCTGTACGCGCTTTACAGCAGGCGCACCCTCAGTCATGTCGAGCTGGAGTTGCTCGAGCTGCTGGCCGGCCACGCCGGCGTGGCCCTCACCAACGCGATGGCCTTCGAGGAAGTGGTCAGGCAGCGGGCGCATGAGCGGGCGGTCATCGACGGCAGCGCGGACGGCATCGCGGTGCTCGACGAGGCCGGCCTGGTGCGGCAGTGGAACCCGGCCGCACACCGGATCACCGGGACGCCGACGCCGGACGCCATCGGCAAGCCGCCGTCGTTCCCGCTGCCCGAGCCGGGCTCGACGCTCAGCTGCAAGCTGCCGAACGGGCGCTGGCTCGACGTCCTGTGCACCTCGCTCGCCGACGGCGGGGAGCTGGTCATCGACTTCCGTGACGTCACCGCGGCCAAGGAGCTCGAGGAGGCGAAGGACCTGTTCCTGGCCACCACCAGCCACGAGCTGCGGACGCCCATCACCGTGGTGCAGGGCTTCGCCAGCACGCTGACCACCCGGTGGGATCAGCTCGCGGACACCGAAAGGCGCGCCGCGGTGCGGATCATCGCGGAACGGGCCGGGTCGCTCGGCCGGCTGGTCGAGCAGCTGCTGCTCGGCTCGCGGGCCGGCGCCGACCAGCTGCCCGTCAGCAACGGCCCGTTCGACCTCGGCGCCGTGCTGCACGGGGCCGCCGCCGCGTTCCGGCCGCTGTCGGACAAGCACGTCGTCGTGGCGGACATCCCGGACGGCCTGCCGGCCGCCAGCGGCGACACCATGGCCACCGACATCATCGTCGGGCAACTGCTCGAGAACGCCTTCAAGTACTCACCCGACGGCGGCACGGTCGGCGTCCGGGCCCGGGTGACCGGGGACTGGATCGAGGTCACGGTGGAAGACGAGGGCGTCGGCATCGCCGACGGCGACCACGAGCGCATCTTCGACCGGTTCTTCCAGGGCGAGACCGGTGACCGCCGCAGGTTCGGCGGCGTCGGCATCGGCCTTTTCATCGTCCGCCGCCTGGCCGAGGCACAGCACGGCGAGGTCACCGCCAGCTCGCGGCCCGCGGGTGGCACCGCGATATGCCTGCGCCTGCGGGCCGCGGCGAGCCCGGCCTCAGGCTGAGGCCTCACCCGCCGGCCTCAGGGCTGAGCCTCTCACCCGGTTGCCCTCACCCGGTTGCCCTCACCCGGTTGCCCTCACCCGGTTGCCCTCACCCGGTTGCCCTCACCCGGTTGCCCTCACACGGTTGCACTGTGCTCGTTCTCCTGGGGCTTGTCCCGCTTGCGCGGCTCGCCGCCGGTGGCTTCCAGGTAGGCGTCGACGATCGCGGGGACGTCGTAGCCCTGCCGCATGATCTGGCCCTTTTCCAGCCAGATCACCCGGTTGCAGCTCGCCTCGATCTCGGTCAGGTTGTGCGCGACGAGGAACACCGTGGCCGCTTCCCCCCGCAGCTCGACGATCCGCTCGTGGCTCTTGGCCCGGAAGTTCGCGTCGCCGGTGGCCAGCGCCTCGTCGATCATCAGGATCTCGTGGTTCTTGGCGGAGGCGATGGAGAACCGCAGCCGCTGCGCCATCCCGGTCGAATAGGTGCGCATGGGGTAGTCGATGAAGTTGCCGACTCCCGAGAAATCCACGATGGACTGGTAGCGGTCCTTGGTCTCCTGCGGGGTCATGCCCATGGCCAGGCAGCCGAGCACCACGTTCCGCTCTCCGGTCAGGTCATCGAGCAGCGCGGCGTTGACGCCGAGCAGGGCGGCCTGCCCGCTGGTGTAGACGCAGCCCTGCTCGGGCGGGAGCAGGCCGGCGATCGCCTGCAGCAGCGTCGACTTGCCCGAGCCGTTCCGCCCGATGATGCCGACGGCGTCGCCGTGGTTGATCACGAACGAGATGCCCCTGATCGCGTGCACCTCGCGGACCGACGGGCGGCGCTGGCGCTTGATCACCCGCATGAGCACGGTCGCCGCGGTGCCCTTGTCGCCGCCCGCGCCGTAGACGCGGTAGACCACGTGCAGGTCATCGACGACCACGGTCGGTTCAGCACCATTAGCTACGGGCCCGCTACCCACGGCCGTACCTCGTTTCCGCTTCCCAGAAGAACAAGAACCCCACGACCAGGGCCACCACGGCCCAGCCCGCGCCGTACAGCCACAGCTGGGAGGTCGTGATGGTGGGGTGGCAGTAGGCGCTGTTGTAGACGAGCTTGCTGTTGTGATAGTAGAGCTCGCACTTCAGCGCGTTGTACGGCTTGCTGCCCGGGGCGGCCAGCCGCTGGGACTGCAGGATCGCGTTCCGGACCAGGCTGATGTAGACGGCGGCCGGGTTGATCTGCAGCAGGTAGCTGATCGCCGGATGGTGGCGCAGGGTGCCGATCGTCTGGATGCTGTACATGACACCCGAGGAGTACATCCAGGTCCGCACCACGAACGGCATCAGCTGGCTGAAGTCGTCCGCGCCGGCGCCCAGCCGGGCCAGGAACAGGCCCATGCCGACGTTGAACACGGCCTGCATCAGCAGGGCCGGGATGGCCAGCAGCCAGTACCAGGTCAGCGGCTCGCCGGTGGCCAGCACGATCACCGTGAGCACGATCATCGACATGACGAGCTGCTCGAGCTCGATCAGCACGTACCCGATCGGCAGGCAGGCCCGCGGGAACGGCAGGGCCCTGAAGTTGAAGATGAAGATCCCGGTGATAAGGAAGCCGAGGAAGTTGGGCACGCCCCGGTTGGTGCCGAGGATGATGCCGAAGATCAGGTAGTAGACGGCGGCGTTCAGCAGCGGGGTGAGCACCTGCCACAGCTGGCCGAGCCGGGCTTCGGTGTACATCGCGACGTTGCGCGCGGTGGCGAAGCCCACGATGAAGTGGCGCCGCTCCCATAGCTGCCGGGCGTAGGCGAACGCGCCGGGCCGGGCGGCGCTGGGCCGGAGCTGGTACCTGGCCGCCAGCTCGGCAAGCGGCTCGTCGGCCAGGGCCGACGGATCCGCCTCGGGGATCACCAGGTCGTCGGTCAGCGTGCCCGGGCCGCCTTGGTCACGTGCTCGCTCCTTCATCCCGGCGAGCCTTCGGGACGCCGGGCGGGCCGCGCGCGGCGGAATGAGCGGAATGGACTGACAACCTTCACGGTGAGACGTTACCGTGCCGCCGGCGGGTGCCGGAGCCACCCTGGGTTTCTACTGTGACGCCGTTACCGTTCAGATATCTGGAGTGCCCCCGTGTTTCCGGAGCGCTTTCACGGGGCATTTCCGCTCGTACCGGGTTCGCACAAGGTCGGACAGACGGGCTGGGGCTAGCATGGAGGTGACTGAGGCGAGCGTCCTACTGCTCCCGTTCGCCGCTTCAAGCGTTGGCGCGGCCCGTCGGCGCCTAGTGTCGGACCTGATCGCGGCCGATGTCTACGATTCCGCCGTCTGTGACGTCGCGCTCGTCATCAGCGAGCTGTTCAGCAACGCCCTGCGGCACGCGGTGCCGCTGCCCGGGTCCAAGATCCGCGTGGCCTGGCGCATCGACCCCGGCAATGTCCAGGTCTCGGTCAGTGATGGCGGCGGGTCGACCATGCCCGAGCTGGGCGAGCCGACCCAGGGGGCGACCGGCGGCCGGGGGCTGAGGATCGTGGAGAAGCTGTCGAGCCGCTGGGGTACGAGCACCGGCGTGGAGGGCACCACCGTGTGGGCCGAGGTGCCGGTCCGCCTGGTGAAGGGGATGACCGCGGTCGGCGTGCCGGCGGTGGCCACGGAGAGCGGCTAGGCGACGGGCTGCGGGGAACTACGACCGCCGGGGGGGAACGGTGCCGCGGTTCAGCGGGGTGGATAGCGAGGTGGGCAGGCTCCGGACGGTTATCGTGCACCGGCCGGGAGCCGAGCTGAAACGGATGATCCCGCGTAATACCGGGCAGTTGCTGTTCGCCGGGCTGCCGTGGGCGGCGCGGGCTCAGCAGGAGCACGACATCTTCACGCAGGCCCTGCGGGACCATGGCGTGCAGGTCCTCTACCTGACCGAGTTGCTCCAGGACGTGCTCGAATACGCGCCGGCCAGGCAGCAGGCGATCACGGCCGCGCTCGGCTCGGTCATGCTCGGTGACCAGCTGGCCGGCCAGGTCCGGCGTCACCTGGACGGGCTCGATCCGGAGGCGCTCACCGAGGTGCTCATCGTCGGGCTCGCGGCGGGCGAGTTCCGTTCCGGCCGGGGCGCGGTGTATCAGCTGCTCGGCGCGTCCGACTTCATCCTCAGGCCGCTGCCGGACCTGGTGTTCTTCCGGGATCCGAGCGTCTGGATCGGCGATCAGGTGGCGGTGGCCAGCCCGGCCGCCCCCGGCCCGGGCCTGGCCGCCGGGCTGGCCGGCATCGTCTACGCGCACCACCCGTTGTTCGCCGGGACCAAATCGCTGTACCGGCCCGGCCTGGAGCCGCTGCACGGCGGGGACCTGCTGCTAGCCGCGCCGGGCGTGATCGCGGCCGGATGCTCGCCGCCCGGGGCGGAACGGCTGGCCCGGCGGGTCTTCGACGCCGGGCTGGCGCACACCGTGCTGGTGGTCCCGCTCGGCCACCCGGACCGGCGGCTGGACACCACCTGCACCGTGCTGAGCGCCGACGCGGTCCTGATGCGCCCGGCCACGGCCTACTCGCTGACCGCCCGGGTGCTGACCCCGGGCGGCGACGGCCCGCGGGTCTCGCATCCGCAGGCCTTGCTCGCCGCCGTGGCCGCGGCGGCGGGCCTGGACCGGCTGCGGGTGGTGGAGACCGGGTTCGGGCCCGCGTCTCCGAGCCGCGAGCAGTGGGACGACGCCGCCAACCTGCTGGTGCTGGCCCCTGGGCTGGTGGTGTCGCACGAGCGCAACGTGGCCACCCACGACAGGCTCGAGCGGAGCGGCATCGAGGTGATCACCGTGCCGGGCAGCGAGCTGTGCGGCGCCCGGGGCGGTCCGCGCAGTCTGTGCTGCCCGGTGAGCAGGGATCCGGCGCCGCTCCCGGCCGACTTATCCACCGAACTC
>WNGJ01029008.1_pt1 | contig 11166 bp, 14 predicted proteins | sample 5400611 | NCBI WGS metagenome assembly WNGJ01 (sample SAMN13153375, study PRJNA577476) | soil metagenome | isolation source: 40 cm soil or saprolite under Garry oak tree replicate 1 | place: USA:California | collected 2016-06-15 | reverse complement strand
AAGTCCGATATTCGACCAGGCCTCTATCCACACCCGCCGAACCTCGCACAAGAAGACATCCGCGACGCCCAGCGGGCGTTCTGGACGGTCAAGCACGGTGTCAAGATGAGCGCGATGCCCGCGTGGGGGAAGACTCTGGATGATGCAGCAATCTGGGATGTTGTCGCGTTTGTCCGACAAATGCCTGCAATGACTCCGGAGACGTACCAGCAACTGTCCACAGGTCACTCAGGATAGGCGGCCGCGACAATGCAACTACTGAATAGCCAGCTGGCCGAGTCCGCGCCTGAACGCGGCGAGCGCGAACTGCTGGAGCGCATCGCGGCGCGGGATCGCGATGCGATGCACGAATTCTACCTGCTCTACTATCGTCGTCTCGCGCGTTTTCTGAGGCGGCTGACGCGCCACCATGACCTCGTCGATGAGATAGTCAACGACACTTTCGTCGTTGTGTGGCAGAAGGCCGGCGACTTTCGCGGCGACTCCCGGGTATCAACTTGGATTATGGGCATCGCCTATCGACGGGGATTGGGTTTGCTGCGGGCGAAGTACCGCGCGGACGAACGTATGGTACTTCCAACGACCGAGGACCAGCACCTGCGCGACCCGGTTGCGGAACAAACCGGCCTCGCCGAGTTATTGGCACGCGCATTGGAAAGCCTGTCCCCTGATCATCGAGCGGTCCTGGAACTCACCTACTACCTCGGTCACTCGTGCAGTGAGATTGCCGCCATCATGGACTGCCCAGTTAATACCGTGAAAACACGTATGTTCCACGCGCGCAACAAGCTTCGCGTGCTGATACCGATGCTCGCGGCACCCCGTGTGGACGGCCTACTAACAGGGGGAGTGACAAATTCCGACTTGGCCTAAGGCTATCGTGTAGCCACCCCGCAGCACGCGATCCGCTGGTTCGGGCCACGGCGTGACCGCCGTATTACATAGCGTCGATTCACCGGCCGCCGGTCCGGCCGCTAGGGGTCGTTACCGGGTGAGTCCGCCGTGACCGCCGGGCAAAGCCGTAAGAACGCCCCGGACCTGCGCCGTAGTTCACCATTCGAGCAGCGATCACATTGATTTGTAACTGTCCTCAACTCCTATCGCAGCAGGCCTAGTCGGCGCCGGAGATCCTCGAATCGAGCGTCGGACCGCAGAGGATCGAAGGCCGGGCGCAGCAGGATGGACGGGTTGAATCGCGCTTTATAGGCCTTGTTCAGCCAGACCATCGCCTGGTCATGATCGCCGAGTCCCACGTAGACCAAAGCGATATTGGCATCGGTGGAAGGATTTTTCTCAGGCTGTGCCTCCAGGTCCTTGACTATGTTTTCGGCTTCCCGCTTCCGTCCTGACACGGCGTAAACGTAGGCGAGATTGGAGTCGAAAGCTCCGCTGTGACCGGAAAGCTCAATCGCTCGCTGAAACTCTGCGATGGCTTCATCGTGCATGCGCTTTTGCTCGAACGCCTGGCCCAGTTGATAGTGGGCAACGGCAAAGTTCGGGTCCATCTCCAGTGTTTTCTTACTTTGCTGCACTGATTCGTCATAGAGATGAGCGATGCACAATGCATCTGCCAGGTCTGCGCTGATGATCAGGGAGAGAGGATCAAGACTCTCGGCTCTTCTTAGCTCGAAGATGCCCTCGCTATTCCGTCCCATCACGAGCAGATGCCAGGCATACCAGTGATGAGCCGTTGCATAGCCGGGATTCAACTCGATTGCCCGCTTATATTCCTTCTCGGCGGCGGCCCAATCCCAGCCATAAAGATCGAATGCGAAAGCGAGAGAAGTGTGGGCCTCGCCGAGGTTATCGTCTAGTGCCAGCGCTTTGGTCGCAGCCGCCCGGGCTTGGCGGAAAGCATCCTGAGGAGGAAGCACTCCATATTCCCAGTCGCCCGACAGTGCGTAGGAGTCGGCTAAGCCTGAATAGGCTTCCGCGTAGTTTGGATCCGTCGCGATCGCGTGACTGAAATAATCGATGGCCTTCTTCAGACTCTCACCGGTTCGCTTGTTCCAGAAGTAACGTCCTTTGAGGTAGGCCTCATAGGCATCCGGGGTCACCGTCTTCGGCTTCTGCAGCGCGACCTGCTGCTGCCGACTCAAGGTGGCCCGGACCTGCTCGGCTATGGCTTGAGCGACTTCGCTTTGTAACGCAAGCGCATCGCGCAGATCTCCTTCATAACGCTTGGCCCACATTTGCTCGTCAGCGGGTACACGGATCAACTGGACGGTGATCCGAACTCGATCGCCTGAACGCAATACGCTTCCTTCCACCACGGCTTGCACATTCAGTTCACGGGCAATCTCGGCCAAGGGCTTACCAACACCCTTGTAGCGCATCACCGACGTACTGGAGATCACGCGTAAGGCGCTGATTTGCCCCAACTGCGTGATTAATTCCTCGGTCATGCCGTCGGCGAAATAGTCCTGGGAAATGTCGCCGGAGAGGTTTCCCAGCGGCAGCACTGCCACGGAGCGAATCGTCGGTGAGGAGGCTCTCGACGTGTAGAGAATCCATGACAGGGCAGCTGCGAGTACCAGGGCAAACCCAAAGCCGAAAACCCTCCAAGCAAGAGCACGGGGCGGCGCTCTTGCAGAGATGCCGGCTTCCGGACCGGAGAGACGACCGCCGTCCTTCTGCACAGTCAGATCGCCAGCCGCGGCTTCCCGTGGTCCATCCTGGACAACCGCGACATCGGCGAGAAACCGGTAACCGCGTCGGGCGACGGTCTCGATGAAGCGAGGATTCTCGGCAGAATCGCCTAGCGCTTCTCGAATCTTGCTGATGGCTTTGTTGAGACCTTGATCGAAGTCCACGATCGTCTCCGGCCAGATCTTTGCGCGCAATTCCTCCCGGCTGACCAGTTCTCCGGGCCGTTCCAGCAACATAGCCAGCAGTTGAAAGGGTTGCTCCTGCAAAGGCAGGCGTTTGCCATGCTTCGTCAGCTCGCCGATTCGAGGGTCGGCTTCAAAAACCCCAAACCGCAAACACTTGCGTGGGTAGTTGGCATGCTGCATGGCAAATAGATCCGAACGTCACCTGTTTTCGGACAGCCTGTAGCAAGGACGGGACGGCTCGTCGCCTTGTCACACACCCCCTGCCGTCAAATTCTAGACCCCTTCCAAACTCCTGCCACAACTTTCCAAGCACGGAAACCGGAGGAGCACCTCACCTAAGCATTTCATTTCGATAGTTATTCTGGGGTACCCACGCTCCAGCAAGAACGCACTGACGATCCATTGAAGACAGACGTCTACCTGATTAAACACGAAGAGCGTTCTCGATGGTCACTGATCACGAAGTTACCCATGAAACCAGTTGCCGTTTGCCCAACCCGCAGCGCAACGATCTCGTCTGCCCCGCAGCAACGCGCGGCGGTGAACCGGATCAGCTCAGCAGACGCCAATGCGCGTTTCAGGAGTGTGGTGCTGCCCCATCTCGACGATGCCTATTCACTGGCCCGGTGGCTCACCGGCAGTCGCGCCGATTCCGAGGATGTGGTGCAGGACGCTTGCCTGCGCGCGCTCCGGGGCATCGGCAATTTCTGCAATGGCAATGCTCGTGCCTGGGTGTTGACCATCGTGCGCCACACGGCCTATGACTGGTTGCGCAAGAACCGACCAGCCGTTGTTGTACTGGTTGAGGATGTTGAAGCCGTCAAGCGCACACAGTCCATCGAGTGGAATGTTGAAACGCCCGAGACGGCGCTCATCGCGCAAGACGCCGCGACGCTACTCGAGGCAGCGATTGCGGCGCTGCCGGCACCGTTCCGGGAGACGCTGGTGCTACGCGAGGTGCAGGAGCTCGGTTACCGCGAGATCGCCGAGGTGACCGGGGTGTCGATCGGCACGGTGATGTCGCGGCTCGCCCGAGCGCGCCGCCGCCTTATCCCGACGATGACGAAGGGCGGGCCAGGACAAATCGGATGGAGTGCCCGTTCCGCTGCAGCGCTTGGTTAGCCCGCCTAAACATGCAGAGGGCTATTGCGCCGCGACTCGGGGCGAGAAGGGACGCGGTTGGCTGATGAGGTGGCTCCCTAGTCTCGCCCACGACAACGGCATGATCCGCGACCCACCTTGCGGCGCATCCCCAGGCACTCCGCGCTGTCCTGCTGACTGCTCGAGCGCTGCGCCGAACCCCGGATGCCGTGCCCGTGAAGCAGGTGGAGGACTGGGGATGTTCGAATTGAGTGGCGCATGCGGCCCGTCGGTCGCGCGACAATTTTCGAATCCCGGCACTGACCGACCCGCCCTCGAGCCTGAACTGGATCAGCGCGACCCTGGAACACGACCTCGACGTCGACGGCGAATTCGGGCCACTGCATTCGGGTGCCCATCACCAGCGTTGACCAAGCTGCCGACACGCCTTCGATGCTGGGCTCCGCCACGCCAGCGTCGGCACCAGTGCACTCAACACCATCTGGTCATCGTCGCGGCTGATACTGCCGATCCCACCAGCGTCTGGCCGATCCGCACGTTCTCCTGCTCAATGACAGGCAGCTCGCATCGGCCGTCGGTCTCACAAAGCGACGCGCGGGAATAAAACAGGCGCGCCGAAAGTCTCTCTGATCAAGCACGGCGACTTCGACGGCGCGCGGATCGGCGAATCTACAGTCTCGTGCACAAAGGACGCGAGTTTGGATGTTCAATTACTACTGTCTGGAGTTCTGAAACCATGGATCAAGAAGTGAGCAGGCAATGGTCGAACCGCATTCGTCGCTTGGCGATAACGCTGGTAGCAAGCGCGGCTATTGGGACTCAAGGCGCCAGCGCCGGATCGTCCAACAACATCGTACTAGTACCACCAGCGGGTCTACCCGAATTGGCGCGAAAAGCTGGAGAGGCGATGTTTCTCCGCGAAGCTCACGATGGCCGAACGGTTCTGTATATCGAGCAAGACCAGGGTACGGCACTAGCTATCCTTGACGTGACTGACCCACGTCATGTCAAGAGCGACGGATCGGTGAGACTTGATGTTCCCGGGGTATTTGACTTTATTTCCGATCTGGGAAGCCGCGCAGCACTCATCCGGTTTCGCCAAGGACAAGGAAGCGCGGTGCTTGACTTTCACAATGACAAACGTCCAAGTCTCAAAATAATTCAAGGCATACCTATGCAGGGCTCGCTCGTGCGCTTGGGTAACGATGGATTCACCGTCACCAGCCCGGTAGAGGCGACTCCGCTAAGCGATTCATTTGTCGATACGTCGGTGATCGATATAGCGAATCTACCCGCTAAGCGATTCATTTGTCGATACGTCGGTGATCGATATAGCGAATCTACCGGACCGCGTTCGCGTCTTCGACGTTAAACGGGTCCGCGAGGAAATTACCAATGAGGAGACGGGCACGACATTCCTGCTCGCCGACGATGGGCTATATCTGGTCCGACGGCCGTCCGTCGAGCGAGATAAGGAGAGCCGTGAATTGGCAGCTCGGGACGCCGGATAGAACGGGCTGCCGGACGGCAGTCAGCTGCCGGGCCGCGCGTGCCCACTCTCGAGAGGCGTGATGAATATCGACGATATGCGCCAGCCGGACTCCGTCTTCACGAAGACTCCGCCCCACCTTACGGGGACTGCGGACGGGCTCTTGGCCGGGGCGCCCCCTGTGAACAGTAGCGGCGTAATGAGCACGGCAACACCGGGCGATACCTCAGCAATCCGAAGTTCGTTCAATTGCGGATCCAGCCTCCAGATACCTTCCCACGCCTTTTCGAACGCGTCCATGGCCTCCTGGTATCCCCAAACGGAATTGCCGTTGTGTTGGGTCCACACGAAGTCCTTGGAATTCAGCAACACGTCCGAGACGGCCGCACGATCGTGGGCATTCTGGCCGGCGATGAAGCGCGTATAGACTGTCAAGACCTCTGCCTGCGTGAGCCCCGCGGCTGGCGCTGGCACCGTGGGAGCATGGACTTGCGGAGGTCCTTGCACAGGCGCAGCCCGAGAGCTCCCGCCGCCGACACTATTGCTCACAAGGTATCCGGTGGTGACCAGAATTCCCTTCTGCTCGGCGTCGGTACATCGGTAGAAAGTGACCGCAGCGCCCTTCATGCCGGTCATCCCGTCTCGTCGCGAGACTAACTGACCTGACACGGCGTTTGCCTCGCTCTTGCCCGTCTTGGGGTCAAGCAGGCAATAGTAACGCTGGGTACCCGAGGGCAAGCTCACGTCGAAATGTCCGCGGACTACTTCGCGCTCCACGTCTTGAGCAAATCCCTGTTTAAGGGATGAAAGAAAACCTCCTTGGGGAGCCAGAGCCTGCACGTCGTTCGCAGAGGGATTCGCTGGAGCACCGGTTGCGGCGCTCGACGGCGGCTCAGCCGGGACGCAAGGTCCGCCATAGAAGAGCAGCACACCCACTGAGACACTATGGGAATAACGTGCAGTTCGCGACGACCTGTTCACCCATTTCCCCAGCGTCGGGTCTGGTCCGGTGTACGACGGCTGTCGGCTTAACCATCCATCGCGCCGCTGTGCCGCACGCTATTACGGCTCGAGCAGTTTCTTTAGGTTGTCCAAGCCGCCGCGGTACACGCCCTTGATCAGCTTGGTGACGCCTGCATCACTCTCAGCCTCCGGCGGATTGTCGGAGGTGTTCTTGCGCTTGAAGCTTCCACCCCAGGTCACCTTGGTCATCCCGGTCCTTCCAGCCCGCACGGAAATCGTTGAAGTGTAGTGCGTGACCGGCAACGGGGACTCGGTGATGGTGTACCGATAGGAATGCTTAGCCTCGTCGTACGCAAGCAGACGCTCGGTGACTACGGGACCGTCCTTAATCGTCAGCTTTCTCATGGCTCCGGCCTTGCCGTTGCCACCGGAGATGAGCTCATCCCTCGCAAAGCCTGGGTGCCATTTGGCCAGCCCGTCGAAGTCCTTGACGGTGGCCCAGACTTTGTCCAGGGGTGCCTTGATCTCTACCGTCTCGGTAACGTGAAGAGTCTGAAGCGGAGCCGCCAGCCCGGCGCCTGCAGTAAGTGTTCCCGCGAGAGTCAGAACAACCATAAGCGTCTTCATTCTTTCTTCCTCCCGTAAAACGCCGACCAGAGAAGCTAGCTTAACTCAGCGCTCCGCGTTGCTGCATTAAGTGGCCAGGTGGCCGCTCTTGAGGTAGCAAAGGCACCCGGTACCGCTGAACGGTGTGTGTTCCCAGCCGTCGGGCCCACGGATCCAGCTGCCCGACGGATAGTGGCCGTGTTCGTCCTGGAACACGCCTTCGAGCACGAAAACCTCCACACCGCCCCGGTGGCGATGCCGGGGGCTGCGGCTGCCCGGCGCCCAGCGGACCAGCGCTACCCGCTCGGCTCCAAACTCGTGCAGAGGCAGAACCCATATACCCGGAGCCGATCCCGCTTGGTAAAGCGCTGCTTGGGTGTCGATGACCTTGTGCACCGCATCGCCTTCCTGGAACTGGTGCAGCTTTACGAACAGGGTGCAGCCGCCGTCGCTGCGCGGTGTGTGGCAGCTGCCGACTAGGTTACGCACATACGTACCTGGCGGATAGTCGCCATGCTCATCCGAAAACACGCCTTCCAGAACCAGGAACTCCTCGCCGCCGCCATGGGCATGCACGGAGAAATGGGAGTTCGGTGCATAGCGGACGACCGAAGTCGCTCGCGCCACCTCGTCGCCGACGCGATCAAGCATTTTGCGCTCGACGCCGGACATAGGCGATGGGCTCCAGCTGAGCTCATCGGGTCGTAACACGACCCGCGTTGAGAAATCGGCGTTGATGAGCATGCTGTCAACCTGGTTCGCTTAGAGTGCACCCCTCTATGCGCATTTGTCACCCATGCCAGATCCCAGTCCGGCCGGGCTGGGGCGCCCTGTGTGCTCTGTTCGCTCCCTAACGCCCACCGGACAAAGTCCCGGGCCCGACCCGCCGTGGCAATGGCCACGAGCTCCACGCCCGACACCTAGTGCCGGCCGAGCGCGGCGCCCGCTGGGGTTGCCGAAAGTGCGGGGTTGAGCGCGCGGCCGCATGGCGTAGGCCTCGACCGTGAAGCTCGGGTGGGGCATGGAGTGCGCGTTGCCCGACTCAGAGCAGCCGGATCGGTCTGCGAGTCTGCTCTGCCCACATTCCCAGGAGCGGCACGGCTGCGATCAGCATACCGAGCAACATCGCGATGTATGGGCCGTACTGACGCGAAATATCCATGACAGCACGGCTGAGATGCGGCCAAGCCGTGTCGACGGCAACCACCAACAAGAGTGCGATTCCCAGCGTGTCGAGCGTCAGCAGGCGCAGCATCGACCGACGCCAGCTCTGCAACTCCAAAAGGGCTCTCCGATAACGTGCCCGTTCCTGCTGCCGTGCGCGCATAGCCCGCTCGGTCGCGTCTATCTGCGATTCGGCTCGCAAACGTGCCATGAGCCGGGCGTCGAAGTCTGCTCCCGTGTCGAGGCCACCAAAGAGCGCCTGCAGGTGTTTGTCGAGCTCGGAATCAGGTGTGCTCATGCGGTCGCACTCATTTGCCGGCGGCAGCGCTCATCCGGGCGCGCGCGCGGTGCAGCAACGTTTTCACTGTCCCAACGGGCATCGCCAACATATGAGCTACCTCCTCGTGGGATTGCGCTTCCATGTAGAAGAGCATGATAACTTGCCGCTGCTTCGTGGGGAGCCGATCGACGAGCCGCAGGAGCGCAGCGCGGTCGACGATGGCGTCCGCTGAGGGAACAGGATTGAGCGCTTCCACGGCGTCCATCACCTCGGGATCGCTTAGGGAGGACTGTGGGCGTCGCGCACGGAGCGCTGAGAAGCTCGCGTTTCGGGCAATCGTGTAAATCCACGTGGAGATTGAGGCGCGCCCGTCAAATCCGGGCAGAGCCCGCCAGACCCTGATGAATACGTCCTGGGCCACGTCTTCTGCCGCCTCACGGTCGCGAAGAAAGCTGTACGCCAACCCAAAAACCTTGCGCCGGTAGGCAGGCAGTAGCAGGGCGATCGCCTCATCGTGGCGCTCCGCCCGCACGAGCTCCAAGACTCTGGCATCGGTCAACACGGCGTCGCATCGCCCGTTTCGCCCGACCCCGAGTGTCCTCACTCTCCTCTTAAGGCGTCTGATCGCTACCGGACGCGGGCGCTTCGCGTTTCGGGACTGCCGCCCTGCGCTCTTCCACGAAATAGTAGATGAGATAGGCAGCGCCGACGGCGACCGCGATCCAGCCGAATGATCCCGTCTGAGTCCCAAACCGTTCGTGCACGCCAAATGTGAGGGCGAGGCCGATACCGAGCCAGATCAGACCGCGCAGAAGATAGCGTGAGCGCGGCGGCATGTGCTCGGGCTGCGGGGGTGACTCCGGCGGCAGCTCCAGGCCCTTCTCGATGGCCGCCATCCGCTCCTTATGGCGGCAGTCAATCTCGTGCTTCCTGCGCCGGTACCACACCACGATCCAGACGATCAGGGCACCCAAACTCATCGTGACCGTGGCAATGGGAATCAGCATGGACAGTGCCGGAATTAGAATTTCATGGGACATGGTCACAACCTCGTTTCAGCCGATGAGTGCATGCAGGATGCATTCGATCTCGGGACCGTGCCGCGCGATGAGGTAGCCGGCGATCGCACCGATCACGGTGGCTGACAGGGTATCGGTCATCGCACTTTTCTGACGCAGCCATTCTCGCGTATCACAGGGGTTGATACGCGCAGGCGGCTCACTGAGTTTCAGGGTTGGGGCCTTTTTTTCGCAGCTATGGTGAAACCCCGCAGCCCGCAGGCGCGTATCAATCGAGTGACTCTATCCGGGTGCCGTCCGCTGGCCAACTGAACTCGCCCAAGGAAGTGGCAGTCCCCGCGCCGCAAGAGCCGTCGACGACTGAAATGTAGAGATACGCAACGGAGGTTGCCATATGAATACCCAAGCCATCCTGTCGAGCCGTTTTTGTGGCCGGCACACTGCGTCCGGAGCCCTCATCCTGATGGCGCTGTTTGGAACTATGCCTGTTAGCACGATTGCGGATCAGCGCGCTGTCACAACCAGCGTGAGCCGCGTTGCCGATGTGCCGCTCGTCGACCTGGATCTGTCGACGCCGGCAGGGATGCGGGCGGCGCGCGAGCGATTGCAGGCGGTGGCGGAGAGCGTTTGTGCGGAGCCCGCGAAGAGCCGCGGCCTGCCGCGCCAGGCGAACTTCGCTGCCTGCGTGGACAGCACCGTGGCAGCCCACCTCAAGCAGATCGATGCCCTTGGACAGGACAATGTGACTGTGAGCAAGGCGGTGACGCGCGCTGCACACGTGTCGCTGGCCGATCTCGACCTGTCGACGCTGGAAGGAGCGCGCATCGCGCGTGAGCGCTTGGAGGCGATCGCCCGGCGCCTTTGCGGCGAGCTTGCGAGACAGCAAGACCTTTCGTATCAGGCGAACTACGCTGCCTGCGTGCATGACACCTTGGCTGGCGCGCTGGCACAAGCTGATGCCCTCGCCGCGGCCAGGAACACACGTACTTCACGGCGTAGCGCGCCTTAGTTCGGTTGTCGGCTCGGCTGCCATGAGGTGGGAGCGATCCGCCGCCAGCTTCCACTCGAGTCGAAAGTAACCCTCCGAGCGGGCGCTGTGTTCGCGGAGATAACGGGCAGGAACAGCGCGCAGGTTTTGATCTGCTTCCTGATGGCGGAGTCTCCCCAAGCGGCAGCTTAGCCTAAATGGTTCGAATTGGCGGAGCTTGGCGGCGACGAGGGAGTTATCCGATCCGATCGAACCTCGGAGCGGAGTTACCGCCGCGTCTAAAGCGCGGACCTTTCGTTGGCCGTCGCTCGCGATGTGGCGACCGAAGGCGTGGCAGTTCTGACTCACGACAAGCACGCCTGACGGTCGAGGGGCCGGGGCAGCGTCGGACCTTGGACTTACAGCGGCGGAAAGCCACACAATACTCCCGGTCCCCCGCGGCGCCTGCCGCGAGTGAAGAATCCGATGTCGCTGGCCCTGTCCACGCTGCTCTACGAATGGCGCCGCTATCTTGCGGCCGTCATTGCGCTCGCGGTGGCGGGTTGCTCGTGTTGTCCAAGGCATCCGCACAGGCGGGCTTGGGACGCGCTGGCGCGGCGCCGCCGCTCGCGCAGTGGCAGGACGCGCTGCAACGGCGCTGAGCGGCAAGAGTCATCGGCATACCGCATTCAGACTATTACAATTGTCTAGTTCGAAAGAGATGACACTATGCACAAGCATTT
>WNGJ01015772.1_pt1 | contig 11166 bp, 10 predicted proteins | sample 5400611 | NCBI WGS metagenome assembly WNGJ01 (sample SAMN13153375, study PRJNA577476) | soil metagenome | isolation source: 40 cm soil or saprolite under Garry oak tree replicate 1 | place: USA:California | collected 2016-06-15 | reverse complement strand
TGACATGTAACCTTGACAGCCCTTTTTGCGGCTGCTTAGAGTCGGCATTGTTCGCCAGGGGAGGCAGTCTTGCCCAATGCCGCAGTTTCTGACTCAAAGCCATCAGGTTCGAAAGCGAGTTCCAGCCAGATTTCGTGGCTTGCTCTCACCCTGACGCCCGGACTCGGTCCGACTCGATCCAAGAGGCTGGTTGATTTTTTTGGCAACGTAGAATCGGTTTTCAATGCTTCGCTCACGGAACTTGAGGCTGCGGGGCTACCGGTGCAATCCGCGCAATCGCTCGGCACCGGTCGCTCGCTAGAACTGGCGCATGATGAGGCCGCGAAAGCCGCAGTCGCCGGCGTGCATCTCGTTGCGTTCGACGATGCGGAGTACCCATCGCGACTTCGACAGATCTATGATCCGCCACTCGTGCTTTACGTTCGTGGAAACGTTGCCGCCCTCTCGCAGCCTGGCATTGCGGTAGTTGGAACTCGGCATCCCACTCCTTATGGCATTGGAATGGCGGAGCGGCTGGCTTGCGATCTTGCAGGACGCGGGCTGATTATCTTCAGCGGCCTGGCGCGTGGCGTGGATACGGCGGCGCATCGCGGCGCGATCAATGGCAAAGGGAAAACAGTCGCAGTGTTCGGCACGGGTGTGGACGTAATGTATCCAAAGGAGAACTCCCGCTTAGCGGAGCAAATGCTTGCTTTAGGTGGAGCGTTGATTTCCGAGTTTCCCCTGGAAACATTCGCAGCTCCACAAAATTTCCCCATTCGCAACCGCATCATCAGCGGAATTTCTTTCGGAGTGCTCGTGCTTGAGGCCGCCGAGTACAGCGGCACACGCATCACGGCCCGGTGCGCACTTGAGCAGAATCGAGAGGTTTTTGCCGTCCCCGGCAACGTGACCAACAAGAACTCGTGGGGCCCCAACACTCTCATCAAACAGGGCGCAAAGCTGGTGGCGACCTGGGAGGATGTTTGGGAGGATCTCCCTGCGGATGTGCGACTTGCGTTGACCCCCGACCCGGGCGCTGAATCGCTAGCGGGCCAGACTGCATCATTATTCGAGGAACCTTCGCTCTCCCGCACGAAAAGAAGATCTATTCGGTGCTCAAGGCTGATGAAGCCATGCACCTGGACGAGATCATAGAGAAGCTAGAGCCGGAGCTGTCATCTTCAGAAATCTTCGTGGCGATGTTTGAGCTGGAGCTGGCTGGGAAGGTGAAACAGCTGCCGGGGAAGAATTTCGTAAGAAGCTTCTAGCTGCTAGCTCCTAGCTTTTAGCAACATTGAGTCAAGGGGAGGTTCCATTGAAGGATTTCAAAGAATTAAAGGTTTGGATAAAAGCGCACGAGATGACAATGGGCGTTTACCAGGAGACCCGTAGCTTTCCGAAAGAGGAGTTATACGGTCTAACGAGCCAGATTCGACGGGCTGCAGCGTCAGTTGGTGCCAATATCGCGGAAGGATGTGGTCGCCGCTCAGACGGCGAGCTCACTCGTTTCCTGCAAATAGCGCGAGGCTCAGCCAGCGAGCTTGAATATCACCTGCTTTTGGCACGCGATTTGAATCTGTCTGGCGAAAGACAGTTTTCGCAAACTGGACGGGCAATTGACTGAAGTCCAGCGCATGTTGACTTCACTCGTTCATCGCGTCCTGCCTGTCACAAAGCAGAGCTCGGCGCAACAGAGGATTGCTAGAAGCTAGGAGCTAGTAGCTAGAAGCTGTGCTTTCGTGCTAGCTTCAAAACCAACACCAACCATTGAGGACCCATTGGCAAAAGGTTTAGTTATCGTCGAGTCGCCGGGCAAGGTCAAACTGATTTCAAAATATCTGGGCAAAGGTTATACCGTCGAGGCCTCGTTCGGGCACGTGAAGGACCTGCCCAAGAGCACGCTCGGGGTTGACGTTGACAACGATTTCGAGACCGAGTATGTCGTCATTCCCGGCAAAGAGAAGGTTGTAGCCAAGCTGAAAAAGCTGGCTGCCGGTGTGGACACGATCTATCTGGCGCCTGACCCTGACCGCGAAGGCGAGGCCATTGCCGCGCACCTGGCCCAGGAACTTGGGGACGGTGCGAAATCCAAAAAGAAAAAGAAGAAAGACGAGAACGGCACAGAGCGGATGCGGCGGGTCACGTTTAACGAGATCACGCAGCGTGCGGTGCGCGAAGCGTTTGAGCATCCGCGTGACATTGATCAGCATCTGGTGGACGCGCAACAGGCCCGCCGGGTTCTCGATCGTCTCGTCGGCTATCAGGTTTCGCCCCTTCTATGGGACAAAGTTCGCCGGGGGCTATCCGCTGGGCGGGTCCAGACAGTTGCGCTCCGGCTGATTGTTGAGCGCGAACGCGAAATCAAAGCGTTCGACAAGAAAGAATACTGGACGATTGATGCGCATCTGGCAGGCCCTAAGCCCCCTGCTTTCGATGCGCGCTTCCTCGGCAAAGGCGAAGAGAAGGTCGAGGTGACAACCGGGGAAGAAGCAGAAAAAATCCGCGCGGCCATTGAGCACGCGGATTGGGTGGTCCGCAGCGCTGACAAGAAAGAGCGCCGCCGCAACGCGACCCCGCCGTTCACTACTAGCAAGCTGCAACAGGATTCGTCCCGCAAGCTGCGATTTAGTGTGAAGCGCACCATGATGATCGCGCAGCGTTTGTATGAGGGCGTGGAATTGGGCGAAGAAGGTCAGGTCGGTCTGATTACATATATGCGTACCGATTCCACGCGGGTCTCAAACGAAGCGCTCGCCGAAGTGCGCGAGTACATCACTTCGCAATATGGCCCAGAGTATTTGCCACAGACCCCGAATACATACAAAGAGAAAAAGGAAGCGCAGGCCGCCCACGAGGCCATTCGTCCAACGGCGGCCATGCGCCATCCCGACCAGATCAAACAGTACTTAAAAGAAGATGAGTTCAAAGTTTACAAACTGATCTGGCAGCGCTTTGTGGCTTCGCAGATTACGCCCGCGGTGTTTGATCAGACAACCGTGGACATTGATGCAAAGTCTGGATCTGGCGTGTTCTGGTTCCGCGTGACTGTCGGACGTGTTCTGGTTCCGCGTGACTGGCTCGGTGCTCAAGTTTGACGGCTTCTTGAAGGTTTACGAAGAATCGAAGGAAGGCAAGGACGAGGAAGACGAAGAACTGAAGCACAAGCTCCCGCCGCTTGAAGCCGGACAGAAACTCACGCTCAGAGCGTTGAAGCCGGAGCAGCATTTTACTGAGCCGCCTCCGCGCTACAACGAAGCATCGCTGGTCAAAGAGCTCGAAGAGAGCGGAATCGGGCGTCCGTCAACCTATTCGGCCATCCTTAGCACAATTCAGGAACGGCAATATGTGCAGAAAACCGGCGGGAGGTTTTTCCCAACCGAGATTGGCCTGGTTGTAACGGATCTGCTGGTTGAAAATTTCAGCGACATTTTCGACATCAAATACACGGCCCGGCTGGAAGAAGAGCTCGACGAAATCGAAGAGGGCAAGGAAGGTTGGACACAAGCGCTCGGTGATTTTTACAAGAAGTTCGAGAAAGACCTCCGCTATGCGGAGAAGCACATGGAAAACATCAAGCGGATGGAGAAGCCGACGGACGAGAAGTGCGAGCGCTGCGGCTCTCCCCTGGTGATCAAGTGGGGCAAGCACGGATCGTTCTACGCATGCAGTTCGTATGACAAAGAGAATCCCGAGAGCTGCACTTTCACGAAAGAAAATCCGATTAACCTGCCCGACCTCGATTCGGCGGACATTCAGGAGACCACGCAAGAAGCACATTGCGAAAACTGCGGGCGAGTGATGGTGCTCAAGCGCGGGCGCTTCGGCCAGTTTATGGCGTGCACCGGCTATCCGGATTGCAAGACGACTCGGCGTTTGGACCAAGGCAAGCGAGTGCCGGATATTCCGCTGGAAGAGTTATGCCCGAAGTGCGGGCGCAATCTGATGATCCGTCACGGGCGGTACGGAGAATTCACGTCGTGCAGCGGATATCCGGAATGCAAGTTCGTTAAGCAAAACTTCATTGGAGTGAAGTGCCCGCTGTGCAAAGACGGAGACCTGGTCGAGAAGAAAGCGCGCAAGGGAAACACTTTCTACGGGTGCAGTAATTATCCTAAGTGCAAATTTACTTCTGCGAACAAGCCAATCGCGGAGAAGTGTCCAAGCTGCGGTAGCGAATATTTAGTCGAGAAGTTCTTGAAGTCCGGCCCGGTCGTCGCCTGTCCCAATAAAGAATGCGAGTACGAACGTCCGGGCGAAGCGGCGTCGGCGGCAGGATAAACTTTCGATTCGGAGTAAGAAACCATGCCAAAGAAACCCACCCCTGAAGATGCTCAGATCATCATGCGTCTGTACGACCTTCGCCGCGAAGCAGAAATGCGCAAGGCCCGCAGTTGGTTCGCGGGTTTCTGGCCGCAAAGTGCAGATGATGTTGTGCAAGTGATCAACGCTGTGAATCCGCAAGAAAATGCCTGGTTCCGTCAGGTCAGCGGCTATTGGGATATGGCGGCGTCATTCGTTCTGCGCGGCGCGTTGAATGAGGATCTTTTTATCGATAGCGGGGGAGAGATGTGGTTCATTCTCTCGAAGGTGTATCCCTTTTTGAAAGAGGTCCGCGAAAAGGGGAAGGTGCCGTACTATTTTCAGCGCGTCGAGAAGTTGGCCATGCAGAGCAAGGAAGGACGCGAACGGTTGCAGATGATGCTGAAGCGGGCGGAAGTGCGTCGGGCCGCGATTGCCGCGAAAGCGTCTTAGGCTCGAGGTAGGTTGCAGTTTGAATCTTTGTGTCGTCCCTCCGGGACTCTGATCTGCTTCGAGCTAACCCAGGACTTACGTCCTGGGCTAACGAATTTCACCCCTCCGGGGCTGTGTCTTCTGGGTGCGGAGTGCGAGGCAGAGACTAGTGGTTGGAATTAAGGAAACAGAAGTTAGACGGCAAAGCTGAAGAGCCAAAAGCTGAGAGCCAAAAGCTAGAAGCTAGGGCTAGCAGCTTCTCACGAAATATATTCCCGGATGTACTCATCTTTCGTCTCCCGCAGAGTCTTCAAGTCCCCATCGAAAATGATGTGGCCATCGCGCAGAATTAGGAAGCACATTGGGACGGTGGCGCGAGCATCCGGGGGAAGCGGCTTCATCTTATTTTCTGTTCGGTCGAAGTAGTGGGTCCCCATGGTGAATGCATCTTGCAGCCTATGGGTCACGAGCAGCGAGCTCGTCTTGTAGACATCGCGTTGCTTTACGACCAGCTCGATGATTGTGTTTGAGGTTACCGGGTCAAGGCCGCCTGTAGGCGAGTCGTAGAGAAGCACTTCCGGATGCGTGATGATGGTGCGCGCAATCGCAACGCGACGCCGCATGCCACCAGACAGCTCGGAAGGATACAAATCAACGGTGTGCTCGAGCTCCACAAATCCCAAAGCTTCACGGACTCGGGCTTCAATTTCTTCATCCGACACATCGCCCTCGTCGAGCAGCCGAAAGGCGACATTCTCGCGCACCGTCAACGAATCAAATAAGGCGCTCTCTTGAAACACAATGCCCACTCGGCGCCGCAACTCGAACAGCTGATCTTCGCTCATTCGCGTGATGTCTTCGCCGAGCACCATGATCCGCCCGGAATCAGGTTTCAGCAGCCCCAGAGCAAGCTTCAGAATTGTGCTCTTCCCCGATCCTGCGACCCCGAAAATGGCTTTGGTTTCGCCGTGAGTTAGCCGGAAGGAGACGCCATCGAGCACAACTTTGCGCTCAAACGCAAGTTCGACATTCTCGAAGACCACGGCCTCGCCCAAAGGGCGCTCAGGAGCGGTTGTCTTGGCCTCGATTGGCAGTGTCGGCGTCGCCATCCGTCAAGTTCCTAACGCGATGATAAGGAATTGGGTAACGAACACGTCCACTGCGATGATGAGAATCATGGCAGCCACGACCGCCTCTGTCGTTGCTCGTCCAACGCCCTGGGTTCCCCCTCTGGTGGACAACCCGTAATAGCAGCCAATCGTCGCAACGATAAAACCAAAAACCACAGGCTTGGCCAGTCCCATGAACACGTCGGAAAAAACCAGCGTCTCCCACGCGCTGCTCCAATACGACCGCGAGTCCAGCCCGAGCAGAACAGTGGATACCACATTGCCGCCGATCAGGCCCAGGAAGTCCCCCAGAATAGTCAGAAAGAAAAGCATAATCACCGTGGAAACCACTCGCGGAGTAACCAATTTCTTTGTAGGGTCGGTGCCCAGGGCACGCATCGCGTCAATCTGCTCGGTCACCACCATAGAACCGAGTTCGCTGGCCATACCAGAAGAGTTTCGTCCCGCAACCACCAGTCCCGCCAGCACAGGGCCAAGCTCGCGGATAATTCCAATCGAAACCAGTTGACCGATCAGCGTGAGCGCCCCAAATCTTTTAAGTGTTGCCGCGCTATTGAGGGCCAGCGCGGCCCCTGTGAAGAAGCAAGCCGCCAGTACAATGGGCAGGGAACCGAAACCGATGAGGTCCGCCTGCTGGGTCATATCTGCGAAGTAGCGTGGGCGCCTAAAAAGGTTGGCTATCGACTGGATCGACAGCAGGGCATACTCTTGGACGGACAGGAGCTTCTGCTTGACGTACTCCGTGGGCGAGATGAGTTCCATGTCCTGAAACGAAATATAGCAGAGAGACGGCTGTCAGCTCTCAGCCTTCAGCCAAACGATTGGGATGCATTGAGGTACAAGAGTTCCGAGAAACAAACTGACAGCTGACGCCTGGCGACTATTCCCTGACCTTCTTCTTGATTTCGATATTCAGCCGCTTGATTTTCTGATTGAGGGTGGAGAGAGGAATATGAAAGCGTTCCGCGGCCTCGGTCTGGTTCCAACTGCACTTTTCCAGCATGTCCACGATGATGTGGCGCTCGCACTCTTCCATCACATCAAACAGGGAGGCGTCGGCGCGGCTCTCGATCATGGGGATGGTTGTTCCGCGTCCAACCACGTGGTCAGGAAGAAGTTCGGGACCGATTTCCCGAGTTGAGGAAAGTACGACCGCGCGCTCGATTACGTTTTCAAGTTCCCGAACATTTCCTGGCCATGAATAATTGAGCAGCGGCCGGAGAGCCTCTTGCGTCACTGAACGTGCGGGTCGCTGATTCTCCTCTGCATACTTGCGCAGGAAGTGCTCGACCAGAAGCGGAATGTCTTCTTTTCGCTGCCGGAGAGGGGGGAGGTCAATGGTGATGACATTCAAGCGGTAGAATAAGTCTTCGCGAAACTTGCCTTCGCGGACCATTTGGCGAAGGTCGACGTTAGTTGCGGCGATGATGCGAACATCCACCTGGAGCTCGTGCACACCACCCAGGTGCATGAATTTACGGTCTTGCAGCACGCGCAGGATCTTCGATTGCGTTTCCAGACCCATGGTCCCGATTTCATCAAGGAATAGGGTGCCGCGATCGGCAATTTCAAACAGACCTTTTTTTGAAGCGATGGCGCTGGTAAACGCGCCCTTCACGTGACCGAAGAGCGTGGATTCGAGCAGGTCCGGCGGCATCGACCCGGTGTTCACCGGAACAAACGTACGGTCACGGCGCGGGGAGTGCAAGTGCAGCGCCTTCGCAATCAACTCTTTACCGGTTCCACTCTCCCCCTGCAGGAGCACGGTGGAACGGCTGGGCGCGACCTGCGCTACCAGGTCGAAAATCTTGAGCATGGGCTCGCTCTTGCCCACGATGTTTTCAAAGTTGTAACGCTGCTTGAGCGCGCGTTTGAGCTGGATGTTTTCTTCTTCAGCGCGACGCCGGGCCACGGCTGCCCGCACGTCGGCGAGCAACTTTTCGTTGTCCCAGGGCTTCTGCAGGAAATTCGCAGCGCCAGCCTGCATGGCGCGCACCGCATCTTCTACCGTGCCGTAGGCGGTGATCATGATGACGGAGATTTGCGGATCCAGAGTGCGAATCTCCGGCAGCAGCTCGATTCCGTTTCTGTCGGGCAATGCAAGGTCGAGCAGCAACAGATCGACGGGACGGTCTCCAAGTTTGGCAAGCCCCTGTTCGCCGTTAGCCGCGGTTTCTACTTCATAGCCCTCGAGTTCGAGAAGGGTCTGAAGCGACTCGCGAATTTCTGCTTCGTCATCAATAATCAAGACGCAGCCCTGCGACGGCAAGGGTGACTCGTTCATGCGGCGTGAGATGACGGCAGCTTCAGACATTCGCCGCCTTCCGAACCAGAGGAAAATCGAGATAGAACGTTGTGCCTGCCTCCGGCGAACTTTCTACGCGGATTTTCCCGGCGTGTTCCTGGATGATGCCGTAGGTCACTGACAGCCCGAGCCCGGTGCCGCGCTTTTGGCCATCCTGCGGCACGGTCTTCGTGGTGAAGAATGGATCGTAGATGCGTTGGATGTGTTCCTGCGCAATGCCTGCTCCGGTATCGGAGATGGCGACGCTGACCCCGTCTCCGTTTGCGGTTACGACTTTTACCATCCCTCCGCCCGGCATCGCGTCCTTGGCGTTCAAAAACAGGTTCAGGAAAACTTGCTGCAAACGGCCGGCATTGCCGAGTATCGGAGGCAAGTGAGGCGCGAGTTCGTCGTGCACGCGAATCCTTGCTGTCTTGAACTGGTGCTCCAGCAGGCTCAACGTATCCAGAACAATGCGGTTGAGGTCAACCTCGGTGAACTCCGCGCCGCTAGTGCGCGAGAAGTTGAGCAGATTATTGACAATCTCGGAAGCGCGGAACGTCTGCCGCGTTATCTTGTCGAGCAGTCCGCCTTTCTGTTCGTCGCCTTGCAGCTGCTTTGAGAGCATTTGCGCGTACGAAGAAATCACGGCGAGCGGTGTATTCACTTCGTGCGCGACACCGGCTGCCAGCAGGCCGATAGACGAGAGCTTGTCCGCTTGTGAAAGCTGAGACTCTAACTCAACCCGCTCGGTGATGTCGTCCATGATGATCAGACGGCCTACGACACTGAATTTCTTAGTGACCAGCGGCGCGATGGCCACGTTTACGATCCGGGTTTCGCCGGTGGGAGCTGTCAGGCGGAACTTGTAAAGGTTGTGAATGCCCGGAGTATTGCGGATGCGTCCGAATTCGGCAACAAAGTCGGACGGGAAAATATCGCTCAAGGTGCGAGTGAGTGCCTGCCAGCGCGGCAGCGCGTACATGACTTCCATTTGCGAATTCCATGACTCGATGCGATCAGCAAGGTCCACCGCTAGGACCCCAACGTTGATGGATTCGACGATGTTTTCGTTGAAGTCTTTGAGCTTCTCGTACTGTGCGACCTTTTGCTCGAGCGAGGCGTATAAGCGACCGTTCTGGATCGCGATGGCAAGATACCCGGCTACAGTCTCGAGCAGTTCCACATCCTCGCTGGAAAGGAAGTCGCCGTTCACGGTCTTGCCCAGACCCAGCACGGCAACTGTGCTCTTCTGCGACCGACAAGGAATGTAGTAGTTCAGGTCAAGTCGTGAGATGGTCTCCTGAGCCGACGAAGCCTCGCGCGGCAGGTAGTGGGTGTTTTCAAAAAAGAGATGGCCTTCGGCGGTTTCAGGGCGCTGTAAGATGAGGAAGCTGAGATCGAGTCCCGCGGTTTGCTGGATGCCGAAAGACTTCGCCAGAACGAATCCATCTCCAGGTTCGGCGGCGGAGAGAAAGATTGCCATCCGATCCACTAGAAGCGTGCGTGTGAACCGGTCCACAACGGCGTTCAGTAATTTGTCAAGATCGGTCTCGGCGTTAAGCTCACGCCCAAATTCGACCAGCGTCTGCCGGTAGTCGTAGCGGGTGCGATAGAAAAATTGGTCAATGCGTTCCTGAATCCACTTGCGCACCGGATCGAACAACAAGGCAGTGACTACGATGGCCAGCACCAAACCGGTAGTTCCAGCGCCAGGAATACGTGTGTGTACCAACTCTCCGACCAGGGCCACCACGGTGAAATAAGCGCCAGCGATGGCCACCGCAGCGAGGGCGTACACCATGCCGCGCTTGAAGATGAGATCCACATCCATCAGGCGGTAACGGAAGATCGCATACCCGAAAGTTAATGGCAGAATCCCAAGCGACAACACGGAAATCTTCAAAGCCGGAGTGGGCAGGATTCCGAGGTAGGGAAGTACGTAAAACAGCGTGAACGGAGCGATTGCGAGGACGGTTCCCCGAGTGAGCCATTTGAGCTGCTGCCGTAAGATCGGACGCCTAGCCTCCCGATAACTGTGCAGCAAGACCACCGCAGCCGAAACAAAATACAGCGCCAGATACGCCATCCACAGCCGGTCAAGCTGCCAGCGCAAACTTTCACTCGCGCGAGAAAATGCGAACGCCAGAGCGTGGTAGGTGAGCAACAAGAACCCAGGCACGTAGATGGAGGGAATAATCCAGCGGCGCGCGCGAATCGCGATGTGTTCCTCTGGAAACGTGAGCACAAAATGGAGCAACAATGCTGGCTGGAGCATGTTGGCTGCGACATTGCCCCAGTAAATCGTCCAATCGAAGGAATTCAGCCTGCCGGTGAAGTGGAACGAATGAAAAACGAAGGAGACCAGGCAGAAAATATAGAAGTGGGTCGAGCCCGGCGCCGTCCAACGGCGGAACAGCACATAGAGCCCAATTCCCAAATAGACCAAAGCGATCAGCCGCAGCCAATCGTTGGAGGCGCGCTGCCGGGGAACGAGAACCAACTTGGCATCAAGAGAAACCGAACCGCGCACCAGCGAGTAAGTAGCGTTGCTCCAAGCGCCATCTTGATAAATCTGCCGCGTAACCTGATCGGACCGGGTCACTGAGTGACCGTCAACCGCTACTATTCGGTCGCCGCTTCTGATACCCGCTCGGGCTGCGGGACCATTTCCGTCCACTCGGTCCGCAATCACGCTGCCGCTGTGTTCGACCCACCACGCGCCGTCGTAGGGGGCCACAAACTGAGCGTCTTTGCGGAAATTAATCCACGCCAAGGTGATGACTGCGGCGGTGAGCAACGCCAGGAATCCGGCGGTAAAGCGAATTTGATAATCCCGGTTCATTGGCAAGCCAGAAGTCCGCAACGCGGCTACTACACTCGTCTGGGAGGAAGGATGCACGTTCGCTGCCAAGCTGCTATATCGATTGGACGAAGTAAGTGCCATGTTAGTAAGCGCTTCCAGAATTATAGGAGGATTCTGTAGCCAAGGTTATGGTTTTTGGAAGGAATATTTAATTTTTGGTAAGTACCTGGATT
>WNGJ01008151.1_pt1 | contig 11166 bp, 9 predicted proteins | sample 5400611 | NCBI WGS metagenome assembly WNGJ01 (sample SAMN13153375, study PRJNA577476) | soil metagenome | isolation source: 40 cm soil or saprolite under Garry oak tree replicate 1 | place: USA:California | collected 2016-06-15 | reverse complement strand
GATTTGCCGTCGGGTGCGTGCTTGCCTGCCATCAAACCCACCGGTGTTGAGGAACATGGGTCTGCCCACTTGCTTGTGGTGTTCGTCCACGGCGGTGGCCGTCAGTAACGTGTGCACACCCCAGTCTGCTCCCAGCACGCGCTCGACGCTTTCCCAGGCGGGTAGGTCCGCTTTCTCCACCTCAACGATGAAGTCGAGCACCGCCATGCGTGAACCATCCGCTCGGTGCTCTTCTCGCAGGGTGGGAGCCAGCAACTCCCCCGCTTTGAGGCGTTGGCGCACAGCATCTGGCAAAGGGATGATCGTGTCCACTTTGCGCCAGTGCCAGACTCCTGCCCCGTCGGGAGAGCGGAACCGGAACCGCGCCACACCTGCATCCAGATCGAGAGCCAACCGATAGGCCTGGCCTTTTTCAGGCCCATCGTCGCCTGCATACGAGAGCAGGCCGACCTTCAAAAGCGGCAGGGGTTGCAATTCCTCATACGTCCAGGGGAAATGGTCATGCGCGAAAAAGAAGTTGCAACACTGCTCCACGACATGTTGCAGCGTCACGAAGTTCGTTTCCTCTTCTTCCAGGCTCTTTTGCAAGGTGGTGAGGGCTTCTTTGATGGCTGGCCGGTTCTTGCAGGCTTCTCGCTTCTCCGTTTTGGGTCGAATGAAGCCATCGGAGAGAATGGGCAAAACCAGCTCAAACGCTTTCTTGCGTTCCGCCTGTGCACGCAGCACTCTCCCAAGCACTTCACTTTCGCATCGCCACTGGCGATCACCATGCGGGGATGGGCTTGCCATGTACTTGCCAACCTGTTTCCAGGCAGGGCCAACACAATCACGGCCAAACGCATCGAGGTGGGGCCAGAGGAGGGCGAGTGCCTGATTGACCACAGCTCGGCTGGCATCGAGTAACCGCAGAGCGTCGGCCTGGGCATCATCGGGCAAACGCACATCGTAGGTTAAGGGCTGGTGAGTACGGCTCTCGCGCATATTCCTTCCTTCAATGAACATGTGTTCTCATGAAAGGGAGTATAGCAGAAAAAACGCCTGCGAGCAAGTATATATGACTCATGGAGACCATTACGGATAGCTTAGGATACCAGAGGAGAGTTGGAGCTTTTTGGCAACTGTCTACAACCCTATGTGGTCCCTACCCCAAGCAACGTCTCGCCTGGGGCCTCCAGACCGTGTGGCCCTTCAAACTGGCGCAGCGTTTGCTGCATTTCTTGCGACAGGCGCTGCTGATCCTGTGGGTTCAGTTGTTCTCCCACACCCGGCATCATACTTCTTCCCGATTGCATAAATGCTTCCATAGAGGCGAAATGGAAATGGACCGGAATGGCCTGGATGTTTACCTCATGAAATCCCGCCTCGTGAAGCGCTCGCTCAAAGACTGCCGGGTCTGCCAGGGCAAAGGGTCCTGGTGCCCCGAAGAAGGACATACCGGTGTATTTGGCGACGATGGTCAGCGGTAAGGCGGAGAGGGGATTGCGCTCTGGAGCCGACCAGACCAATGCAGCGAGTCTTCTGCCTGACTTGAGGACTCTGCGTATCTCTCTCAATGCCTGGTCAAGGTGAGGCGCAAACATCAGGCCCATGCGGCTGATCACGGCATCGAAGGTATGATCTTCCAGATCAAGCTGTTCTGCATTCATCACCCGCGTCGTCAGGTTGGTCAGCCCCTGCTGTTGTGCAAGATGAGCTGCCACCTTGAGCATATCCGCAGCAATGTCGGTTGCCAGGACAGCCCCTCCCGGTCCCACTTTTTGTGCCGCGAGCAAGCTCTGGTCGCCAGTTCCAGCCGCAATATCCAGGACGCGATCCCCTGGCCCAATCTGTGCAGCCTCCAGCAGACGTTGGGTAGCCTCTCCCAGGAGTTGCTGGCGCTGCCCGGCAAGGCGCTGCCAGTGGTGGGCCGCCTCTGACGAGTTCCACATAAGGCTCTGTGGTGTTGATTCTGCGTGTTCATCCGCCATCTTGTGTGCTCCTTTCTCTTTAGTACGTTGGAGAAAGCGATAGGTTGAAGTCGGAGCAGGGGCGTTTGGAACGAAGATAGGTAGCACTCCTTTACGGAAGGAAGCGAATGCGTTCCCCGCTTGCATTCGCACTGCTCATCTGATCTCATCAGGTCGTCATGGACGAGCCGCATGAACGATGAAGATCGGTTGCAATCCTCCTCCCTGTTGGCGCAAAGACACGACCTCGAACCCGCTCTCGATGAGGGTCTGTAACGTCTCGCGATTCCAGTGACAATCCCCGCCAGCCCAGGTCGTGAGGGGCACCAAAGCGTCCTGGAGAGCGGCGGCGACTTTTCCTTGTGCCCGCACATGCTCCACCAGAAACAGGTGACCACCTGGCTTCAAGACCCGCTTGACCTCCTCAAATGCCTGACGTGGGTTCAGGACCGAACAGAACACCAGGGTGGCAACCGCGCTGTCAAAGGTGGCATCGGCGAAGGGCAATGCCTCGGCGGGAGCCTGAACTAACGAGAGGGGAACGCGCGCCTGTGCAAGGCGCTCTCGCGCATACTGTAACATGGTGGCATCCGGTTCCACCGCCTCAACTCGCTCGACCCGTTCTGGGGAGTAGAAGGGAAAGTTCCGCCCTGACCCAGCACCTACTTCCAAGACGAGTCCAGACGCCTGCCCGACCGCCTCTTCGCGCAACGGAGCCATGAGACGCTGAACGGAACGGCGACTGGCCAGCCACTCATAGAAAGCGGAGGCCCTGGGATGATGAATCTGAGGGAAAGGTGTGTCTTTCACCTGTGATGAACACATGACTCCTCTTCTCCTTGTTCTTGAATCTTCCTTATCCATAAGAGACCTGGTTTGAGCCGAGAGAGGAAGCGTTGTGCTGATTCATCCTCTTCTCTTGGCATCGTCTAGCACCTCGAACGCTGACGCGCGAGCCGTAAGATACGGCTCGTCATGCGGCTCGGCTCGCCTTCCCAGGATCGTTTTCCCCTGCCACTGATGCACTGTCAGCCAGATGACGACCGCCAGCAGCGCGAAGCCGAGCAGGACTTCCAGCAGCGGCAGGGGCAAGCCGGGAGAACTGCCGCTGTAGGCCTGTCCCATTCCCGCCATCATCTGTGTGCACTTGCTTCTCCGCTCCTTTCGTCCTCATGAGGGCATCTTTCCCGAATGGTGATGTGTTCTTTTCTCATTGTAGCACTGTCTTCGTGAAAGAGCTACTATTCTTCGTCGTACCCTTGACGATTGTACACTTGACGCCTATAATCGACTCTGTAGCCGTGTCGAGATTGCATGGCAAGGTCATGGAGGCCCATATGCGCCGCACCGTCATGGTGTAACGCCGCACGTAATACAGGGGAGAGAGGAAAAAAACCTTGAAGAAAGATCGGATGAGGTTCATGATGTCCCGCCTGCATATGACCGCCGGGCAGCGACGCCTGCTCGTCGCCGTCCTCCTCGCCCTCGGCCTGGCGATGGCCTTTCCCGCTGTCAGTGAAGCGCACGCCATCCTGATGCGGTCTGACCCCGCGAAAGATGCAGTGCTCCCCGTCCCCCCGGCCCAGGTTCGCATGTGGTTCAGCGAAGCCCTGAATCCGGCGTTCAGCACGGCAGTCGTGGTCAATGGAGCCAACAAGCGCGTTGACATTGGCAATGCGCTGGTCTCACCCAGTGATCCCACTGAGATGGATGTGACCCTCAAGCCAAACCTGCCGCCGGCCGTCTACGTCGTCATCTATCGCACCGACTCCAACGTTGATGGGCATATCCTGACCGGCTCGTTTCTCTTCTCCGTTGCTCGACCTGACGGTACGGTCCCCACCTTGAGCCCGGGAGCGCATCCGGGCGTCAATGCACTCGGCGGCAACCTCAGCGGTCAGTACACCGGTCAACTTGACGGCCCGACCCTCTTCAACCTCATTATGATTTCGCTCGTCGAGCTCGGCGCCGTCTTCTGGGTCGGGGCGCATCTGTGGCAGCTCTTTGTCCTCCTACCGGCAACAGAAGACCACGCGGACCTCGCTACGACCAACCAGCAGGTCCAACAGCGCTTCGAGCGACGCTTTGCGCTCCCCGCGCTGCTGGTGCTGCTCGTGGCAAACCTGGGAGTGCTGGTCGGGCAGGCCATCAATGTCACAGGTGGGAACTTCGGCAGCGCCCTCGCTCCCGGCCTGCTCGCAAGCCTCGTCACGAGCGGGCGCTTTGGCACCTTCTGGCTGATGCGCGTGATCGTGATCATCCTGGCGCTGCGGCTCTCGCTGTACCAGCTGCAGTTCAAACAGCGTCCACCACACATCGACCACCTCCTGCGCTGGGCGAACCTGGTGCTCGGACTGGCGCTCTTCATCGCGATCACGATGTCCGGCCACGCCGCTGCCGTGAGTTCGAACATGCTCACCCCTGCTTTGGTGGTCGACTGGCTGCATCTCGTGGCAGCGGCCCTCTGGGTCGGTGGCATGCTCTACATCGCGGCGATCTATCTCCCGGTACTGCGCCGGAGCCCGGCCACTGAGCGCGCCCAAGCCCTCATCACCGTGCTGCCCTACTATTCGCCGTGGGCCATCGTTGGTGTGCTCATCATGGCCGTGACCGGCCCCTTCAGCGCCACCGTTCACCTGTCGACGTGGGAACAGTTGCTCTCGACGGCCTACGGTCGGGCACTGGTCGTCAAGGTGCTGCTGGTTGGTGGACTGCTCCTTACCAGTGCCTACCATGTCCTGCTGCTGCGGCCACGCCTGAGCAAAGAATATCGGAAGTATGCTTATGCTGCTCGGCGTCTAGCGGCCTTCCAGACGGCGCCTGCCGTGGTGGAGGTCCCATCCGACCGCGAAGCTGCGGAACCGCGTCCCACGCCAAACCTCATTTCCCAGCAGGTGAGACTACGCGAGGGGCGAGTGGCCAGGCGGACAGGGCTCCTCGCCCGGATCCTCGGCTATGAGCCGCTCCTGGGCGTGGCAGTACTCGTCTGCGTCGGTCTTATGAACGTATTTGCAGGCACCCTTTCGCCCACTGCCACAGCCCAACCACAGCCGACGGGCACGGCCAAAGCGTACCACACCACCGTCAAGACAACGGATGGCAAGTTCACGATCGCGCTGACGGTGAATCCGAATACGGCTGGCCCCAACGTGTTCACCGTCAGTGTGACCGAGAACAGCACGGGCAAAATGACCACCAACGTGGGTGTCTCGCTGTACACTACGCACCTGGACATGGAGATGGGCACCGATACCGTCAACCTGCAGCCCGATGGGAAAGGCCATTTCAGCGCCACCGGTGATCTCGTCATGGGCGGGAACTTCCAGCTACGCATTCAGATCCGCACCCCTGACAACACGCTGCATGAGGCCACCGTCAAGGAACCCGTGCCATTCTAATTGCTCCTTAGAGAAGAAAAAAAGTGCTTATGCGTACACGACATCGTTTCATCCATCTCCCACTGGCGGCGCTCCTCGGCCTGGGGTTGCTTTTCGTCATAGGAGGAATAGCTGCCGCGCATGGCAGCGTACCTACTCATGCAACGGTGCCTGCTCACGCCAAAGTGTACAAGGCCATCCCCGCCATCGGTTCGACCATTACCCAGGTCCCAACGACCGTGACCGTCTTCACCCTGGAGAACATCAATCCCGACCCCAGGAAATGCAATCTCTTTGTCTACGGGCCAAGGGGCGACCTTATCAGCCAGGGAAATGCACAGGTCGCTCTCAACGACCCGAGGGAAATGTCCATTGCGATCAAGGCTGCTGGGAACGGCGTCTATGTCGTGCGCTGGATCACTGTCTCGGCTGAAGATGGCGATCCCGATGAGGGGGCCTTTGTCTTCACGGTGAAGTCAGCCGGCACGAAACAGCCCGCAACCGGCAACGGAACAACCACGACGGCAGCAGGAACCGGTGCCACCCCGCTCTGGGTTCCCATCGTCGTCGGGGTACTTGCCCTGTTGCTCGGCCTCTTAAGCGGGATTGGCTTCGGTCGGCGCAGCGCCATCTCCCCTGTGCGTACCATGCGCAGAAAGGTAGCCGAGCAACAGCAACAGGAAGAAGACCTCCCGACGAAAGGCACATCATAGCAGACCACGCTTCATTGGAGGTGCTGAGAGCAGGAGACGAAACACAAGGGGTCTCTGCCCAGGTCTGTGCGTTGGTGAAAGATTGCAGCTTGCACCTTCCAGACGGCGCTGCACCTGTGAGTTGCCATGGCATCGTAGGTGTCAACCTGAAGAGCCACGACGACCCCAAAGCGCATGGCCTGATTGGGCCAAATAGAACGCACTTTGGCAGTCGCAACCTGATCACCGGCGGTGTGCGCACCAATACTCCAGCCAATCTCGCTGCATGGCTGAAGAATCCGCAGGATTGGAAGCCTGGTAGCGATCTGCTGGACCTGGGCCTCTCACAAAACCAGATCAACGCACAGGTGGCTTACCTGGAAAGCCTCTGGGTGCAGAACAATGTACACAGCCTGGTGAGAGAGCCCGAAACAGCATGGCAAAACGCGAGCGCCTTCGCTCTACTACTATCACTCGTACCCTTGACGGTCATACCGTCACGAATTATAATCCAAAGAGCCACATTGAAAGCAAGGTGGTATCAGGTAACAAGCGCGAGAGGGAGTGCCAAGCGCATACGCTCGCCTCTGTAGAAAGCAACACGCATGGAAGTTGAAGAACAGCCATCTGAAGGTGTATCACCTGGCGAAATACTCAGCGAGCCATTCCCCGCGGGATCGAAAAAGAGGAATCGCAAGCGGCGCACCATCGTATTGATCGTAGCGATCCTCTTGAATGCCGGATTGCTCGCCTTGCTTGGGTCACAACTGTTGACCCCTGCTCAGGACCAGTCTCACGCGGGGAGTGCCCAAAGTAGCAGCCCGCTTGATGGACACCCTGCGCCAGATTTTACGTTAGGTGTGCTCAACACTCATCCTGGGCCACCCATTCACCTGGCAAGCCTCAAGGGGAGGCCGGTCATGCTGAACTTCTGGGCATCATGGTGCGACCCTTGCAAGCAGGAAGCGCCTCTGCTTGAAGCGATGTGGCAGCGAGTACAAGGCCAGGGCATCGTTTTTATCGGCATCGACTTTGAAGATAGGCAAAGCGATGGGCTGAGTTTCTTGCACACCTACGGGATCACCTATCCGAACGTCGTGGACACCGATGGCTCGGTTGCCATTAGCTATGGCGTCACGGGTGTCCCTGAAACGGTCTTTATTGACCGTCATGGCGTGTTCGTCCACAAGGTGATTGGAGAATTGACCGCGCAAACATTGCAAAGCAACCTGCAGTTGATTGCTCGCTAAGCCTGACATAACAACAATGAGGAATATGGTTGTGGTGGAGCATAGGAGGCGTTACCTCGATAGTAACCCCCAGCGTATATGCTGGTAGAGCAGTTTGAGGAGAGTAAGCAGATTTCCGAGATCATACCACCGGTGACAGTACGATGAGCAACAGACAGCATACTCCTCTCCTTGGAGAGCAGGACAACGGGGCTAAGATTCCCCAGCCGAGAATCCTTGCAGCTTTCCACACACAGCGGCGATCTGCCCGCTGGTCGGCTCGCCGCCGACGGAACGCCTGGTTGCTGTTGGGCGTGCTGCTACTGGGCGTGGTCACCATCATGGCACTTGCAAACGGCGGTGCCAGACCTGCTGGACAAGCGCATAGAACACAGCCGGCTGTATCCTCTGCTGCGGCCACCAGCGCTCAACCGCCCACCACTTCGCGCGTTTCGGCAACACCCCAGTTTCGTGAGTATCCCTTCCCACAGTCAGACAGTCAGGTCATGCGACTGGCGATCGATCATGAAGGGCGGGTCTGGTTCGGGGAAATGGGTCGGAATTCCCTCGCCGTTTTCGAGCCGCGGACACAGACCTTTCAGCAGATGACGCCACCACATGGCCGCTTCGGGATGATGGGGATGCAGGTTGCCCCTGACGATACCATCTGGTTCGCCGAACAATACGCCAACTACATCGGGCACTACTTTCCCACCATGAGGCAGTTTCAGCTCTACCCGTTGCCTACCCTCACGGTACCCGATCCCAGCAATGCAGGCAAGACGCTCACACTTCCGAGCGCTCCCAACGACCTGGCACTGGATAGCCATGGTGATGTCTGGTTCACCGAATTCAACGCCGATCGCCTGGGGCGACTCGATCCTCGCACCGGCCTCATGCGCCACTACCCACTCTCGGCTAAAAGGAGTGTGCAGACGCTCGCTCCCTTTGGGGTCGCCGTGGACCCGCAAGGGATGGTCTGGTTCACCGAGATGAGCACCGGTCAGGTCGGTCGCCTCGACCCGGCCACGGGCCGCCTCCGTTTTTTCCCCGTCCCAGGGCCAAAGGTCGCGCCGATGGAGATCGCCAGTGATGCGCATGGGATCATCTGGGTGACCTCCTTCAACGATGCACTCTTGCTCCGTCTTGATCCACGCACCATTACCTTCACCTCCTATCACGCATCATCCACAGGGAACGGGACAGGCGGACTCTACGGCCTGGTCGTGACCCCAGCAGGCGAGGTCTGGGTGACGATTCTGGCAGAGAACACGATCGCACATCTGGATGTCGCTGCCAAGCGTTTCGTCTACTACCCTATCCCCGCGCCTGGCAGCGAACCACTGGCGATGGCGATGGGCCCCGACCATACGCTCTGGTTTAACGAAGTGGACAAGCTTGGCATGCTGCGGCCATAGATTTGTCGGCCTAGGGGTACCGCGACAGCCTTGCCGCTTTCCAGTCAAGGAACAGTCTGACCTCTGGCATGAAGTCCAGGTTGGAGTCGACCAGATACACATGGATCCACGATCAGCCACCAGGGCTGCAATCATTTTTGGAGCATCCACTCCACGTATCCCTTCCTACAACCAACTGGCGGCAGAGCAACATCGTTGTATCGTTTATGCTGTTGGGTTTGTTCTCCAGGGAGAGCAGAAAAGACGACAGAATGCAACAAGGAGCTACGACGTTTTTACCGTTCTTTCTGGTTTATGGGATTCTCTCAAGAAACTTGCCGCAACCGTACGATTTGCCAGAGGTGTATGAACTACTGGCGCTTCTCGGTAGAGAAACATCGCTTTGGGAATGCGGAGAACATGGAGAACTTTTTCATTGACAGTTGCCTACTCTTCACGTTATCATATCATTAATTAATGATGTGATAACGTGAAGGAGAACATCCATGTTGACCCAGACTCCACAAGCCACAGCTCTCCGGCTCAAGGCAAAGCTGTTTCGTGGTTTTTCCGATATGTCGCGTCTCTCCATCCTAGAAGCTCTGCGCGATGGGCCGCTGACAGTCGGAGTCATTGCCGAGAAGACCAGCCTCAGCCAATCGAACGTTTCCAACCATTTACGGTGTTTGTCGGATTGTGATCTCGTGATTTCCACTCCACAGGGACGCTACACCCTCTACCAGCTTCGTGATCCACGGGTCGCTTCGCTGCTTGGACTGGCGGAGGAGCTGCTGCATGAGGTTGCACGCGGGGTCTACGAATGTATCCACTACGAGCCAGTGGAACCAGCAGCCCACGAGGAAGGAAAAGCGCATGGCTAGTTCCATCCCTCCTAGCGTATGCCGTGTCATCGAGCTTCCTGTGCGAGGCATGGACTGTATTGAGTGTACGCAACATGTTCAGCATGCGCTCTCCACCGTTCCTGGTGTAGAGGCTGTTGAAGTCTTTCTCTCATCTGAGAAAGCGGTGCTCCGCTTTGATCCCGCGCAGGTCAAGATGGGAGCATTGCTCCAAGCAGTGGAAGCGGCAGGCTACTCCGTTCCTGGAACACCCGCTGCTCCAGGCGAGCCATCCAGAACGCTCTCCAGTTTCACCCGCCCCGTCCTCACACTCTTTGGCTTTCTTGTTGGGGCGGTTCTGCTCATCGTCGTGGCGGGTGAGTGGCTTGGGCTCTTTGAGCGGGTGACCGATGTGGTACCGTGGCCGATTGGGTGGGCGTTGGTCTTGTTGGCCGGTGCGCCCATTTTCTGGAATGTGCTGCGTGCTACCATGCGTCGGCAGGTCATCTCCCATACCCTGATGAGTCTGGGCGTCATTGCGGCCCTGGCTGTTGGACAATGGCCGACAGCAGCGGTCGTCGTCTTCTTCATGCATACAGGCAACTTTGTCGAGTCCTTCACGACCGAGCGATCGCGCCGGGCCATCAAGCATCTGACAACGCTTGTTCCCAAAACGGCCCGCGTCGTGAGGAATGGTGACGAAGTAGAGATTCCTGTGGGCGAGGTCCAGGTGGGTGAGACGGTCGTTGTGCGGCCAGGAGAGGCAATTCCCGTGGATGGCGAAGTCGTGAGCGGGCAGGTCACCGTCGATCAGGCTGCCATCACGGGCGAATCCATGCCAGTGGAAGTGAGCCCAGGGACCCAGGTCTTTGCCGCGACTATCGCCCGCCTAGGTAGTGTGCGTCTGCGTGCCACCCATGTTGGCACGGATACCACTTTTAGCAAGGTCATCAAGCTGGTGGAGGAAGCCGAAGCGCATCGGGCCGACGTGCAGCGCCTGGCGGATCGTTTCTCGTCCTACTTTCTGCCTGTAGTGGCTTTCATCGCGGGGCTCACCTTCGTCATCAGTCGCAATCCGCTTTCGACCGCATCGGTCCTGGTCGTCGCCTGCTCCTGCTCGCTCGCCTTGGCGACCCCGATTGCCATGCTCGCCTCGATTGGCATGGGAGCGCAACGCGGTCTGCTTATCAAAGGCGGCAAGTACCTGGAATTGTTGGCGCATGCCGATGTCTTGCTCATCGACAAGACGGGCACGGTCACCCTTGGGCGTCCACAGATCACCGATATTGTTCCTTTGGATGATCACACGCCCGATGACCTCTTGCGCCTCTCTGCAAGCTGTGAGCGGTATTCGGAACATCCACTGGCTGAGGCAGTCAGACGAGAAGCAGTCGCCCACGGCCTTGCTCCCTCCGAGCCACAGCGCTTTGAGGCCGTGCCTGGTCAAGGGATACGCGCACAGATCGATGGAGCAAATATTGCCGTGGGCAACACCCACTTGATTCCCCAGGGCAATTCCCACGCATGCACGCGTGCGCTGCAACTGCAAGGCAAGACGCTGCTGTTTGTCACGAAAGATGACACACTGATTGGCGTGCTAGCGGCGGCCGACACGATTCGTCCCGAGGCCCAAATGGCTCTTTCCAGGGTACGCGCCTTCGGCGTGAAGCGGATCGAACTGCTCAC